>Ga0137391_10001623_pt1 | contig 16470 bp, 17 predicted proteins | sample 15con2h24BmetaG_FD_101399 | JGI IMG/M metagenome (GOLD analysis project Ga0137391, IMG submission 101399) | Vadose zone soil microbial communities from Angelo Coast Range Reserve, California, USA - 15con2h2.4B metaG | ecosystem: Environmental > Terrestrial > Soil > Vadose zone > Saprolite...
AGCTAACGCTCCTGCCAGGCGTGCCTGCTGCCGTGGCCGCGCTCAATCAGGCAGGCCTCGCTGTGCTGATCGTCACCAACCAGCCAGGCATCGCAAAGGGCATGCTTACCCGTGTAGAACTCGACGAGCTCCATCGCGTGATCACCGAACAGCTGGCTGCCGGCGGTGGTCGCCTCGATGGGATTTATGTCTGCCCTCACCATCCCGACGGAGTCGTTCCGCCGCTGGCGATCGCTTGCGGCTGCCGCAAGCCCGCGCCAGGGCTGCTGCTGCGGGCCGCAGCCGAGCTGGACCTCGACCTAGGAGGTTCGTACATGATCGGGGACGGCGACGTTGACGTCCTAGCTGGGGCGGCGGCCGGCGTGACTACCTTCCTGGTCGCCAACCTGAAGCCCTGCCTTGTCGAACTTCTTGACGCACGCGGAGCCTGGCCTGACCAGATCGTGCCGGATCTGCCAGCGGCGACCGCATCGATCCTCGTCAGCGCGCCCGGCGCGCGCATCGCAGCTGCCGACCCGTGCGGCCGGACTCATCATTCGATCATGTCGCCTGACGCACACGTCGCGACTTACCTGTATGAGGCCAGGATGACCCTGGAGGGGATCGATCGGGGTGCGGTCCGTGACATGCTCGACGAGCTGATCGCTATGAAGCGACGCGGCGGGAGGCTGTTTGTCGTCCGCCACGGGAAAGTCGGCCAGCACGCTGCCCACGGCGTGACTGACTTTCGTCAGCTAACCGTCGTTGAAGGGATCCTTCCATCCGACATTGCTAACCGTGGCGCAGACGGTGGCAGCGGCATGAGATCGTCGCTGTCCGGATGGTTCGAGAGCAGCGGGCTGTCAAGTGATGACCTGCTGCTGGCAGTCTGCGTCGATGGGCAGGAACTGGAGCAGCAGCCTGGTCCGAACATGCTCCAGGCGATGCGGTATGTCAAGCAGCGGGGTGGGCGGGTATGCGCGCTGCTTGGCGGGCACGCGATCGCTGACAGGGAACTCGTCGACGTATCTGTGGTCCTGCCGGTCGTGGGCCTGACCGCCACGTGTCGGCACGCGGCGGAGGCACAGTCGATCTTGCTCGGCCTTCTGGCGTCCCATCCTGAGATCGGCGGGGTGCGGTAGGGCCGTAAGTACTCGGAAGTCCTGTGACCGCGGGCTCTGGTCTCCACGGGCTCTTGGCCTGCGACTCGCTGGCGTGGGGTGCGTGATTTGCGGTAGAGGATGCTGTTCGGCCGGTCGTCGGAACAGTCGCGCCCGGAGCAGCCGGGCGGTGACAGTGGCGGTGATGAAGCCGGCGGTGAGCAGGGCAGCGGGGCCGGCCCGGGAAGGAAGCGGGGGCCGGGGGCGCGAGCGGGGCGGCGGGATTACCCGTCCCTGCCGCGGTTTGAGGTGTCCTGGGATTTCCCGGGGGGCGGGTACTGCTGCCCGGAGTGCGGGGAGACGGGCCGAACTGCATCGGGTGGACCGGGTGATCGAGCTTCGCCGTCCGCGACGGGAGAGCTGAAATGGCCGCCAGCCTCATCGCGGTTGCCCGGGCGCACGCGTTTATCCTGGCCCGGCCTTGGGCCCTCGTCCTCGGGCGGCTGCTCGTGCTCGAGACGGTAAGCCTGGCGATCTCGGCCGTCACCTCGGCTCTGATGATCGTCGGCACCGGACCGGCCAGTCCGGCCGACGTCCTCGCCGGAGTCATCCTGGTCGGTGTCGTCGCCGTTCCCCTATGCCTTGCCTTGGGCGCCCTGGTGGCCCGCGAGCTGGAGGCGACGCTCGTGCTCATCGGTATCGCGGGGATCCAGCTCACCGCGGGGTCGGACTCCGATATCTCCCGGCTGCTGCCGTTCCGCTCGGCCGGACAGCTACTCGATGCCTCGGTGAGCGCCTCGGCCGGTTTCTGGCCGAGGCTGGCAGCGAGCGTCGCATACGCCGCCGTCATGCTGACCATCGCGTGGCTGGCCTGGCTGCGCCGGGTGGCCATCCGCGGCGCACGCGGTGTCGTGCGTCCCGATGATCAGGCGGAACGGTTGATCGACTTATGCTCTAGATAGCCGGCCAGTCCTTCGGGACCGAGTTCGCGGCCGATGCCGCTGGCCTTGTAGCCGCCGAATGGGGCACATGTATCGATCATGTACATGTTCACCCCGTAGCTGCCGGTCCGTACCCGGCAGGCGATACCCATGCCACGTTCGGCGTCGGAGGTCCACACCGTGCCCGCGAGTCCGTAGTCGCTGTCGTTGGCGATCCTGATCGCATCGTCGTCGTCGGCGTACGGGATCACGGTGAGGACCGGGCCGAAGATCTCCTCCCTGGCGATCCGCATCGAGTTGTCCACTTCCGCGAACACGGTCGGTGCGACGTACCATCCCTGGTCGAACCCCGGTGCGCGGGAGCCGCCGGTAACGACTCTCGCGCCCTCGTCCTGGCCGACCTTGATGTAGCCCTCGACCCGCTCTTGCTGGCGTCTGGCGGCCAGCGGCCCGATCTGGGTTGCCGGGTCCGCGGGGTCACCCACCTTGAGCCCGCTCACCATCCGCGCGACCGCATCCACGACTTCGTCGTAGCGGGTGCGGGGCGCGAGGATCCTGGTCTGCGCCACGCACGCCTGGCCGTTGTTCGCCAGTGACGCGATCTCCAGCCATGCCACGGTGGATGGGAGATCGGCGTCATCCAGGATGATCGCCGCCGACTTGCCGCCAAGCTCCAGGCTGCACCGCTTGAGCCGCTCGCCGCAGATGGCGCCGATGCGCCGTCCCGCCGCGGTCGACCCGGTGAATGCGACCTTGTCCACGCCGGGATGGGACACCAGGTACTCGCTGGCCTGGCGGTCGGCAGCGACGATGTTGACGACGCCTGCTGGAATGTCCGCTTCCTGGATGAGATCGGCCAGCAGGTAGCTGTCGAGCGGCGTTTCCGGCGCCGGCTTGAGCACGACCGTGCAGCCGGCGACGAGCGCCGGCGCGAGCTTGGTCATGGTGGCGAACTGCGGGACGTTCCACGGCATGATGGCGGCCACGACGCCAGCAGGCTCGCGGCGCACGATGACAGGCCCGAGCATGCCCTGCCGCTCGTCGTGCCAGCTGAAGGTCTTGCCGAGCCCGGCGAAGTAGCTGAGTATCAGCTGCGGCTGGGAGGCCTGTGCGAGCTGGGAGAAGCTGATCGGGGAGCCCATCTCCTCCGTGATCAGCTCGGCCATCTCATTCATCCGCGCGCCGTACAGGTCGGCCAGCCTGGCAACGACATCTGCCCGCTCCGCCGGTGCCAGCCGCGGCCACGGGCCGTGGTCGAACGCGTCACGCGCGGCGGCTACCGCGCGGTCCATGTCGGCGGGTGTACCGGCGGGGACCCGCCCGATGATCTCCTCGGTATGCGGTGAGACCACGTCGATGACGGCAGTTCCGGCCGGGGTGACCCACTGCCCGCCAATGTACAGTCGTTCGTGCTGGCGCATGATGGCCTCCTCAACGAGCCGCCGCGCGGTCAGCGCCGCACGGTGGCTGGGTGAAAGTATCGGCTCAGGGGTTCTCGCGCAGGTACCGGTAGACGCTGCCAAGATCCCGCACCGTTCGCACGGGCAACGGTGCGTGCCCGCCGAGTACCTGCGTCCCCCAGGCCACGTGAGCGCAGTGCTCCACGATGCCGGCCTGGTGCAGTGCCTTGCCTGGGCTGGCGGCGACGGTGACCAGGCCGTGGCTGGCCAGCAGGGCGCTGCCCACCTGGCCGAGCACGGCCACCGCGTTTGAGCCGACCTCCGCCGACCCGCTCATCGCGTAGTCGGCCACCGGTACCTCGCCACCGACGGACACGACCGCCTCATCGATCACCGGAGGCACTGGCTGGCGTGCGCAGGCGAACATGGTGGCGTACCGCGGATGACTGTGCAGTACCGCACCGACCTCTGGGAATGCCCGGTAACATGCCAGGTGAAGTAGCTTCTCGCTGGATGGTGGTCGCTGGCCGTCTAGTTGCTCGCCATCAAGATCGAGCACCACCAGATCGTCGGCGGTCATCTCCTGGTAGGCCACGGATGACGGCGTGATCACAATATGGCCGTCATCGATGCGGGCCGAAGCATTGCCGCTGGTGCCCGAGGTCAGCCCGGATTCGAGCATCCCCCTAGCTGCGGCCAGCACGGCCTCGTAGATTGCCCCATGCGATTCCGCCACTAGTCCAGCACCTCCGGGTTGGCGCAGTGCAACGGGCGCTCGCCGCGCAGCAGCCGCTCGATATCCGCGACGATCATCGTGGTGTGATTGACCTCGGCATCGTAGGTGGCACCGCCGATGTGCGGGGTGAGTACCACGCTGGGCATGGCTGTGAGCGGATGGCCGGGATCGAGCCACTCCCCCTGGAAGTGATCCAGGCCAGCTCCGGCCAGGTGTTCCGAGCGGAGCGCCGCAACCAGCGCGTCCACATCGTGCAGGGTCGCCCTGGCGGTGTTCAGGTAGATTGCGCCCTCGCGCATCGCGGCGAACTGCGCCGCCCCGATCATCCCGGCCGTCTCCGGCGCGGCGGGCACGTGCATGGACACCACGTCGGACTGGACGAGGACTTCATCGAGTGTGTGGGTGGCCCCGGTCACGTTCGGGTCGCATGCGATCACCTTCATGCCGAGACCCGCCATCCGCCACTGGACTGCCCGGCCTACCGCGCCCAGCCCCACCAGGCCAAACGTCCTGCCGGCAAGCTCCAGGGCGCGATGACGGACCTGCGGCAGCTCACCGCCGTCGTACACGGTGCCAGTGCGTACCTCACCGTCGGCGGTCACGATGTGGCGGGCGACCGCGAACAGCAGCGCCACAGTCAGCTCGGCGACCGCATTGGCGTTACGGCCTGGCGTGCGAAGGACGGGGATGCCCCGCCGGGTGGCCTCGGTGAGGTCCACGTTGACCGGCTCGCCCCGGGTCACGCCGACGATGGCAAGGGGCTGCTCGAGTACTGGTCCCGTCACCGGGTCAGCCTCAGTGATGAGAATCTCGGCCTTCTCATCCGCGACGCGGGCAGCCAGCTGATCCGCCTGGTAGATGCGCACTGGGTGATGATCCAGCCAGGAGTCGTGCACCAGCTCAGCAAGCTCGCCCAGACGCCTCGCGGCGGGCCCCCGCAACGGAGCCAACACCAACGCCCGCGGTCGCTCCGGCTCCTGCTGTCTCAACGCTTGCTTCATCGTTCTCCCTTCCTGCCGGGCTAAGAGGCCGCGCGGCCTCTTAGCCGCGACCCAGCCCCATCCCGTCCCGAAGGGCAAGCACGAGGTACCTTCCCGTCACCTTCCAGGAGCGCAGGTTGTCGAATAGCATTCGAGCATGAGTAGAGCGCTCAGAGAGTCGAGTGTGAGCAGGGCTGTCGAGGAGGGTACGGCATCCGGCCCCGGGGATGCGCGTTTCTTCCGCGCACTCGGCGATCCGACGAGGCTTGCGATCATCCGGCTCGTGCTGGTGCGCCCTCGCAGTGTGTCTGAGCTGATCGCCGAGCTCGGTGTACCGCAGAGCCGGGTTTCCAACCACCTTGCCTGCTTGCGCTGGTGCGGTTTCGTTACGACAGAGCGGAGAGGGCGTCAGGTCATTTACTCGATCAGCGATGCCCGGCTGCGTCGGCTCCTCGAGCTGGCTAGCGAGATGGCCCGCGACAATCACGAGAACCTCACGGCCACTACCCGGCTTGGCCCTGACTGGCTGTAGGCGGAAGTGCTTCCTTCGCAGGAATCAGCCGGTGACGTGCGCTGTCCCATCCAGGAGCCGGGCGCGCTGCGCCTGATAGAAACCAAGCATATGTTTGTTCGCCTGACCGGTTCCCTCGACCGCGTGAGTAAACTTCTCTAGCTGCCCGCCTGGGATGGCGACCAGGAGCCGGTCATCAGCGATCTCGGTGAATGTCCGCATCCCGGCGCAGCCCAGGGAGATGACGGGGTTGTTGCGATTCATCGCGAGCGGTAGCGCGGCACAGCCCGGACGGCCGGTGACGGCCGGGCCGCCAGCGGTCCAGCTGGCGGTCCCCATCGCCTCGTTGCACAGCATCGCCTGACGAGGGCTTACCCATAGCAGGACAACGTCGGGCGTCGAGCGGCTCTCGGCCAGCGGGCCGTAAACGATGCCCGCGTGCGGGGCGGCCACCCCGGGGATCTGGCCGGGCTCGTCGTGGGAGACATAGTTGCAGTCGGACATGTCCCCCACGAGTTTTCCGAGCTGCTCCTTGATCTCACCGGGCAGCGCGAAACCCATGACCATGGCCCCGACAGGACAGTTGAAGTGCGCTGCGGCGGAAGCGTAGAAGACTCCAGTCTCGGCACGCCGCCAGAAGCTGCACGCGGACGGGGCCGCATCGCCCGCGTCGGGGACGCCCGCTGGCGCATGATCAACGAAGCTCAGCGCGATCGGAGGGGTGTCAAGATTCAGCACATCGACGATACGGCTGGCGAACTCAGGGAACCCCACGATGACCTCCGTGATCTGGCCCGAACCAAGAACATCGACTATCCATATCGCACGTCGCACTGGCGTCGCACTGTCGTCGCGCGCGCGTTGTCCACACTCGATCTCGTAGCGGTCCGGGTCAGGCTGGGTCGGAGAGCTGCCGCAGGTAGGCGCGGATCCCAGCAGCAGGCTCGGTCATCGCATGCGGGTACCCCGCAGCGCGCAACGCTCGCAGATCGGCCCGGGTAAGGATCTGATAGCTGCGGCGCAGCGAAGCGGGCAGGGGCACGTAGTCAATGACGCCGCCGCCGTGGTGGTCGATGACTAGCTTGGCGATGTCATTGAAGGATGTTGCCACTCCGGTGCCGACATTGAAGATGCCGGACGTTCCCGTCTGCCCGAGGAACCAGAGCGTCACCCGTACCACGTCGGCTACGGCGATGAAGTCCCGCCGCTGTTCGCCGTCAGCGCAGCCTCCCAGATCCCCGAATAGCCAGGCTCTGCCGCTTTCCGCCACTTGCTCATGCAATTGGTAAATCAGGCTGGCCATGAGCCCTTTGTGGCGTTCTCCGGGCCCGTAGACGTTGAAATAGCGCAGGCCGGTTACTGGGCTCCCGGTCACCGGGATTATTTTCCTAACATGCCGGTCGAAAGCCGCCTTGGAGCAGGCATACGCACCGCGTGGCTGCTCGTTTTCAGAGTCTTCGGCGAAGCGCCGTGCCAGGCCATACACGGCACCGGAGGAGGCGTACAGGAACGGCACGCGATGAGAGATGCAGGCGTCCAGGACCAGCTTTGAGAAGTGCGTGTTCGTGGCGAAGACGTAGCTCCGGTTGTGCTCCCTGGTGTCCGTGCAGGCGCCTAGGTGAATGACCGCATCCACGCGGCGCATCCAACGATCGCCGTGCCGCAGGATGCGATCGAAATCAGGACAGGAGATGACATCCACAAGCGGCACCCCCTCGATGTTCTGGAGCTTGGCAGAGTCGGTGAGCTCGTCGACCACCGCCACATCAGCCCCGTACTGCCCGGCGAGCGCCCGGCACACGTTGCTCCCGATGAACCCTGTCCCACCGGTGATGACGATCATGATTGCCCGCCGTTGCTCATGCGAGCGCACCGATCGCTGCGGCGAGCGCGAAATCATCACCGGGATCCTCGCCGAGTTCCAGCAGTCCTAGGGCGGTCTCCACGGCACGGACGAACGCCCAGCCGCAGACCCTGGCTGGGTCAAGCTCGAGGTCGGCGCAGAGGCGCGCCACGAGCCACCGTGCGTGGGCAGCCGTGGGCTCATCGCTCAGCAACTCGAGCAACGGCCAGCCCGCGTCGAACGCACGGTCTCCCACGAGCGGTTTGGGGTCGATGAGGAGCCATGGCATGCGCTGTCCGGCAAGCACGTTGCCGAGGTGGGCATCCCGATTGACAAGGAGTTCGTCGCCGTCCGGTACGGCAAGGTCACGAGCGAGCGCAGTCGCCCTGGCGACCAGCGGGCCTTCAGACGGCCAGCCGTGCCTGGCGTGCATGGCAGGCAGCTCTTCCGCCCACCGGAGCGCCAGCTCGCGGAGGAGCGGGAACGAATGTGCAGGGCCGGGCGGGCGCCGCAGACGCCGCAGCAAGCCGCAGATGATCTTGATTGCTTCGGCGCGGTCGGGGTGATCGGCCAGGGGGGTACCTGGCTCCAGTCGCTCAAGCAACAGCGCACCGGACTCGGGATCGGCGTCGTATAGCCACACCGCGCCATCCCCAGCATAGGTCTGCAGCGCGTCGGCTTCCCTGCAATTCTCCTCGTCAGGGATTGGGATCTTGAGCACGGTCGGCAAGCCGTCGGCTCGCTCTGCCGGGATGACGAGCGAGACAGGGCTGGCACGGTAAGGCTTGCCCAGCACGAGGCGCCAGCGTCCGGCGAGCTGGGTAGCTTCCGCCCGCAGTCGCCGCAGTTGCGCACGCTCCTGCTGACGCATCCGCCGCGCATCCACGACTGCAAGCTTAGAGGCAGCGCGGCCTCTAAGAGCCCGAGCTGCGCGGGTGAAGTCCCGGTCTGGAAGTTGCGACCCTTTACGGTCCGTCCGGCTTTCGTGCTCCTGTTGGTAGCCTTGGCCGTGATGGAGTCCAGGATGGGCCGTGACGGAGTCCAAGATGGGAAGGGCAGTGCATGGCTCGAGGCGACTGGTGGAAGTACGGAATAATATACCACATCTATCCGCGTAGCTTCGCCGACGGGAATGGAGATGGTGTCGGAGACCTCACGGGAATCATAGACCGACTCGATTACTTGATGCATGAAACGCGCGAATGCCTCGGGATCGATGCAATCTGGATTTCACCATTCTATCGATCGCCGATGGTCGACTTCGGTTATGACGTGTCTGGCTACTGCGATGTCGACCCGGTGTTTGGAGCGCTGGATGACTTCGACAGGCTCCTCGCTGAGGCTCGTGCCCGCGGAATCCGAGTGATCGTCGATCTGGTTCCCAATCATACGTCTGACCAACATCCGTGGTTTCTCCAGTCGCGCTCCAGCATCGACAGCCCGAAGCGTGACTGGTATGTGTGGGCCGATCCTAAGCCAGATGGCTCGCCGCCAAATAACTGGCTGAGTTCCTTTGAGCGAGTGGGTCCGGCCTGGTCCTTGGATGAGAAGTCCGGCCAGTATTACCTGCATTCGTTTTTGCCTCAGCAGCCCGACCTGAACTGGTGGAACCCGGAAGTGCGTGAGGCGATGAACGGTATCATGCAGTTTTGGCTGGATCGAGGCGTAGACGGGTTCCGCATTGACGCCGTCCACCGCATGGGCCATGACCCGAAATTGCGCGACAACCCCCGGTCGGGCTCCGGCGCGGGGAACATTCGCTACGACATGGACAGGCCGGAGGTACACAATCTCCTGCGGTCGTTTCGTCGGACTCTCGATGGCTACGACGATCGTATGGCTGTCGGAGAAGTTTACCTCCTCGACCCGGCCAGGGTCGTACGGTATTACGGTAGCGATGCTGACGAACTGCACCTGGCGTTCAACTTCTCGTTCCTGCACCAACCGTGGAAGGCGGAGGCATTCCGCGCATCGGTCGGCTTGTTCGAGTCGCTGCTGCCCGAGCATGCCTGGCCCGTCTACACGCTGTCCAACCTTGACCATTCCAGGACTGCTTCCCGCTATGACGAAGGTGGCAACGGCCAGGCGCGGGCTCGAGTGGCGGCCATGATGCTGCTCACTCTGCGCGGGACGCCGTTCCTCTACTACGGGGAGGAAATCGGGATGACCAACGGTGCAATTCCGCTCGACCGCGTAGTCGACATTGACGGCCGTGACCCCGAGCGTACCCCGATGCAGTGGGATGCCACCACGGGCGCGGGATTCACTACCGGCGAGCCCTGGCTGCCGGTAGCGTCAGGTCACGAGCGGTGCAATGTGGCCGCCCAGCGGGATGATCCCGCCTCCATGCTCAGCCTATACCGTCGGCTTATCTGCTACCGCAAGGGTTCTGGTGCGCTGTGCCGAGGCGACTACCGCCCGATTCCGGATGTCCCCGATGGAGTGTTCGCCTACCTGCGTCAAGACGGGAACAATCGCTTGCTCGTAGCGCTGAACTTTACCAGCGAACCAGTCAAGTTCAACGCCGTTGGCCTTCCCGGCTGGGGCGAGAGAGAATTGTCCACAGCGGCTGAACGGGAGTGTGGACGGGTCTGTCTCACTCCCGTCGCCCTTTCTGGCGATGAGGGCACAATAATCCGACTGTCATAGGCCGCCACAACCAGGGCGTCGCTGCTCATGTGCCACAGACGTGACCTGAGGGCGAGGCGCGGCAACGCGAGGCTAGTTCGCGCAATCAGCAAGGCGAGTGTTCGGCCGTGAGCGTGCGGAAGATCTTGTATCGCCGTGAGCACGGCTCAACCCACCGTTCATCTGGGTACACAGGCTTCCTGGCGCGGAACCAGTGGTGCGCGTCACTCGCCGCGGATTCCAGGCCCGCCGCCATCCGTGCCACCCAGGCCATGCCGAGCGCCGCGCCTTCAGGTACCGCCGAACGCACTACCATCGCGCCAGTGCAGTCGGCGAGTGCCTGCATCCAAGCGTTGTCTCGTACCCCACCGCCGGTAGCCACGATCCGGTTCGGCGCACATCCCGCAAGGTCGAGGTGGTGCCGAACGACGAAGCCGGCGGCCTCGTAGGCGGCTCGGCGCAGTGCCGCCGCGTCGTGCGTGAGGTTGAGGCCGTGCAGCGAGGCACGCAGCGAGTCGTCATGCAGCGGCGTCCGTTCGCCGCGGACATAGGGGATCCACGACGGGATATCGTCTGGACGCATGGTGGTCTGACCGGACTGGGTACCAGTAAGCCGTTGCGCCCAGTCAAGGAACAGCCCACCCGCGTTGCTCGGCCCACCGATGAGGCACAGGCCTGGGCGTGCGTGCGGGATCCGCCACAGCCCGCGAACGTCCCCGGCGTCCGGCATTACCGCCCAGGTCAGCAGGGTGTCGCCGCATATGACATGTACGTCGCCAGGTTCGTTGACCCCGACCGTGATCTGCTCAGCGACGACATCGACACCGCCGGCGGTTAGGGTGAGCGGTGCGCGGTTTCCGGCTGGGCCTCCAGGGGCGATCTGAGCGGCCGATGTGCCGAACTCGGTCTTCACGCAGGGCAGTTGGTCCTCCGTGAGGCCGAGTTCCGCCAGCATCGCCGGATCCCACCGTCCCCCGTCGAACACCGGAAAGAATGTCATTGCGGTAAACACGTCGATCACTGGCTTACCGCCCAGCGCTACGGCGGCGAGCGCCTGCGCCGGCCAGTATGCACGTGCCCCCGGCCACTGCCGTGAGGCCCATCGCAAGAACGCCTCGCCTTCGCGTGCGTCTAGTGGGTTGCGCAGCACAGTCCAGCCCGGGGTTTCCCTGCCCGCTGACCGGCCGCGTCTGTCCCCATACAACAGGCCGCTGGAGAGTGGGTGGAGGTCGTCGTTGAGAGCCACCAGGGACGGCACACACGCCACGACACCCAGGCCTACGGCAGAGTCGGTTGCGGCGCCCAGGCCGGCCACCGCCCGCAGTGGCCCTTCCCGCCATGCGACCTCTGCGTCATGCTCGAAAGTGTCCGGCTCACCAGCGTGCACCCGGTGCGGTATCCTGGCGCGAGCGCGGACACGCCCTCGGCCATCCACTGCGATCGCCTTTACTCCGCTCGTGCCAATGTCCACGCCGATCGTGATATCGGTACCCGGCAGGTCATGGGTGAGTTCTCGTGTCGACTTCAACGCTGGCCCGTCCACCAAAGATGCTGACCGTGCTTGACGCATTAGCTGACCCTTCAGTCATAGCACGACCATTCGATGCTGGTCGGCCGGGCGGGATCCCTGCCAGGAGAATGTGCTAGCCGCATGGCGGATGCTGGTCGAGGTGGGCACACTCAGCCAGGGCACCGGAATTGTCAGCCGCCAACGTCCGGGCGAGCAACATGAATTCAGTCGCCCGTGGGTCCGCTAGCCGGTACCACCGGCGGTGGCCGCGCCAACGCACAGCTATCCAGCCGCAGCCCCGCAGGCTGGCTAGGCGAGAATGAACATAGTTGCCTGGCACACCTACATGAGCAGCGCATTCTCCGCGGGTGTGCTCAGCCATGGCCAGGAATTCCAAGAGCCGGAGGCACGCTGGGTCACTGAGGACGCGGAAGAACCTGGCCAGCTGCTCCACATCTGTCCGCTGCGCGAGCAGCGCATGTCCTGAAAGAAATTCGCGGACCCTGACCACGGGACCTACGCGGAGCCGGTATATCAATCGCCGGAAAGCTGCTGCCTTTCTCAACATCTCTGAGTGGTATCTCGCTGGTATTCTCATCGCAGCTACCTCTCTAATTCGTCAAGTGGATCTCCGGCGAATGACTGATCCATTTAAAGCTGTGAATTCTATCTCTGCGCCGAGCATGCCGCGCAATTCCTGTGATGGTCTGCACTTTAGCTCATCGCGAATCAATTTCCGGTAATTATTGAACTCGGAGATAGCAAGATGGAAATTCCCCTCAGCCAGGTATGCCTTGATTAGAACGCGTCGCGCACTCTCCCGGAACGGATCTGCGGCTACTGACGCAAGCCCGCTGTCGATGGCCGCTCCATGCCATCTGGCGGCGGTAAGTTGCTCGCACAGCAGCTCGAGTGAATGGAGGCGCAGCTGGCGGAACCTTTCGCGATCTGCTGCGATCCACTCCTCGTCCACCCAGGTAGGGAGGAGATCCTCGCGGAGGTTGGCGCGCATGGCAAGGCGGAGCTGCTCCTGGGAGACTGGAGCCGAGCGGTCAAGGAGCTGACGTGCCACGTCCGTCGACATCAGAACATCTACCAGTACGTGATCGGCGAGGCGCAGTTCTGTGACGGACGATTCAAGGGCCGGTGAGCAGCATCGGCGTAGGCGCCACAACACGGACCTCAGGCTGGGGTGAAGCCGATGCGCCGGAGCGTCAGGCCACAGCGCACGGGCGAGGCTGTCCCTTGTGGCGACGCCAGCGCTCATGGCAAGGAACGCCAAGAGCCGCTGACCGTTCCAGCCCACGGGTACTGGACGATCTCCGATGGAAAGTTCGAACCTTCCCAGCAGCCGTAGCTCAACTGAGTCCCGGGTGTTGGCAGCGCTAGTCCTGCTGACCGGGACTTCACGATGATCGCTTAAACTGATCATTGACGGGTTGCCCACCTCGTCCCCATGACGCCCGCTGACACCTCGCCGTCAAGGCGCTGAAAGAGCGGCCGACGGCTGTATCTTCTGGATGGCTGCATCATACCAATTCTTCCGGATGCGCCTTTAGCAACGCCGCAATGACCTCCGGCGGCGAATGTGGGTCTTTGTGCTCGCGTGTCCGGTAACAGATTAGATCACCGGCAACACGATCTGCATTCATCAGACCGTCGCGCCCGGCCGTCGCACAGTTGCCCCTAAGCCCTGTAACAGCTAGCCCTCTGTAACAGTTACCCGGTAACAGCTACTCTGTAACAGGTTGTTACCATCTCCCGTAACCAGTGCTATCGGCGCCGCTGCGTGACCTGGGCCGGACACCCGGTCATCCGGGCCCTGCGGAACACCGAGCTGAAGCTCGGTGGGCTCCGCACAGCAGTACCATTGCTCGGTGAGATGCGGAATTATCCGCTCTGCCGGAGCGCCCGCGCTTGCCGTCGGCTGCACATGACCGTCGCCCTCGGCGGCGAGAGACCAGACATCGGCGAAGACGGATCGCCTGGCAGCTCCGCTTGCGACCCCCCGCTCGACGAGGTCGAGGATACGGCTGTGCAGCAGGTCAACTTCGGGACTCGGGTGAACCCATGGAAAAGCGAGGCTTGCCGGGTCGAACGCCTGGGTGCACTCCTGCACAAATGGCAGCTCCAGCAAGAGCGAGCCTTGCGGGATGAGCAGCCGAATCGCGTACTGCACCGGCGCTACAGACTCGACTAGGCCGAGTTCGCTAATTGCTTCCAGCAGATCAATATAACTACGCGTTGTTGTCCACGGTGTGAAGGGAACGAATGTCGGACTCAGGTGAAGGCCTTCGTCACCGAAACGCCGGACCACTCGGACGACGTCCAGCTTTGTGTGGTTTTTCTGCAGAGCTTCGAGGGTCGGCTCATCGAACGCCTCCACCGCTGAGGTGACGAACAAGCACCCTGTCTCCTTGAGTACCGGAATGAGGTTACCGTGCTTAATGAGATGCTCGATCTTGATGGTGACGTCGTAGGTGACATGCGGAAACTCCTCGTGCAATGCCCGCACTATGGCTATGCTGTGGGCCGGCCCATTAAAGAAATCAGGATCGCCGAAGGTGATGTGAGTGGCACCGGCGCGTACCTGCTGGCGGATGTCCTCGAGCACGACCTCACGTTGGACAACGCGGAAGCGCCCTTCGTACACCGGAACGATCGGGCAGTGGCGGCAGAGGTGCTTACAGCCCCTTGTGGCCTCGGTCGATCCTACGATCCTCTCGCCTTCCTCAGTGACTAGCCGCGCATAACGGTCAAGCGAAGGAAACCCTGAGCGGTATGGCACGAGAAAACGCTGTCGGGCCATCGACAGGGTTGGCGGCGGTGGGCCAGGCGCGGGACCGGCCCGGCGCTTGGCGTTAACGAGCCGCGCCACCTGGACGAGGCCCTCCTCATACTCGCCAGCGAGCACGAAATCCACGCCAGCGCTTCGCACATGTTGCTCATTCATGCCCGCGTAGAGACCGAAGTAGCAGATCGCTGCATCGGGGTTCACCGAGCGCACCGTCGGCAGGTAGTGGAGGGCAAGGCGGGTCGCGGTATGCATGGGCACGGAGAAGGCAATGAGGTGAGCCCGCTCGAGCGCCTCGTGGCTGAGGGGCTCGAGCGCGAGGTCGAGCATTTCCACGACGGCGCCCTCGGCTGTCAGCCATGCCGCCGGCGATGCGACGCTGAAGGGTTGCCGACCGAGTTCATAAGTGGAGACGAGCAACACCCGCAACGGGCCTGGGCCGAAATTGCCGCCGCCGCCAATTGTATGCTGTGCGTTATGTGTCATGCCCGTCCTCCCTCGCGGCTGCCCACTTGCTTCAGCCTTGTCTTCGTCCAGCGTATGCGGGAAGCCCCCGCTCAGCTAGGTGCCAGGAAGATCGGCCAAGATAATTTCGCGCACGCCGCTCGCCGTTCCGAATGTGATCAAGGTTGGGTTGCGCGGCAGAAAAGGACGGCAGCCATCCTGGGCTGCCCGCCAACCCGAAGACACCCTCGGCGAGGCAGTCGCGTCGATGACCTGAGGGCCGAGGGTCCCGTTGACCTGGCCATGCCTGCCGCGTGACGACGGCTCCCGCCATCTTGACTGGATCGCTCGTGGCGTACCGCTGCTCCTCGATGCTGGCTGCCAGCGGCCAGGCCAATGGCCTTGTTTTCGGTGCTGGCGTCGATGCGGTCGGCGTCCTCCCGGCCGAGTCCGCTTCCGGCCGGGCCCTGCCGTGCAGATCAGGGCCATTCCGAGATCACCCGAAGGTAGTTCTGATGTTACAATTCGTAGCGGAAGCGCGAGGGCGATCTCGGCGCCTGGCAGCAGCCGCCGGCCCGCGCGAATTAAATTCCGGCCGCAGTTCCATCTCTGCCGATAAAGCCGCCGAAGACGCGGACATATCCGGCCTGCTGGGCATGCTGGCATCCATTCCGGATCCACGACGGCGCAAGCTCGTTAGGGAGCTAAGACATCACCGCCATGCGGAGCCTCCAGTCGGCTCGCGCCGGGTCACGGGCCTGGTAAGGATGGTGCAGGTGCTGGCTTGGGTGCAGTCATCGGGGTCGGTGCCGGAGGCGCGGCGGGCAAGGTCGCGCAGGGCGGCGCGGGCGGCGCGGAGTTCGGTGATGCGATGCTCGATCTGTTGCAGATGCTGGCCGATCAGCTCGGTGACGTGCTGGCACGGGGGCTGCCCCGTGTCGCGGATGGTGAGGATGCCGTGGATCTCGGCCAGGCTGAGCCCGGCGGCCTGGGCGTCGCGGATGAAGGCGAGCCGGGCGGTGATCCCGGCCGGGTAGTCGCGGTAGCCGGCCGGGGTGCGGGGCGGTTCGGGCAGCAGCCCGGCCTGCTCGTAGAACCGGATCGTCTTTGCGGTGAGCCCGGCACTGGCCGCGAGGGCACCGATGCGCATGAATCCAGGTTACGGGGTTGACCTTCCATATGACTGGAAGGTTTAGCGTTAGTACTGCGACCATGGCAAGGAGGACCGCGAATGGAACTGACGGCGCTGACGGTACCGGGCTGCCCGAACGCCGCCGCACTCGATGAGCGCCTGGCCGTCGTGCTGGTCGGCCGCCGGGACGTGTCCGTGATCCGGAGAGTGATCCTCGATGAGGAACAGGCGGCCCGGTTCGGGATGCGGGGCTCGCCGACGCTGCTGGTGGACGGGGCAGACCCGTTCGCCGCACCCGGCACGCCGCCGAGCGTGTCATGCCGGATCTACCGAGGGCCGGAAGGCCGTGCCGAGGGCGCTCCGTCGGTGGCTGAGCTGAGGCGGGCGCTGGCGGAGGCGGGCCGTGGCTGAGTTCCAGGCTGGGCTGGAGAACAGGTATCCCGGTGCCGGGCTTGACGTGCTCGGCCGAGCC
>Ga0137391_10001627_pt1 | contig 16465 bp, 10 predicted proteins | sample 15con2h24BmetaG_FD_101399 | JGI IMG/M metagenome (GOLD analysis project Ga0137391, IMG submission 101399) | Vadose zone soil microbial communities from Angelo Coast Range Reserve, California, USA - 15con2h2.4B metaG | ecosystem: Environmental > Terrestrial > Soil > Vadose zone > Saprolite...
AAGACATTCTTTGATAAGTGGCTCGACTTGATGGAAGAGGCATACAATGATCTTACCTTTTACGAGTTCGAAGAATTAGAAAATAAGATCAAAGCCGAGATCAACGCCCACCGCATATGAGCCAACCTAAACATTTTGATGTGATGGAAAAATATGGCGGACTTAGCCAAAAAGTTTATCAGCTAACAGAAGATGAACTAGATATTGCCACTGCGTACGTTGAACGTCTGATCGCCTCTCGCCCGAAACCAGAAACAAAGAAAATGACCACATGGCACCCTTCGCCAAATGGTTGACCAACTAACCGAAGACGAATTAATCATCGCTATTACATACGTAGAACGTTTGATCTTTTCACGCCCAAAACATAATCAGGGAAAGAATAAATGAAGAAGTGTGGAAAGGCTGTCAAGACAGCTAAGAATGGAGTGAACCGTGGAAAGTGTACGCTCCTCGCGAGACACAGCGGTGGCGATCACGTAAATAGCACTTGTTTATCTTGCGGCAGAAGAACACAGAGAAAGACTGACGGTCGTTGCCGCGAGTGCTATAACGAGAGTAGGCGTCAAAAGCAGCATCAAAAGCATAGTAATAAACCTATGAATTTCCAAATGTCTGGAAGCAGCCACACATTCCCCCGTTGTGGTTGTTCAGGAATTTTACCTGCTCGTCGAAGTGAATCAAATTTGTTCACTAGATCGGTAGGCGGCAGAAGTTGGCAGTGCCGCGTAGGTATGATTTTATTGAACAGCCGTCGTGATGCTGTGAAATGGGCCTATGTTCCCATCGATATAAACACATCTCATTCTGTTATCAGAAAGTTGATGGAGATTAAAATCTGTTGGCGTTGTAAACAGCCGTTGGAATGGGTCTTCGGAAGCGGAAAAACACCTCATCTTCATCATGACCACAAGACGGGGGAGATTTACGGCTTCACACACCCCCGCTGCAACCTTCAAGCTTTGGAGCATGAGATTGGAGAGTTAAAAGTGCGCGACCACAAACAAGAACGAGAGATAGTTAGATTGCGAATGAAGTTGGCCGAAACGGCTCCCACAACCTTGCATAGCGTTCTTGCATAGGCGGATTAACAACAAGTCTTCGTACGCTCTCAATTCTCTCTTCCAACGTATCACCCTTGATCGCGTAGATATCGAGCCCGCCACCTTCACCTTCTCTCTTTATGCCGGAGATGCCAACATGGGCGCAGACCGGCTCCGGCGGGAACACCCATTCCAGATTGTTCATCCGCAGTACCCGGCGAATCAAACCATCGTCAAGCGTAGAGATATGGTCTGGTGGGAAGTGCGCGGCACAGTATGCGGCCGTATCCTGGAAGTAATCGTCCGTAATGTGAGGAACAAGCTTATCAAGTAGAGGGCGTCGCAAGCAGGACCCAGGGTTGGTGTAAAGGTCGAAATTGGGGTATCGGAGCATCCTACGACCACATGAGGCGGGCGCCATTTGGCTCTGGTGCCACTCAAAGAAGTAAGGGTATACCAGAACATCCTCCTCCACCAAATAAACGTCCTGAGCCCATCTGGACGCGTCCAGAATGGCATTTAGGATGTTCCAGGTGCCGGAAGGGGCTTGGGTATGAAGCTTGGCATGAAATAGGAAAGCCTCCGGCAGATAGAGATCACGTACAATCTCTAACTCCCGGAGGTTTGCCTGGGTATCGGCGTAGATGTGGACTTCAGGTCGATTGGAGGCGTTTGCGAGCGCTTCGAGACTTAGAGCTAGTAACTCCGGTCTGATCGCTGGCATCGCGACTAAGGATTGCAATGTACCCACCATACTTCGATTCCTCTCCACATTCCTTTTGTGGACACTTTCCTTTGGCATGCTCATTCATCAATGGGTAGCCACCGGAAATGAAGAACTCCCGATCACTTTCAAATAAACCGTGGACCGGACACTCAAAAAGGTACCTTGCTTTCTTCTCTGGGGCAGGCTTTCCTTTGAACATCTTTTCCCACTCTTCCCTTGAGACATTCTCACCCATCGGTCGAAAGGTCGCTCGGACGCCGCCGCGCGCTAGCACGTCGCCGCCATTATTCTGCAATGCTGGCATTGTTCAGACTCCTTAAGAAATTTACAACCTTACAAGCGTAACACACTTGAAAATTTTTGTCAAGTGCTATTTTAGCGGCGCAGGCGTTCCATCTCCGGTTCGTTGGTAGTTGAGTATAGGCTCTCGATGGTACGACGAATGTCGCCCGGCGTCGTGGTATCCGCAAGCTCTTTGGAGCCATGTGGAGTCTCAATCATGACCTTATGTGTAATCTCTGGGTCCCAGTATTTACGCTGCTTGAGTGCCGCAACTATTTGCTCCGATGTTGGGGCATTCTTGCCACCGTGGATTAAAAATGAGTCTTCATACTTTCCAGTACGAAGCCAATTTGAATCATCCATGAATTGGTTGATGGCATCCTCGTCGTGCAAATCTTCGCCTGGATATAGCTCACTGACACCGAAATGATCTTGGTCCATCACAGAGCGAAAAGTTCCGTCCGGCTCAATGTAGGAGCGTTCGTCAGTTTCATCACTTTCTGGAAAGAGATCATGGGCACCTGATATCAGTTTCTTTTGAGCAGGCTCACCTTCTGCTTCCGATTCTTTCTCTGCAAAACCATACTGCTTGCGACTCTCTGCAATATGCTGCTTCACAGTCTCAGGCGTGACCTCGCTCATCGGGAGATTCAATGATGTGCCAGTCTTCGGGTCATGAAAGTACGCCATTGCAGGCAGCTTCACTTCTGTGCCATCTTTCTTCGTGTACTCAAAAGCCTTTTGCACGCCGCCCGGGATGGCGCCACCAGACTTGATCGCAGCATCGACTTTTTCATCACCGGTTGAACTTTCTTTTGGGACCGAGATTTGACTCTCGGTTACTCCTTTATCTCTCCCACCGGCTGGCTTAGATTCTTCAACAGCAGGTCGTGCTGCCCCACTGCTTCCTGGTCTATCTCCTCCTGGCTTCTTCTCTTCCCCGGCGCGTTCTGCTTCTTCAACTTTCGACCCGCCTTCAGAAGATTGTCCCCCATTTGTGCTAGACTCACGAGCTTGATTGAACTCTTCATGTGCCCCTCTCAAATCATCTGCAAAATTTAGAATGCGCCCACGACTTACATGGTGCGTTTTTGGAAGTCCTGACTCACGAACCGCCGCATTTGCGCGAATACGATCTGCAATGTGTGGTTGTGATAGAAAATCATGCGCGCGATCATAAGCTGCTTCAACTGCTTGATCAACTTGCAAATCTGTCCAATTCTCATGAACTCCACGAATAAGTGCTTTCGCTGTACGAACATCACCGGATGATAGCTTAGATGAAAGTGCCTCAAGCTTTGACATACCACCGAAAATCTCAAACGAGGCTGGACCTGCCATCTTTTGAGTAATCCACTTTGCTTCTTGCGTTGCAAATTTTTCAAGATCAACATTCCCCTCTGGGTTTATAATATCAGGAGCACTGAATACTGTGGTTGCAGCCGAATCTTCTGGCGCTTCCGGATGTACATTGGAACGAATTTCTTCCGGCTCCAATCCATCTAAAACGCCGAGAGCAACATGCGACCACTCATGAATATGAACTAATTCAGATGGGATGCTTACTCCTGTAATCTCTGATGCTAATTCGTGAGCCTTCATCGCAGGAGAGTGTGACACGAGCGGCGCTTCTTCTCCACGTCCAAGACCTTTCAAAGCTGGATTTGGTTCTGTCGGGCGCTTACCCTCATTCTTCCACTGTTCTCCACGTTGTAGGTCCTCGGCATCTGCTTTCTGAGCTTCTTCTGTAGTTGCTTGAGCACGAGCAACCGAACTTTTATTCGCTTCCGCGTACGCAGAATTATCCTTCGCATCAGCTTGCAAAATCTTTTCCAAAAGCTGAGTTTCTTTCGGAGTCAAGTCCGCACCAGCATCGATCTTGTCTTGCATGTCGTGACGGAAATTACTTTCCAATTCCTCGTACGGGACCTTGGAAAGATCGGTCTGCTTTGAATATGTAGCCAACGCAGCATGCAAATCACTATGTTCACGAGGCGTCAATTCGACTGTGCCTTGATGCGGGGGCCCATCTAGATCACTCGGATACGGATAGTCTTTCGGCAAAGCTGAGGATGGGACGATTGGCGCGGTGCCCTTTCCTTCAATCTTGACCGGCTTACGAGTCGTGCCACGCGTAGACATTGACTTCCCGACATGCTGATCGCGAGTCATACCTTCCGGTGCAATGAAATCTTCCGCGGCGCCGCCCAACATAGAGCCAACATCGGCACCCATAACGGCTCCCGGGATTCCAGCAACCGAGGCACCAATACCTGCACCAACGTCTTGTGCTCCACGCTTCACGAACTTACCAATAAGTTTACGAACCGGTGAAGCCGCACCACTTCCGCGAACCACAGTACCTTGCTGGTTACGACGAAGTTGCGCATCCGCAGCATTACGGAAGTTAATCAAATTCTTGGTCTCTCCGCGAGCTTCCTTAATTCCTGACACACCGTGGTCTTCGAAGTTGTCATACAGCTTCTCGCGCAACTCATCTGCCAAGAAATAATACGCAGCAAATTTCGGATTGGTCTCGATCTGATTGTAAATGTCCCAATTGTTCGAAGACTTCTTCATCGCACGAAGGTAGTTATTCAACTTTGTCAACGTCTTCTGACCCTCTTTCACGCTTATATCAGAAAGGTTAAACTCGTCGAGATGATCTTCTGCGCCTTCAAAATTGCCGTCTTCCTTTGCCATCTCCTGCAATCTGCCGCGAACAAGACCCTTGATAGACTCTTCCGGATTCTCACTCTTCACTAAAGGCTCGTTAGCATACTTATCAACGTTCGCCATCACCTTCGTCTCGATGCCCTCGCGTGCCTGCTCCGAAGCATTGCGGGCTTCCAAAATGGTCCCGACCGGCTTACCTGCTTCCTTCGCAGCTTCCAAGTGAGCGCGCACACTCTCATACTGTGGAAAGTCTCCCTGCGCATCCGGCTCGTAAAGATCAGTACCCTTGGCCGGAATTGCCTTCTGCATCAATTCGCGGCTCGTGTCCACGCCTTTCTTGGTCTTGTCAAGTTGAGATTGAAGGTTCTTCTGATACTTATCCTGCGCCTTGCGGCTGAATCTCTTCAAACGAACCTCAGCTTCAGATAATTCTGTATTCGCAGTATAAAAAGCTTCCTGTGCCTTTCTCTGATTTGCAGCCGCTTCCGACGCAGTAGAGCGTGCCGCATCCGTATCAGCTTTGGTGCCTTGACCATTTATCTCTTTCTGAGCAGCATCAATTGCGCGCTGCTGTGCTACTTCTGATTGCTGACGCGATATTTCAAGTTCACGATAACGAGACTTGAAAGCTGAGCCAGCATTCGTACGCTGATTAACAGCATGCTCAAACTCGAGATACTCGGCCTTTGTATGAACCTTTGAGGCTGTGAAGATGCCAGTAACGTTGCCTACCAATTCCGCAGTGTCTTCATCGGCCCCCATCGCAAGCGCAGTCTGTTGAGCAACATGCTGAGTTGCCATACCATAAATAAGTGCTTCTGGATTTGCCGCGAGTGCTGCCGGTGCTGTCACTGCAAGAACTGGTGCCACCGTCTTAAATCCGCCACCTAGTAGCTTGTTCACAGCTCTGACCGGATGCCCTTCAGTCACTTCGGGAATCGATTCCAATGCTTCTGGTATACCTGTCATAGGACCAGTAAAAGCATCAATCAAATTACCTGCACCTTCCGAAACTCCATAATGCGTACCCTTCCAACCACCCGGCGCAATCTTATCAAGCATCGAACCAACCCAAGTCGAATGTGTTCCACTCTTCACATCTCCTTGCACATCTTCAAGGAAATTGTGAAAATGAGACATTGCACCTTCCGGGATTGTAAGACCACCCAAGGGACCAAGCGGGACAAACATCGGCGCCGAAAGTTCTCGACGTGGCCCAATAGAGGCCGCTGTGCCTGTTCCTACCGCGGGTCTTCCGCCTGCTTGCTTTGCTGCCGCAGCATAATTCGGCGCTGCTCCTGCATCACCAGTAGAGCCACCGGCTTGCTTTGCGAGCGCAGCATAATCGGGAGCCTTAGTTGACCCGCCTGCCTGCTTCGCGAGCGCGCCATAATCAATTGGCTCATCCTTTTCTTCTGGCACATTAGCCGGTCCCAAGGCCTTTCCGGTTACATCGTACGCGATACCATTCTCGATTCGCGTCGTGCCTGCTGGTTGACCCTTAGTCGATAGATCGTCAGCCATCTTATCCCCTTACTGAATTTTCGCCAACTTCTTAAAGTTGTCGAGTTGAGCCTGTGTGTCAAAATAGTATGTCTGTCCGTCTGGTGCTTTGAATGAAACTTTCTGTCCCGCCGGAGTTTGTACTGGCGCGCCTTGTGCTGGCTGCTGACCACCCGCTTCAGCTTGTCCGCGAGGAGATGCTTCAACTTCCTTCGGATATCCTGATTTACCATCCGTTAGAACATAGTCGGCTGCTCTCTGCGACACATCGTCCATCAAAGGTGAAGTCTTGATCGTCTTGCTCGGCTTTGCCTTATCAAGAGCACGTTCCATAGATTCGATACGAGCGCCAAGATCACGAACACCTTCCTTGACGCGCTCACGCTTCATCGCCGGAGTTTGATAAGTCGGGAACAACTTCGTCTCGAACTCATCCTTATCGTGCTCCGTCATGACGCCCGCAGAAACAGCTTTCGCAAGTTCTTCCTTGATGAAAGCCTGTTCCGCTTGGCGATCGTTGTAAGCTTGAGTAAGAGGAACGAAAGCTTCTGCACCTTGAGTACGATTGTAGTAAGCAGCCAAGTGACGAAGAACCGTGTTATACGAAATGACGTTCTTCGCACTCTGACCACTACCAAAGTACTCATTACGTGCCTTCGGCCACTCCTTACCAAGCGCCGGGTCCCAATCCGTCCCTGATGAACGGTTGACCATGTTGATGACGCGCAGACCATCCTTCGAGAAGCGGGTCGGCAGTGTGCCCTTGCCTTGCAGGATGTTGTTGACTGTATAATAGTCGTCTGGTCTCTTCTTTTTCAAGAATTGCAAATAATCGTCGCCTGCCAAACCTTCAGCCTCTGGGTCAGATTCTTGACCTGTTATCTGTGTACTTTTCTTCTCCGAAATGTCAAGCTGACGTTCTTTCAATTCCTCTATTCTCTCATCATGACGTTCCTTCTCACGTTCCTGGGCCTGCTTCTCGTGCGCAGTGTATTCATCCTTACTGATACCATATGACAGAACAGTTTGAAGATTATCACGAACTCTCTTATGCTCGTCGAGCCACATCTGCGCTTCCTGGATAGCTTGCTGATCGCCTGTCTTCTGCGCATTTGCGAGAAGAGTCTGGTGCTGCTTGATACCCTCATCGAGCATCTTCGAAGACTGTATCAAACCATTGATCTTGTCGGCCGGGTCTGAAGCCATTGCATCATGAATTTCCTTGGTAGCAAGAGCCTCTTTAACCGCATTCATTTGATCTGAGGATAGTTTACGATTCAACGAATCCTCAATACCTTGACGCGCGGTCGCGGTGCGCTGAGCAGCTAAACGCATAGCAGTTAGCGAAGTGTTCGGTACTTCTGTGCCCGCAGTTAGTTTTGGACCACCGTTAGCCGTAATGAACTTGATCTCATCATCGGTCGGCTTCACCGTGCGCTCTTGTTTGGAAACAACATCGTACTGTGGGATTTTCTTACCATTGATCTCTGTGTAGCCAACCGGAATGAATTCATACAGATCGGTGTAATGACGACCTTGATCATCCTTGTAGGTTGAGATTCGTTTACGAGCCTCTTGCTCGCTGACACCATGCTCAACGTCCCACCCGGAGTCTTCGCGAGCCTTGGATGCGGCTTTATTCGAGTCGAACACAGTATTCTGCATCAGCGCGTTTTCTTTCTGCAATTGAGTAACGTGAACCGCCATTTGAATGTTATTCATCGCGCTGCGCTGACGAAACTCCGCAGCCTTCATCGCTTCTTCGCGCTCACCGGCCATACGCTTTGTACGCGCAGCCAACGTACGAGTAACACCACCAATCGGGCCTTCTCCCGGCTCCAAATTTTGTGCTGCGCCAGCCGCGTCACCTAAACCAGCGCCAATCTGACCAACTGCTGAACGCAACTTGTCTCCAAAACTTCCCGGAGCCGAAGGCCCAGGTTGCGGTGTGCGCTCCAACCAATGCTTCAAAAATTGTGCAGATAGGAGATCGATACCAGCGCCCGGCATGCCTGGAAGGCCTGGGGTGCCTGTGCCGCCCGTATCCTGAGGCGGCTGAACAATACCACCGCTCGTTAATCCAGATGGCACACTCAATCCAGGAGCAATTTCGGCTTCCCCACCTGCAACTGGATTTTGATCAGTGCCTTGTTCGTTTGCCATTAGAAACTTCCTCCAATTATTCGCCTGGGGCTGAGCCCGTACCGCCTGCCATACCGCTCAAGAAATCTTTTGCGCCTTCGCCGAACGACTCACCTGCGCCAAGCGCTGCAAATCCGCCAGCCCCCATCGTAAGCGCCGTAGATGCCAAACCAGTGATCGCGCCCCACTTTGCGGCCGCGGCTGCATCCTTCTCTTTCTTTATTTTGTCCGCTGACCCAAAAGCTTGGCTAAGTTCACTGCCTGCCAAACTTCCAGTCGGAGTCGCGCTCTCCAAACCTGCAAGAGAAGTTGCACCTGATAATGCCGTCTTCCAATTCTCACGACCGGTTGCATAATCCTGTAACGTGATGCCGGTTTGACCTGCTGCCAATTTGTTTGAAGCTTCGGATGCTATTGAAGCCTCGACCTGCGCTGCGATACCAGATGTGACACCGCTGGTTGCGCCACCGCCTTGACCTGCTAAAAAGTTTCGAACCGCTTGAGCCGAATTGCGATAGCCCGCGGCATTCGAATTAATAAGCTGAGTATGCAAAGCATTCAGCACGTCGCTACTGAAACCATGTTGATTCGGACCTTGAGCGATAATTGAAGAATACGCTCCGCGCAATTGATGCAATGTGTCTTGCTGCTGCGAAAACATCGTCCCGTAATCTTGCATTAGTTCTTTCGCGAAGATGTTTTCATCTTGTGCGATAGCTTGCTCTTGTGTCGAAGGTCCACCGCCTCCGAAAAGCGCTCCTAGTATGCCCATCTATGCTATCTCCCTATTACCAATATCTCGGCAAAGTCGCCGTAGGATTCGTTGCTCCCGCCAATCCCTTGTTCCAAACAAAACCAAAATAATCTACCAGAATGCGGGTGTCTGAAGTAGGTGCGGCAACAGTGTCATTTCCCCAATTGAAGATCGGAAACAGCGCGGGGAATCCCGTAGCTGTCCATCCAACGGCAGCAGCGGTTCCAACGGTTGCACCGGAAGCAAAAACTATAATTCCGTTATTAGTTCCTTCAAGTGGATTAGTAGTATGAAGCCCATTAAAAGTAGCCGTATCCCCCGCTATTGTAACCAATGACCCCGCAAACCAAGGTTGCTTACCATTAGTATTAGCGAGAGTCATTCTTGCCAACCCTACACTGGCTTGATGAGTTGAACCCGCTGCGGCTGTGACAACCATAGGACTTAAATTGAAAGTCGATGGAGCCGAACCATTCAAAGACATTGTTACGACGCCTGAAGCTATGCAAGTAATCTCCAAGCGATAATACTTATCCATCACCGGAGTTTCACCAGTATCTACAACAATTCCTTGGGTGTTGTTTCTAGCATTTGAACCACTTAAAGAACTGAAAACTGCTTCCAACTTAATTTTTGAGTCGGATATCGCGGGAGCCGTTGTGTCCGTATCATATCGAGCACCAATAAAAATGTTAGGACGAGTTACAGCGCCATCTACTTGTGGGACACCGAAAGCAAAACCTATATACATGCTCTTCTGCGCAAAACTCATTGGTGTTCCACTAGATTGGCTGGCAAAATTGAATCGCCAGATGAAAATCGCTTTCCATCCGGGAAAATCTAGTATGGGCAAACCAAACTGAAATGTCCCGGTACTAGCGGCTGGAAACAGCATAATCCCGCCTGTGTGACCCGCGACTCCGTCATTGGACCATGACCACTCTCCAATGTTCGCAGCAGAAGTCCCACTCTCATACGCAGAACCAGTTATACCTCCAAACGCACTCCATCCTAATTGGCCGATAACTCCAGTAGAACTCGAAACAAAATCATCTCTCAAAATCACGTAGGCAGGATCTACTGCCCAGATTTTGTCACCATGGACTAAACCATCTGTTACAGAAGTTGCTGCCGGAGGAGCCGGAGGAATAGCCGCAATCGCCTGAACCACGACCTTTGTCGCTGTCGATTGAACCGCAGCATTCGTGCTCGGATTAGACTGAAGACCGAATGGCATCAACGAAGCCTTTGGGATGCGACCGCTCTCTACGCGAGCCCGAGAAAAATTCGAATCAAGCTGAAACTGTGGCGGCAATGAGCCTGAGAAAAATTGTTTCGTGATATCAAATACCGGCGCAGACGGCGGCGGTGTCCCTAACACACCCGACGGTGTTGTAGGTTTCGTCTCCTCAATTGGAATCAAGTCCTCTTCTTGAACCTGATCTGGTGAAATGAGATAGTCAGAATTTGCCATTATTCGTTCTTATAGCGGCCGAAGATTGTCATGCTGTACACTTCATCTCCGTTCGCTGTGGTTCCAAAATCAACTTTAATTTGCATATGACGGCAACGTGCGATTACAGGGTTTGCCGCAAAATAATATCGGTTTGGACTGTAGCTCGTAGGTGACTTCGTTGCACCGTAAACTTCCGGTGGGTCTGATTGTGGAACGCCAAGAGCGCCATTCACAAACGGCGTAAAAGAGCCGCTGATCTCGTTCAACAAATAGCTGACCGTCGGCTGATAACCTACGCCAGAGAAATCAAATTCTAAGAAGCGCAAAAGTGCGATCTGACCTGGATGCGCCAATGTTAAACTGCCCATCGTGAAGAACCCATCATACTGAGTCCCATTGTCCGTGTACACTGTCGTACTGCGCTGCAAAATTTGACTGCCCGCGCTCGTACTTCCGACTAAGAGTCTCTTCTGGCCCGGCACAATCTCGACAGCCTGCACCATCTTGGCGCCGCCAGTAATCGCAGCAAACGGCGACCACACTGGCTCTGGTCCCTGCAATCCGCCTGGAACTTGATGCGGATTCAAACGATACCAACCTGTTGAACCATCCCCAAGCATGATGCAGTTGTCAATTCCATTCTGCAATACGGCAACGTAAACCTTCGTCGGGTCCCAAGTCGTGTCCGAACTTCCAAACGCTGGTTGATTTGCAAGTTGATCGCCGACCGGGAAACCGAAGCTCGCAATATTCAAAGATGGCGTGATAACACGAAAGCTGTTATCCGTTGCGAAAAAATAAATTTCTCCCGCAAATACATCACACGCATTATAGCTACCCAAGCCAATGCCCGGAGACATTGTCACCGAGAAAAAGCTACTCGTTTGCGGACCACCACCAATCATTTCAACACTGTCCGTCAAAAACGTCACAATTCCTTGTGAAGTTCGAACAAGACGGATAACCGGCGCCAAAAATGGTAGGCTGTCCGCACCCAAGAACGCCTCGTTTGGATTTCCAACTAACGTATCGGGACCACCAGAGAATGGGACGACCTGCCCATTAGCACCCCAAATACGCTGGAAATTGTAAACCATCGGCAAGAAAGTTGCTGATGGCGGATTGTTCACACCATTGATCGGTGCAGGAAGCAAAATATTCAAGCCTGGAAATGTTCCATTCGCAACGCTTGGTAGGAAGTCACGAAAAGTCCACTTCTTTACACCTGCGAGTGAAGGCACATTCGGAATTTCTGTCAATTCAAACATCGCGCCTGAACCTGATGCAGAATCAGCGGAACGCCAGATTACAATCGTGTCGACCTGAAGGTCCGAGGAATAGTCACCGGTCAACGTGAAAACTGCGCCTGTGTTCGCACCTGTAATCTGCAAAAATGGCGACGCAGTCGAAATTGCATTTGTACCAGAACCTGTTGACGGACCAAGGAACACGCTACCCGGTGGTGTCAAACCACCGCCAGTCGGCGCTGGCGAATATGAATCAATCACAGAACGAGCTTTGTAACTGTATGCCCATGCGAGGCCGAATGAAATAGCAAGTGATTGAGTTTGAACCGCAGCAATCGCCTGCCACGTAATCGTGTTATCTGTAGTGGTTGGCGGCTTATCAGTTAGCAATTTCCATACTGGTTGTGAACCACCTGATGTGCCAGACGAAATAACAGCTTGCACATTGTTATTAGTGTCGTTTACTAGCGAGCCACCAAAACCTTGAGATGAGGATGGCGGTTGAAAACCGTTCGGCGGAAGGTGCCATGTCTGCGCGGCAGTCCAAGCAACGTTTGGACCAACACAAACCCAAGTAATGTTATTATCAGTAGTTGTCGTACCATAACCGGTACCCCACGGATTAAACGTGATCGTGGCGCTATGAGTCTCATTCACCCCGCCTGGGTTCGTTACAATGATCGTGTTTGACGTTGCTGAAAAAACTGTGAACGTACTGTTGTTCTGTGTGTTGTTTCCTGCGTTCACGAATCCGCTAACCGAAATTTGATCTCCCGCACTCGGGGTAAAAGACCAACTACCCGCACCAAGAGTATACGTTGTTTGCTGCCCGCTGATTGAAGCCGTGATACTTACCGCGGTTGCGAGCGCAGTGCCCGGTTGATGCGCGCCACTCAAACCTGCGCCAGTTACAGACTTGCAAACTTGAAAATTTGCTCCATCATGGACACAACCAAATGCGACATTGTGAGTCTGCCACGGAGTATACACATGCGAAGCTTGCCATGCAGCTTGTCCCAAACACAGCCACAAAAGCTGCTTGTCACCTTGTGTGTACCCAATTGCCGAATTCGCCGGGAACGGAATATAACCACTGCCTGATGTTCCACCCACTGTCGGAATGAATAAATAAACCTTGGTACCAGTTGGAGCCGGAAGATTTCCGGTCAAAATGAAGCCCGGCGCACCATTCACAGTTGTGTTATTGACACCACCTGCCTGCCAACCTGTATATACGGTCGACTGCTTCCAGCGCATTGCCTGCATGCCCGCGGTCGTTTGATATTGACCAATTGCAAAAAAGTGTGTATTGTTCGCGAAATATCCCGCAGATGGACCCGGATATGCGCCATTAAACGGAGGACGAGTAGTCGAAGTTTGTCCCAAAGAACCTGAGTTCTTAAAGTTGCCATACAGGGTCTTCAAATCTGATGTGTTTGCAAATGCTGGTTGTGTAAAGTTTGGAGCCGGTGAATTTCCAAACCAACCCATGTCGGTGTAAAAACCGTTTGATAGCCATTCCGAAACTGCGCCAGCATTCTGCCAAGTTGCGGTATTATCAACGACAGTTTGGCCTTCGCCAGTTGCTGAATTCCAATTTGGCTCGCCATTTCCGCTTGTGCCAAACTGCGAAGTAGGATTTGTACCATCCGCATTTACGCCGATCAATTGCCAAATCTGAGGAGTCGCATTCGTGTCTTTCGTCAAACCCATAGTCGAAAATACGGTCGATGCCTGCCATACAGTTGATGCAACGCCCGATTGAGTAATATTCACTGTGGGCGGGTTCACTGGAGTTGCAATGCCCCAATTCCAAACCAACCCATTCGTATTCAACGGTGTGTACTTCTTAGTTTCTACACCGTCACCCATGTATAAAACACCGGCTGACGATACGAATTGCGTTTGACCGGCACCAACACCTTTGCCGAATAGCAAAGTATTCGTACCGTTTTGATTATCGACGAAGACACCGCCCGCCGACACTGCCGTAGCGGCACGTGTTTCAGCAACACCGGCCGTATTACTCAAAGTCAATGCTGCCGCAGTCGAAGCTGTACAAGTGAACGTACCATTATTTTGAGTGTTCGTTGTGAAGCCAGCGATCTGAAAAATCAGGCCAACAAGACCGTTTGATGCGCCGCCTGGGAACGTGCCATTGTAGACGGTGGTGCTACCGGAAGCATTATTGCAGCTTGTGACTGTGAGACTGCCACTCGTACCAGTGTCAATGATAACTTGAATATTTCCATTGGCAAGTTGGAAAGAAAACGCACGCAGGGGCGAGGTCGGATAAACTGCTCCACCACCAAACAGGATATGACCCGGACGACGCTGCAAAGTCAAACGATTTGTAAGCTCAACGTTACGACCACCAAGTAACGCATCCGGACGGCCACCATAATAACGGGCAGTGTAAACGTCGGATGGGTCATGTAAAACAGCTCGCTGCGTGTACAGACCAGTAAAAGCTCGGTCAATAAAAATTGCAGTGAACTTTGGCGGTTTGCTTGGTTGCGCTCCATGTGCTTGAAATAGATTTACCATTCGTTAAACGCCTCGACCGGTCGTTCCTAGTTGCTCCATACCAGAAGCAGACTGACGTTGCTTGCCACGTTGTAACCACTGTTCCAAGAACCAATTCTTCTGCAAGTCACTCAACCCGCTCGATTTTGAAAGAAAAGCTGCAATGCCACGTTGACGGTACAATGTTTCGCGAGGGTCTTCAAGAAAACTGAGAACGCCAGAAAGAAAAAGATTGTTGTAGATATCTGAATATTGATCTGGGATAGGGTTCCATGAGTAGTCAGCCACAAATCCACTTGATGTTGACTCCGATACACCTGCCCCATTAGCGACTACAAGCGACGTGGTTGTGACAGAAACAATCGAAAATGAGCCATTATTTACAGAGTTCGTGCAGCCAGTAATAACAGCCACATCACCGACCGTAAGAGAATACGGATCAAAAACTCCGGTATAAGTAGTATTTGGTCCTGCGTGATTTGCAACACTCGTAATAGAGTATGGACCAAATTGAGCGACCAATTTCTGATAAACTACTGAGACCGTGTAAATTGCATTCGGCACTACTGAAAATCGAAAAGTGATCGTCTGTGTTGCTGTACTAGTGCCCGCAATCTTGTGAATCGATACAGATGACGGGCGCCCTTGTTCCGAAGATTTTGGAAGTGCTTGATTGTTGTATACATCCTTGATTTCAAAAATTTCACCAGTGTCGCTCGTTAACGTGATTCGCTCAGCGTATCCGAAATCGTTTCCATTCGAGGCAAATGACTGCGCATAATCTTGATTGGTCGTTGTTGTGACAAACGTGATCTCGTTACGATTGAACGGCCATCCCATTGGCGGCCCTAAAAGCACGTTACGAATATTTGATGCTATCGAAACCGCAGGCTCCTGACCGAAGCCCGCAGTAATCGGAATATAATCAATGTACGGACCAGCAAAGTTGATCGAATTTTGAAGTGTAAGAGCCATTTATAAACCTTATGGACGAGGATAGTTAAACGGCCAAGCGCCGCCTTGAAAATTGTTTCTACTGCGTGCTGCACCAAAAACTGTACGAGACGGAATGAATTTGTTTTCTTCCAACTCACGATCTTCGGAAGTACGCAGCGCCGTCAACGCTTCCTGCCACAACTTCCACGCGACCGGGAATTTACCAAATACTGCCTTCTCCGGAGAACGACGATAGCACTGTGCAACAAAGCCTTCACGGAAAAAAGTCTCAAGTTCATCTGGTAAAGGAGCGAGAGTCTGCGATAGATCAACAAAGCGAGTTGGCTTCATCTGCGCTACCAAATTAAACTGCCATTCTGTTCCAGTCTGTGATGGTACAGGAACGAAGCGAAAACCCCAGCCATTCGGGTCAAGAACAGTCCATACCGTTGTTGCTCCACCGCCTGACACCGTTGTGCCCGGCACAGCATTCACCAGAGCAAGCGGTGCAGTAGACCCTTCGGTTCCGAACGTCGTAAGCAAAAGAAAATTACCATTGGCATCCTTAATCTGGGTGATCGGATTCTTCGGCTGCGAAATATTCAAAGTCAATGGGTTAGTGTACACACTGCCAGCAACCGGATTATTCCCATTGGTAGCGTTACCTGTGTTCGCAGCGCCCCATGTCCCATAATACAATGTGCGATTCGGAAACCAATTGCAGCGGAAGCCCGGGTCACCCAAACCCGCCGCGCCAGTATATTGCGCAGTTTGCTGCGCAAGTTGACGACCGCACTCAATACGAACGAAGGGTTTCGGTTGCGACGAATTGTTGATATCGAATGCTACGCCGCGCTCCAACCATGATAGATTTGTAAGCGGACCACCCGCCGAAAGAGCATTACCCGCATGGGTTTCAATCAAAGCACCTATGTTCTTCAACACAAGCGCGCTCGCTGATGAAGCCACACACATAAACGTTCCGTTATTGGCTGAAGTTAAAAATCCAGTAATAACAAAAGGTGTTCCCGCATAACCACCAAAATCGCCACCCGTTATCGTACCATTGTATACCGCGGTACCTTTTGATGCCGAAACCTGAGATACGCTGGTCAAAGTCAGATTGCCAGAAAGTCCGGCTGGCAATACAACCGCGTAATCTTGCTGCAAACT
>Ga0137391_10001633_pt1 | contig 16427 bp, 17 predicted proteins | sample 15con2h24BmetaG_FD_101399 | JGI IMG/M metagenome (GOLD analysis project Ga0137391, IMG submission 101399) | Vadose zone soil microbial communities from Angelo Coast Range Reserve, California, USA - 15con2h2.4B metaG | ecosystem: Environmental > Terrestrial > Soil > Vadose zone > Saprolite...
GGGCCAATGGAACCCCGCCCACCCGGCGCGACAGCCGGGCAGCCGGTAACCGCCCTGCCCGAAAATCAACCCCAGCCGAACACCTCAAGCCAGCACGTCAGGCATGCGAAAGATTGAGGCTAAGCGGTACCAGGACGACAGTTACAAGAAGACGACGACTGTCGGCACATTAGCTGTAGCTGGGGTCAGTGCCCGCAGTGACGGGCGGCGGTCTGCAGCTCAGGCTTAGCTGTCTGCGTGATTGCTGCCGCATTCCTTGAGCGCGTGGAGCACTCGTTCCTCGTACATGGGCATGCGTAGTTCGCGGAATTCGGGAAGCGACGCTTTCAAATGTTGTGCTGCTTGCTCGTAATCGCCGAGTGCGTGATGGGAAAGTGCGATCTTGAGTAGGCAAAGGGCATGAGCGCGCTGGAGCCCTCGGTCCTGAAAGATTCGCCGCGCACTTGAGTAGGCTTCGATTGCGTCATGGTGGCGACCCAGCCCATGGAATGCGTCGCCCAGGGGCCCGAGCACGTAAGCTTCGCCTACTGCGTACCCGAGATTGCGGGCCATCTCGATTCCTTGCAGGCAAAGGCTGACAGCAGTCGCATACCCGGCGGCGAGGCTATGGGCGTAGGCCAGTGTCTGGAGTGTCTCGAACTCGGCATATGGCTCGTGCAGTTCCCGTGCCAGGGCTAGGGCGCGATTACATAGCCGCACGCCGCTGTCGTGATCACCAAGCCGCGTGGTTGCTAGCTCCAGAACGCGAAGGTTAGACAACTCGGTGTGACGATCCTCGATGCGGTGGGCGATACCAATGCCTCGCCTGGCATCGTGCTGCGCGGCTCCGAGGAGGTTCTGCTGCTCCGCGCAGTAGGCACGCCAATGCAAAGCAAGTGCCAGTGCTTGCTGGTCCCCGAGTTCTTCAAAGACGCGTACGCATCGCTGCAAAGTGGCCATGGCCTCGGCATTCTTGCCGCGTTCGGCCGTAATGGGGACGAGCTGGAGTTCGGCGCGCGCGGCGCCCGCTACGTCACCTGCTGAGTCAGTGGCGGCCATGACCGAGCGCCACATGTGATCGGCCTCATCGAGGCGAGCCTGGAAGAAGTGGAAGGTCGCCTGGTGCGCGGCGAGTTGCGCGGCGAGAGCATGCCTCCCCATTGTGCAGGCATGCCTGGTTGCCAGCGCCAGGTTCAGCCGTTCCGCACTAAACCAGGCGACCGGGTCAGTGGCGAGGCGGTGAACCAGCCCAGCTGGCACCACGACTGGATCGGCAACATGGGCACTGCGGGGAAATGACGGGATGCGGGGTAGGCCGTGGTCTGCGGCTGCGGCGATTTCAAGCCATCCCGTCAGCGCTCGCACGAGGGCGGCGTTGCGCTCTCCCTCTGGTTCTTCGGCAAGTCGTTCGTTGGCATAGTCGCGGAGCAGGTCGTGCAGCCGGTAACGGGGCTCGCCAGTGGCATCAGTTCCTGCCGACTCCAGCAGAGACCTATCCACAAGCAGGTTCACCACATCGGAGGCGTCCGGCTCACCGAGGAGCGCGGCGACCACCCATTCGGCGACATCGGCTGGCCCGAGCAATCCCAGTCGCCGGAACGCCCGCCTGGCCCGTTCATCTAGTACCTGATAGCTGGGCATCACGGTGGCCCGAAACGCAAGATCGTCCAGGGCAAGTTCGTCAAGTCGGTGCCGTTCATCGGCAACCATCTCGGCGACCCTGGCTACCGGCCACGATGGCCTAGTGGCGAGCCTCGCCCCTGCGATCCGAACCGCAAGCGGCAACCGGCCGCATGCTGACACCAGCCTGTCACCCGCGCTGCCCTCGGCTGCTACCCGCTGATAGCCCACGATCCGGCTCAGCATTTCCACTGCATCTGGATGGGGTAGCGGGTCAAGATGCAGCAGTCGCGCTCCCGCCAGCCCGCCCAACCGTGACCGGCTCGTCACCATCACAGCCGAGCCTGCGGTACCCGGCAGCAACAGCCTTACCTGATCAGCAGAAGAGGCATCGTCGGCTACCAGCAAGATCTTTTGCTCGGCTGTATGCGAGCGGAACAGGGCAGCACGCTCCCCTGCCGAGTCCGGAATCCCCGTACCGTGGACCCCTAGTGCCCGCAGCAGCTCGCCGAGCAAGTCAGTCGGGCTCCGGGGATTCGACGAGCTGCCGGCCAGTTGCACATGTAACTGCCCGCCCGGAAATGAGTGCCGTACCGTGTGCGCCACGTGCAAGGCCAGTGCCGACTTGCCCACGCCGGGAGGCCCGCTGATCACGGCCACTGGTACTCCCATGGAGTTCTGGCCCGGGATGAGCGGCCCGATGAGGCTCGCGACCTCCGTCACCCGGCCCGTGAAATCCGGCAACGCGGGGGGGAGCTGACATCCTGGCAGCCTTGCCACTGGCGGTATGGGGTGTACCGCCATCTCATGGCGGTCAGTCTCTGGCGCTACTGGCGCGGCGGTGATGGCCCTGGTGACCGGTGCGCGCGGAAGGTCCTGGCGTAGCACTCTCGCGCGCGTCTGCCGCGGAATCGATGCCGGGACATGATGTACTGCGCCGCCGGAATCAGTGGCCGGGCTCTCTGCAGCCAAAGTGCCTCCTGCCTCCACCGGCTCTGGCGAACTGTCCAGATCCGCCCTGGCCCAGCGGCCGTTCCGGCCCAACGCAACCAGCGCAGCCGTATCTGTGCTGGACAGCCCCAGGGCGGCAGCAAGAGAGCGGATCGAGCGGGGATAGGGCCGACGGGTCCGGCCACATTCCAGCGCACTGACTGCCCGCACGCTCATCCTGGACCGCTCGGCGAGTTCCTCCTGCGTCATCCCTGCCGCGATGCGCGCCAGTCGAACCAGCTCACCCACTTGGTCACGGCCGCCCACCCCAGCGCTCATGACAGCCCCCGTCCGATGGGCGACACCTAATTATGTACATTTGCGGCCATTGTCCCGCTGTGACTATTGGTGGGCAAGGCCCGGTACTCCACTGTCTGATGCTCGGAGGCTTACTCCGCCAGGAGGTGGGAGACTGTCCTCCCGCTGGCCCGCAGCCAGCACATCCTCGCCGACATCAACCGCCAGTCCCGGCAGCACCAGGCGTGCGGGGTGCCGCCGTCGGCTCTACCACCCGCGATGCAGCGTAAGACAGTCACCACGCCATCAACGCGAAGATCCCCTCAGCTCTGCCTTATGGCTTGAAACTTTCAATCCGTCAGAAGATCTGAATTATGTCGAACGTTGGGAAGTATGCTAGTCGGTCTGCTAGAAGACTGCGGGTTAGTCGGCCTGGATTTCACCGTTTCTCAGGCTGATACTGGACTGCACCACCGATTATCGCGCTATGGGTTACTTGGCTCTTTGAGGTATACAGGCATTCCGGTCAGGTACTGCAGGGCTTTCACTTTAGTGGGTTAATATGGAGTTCGCGATTCTCGGTCCGTTCAAGGTAGTGCACAACGGCATGCAGCTAAACCTTGGCGGGCATAAGCAGCGGGCGCTCCTGGCCGTTTTGGCCTGCAATGCTAATCAGGTGCTTTCTGTCGACCGCCTGGTGGAAGAACTCTGGAATGGCCGATCGCCACGCACTGCGGTTCAGAACCTTCGCGTTTATGTGTATCAGCTACGCAGGATTCTCGGGAGTGGCAAACGAATTATTTGGCGCCCTCCTGGCTATGCGCTAATTATCGACACCGGGGAGCTTGACATTGAGACCTTCGCGGATCTGGCAGCACAAGGCGAGCGAGCGCTCTCTGCGGACTCAGCAGATCAGGCTGCAGAATATTTACGCGCAGCGCTGGGAGTTTGGCGAGGTCCCGCTCTTGCCGACCTTCGCCGTGTCGAATCGCTGCATTTGAAGGCTATCTGGCTAGAAGAACGCAGGCTTGCGGTTATCGAGAGCAGAACCGCGGCAGAGCTCATGCTCGGCCTGTATGCCAGCGTTGCCGACGAGCTCCTATCGCTTGTGGCGGAATATCCTTTACGTGAGAATATCCGGGCGCAGTTGATGCTGGCTCTGTATCGCCTGGGCCGGCGGGCCGAGGCGCTTGCGGCCTATCGTGAGGGCAGGACGGTCCTTGTAGAGGAGCTGGGCGTAGAACCAGGACTCAGACTACAGCGACTTCATAAGGCCATTCTCTCTGATGACGAGTTTCCTGCGGGCACGGTCCCGCCGGCCGTCTCGCCTGATGTGCCCGAGGCGCACGTTCACGGCCCGGCGGTCGGCGAGTTTCGGCAGATCAGAACCATGTTAATGCAGATCTCACGCCGCCTGGATCGTCTCGAGGCCAGTATGGGCCGAGATCAGCAGTAGCCAGTTGATCAGCCTGGCCATGAACAGGGCGGTGACACGGTCACCGCGTCCCACCCCCATTCCCGCTGAATATATCCGGTTCAAAGCGAACGCATATCACGGCTGTCTAGCGTTTTGCCGACGGGCGCGAGCAGTTCGCCCGCTGATGGTGGGAGGCGCTTCCGGCGATGAGGAGCGGGTTCTGGTGTGCGGGTTGTGCGGAGCAGTTCTGGTGCCGGCCAGGTGGACATGCGAAGCCTGGAAGCGTCCAGGGCCGATCACCCGGACCATGGCTGCACCTCGATCACCGGTTTCGTGCCCACCGTCTCGTCCTGAACCAGCGGAAGGAGGGAAATGAAGAAGCTCCAGGTCCGAAAGACCGGTCCAGTGCGCCTCACCAGCGTCATGACGGCGCTCTACGGCGGCGGCCCCTGCCTCGCTTGATCCTGACGACCCCGGTGGGCGGCCCCCGATTTCTCATCGGGGAGCCGCCCAGCGGCCTGGCAGGATCGCTCCGATGACACACCCCCGCCCGGCCTACGGCACCGATCATGCCCGTGTCTGCCTGTACCCACTGACCTTTGTCGACGAGGGCGACCAGGTGATCATCGGCCGACCTGACATCGACTCGTTCGCCGTCTTTCCTGCCGATGCCGCCGCTGTGGTGCGGCGGCTGCGCACGGGGGAAGACGCTGATTCCGTGGCCGCGTGGTATCAGGCGGCGTACGGCGAGCCTGCCGATATCAACGACTTTGTCGATACCCTGCGGGATCTTGGCTTCATCCGGCCAGACGCGGAGTATCCGGCAGAGATACCGGCCCAGCCCTCGGTCCGCTGGCGGCGGCTGGGCGTCACCGTGCTCTCCACGCCCGCGCTGACACTGTACGCCCTCGCCGTTGGGGTGGCCGTGTACTTCATGGTGGCTGTCCCTGCCCTGCGCCCCGCGCCCTCGAAGGTTTTCTTCAGCAGCTCTCTGCTTGTCGTCATGGGCGCAACTGCCGCCGCGCAACTGGTCGGTATCGCCTGGCATGAGGGTTTTCACGTCCTAGCGGGTCGCCGCCTTGGCCTGGCTAGCAGGATCAGCATCGGTCGTCGGCTGTATTTCGTCGTCTTCCAGACGACGCTGGTCGGCCTCATGGGGATACCGTCCCGCAAGCGGATTCTCCCGTTCCTGGCCGGGCTTATCGCGGACGCCATCCTGATCAGTGTCCTGACCGTGCTGGCCGAGATCGGCCGTCTTGCCGACTGGCCGTCCTGGACGGGCCGGGTTGCGGTGGCCCTGGTGTACGTGACGATCCTGCGCATGCTCTGGCAGGCCATGATTTTCATGGAGACCGATCTTTACCATGTCCTGGCCAGCGCGGTGAGATGCCCTGACCTGCACCAGATGACCAGGATCTATCTCCGGAACGAGCTCGCGCGGGTGCGCGGACGCACGGCACTGGCGACCACCGAGCCCAGCTGGACCGCCCGCGAGCTAAGAGCCGTCCGTTGGTACGCGCCGTTCGTGGTCTTCGGAGGCATCACGATGATCGTCCTGGTGGCGGTCACTGCTATCCCTGTCCTGGCCGGGCTCGCCATCCGCGCGCTCCACGGAGTCGCCACGGGAAGCTTTGCCAGTCGATCGTTCTGGGACTCGCTGGTGGCTGGGACGGCCATCGTGTCGCAGTTCGCCGTCGTCACGGTGCTCGCCTTCCGTGACCGCAGGCGCAGCCTGATCGCTCCAGCCAGCGACTGAACGCACCCCCGTACCCATGGAGCCTGCCATGCCAGATACCCATTTGTGGATCACCGGCGCTGAACGCGCCGCCTGCGCCGATGCGGCCACCGCCTGCGGACCCGCCGCGACTGTTGACTGCAATCGCCGCCTCCGCGGCCCGTACACAGGGACCGGCTCGCTGATGCGTGCCCTGGTACCGCTCCTACACACGCGCCACCCCGAGCGGGCCGCCCGGCACGCCATCGAAATTCTCGCGGTGGCCCCAGAACTTGACCCGCTTATCGGCCCCGCACCGGAAACACTCACCTCGATGGCCTCGCCGGAAGAACGGACCCGCTGGTACTCCCGCTACCGGACCAGGCGCATCGCTCACGGCATCACGGATTTCCTGAGGGAATGTGCAGCAGAAAACCCGCTGACCCTGGCCTTCTGCTCGGTCAGTCAAGCTGACCCGACCGACCTGGAATTCCTTTCCATTGCTCTGCGCAGGCTTGACCCGGCCCGAGTCCGGCTCATCGTCTGCTCGGGCCAGGAGGTACCCGGGCTCGACGATGCGCTGGCAGCCTATGCCCGGCGCCAAGTCGTGGCTAGCACCAGCGTCTGCGAGCGCACCAGGACATTTTCCTCCGACCAGGCCGCTGCATTCGTCGCCGCCGACGGCATCAGCGACGTCCCGGGTGAGTACGAGGCATACGTAAGTGCCGATCCGCAGCTGCGCATGCGGCTGCACGACGAGCGGGCCGCTGAGCTGGCAGTCCGCGCAGAGTGGTCGCTGGGGCTCGGCGTGATCCCGTATCACCTGGAGCGCGGCAGTTCGCCAGGCACTGCGGGCAGGGAAGCGTACGCGGTGGCCGTCGATTACTGCATTGGCATGGCGTACTACCACGCAGGCCTGGAACTCGCCGGGCGACTTGCTCCGCTCATCGACGCCGAGGCCGAGCCGAAAATGTACTACATGGTGCACGCGCAGATATGCCAGTGCCTCGCCCTGCTCGAACGGCCCGCTGAGACCGAGCCCATCTACTACGACCTGCTGTCGCGTTCACCAAGGCCGTTGCGGCACATGAACGTCTCGTACGCGCTCGCCATGCTCTATACGCGCCTGTATGGTCCCGAGCACAAAGACCATCGCAAGGCACTGGCGCACGTCAACACGGCCATCGCGATCGCCAGCCAGCTCGAGGACCCCGACGACCGGGCTTTCCACACGGTCTTCATGAACAACGGGAAGGCCCTTGTCGAGATGCACCTGGGAAACCTGGCTGAGTCGCTGAGGCTGGTCAGCGAGGGACTCAGCCGGCTGGACCGCGAGCTGCCGCCGGAGAAGCACCGGCTGCACCGCTCGGTGCTCAACCACAACCGTGGCCAGGTACTTGCCGCCCTCGGCCGGCCGGATGAGGCGCTGGCTGATCTCGGTCATGTGATCGAGGTCGACCCCCACTATCCCGAGTTTCGTTTCGACCGGGGCAACTTGCTATCCAGGATGGGCCGCTACGCTGAGGCCCTGATCGATTACGAGGCCGCCATGCGGCTCACGCCGCCGTTCCCCGAGCTGTACTACAACCGCGGGGACGCACGCGCCGCTACCGGTGACATCGAGGGGGCCATGCATGACTTCCGCTACGTACTCGATCTCGAACCTGACTACCTTGAGGCCCGGGTGAGCCTTGCCTCTCTCCTGCTGGACGCGGGGGACCCGCATGCCGCTGCCGCGCAGGTCCGCGCCGGACTGACGGTGACTCCCGGCGAGGCCAGGCTGCACTGCACCCTGGGCTTGGCACTGCTGGACCTGCAGGACTGCCAAGAGGCACGCCGGGCATTCGACCGGGCGCTTGAACTTGATCCCGGCTTGTCCGAGGCATTGGTCAACCGCGCCATTGCCGCCTATGAGCAAGGTGAGCCCGATGTCGCCGTGGCGGACCTCAGCGCCGCGCTTGAGGTCGACGCAGGCAATCCCGACCTGCTATCCAACCGCGGGCTGGCCCACGAGGCCGCAGACCATCCTGAAGACGCGATCGCCGACTACACACTCGCTCTCCGGGACGGGCGGGCAGACCGGGCGACGCTGCTTTACCAACGCGGACGCTGCTATGCGACCCTGGCCCGGCTCGCTGAGGCCCATAACGACTTCAATGCCCATCTCGCCCTCGGGCACTCACTCTATGAACAGGAGATCCGCGACCTGCTGGAAAACCGTCGGCCAGCGTCAGGCCAGCAGGGCAGCCTATCCGCCGACGATCCGCAGCAAATCGATGCTGCGGAAGCGGAGCGTGCCGGTGATGCGGTCGCAGTCAGCGATAGCGCGCGGTGAATCGCCACCGTGACCTGGCGCGGTAGGGCACGCAGCCAGCGGGCAGTCGCGAGTGTGACTCCCGTCAAGCAGTCGGGGAGAGTGAGCCGGGAGGACCTCATGGCGGTGGGCGTCGCGGCGTTCAGGGACGCGCTGGCTCATGTCGTGTCGCCCGTGTCGGTCGTCACGACTTTCGACAGCGGCGGGCTGGCATGCGGCGTTACGGTCGGAACATTGTGCTCGGTGTCACTCAGGCCGCCACTCGTAACCTTCTGCCTGGACCGGTCGGGCAGATCACACCAAGTGCTGACGATTGCCCCCCGGATCTTGATCCACGTCCTCCGTGATGATCAAACAGCGGTCGCGGCCCGGTTCGCCCAGTCGGATCTTGATCGCTTCGAAGGACTAAACGGTAGCTGGCATGGCTTGCCGACCATCCCGGATACCGCTGTACGCCTGGCCTGTGTCCGCTACGGCGTTGTGCCCGGAGGTGACCATTCCATGGTCATCTGCCTCGTGGAGGACGCCGAGATCGGCTCGGGTGATCCGCTGCTGTATTACGCACGCAGGTACTGTGCGCCACTGCCGCTTACGCACAGCCGACGGCTCAATGCGCCGGTAGTGCCCCGGCCTCACCCGATCGGCCAGTGACCGCCGGGCGGCCTAGCGATGCTCGAGTTCCAGTTCGCGGGCAGCCGCCGTCGTGGTGGTACTGGCGGACGGCGCTGGAGCCGCTGCAGACGGGAGAAGCGATGCGGATCACGTACTGCGGGATTCGTCGCAGACCAAGGCGGCCTGCCCGACGCTGTACTCCACCGACCAGGGGACGTTCATCGTGCAGGGCAAGAAGATCGGGGATGCTGCTGCCATCACGCTTCCGTTCGGTATAAATGAGGAAGAAGCCGTGGTGGAGGTTCCGGCTGTGCTGCTGGAGGAGATCGCCTGCGACGTGGTCTTCCCTGAGCCGGATGGCGGGCAGGGAGTGCGGCTGGTGGTAGTGCGGGCGGCTCCGCGTGATGCGTTGTCGTCGTCGGTGTCCGCGACGAGCCGTGGCAGCTTCGTGGTGCGGGGCCTCGCCGGGATCGAGACGGGCCCCGAACGTGGCGGCCGGTCGTCAGTTCGTGGCTGTGCATTCGCGTGGTGATCCTTTCGCAGGTACCGATGGGGGGTCAGGGCTGGCTACCCCGTGCTGCCGCCGGAGCGGAAGGCCGTGGTGATCTGCCCGCGGTCCGCGCCGTCGGCGAGCAGGACGTGCAGCAGGATGCGGGCCTTGAAGGGGTCGAGGAAGCCGGCGCTGATCAGGCCGCGGGTGAGCAGGTCCTGCTCGGAGCCGGGGAAGCCGTAGGTGCTGGCAAGCACGGAGCCGGCGCCGGTGCGGGAGGCGAGGACCACCGGGATCTGCCCGGCGAGTGAGGCGAGGGCGGGCACGGTGGCGGCGGGGACGTGCCCGGCGCCGAAGGCCGCGACCACCAGCCCGTCGAAACGGCCGGCGGCGGCACGGAGGAGCTCGCCGTCGTCGCCGAGGGTCATGGTGACCAGGCCGACTCGCACCGGCCGTGCGGGGCCCGTGATGGGTGCGGTGAACCGCACGGCGGGGCGGGTCAGCAGCCGCACGGTGCCTTCGGCGATGTGGCCGGCCGGCCCGGCGGACGGCGAGGTGAACGCCGTGATGCTGGTGGCGTGGGTCTTGCGGACGTAGCGGGCGGCGTGGATCTCGTCGGCGAAGACGACCGTGCAGCCGAGCCCGCGCATCAGCGGGCTGGCCGCCGCGTGCACTGCGGCGAGGATGTTGGCCGGCCCGTCGGGGCTGGCCATGGCCGGGTTGCGCATGGCGCCTGTGACGACTACCGGTGCGTCGCCGGTCCAGAGCAGGTCGAGCAGGAACGCTGTCTCCTCGATGGTGTCGGTGCCCTGGGTCACGACGGCTCCGGCCGCGCCGGATGCCACCCGCCTGCCGATCGCGGGTAGCAGATCGGTGACATCACCGATAGTCAGCGATGCGCCTGGCACGCGGCGGAAGTCATGCACCTCCACGCTCACCCCGGCGCTGGCCAGGCCGGGTACCGCGGCGAGGAGCTGCTCCCCGGTCAGGGCCGGGACGACTCCGCCGGGCCGTCCTGGCTCGCTGGTCATCGCGATGGTGCCGCCGAGGGCGAATACCGCGACGAGGGCCGGGGCCGGACGTGAGGCGAGCACGGAGGCTCCTGTTCGCGCGCGTGTGATGTGGCCGATGTGGCGTGAAGCTTAACGGCCCTCACTCGTCGCGGCCGGATGCGCCCATGTAGCGCAGCACTGCATCCGAATGAACTTCGCCTTGCGGGTCACGGTCTGCCACGTGTAAGCGTCGAAGCTGCCCTCGGTGACGTACCGGAGGATGCGCACCTCGGCGTTCCGGTTTCCCTCCCGCAGGATCCGGCCCTCCCGCTGGGTCACGTCGGCGGCCGCCACGGGCAGTGTGGCCGCGGCCGATGCGGAAGGCGCAGGCCCTGGAGGCATGCCCGGATACGCGGAAGCTTCGCCTGGCTGGCGGGCGGTACGTGCTGACGAAGCGGTTCTCGGCTAAGGAGGAGCGCAGGCGCGTCGTCGCGGCTGTCTACGATCCCGGGGATGTCACCGCTGGTGAGGTCGGCTTCGAGAACCACCTTAATGTGTTCCATCACAGGGAAAGGGGGCTGGATGAGTACCTCGCGCGGGGCCTGTGCCTGTGGCTGAACGGCACGGCGGTGGACAGGTTCTTCCGTACCTTCAGCGGCCACACTCAGGTCAATGCCACGGACCTGCGGTCTATGCGCTATCCCTCGCGGAAGCAGCTTGCGCGCCTTGGCTCTGCCCTCGGTCACGGTGCCTGGCCTGATCAGGAGAAGATCGATGCCCTGGTAGCCAGGCACGTGTTCACCGAGGAAGGATCAGGGTGACCGGCGAGCCGCTGTTCCAGGCTGGGCAAGATCAGATTGCCCGGCAGGTGAACACGGCACGCCGGGTTCTCAGGCAGCTCAGCTTCGATCCCGAGCGCAGCAATGACCGGTCAGCCCTTGTCCTTCTCGCGCTGCTGCGGCTTACCCCGGACATGTCCTGGGCCGGGGCGTCGAATCCCATGATGCGCACCGTGGAGATCATGGACTGGGTGCGCAGTCACTACGCGAAGGACTACAAGCCGAACACGCGCGAGACGATCCGCCAGACAGCATCCGGTTCCGGGTCCAGTAGCTGGCCAGCCGCGCCGCGTTCGCATGGACAGACTGGCCTCCTACCCGGTGGCCTGACACGATGGCGGTTCTGGGCGCGGGAGGCGCCTGGGCAAAGGCTGGCGAGGCGATACCGCCGACCATAGCCGCAGCCGCGACAACCGCTCCGGCGGCAGCTGCCCGACGGCTACGTAGCCTCGAGAACGCCCGGTCCGTGACTGCCGTCGGGAACTTGATTGATTTGTGCATGCTCACGTCTCCCCCGCTGGAAATGGATCTTGCGAAGCGGCCATCGGCCGCTATCTATAGGGAAGAGAGGCGTGGGCGGCCGAAAGATACACCTGTTCTTGAGTCCGGATAAATCCCTCGGTCTTCTTTTCCCGAGCAACTCGGGCAAACTCGGGCAAAAGGAGGCCAAGACGCCAGTCCACTGCTCGACTCGACAATGGGCGGCAGCTCCGTGGACATAGCCGACCGCTAGTTTCCCGCGAGTCGGCCGATCTCACGCTAGGCCGCGGTGTCGGCGGCCGGTTTCGGTGCGGCTCTGGCGCATCATCGGGCTGGCAGCGCGCGCTACCGTTCCTGCTCGGTGGGGCGGATCAGCATCTCGTTGACTGCGACGTGCCGCGGCCGGGTGATGATGTAGGTGATCGCGTCGGCGACGTCTCCGGCCTCCATCCTCTGGCCGAACTGGGACCGTATGCTGTCGAGCACCTCGGGCCGGTTGTGGCTCGCGAGTTCCGTTGCAGTCGCGCCCGGCTCGACCAGCGAGACGCGCACGTAGCGGCTGGCCAGCTCCTGGCGCAGGGACTCGCTGAACGCGCCGACGCCGTGCTTGGTCAGGTTGTAGACGCCGCTGCCGTTGCGGGCCACCCGGCCCGCCACAGAGCTGATGTTCACCATGTCCGCGACCTGGCGCGGGCTGCCGGAGGCGGCGCGGAGCAGATGCGGCAGTGCCGCGTGCGCGCAGTAGAGCAGGCCGAGCACGTTGAGCTCGACCATCTGCTGCCACTCGGTCAGCGGCGCGCCGGCCGCCGGGCCCAGCAGCATCACGCCGGCGTTGTTGATGAGCGTGTCGAGGCGGCCCAGCCCGGCGACCGTGCGCTCGACGGAGTCGGCAGCCTGCTGCTGGTCGGTGATGTCGCACTCCAGCACCAGCGCGGTACCCCCTTGCTCGCGGATGCCCGCGGCGACCGTGTCCAGCCGGTCCTTGCGCCGCGCCGCCAGCGCCACGGCCGCGCCCTGGGCTGCGAGCGCGGCGGCCGCGGCCGCGCCGATGCCGCCCGAAGCCCCGGTCACCAGCGCGACAGTGCCCTTCAATACTGGCTTCACTAGGAACTCACCTCTCCTGCTCATCGGGCCACCCGCTCCGACCGTCCCTTACGATCGTCCGCGAAGGCAGCGCAGATGCGACACTTCCCGCCCGCCTGGTTCCGGCGGTTCGTGCACCACTCCGAATTGCCATCCTGGCCCGCCGGTAACCAGTTCGCGGCCGAAGCCCGCTCCCAGGCGGCTCCCAGAATCGGGCACCGGAAAGCCGGAGCCCCCGGCCGGGATCATCTCGGGGGCTCCTGACCTGCACTTCCAGTGGGGTGAGCGACGGGATTCGAACCCGCGACACCCAGGACCATGCGCCGCGCGAGCAGGAAGCTGGAGCGCGGGGCGAAGACCCACCGGCCGAACGGGATCCGCCCGATGCGGGTACCAGCTGCGCACCGGCCGCGGCGACAACCCGGCACTGAAGACGCTCACGGCGCTGGCGTCCTTCTTCAAGGTGCCGATCGGCTACTTCGGTGAAGACGAGGAAGCAGAGTCGATCGGAGACCAGGTGGCCCTGCTCGCCCTGCTCCGCGACGCCGGGATCACCCGCGCTGCGCTGCGCTCGCTCGTGGACCTGTCCGGCGAGAGCCGCCAGATGATCACTGAGATGATCGAGAGCGCCGCCCGCATGGAACAGCGTCGCTCCGCCAGGGACGCCCCGTCTGGCCAGTAGGTTCGTTATGTCTGGGGCCGGGAGAACGGAAGACGCCGTGCGGCTTCTGGAAGACGGTGAATACGAGGTCATCGTCGGAGGGCGCCCTCACCGCATTGTGCAGCTCGGTGTTCTGCCATGGTCTCAACTGCTGAGTTGGGCTGCCTATCCCAGTTTGTTGTGCTTGTCAAGGGTTGTTGCGGCCGAAGGGCCTGGCTGCAATAACCTGAGCTGCGGGCCGTGCTCGGGGTTACGCTGCTTGAACGGGGTCCTTCACGAATGAGCAGCGGACCAGCGGCGTGAGACGCGCCATTGATTCCTGGGCCTGTTGACGGGGCGGCATGCCTGCCAGGAACACTCTTGCCGTGATTAGGCCGGAAGATCTGCTGCAGCGTCGCAGGCCCCCGGAAAGGGGAGCTTGCGATGATGCGCCAGAGTCGTTGGCGGGTAATAGCCGCGGGTGTGTGCGCGGTGGCATCCAGCGTTGCCCTATCGGCGCCTGCGGTGGCGATGTCAGCGGTGCCTGGCGGTGAAATCCATGCCGTCGCCGTCCGGGGGTTACCAGGCGGCCCTCCGGGCGCCATCGGCGTGTCTGGTGTCCGCGTCGTCGCCCCCCAACGGGTTGCTCTGGCCGGCCATTCCCCAGCGGTGCGGGGCGGCCCTGCCGGGACAGTGCCCCTTCGTCCTCGCGATCCGATCGGGTTCGCGACGGCTAGCCTGCAGCCGCTGACCTCGGCGGGTGCCGGGCCGGCCAGACCCGCGCAGGGTCGGCCGCAGGTGGCGCAGCAGGTGCCGGGGCAGGTATGGCCAGGCGAGGCCAGCGCCGATGCTAAACCACCGGACGTCCAGTTCGCCGCCAGCGCCAGCCAGTTGCTCGAGATCGATGAGGACCATGTGGCCCTGTACGACAGGACAGCCGCAAACCATGTCCCGTCGATCTCCGCTACTCCGGCGGCCTTCTTCGGCATCCCCCCGGGCTGGAACCTCTCCGATCCCCGGCTGACCTTCGACAACGCCAGCGGTCGCTGGTTTGCCTCGGCGGTCGCATGGTTCCTCAATCCGCCTCCCAGCCCTCCCAGCTACACGAGCACGGTCCTGGTGTCGGTCTCGCAGGGTACGGATGCTGGCCAGGGCTGGAATGTCTACCAGGTCGCCACCTCCTCAAGCCTGCTCTGCGACCAGCCCAGGCTGGGGCTGGCCTCGGACAAGGTGGTAGTGGTCTGCGACAACCGGATGGCCACCTCCGCTCTGCCCACCTCGCAGTTCGTCAACGAGGCGGCCTGGGCGCTCAACAAGGAGGACGCGGTCGCGGGCAGCCCGGCTCGCGAAGTGTACGTGGAGCTGGCTGGCCGGTTCGGGGTCGTCCCGGCGCTGTCGCCCGGCCCGGCTTCAGTGGAATACCTGGCCTATAACGACGCGGACCCCTTCGCTCTGGTGCAGGACCAGGCCGGGCCGACCCTTGGGGTGCTGGCTATGACCGGCGTCCCGGGCGGGCCGCCCGTCCAATTCACCGAGTCGCATCCCGCGGTCACAGCGACCAACGCGCCTCCCGGTGCGGTCCAGCAGGGGACGACCAGGCTGGTGGACACCGGAGACGACCGCCTCCAGAACGCGGTCTGGCAAAACGGGGTGCTGTGGACCAGCGGCAACGACGCCTGCGTGCCGGCGCAGGACACGTCATTCCGGTCCTGCCTGCACCTGGTGCAGGTGAGCACGAGTGGCGCAAGCCCGGTGATAACGCAGTCCTTCGACTTCGGCCAGGCCAAGTCCTACCTCTACTTCCCGGCCCTGGCGGTGGACGCGCAGGGAGACCTGTTCTGTGTATACAACTCGTCGTCAGCCGTCCGGACGATTGGTCTCAACCTGGCCGACCAGGCCGTTGAAGGCCCGGCAGGGGGCCTGAACGGGGCGATCAGCCTGGTCACCAGCTCGGCAGCATACGCGGGTGCATGGGGGCACTATGCAGGCGCGGCCACTGATCCGGACGGAATGCACGTCTGGCTGGCTGGCGCCTATCCCGTCGACTCCAGCCACTGGGTGCCCCAGGCCAGGGAGGTAGCCGAAGCGCCGGTGCTGACCAGCGTGACGCCCGGCTCCGGCCCCGGGACCGGAGGGCAGCAGGTGACGATCACGGGCAGCCATTTCCAGCCCGGTGTGCAGGTCAAGTTTGGCGGACAGCAGGCCGCCGGAGTCACCGTGGTCAGCGATCACCAGATCATCGCGGTCTCACCGGCGGCACATCCGGGAACCGTGGGCGTGCACGTCGTGAACCCCGACGGTATCGCCAGCCAGCCTGCGGGCGGGCTCCCCTACAGCTTCACCTGACGCCAGCCGGGCTCCATTCACGACTCACGTCGGCCCAGCTATGCCAAGCTCATCGGAGGCGACCATGACAGGGAAAGGTGCGGGCAGGCACGGCCAGCGCCACGCGATCCGCCGGGTGGCCACCTCGGTGGCCCTGGCATTGGGGATCTTCATCACGACTATTTCCCCGCCGGGATCGCTGCCGCTCCTCGGCCGCCAGGCTGACGCGGCGCCCAGCGCCAATCACGCCAGCGCACAGCACCCCAACATCTTCGACCCCCGCACGCGCACGAACTCCGTTACCCGCGCCCGGCCCAGGCCTGCAGCATCCGCCAGGCCCGGCCCGGTGACTCCCCGGCCGTTCAAACGTGACCTCAGCACCGGCTTCGCCCCGCTGAGACTACGGCTCGATCCTGTCCACGGCGGCCGGTCGGTGAGCGCCGACGGCGCCGTCGAGGTGGATGTGCCGCCGGGAGCGGTGACGCGGGCCGAGGTGAGTGCGGCTGGCGGCAGCATGACCGTGCTCGTGCGCCAGGTGCTTCCAGCCTCCGGCGGCAGCGCGGGCGGCTCGGCTTGCGCGCGCGGCTGCGCCTCCGCAGGCGCGCCGGCCTGCGCCGCGGCCGGGTCCTTGCGCTGGTGGTCGCGATAGGAGAAGGAGCCGAACGGCAGACTCGCGAGATAGAGCACCGTGCCGA
>Ga0137391_10001642_pt1 | contig 16402 bp, 16 predicted proteins | sample 15con2h24BmetaG_FD_101399 | JGI IMG/M metagenome (GOLD analysis project Ga0137391, IMG submission 101399) | Vadose zone soil microbial communities from Angelo Coast Range Reserve, California, USA - 15con2h2.4B metaG | ecosystem: Environmental > Terrestrial > Soil > Vadose zone > Saprolite...
CGTTAGGTGGTGCATTGTTCCTGGCAACAGTGGCGATTTTGCCCTTTCTTGATCGTGTGGGTGGCAACCAGTTGCTGAGTAGTGCTGCACTCTTGATTGTGGTTGGCGTGGTGCTGGATACAGTCAGACAGGTCGAGGCCCAAATGGTAATGCGTAACTATTCGGGCTTTCTCACTTAAAGGGTTAACACCGGAGGGGAAACGTGTATATAATCCTGGTCGGCGCACAGGGATCAGGCAAGGGGACACAAGCTGAAATGCTTACGCAAGCGCTTGGCGTTGCTCATGTTGCCAGTGGTGACCTCTTTCGTAAAGCGATTGATGAGAAGACTGAGTTGGGACTTAAAGCTAAAGTATACATCGATCGTGGGGAACTGGTTCCCGACGATCTCACGGTAACGATGGTACTAAAACGGCTTGAAGAGCCAGATTGCTCGCAAGGAGCGCTGTTTGATGGCTTCCCGCGCACGGTAGCCCAAGCAGAGGTCCTGGATAAGGGGTTAGGGGGAGTTGGAAAACAGATAGATCTTGCGATTTATCTGCAAGTTCCGCGAGAGGAATTGCTCAACAGACTTTCGGGACGCTATATATGTAGGGCAAAGCAGCACGTTTATAACATATACTTTCGTCCGCCAAAGGTCGCAGGCGTGTGTGATATTGATGGAAGTGAATTGTACCAACGTTCTGATGATACAGGAGAAGCGGTGCAGAGGCGATTGGATATCTTTTTCAACGAGACTATTCAGTTGCTTGATTACTATGAGAAACAGAAGAAATTGGTAGAGGTAGATGGAAATCAGGATATCGACCAGGTGCAACAATCACTTCTGGATGTGATACGAACCTGGCGAACTTCCTAGGGATGTGCCAAAAGTGGCAAAAATATCGCTCGACATTTATGAATATTTGTGCTATAATTCGTAGTTGGCTGCAGCAGTGTCAACTGCTGCCATTTTATCATGGAATCATTACTCCTGAAGTCGTCGTTAGTGAAAGGATGCTATGCCAAAGAAGGATGAAATTGAAGTAGAGGGGAAAGTAATTGAGGCCCTCCCCAATGCCATGTTTAAAGTTGAAATAGATGAACAACACCAGGTTCTTGCTGTTCTCTCGGGGCGAATACGAATGAATTTCGTGCGCATTGTGCCGGGTGATAAGGTGAAGGTAGTGCTGTCACCCTATGACTTGACACGTGGTCGCATAACATGGCGTGTGAGATCGTGAGGCGGTGTACCCCTCTCTTTCACTCTTCCATTTCTTCTAATGAGCATCGTTATTAACGAGAGTAGACATGGTTAGGTAGCGTAGATGGACAGGACGGAAAGATTGAGCGACTGGATTTGCTACCTATCTTATCTTACTTATTCCATTTTTTTGCATAAAGCATGAGGAGGGCAAATTATGAAAGTACGTGCCTCGGTAAAACCGCGATGTGAAAGCTGCAAGGTAATTCGGCGTAATCGAGTCGTAATGATTATCTGTAGTAAAGACCCCAAGCACAAGCAGAGGCAGGGCTAAGAAGGGGTTTCGAGTTTCAAGTGTAGTCTACACTTGAAACTCGAGGCTCGAAACTGGAGGAAAAGATGGCTAGAATCGCCGGCGTTGACATTCCACGCGACAAACGCGTGGAGATTTCGCTGACGTACATTTATGGGATCGGCTTAACAACAAGTCGTAAGATCCTGGAGCGAACACGGGTTGACCCAGACACACGGGTGAAAAATCTGACAGAAGAAGAAGTCAACCGCCTTCGCGAGGTAATCGACCGCGAACACAAGGTTGAGGGCGACTTGCGCCGCGAAGTGGACATGAACATTAAGCGGCTGATTGAAATCGGCTCTTATCGTGGTATGCGTCATCGCCGCAATCTGCCAGTGCGGGGTCAGCGCACACGCACCAATGCGCGCACACGTCGTGGTCCCAAGAGAACTGTGGCAGGTAAGAAAAGAGCGACAGCTAAGAAGTAACGCCGGGGAGGTATTGCAAACGTATGGCGGCAGACAAAAAGAAATCAACAGGCAGGCCCAGGCGGCGTGAACGCAAGTCCATTCCGCGTGGCCAGGCCCATATCCAAGCAACTTTTAATAACACGATCGTTACTTTGACAGACCCCAATGGCAATGTCATCTCCTGGGGAAGCGCTGGCGGACAGGGCTTCAAAGGCTCACGAAAGAGCACCCCATATGCTGCACAAGTCACAGCAGAATCGGCAGCACGAAAGGCGATGGAGCATGGTCTGAGGCAGATCGAGGTGTACGTCAAAGGGCCTGGTTCTGGTCGTGAGGCGGCGATTCGCTCATTACAAGCTGCTGGACTGAATATCACTTCGATAACTGATGTAACACCTATTCCGCACAATGGCTGCCGACCGCCGAAGCGGCGTCGCGTGTAACCCGTGAAGTGCGTGTGAGGAGGAGTCAACTACATGGCCCGTTATACCGGCCCCGTCTGCAGGTTGTGCAGGCGTGAGGGGGTAAAACTTTTTCTAAAGGGCGACAAGTGCATGACCAATTGTACACTTGAGCGCCGTAACACCCGGCCAGGACAACATGGTACGGGTCGACCACGCAAAGCTTCTGGCTATGCATTGCAATTGCGTGAAAAACAGAAGGTAAGGCGCACATATGGTTTGTTGGAGCGCCAGTTCCGCAAGACCTTTGATACGGCTGCCCGCCGTCCAGGTAGGACTAGCGAGAATCTGCTCCAAATTCTGGAGATGCGCCTGGACAATCTGGTGTATCGTCTCGGATTCGCAGACTCGCGTGCTCAGGCTCGCCAGCTTGTATGTCATGGTCATTTTGCTGTGAATGGTCGTAAAACTGATATTCCTTCATTTGTTGCTAAACCAAATGATGTGATTAGTGTACGTGAGCGGAGTAAAGGGCTTGAATACTTCAAGACACGTGCATTGTTGCTGGCACAAAAAGGTGTGCCTGCATGGCTAAACCTGAACATCGATGAGATGACGGGTCGTGTTATGTCGCTACCTTCGCGAACAGAACTTGAACTACCGTTTGAAGAGCAGATGGTGGTTGAATATTATCAACGGTAATACGTCGATCAGCGGATGGGTATATGCCTTCGCGGCCTGCGAGAAAGGCCGTTACAGGGCGCAGGACTCTTGGACTACCAACTTTTCCGAGTATTCTTTTGAGGGGAGTCGCAGGGGTAAGAAGTAGAAATGCCCGGTATCGTCTCTAAATATTCCTTCTATTAGGAACAGGATCTGGATGGTAGGAAAAGAAAGGCAGGTTTGACCTTGGAAGAAATTACTCTGCCTCGCATTAAAAATACAAAAACTCAGGGAAACTATGCGAGCTATGATATTGAGCCTTTAGAGGCGGGCTATGGAATGACCCTGGGCAATGCGCTGCGGCGTGTGTTACTCTCTTCGCTCCCTGGTGCAGCAGTGACCTCTATTCGTATTGACGGGGCACAGCATGAATTTCAGGACATCCCTCATGTGATGGAGGATGTTACAGATATTGTGCTGAACATCAAAAAACTGCGCCTACGCTCCTTTTCGGATCATCCAGTATCGATGCGCCTGGAGGTGAATGGAGAGCGTGTAGTAACAGCAGCGGATATTATGGCACCGAGTACTGTAGAGATTGTCAACACTGATCTCTACATTGCGACACTTGATAATGAGGATGCTCGCCTCGAGATGGAACTGGTTGTTGAAATGGGGAGGGGTTATGTGCCCGCCGATTCAAAAGAAGATCAGCCCATCGGGGTGATTCCGATAGATGCCATTTACACACCGGTGCAAAAGGTGAATTACGCCGTTGAACACACGCGTGTGGGACAAATGACAAACTATGATAAAATTGTTCTTGATATCTGGACTGATGGTACAATCTTGCCGGATGAGGCTTTACGTCAAAGTGCCGATATTCTGGTGCGCCACTTTACGCAGCTCGCCAACTACCGGGCTACATTGGCTGAACCAGAGAAACCACCTTTAAGCAGTATGCCAATACCCCAGAAGATTTATGATACTCCTATAGAGGAACTTGATCTTTCGGTACGTGCCTATAATTGCCTCAAGCGTAGCAATATTACGAAGGTGGGCCAGGTATTATCGATGAATGAAGAAGATCTGCTTGGAGTGCGAAACTTTGGTGAGAAGAGCTTGCAAGAGCTGCGTGAGCGATTGCTCTTACGCAACTTCCTACCGAATCCGCGTACCAGCGCTGTTGGGGCCGACCTGGACGGCGATCACGAAATGGAGGACTGAGTTGAGGCACCGAGTTGCCGGTAATCGGATGAGTATGCCAGAGCCACGCCGACGCTCTGCACGTCGAAACTTGATGGCGGGACTTATTCGTTATGATCGGATAAAAACCACTGAGGCACGCGCCAGCGCTATTCGTGGCGAAACTGAAAAGTTAATAACGATAGCTATTAAAGGACATCTTGCTGCCCAGGAACACCTGGCTTCAGTTGTATCTGATGATGAGAAAGCTGCCCAGATCCTGGCCTTTGCACGCAGAGGTCGATTCTCCCTTGAAAAGCAGGTTCATTCGAATGAAGATCGTGCTGATCAAGGTAAGCCACCTTTGACAGATAAGGGGCGCAGGTTCCTGGAGAAAAAACTTAAGGACCGTCGAGAAGAATTGCTTCGCATCATTTCAAACGAGGAAGAGGCAGAGGAAGCGTTACAAGCGGCATACGAGGCAATGGTGATAGAGTTGCATGCCCGCCGTCAAATCTTGAAGTCACTACCGGATGAACTGGTTGTCAAGAAGATTTTTGATGAGCTTGCGCCGCGCTATGTTGGTCGCCCGGGCGGGTATACACGTATTACAAAGCTTGGCAGGCGTTTGGGCGATGCTGCCGAGATGGCGCAAATTGCCCTGGTGTAGATATAGCTCCGCGAGAGCGTGTTAAAAAGTCTTTTGCGTGCGATATCTATGCTTAGATTGATGGGGAATAAGAGCGTGGGGGAATTAAAGCGCGCTCGGCTAGGATCTTTGCAGAATCATGAAGCTCGCGTGTGGAATTGAGTATGATGGCACTGACTATCACGGCTTTCAACGTCAACCGAGTGATCATGGGCCGACGATACAGGGGACTCTAGAAGAGGCGATTGAGCGTATCTCGGGCGAGATGTCTGTTGTATCCGGCGCTGGACGTACAGATGTTGGAGTGCATGCAAGTGGGCAGGTGATTCACTTCAGCACGAACTCAGCACTGACTCCGCAGGTATGGATGCGGGCTATGAATGCAGCGTTACCCAGGTCGGTGGCTGTGCAGTGGATAAAGGAAGTCTCTTATGACTTTCATGCGCGTTACAGCGCAAAAAGTCGCTCTTATCGTTATACGATCTGGAACCACGTTGCGCCATCGCCGTTGCGAGCAAGGTATAGTTACCATCGGTCGCAGCCGCTGGCATTTGACTTGATGAATGAGGCATGCCAGTTTTTGTTGGGGCGCAAGGATTTTGGAGCCTTTGGACGCAGTCCTGATGAGACGAATCCGTTGAAACCGGGGCCGCATTCCTGTATTCGTACGATGCTTGAGGCGTGTTGCAGGCGTCAAGATGCACTTATCTATTGTGATTTTACTGCGGACGCCTTTCTCACGGGGATGGTACGCAGGATTGTTGGAACGTTGTTGCTCGTAGGGCAGAGACGGCTGAGTCTCGATGAATTTGTCGCTATTGTGCAACGCGCTGATAAGACGCACCCCGGTTCAGCAGCTCCATCGCATGGGCTATGCCTGGTACGAGTTACGTATCCTGAAGATTTTTGACAAGCAAAAGAAGGCAGAACGAACAATGATGAAGACGTATAGCGCCAAGGCTGCCGACCTGAAACCTCAGTGGTATGTTATCGATGCTGAGGGTCAGGTATTGGGTCGCCTGGCTTCACAAATCGCGCAGATTTTGCGAGGTAAGCATAAGCCAACATTCACGCCGCACCTACAGAGTGGCGATTTTGTGGTTGTTATAAATGCTGACAAGATTGCTGTGACGGGCAGGCGCCTGGATCAAAAGGTGTATTATCGCCATAGCCAGTATCCAGGTGGACTGAAGAAGAAGACACTGCGGCAGACGCTGGAGGGAAAGTATCCTGAACGCGCTTTGCAGCATGCTGTAAAAGGCATGGTGATGCATAACAGGTTAGGTGCAGATATTATGTCCCACCTCAAAATTTATGCAGGCCCGATACATCCACACCAGGCACAGAAGCCAATCCTCTGGACAGGTCCAGAAGCATTGTTGAAGCAGGAGCCAAAAGAGGCTGTTCAAGCAGAGTAACTAAAGGAGAGGAGTACCTACCTTGGCCGATACCATCAAAGGCGAGTATTACTATGGCATGGGACGGCGCAAGACGGCTGTAGCCCGCGTGCGCCTCTACCCAAATGGTGATGGCAGTATCACCGTCAACGGCAAAAGTAGCCGCCTATATTTTGGGCAGCGCGATGCCATTGCGTCTACTATGACTGCCCCGTTGCGCTTGCTCGATCTAGGCAATGAGTATACTATGACGGTGCGTGTCCTTGGCGGCGGTACCAGTGGTCAGGCGGGCGCTATTCGTCACGCGGTAGCTCGTGCCCTGGTACGAGTGAATCCTGAATGGAAGTCCGCTCTACGTAAAGCTGGTTATCTGACCCGCGACCCACGAATGAAGGAGCGCAAGAAGCCTGGTTTGAAGCGTGCTCGCAAGGCACCTCAGTACACAAAGCGATAGAAGTGCCTTCGGATATATTACTTAAAGAGAAATGCTCGATATACAGCATCTCTCTTTGCTTTGTTGGAGCATGATAACAAGCTCTAATCTAATAGTTGCTAATAACATAGACATGTATGACATGACTACATTCCTAGCCTTCACCTACGCCTGTTGACGAACGAACTAGGCGGGAGGTTGGACTACGGCCAACCTTGGACAATTTTCCAGGCCGCATGCCGTTTCATGAGCAACGCTTTGACTTCTTGGCGGTCCTTGCAAGCGCGTAGTTCCTCATCCCCTAATCGCCGCTTGATATTCACCGAAGCATTGAGGTCAGCTTGCGTCCTGTGACCGCAGACCAGGCAACAAAACGTTTGTTGATCCGGTCGGTTCTTCTTGTCCACGGAGTGACACACCCTACATTCCTGTGAGGTAAAGGCGCTCTTGACCTTCGTCGCTGGTGCCCCACGTTAGGCGGCATTCCACGCAATTTGCTTGGGGATGTGCGCAAGATTGGAAGCGCGCATGTAGGCATTCATGGCACGTGATTTGTGCTTCATTGTGGCTATCGAAAGCTGTTCGTAGGCAAACTGCATAGCAGGATGCTCGGCAAAGCACTCGTTCACGGCGCGGTTGACCTCTTGCCTCACATGTCGGATCAGACGTTGCCCACTTCGGCTTGTGGTGGAGGGAAGCTTCTCGACGCCTTTCTTTTCCAGACAGGCCCGTAGCTTCGCTTTGCGGCGGCGCTTCTCTCGGTCTCGCTTTTGCCGCTCTCGAAGCCTCCCATTGAAGGTTCCGTAGTGCCGACCATCGGATGTCGTCACAAAGTTGGCTACGCCCACATCGATCCCAATCACAGGGGCATCCGGTTCCGTCTGGACTGTGATCACTTCATCATACGAGAGGGTGAGCCACCAGCCATCATTACACTTGTTGAGTTGGACGCTGCTGTTGAGGGTCTTGTCTCCCAGTGCTTGACGGTGGTACTCTGCCAACCTCACCGGCACGAACAGCAGCTTGCGAAAGTCGAGCGTGCTGATCTTGAGCCAGTAATCAAATGAGGAGTCCTCTGAAACTTCGAGCTTGACGACATTGGCATTGGCCTGGATGCAGGTCTGGCGCAACGTGGGAACGTCCCACTCACGCCATGTGGGGGCTTTGGCCTGCTCATCCAGGGTGCCTTCCACCTCTTGTTCTCGATATTCTTCTAGCTCGTCTAGAAAGTCTTGATACCTCTGTTCCCGATTGGTGCGCCACGACCCTGCGATCCCTGCGGCTTGCTGAATGGCAACCCGGTGCCAGCGTTCGGATAAGGGGATAGGAAAGAGAGGGGCGTGAAACTTGTCAGGCTGTGCCTCAGTACAAAAGAAGGTCACATATTGCTGACAGAGCGCCAGATAGACCGGAGCCAGAGCGTCGAGCGCGGCAAGCTTGCCTGGATTGGCCTGGGTCAAGCAGATATGCGTTACCGCTTTGATGATGGTGTGCGGTTGGACGATTTTCTTTCCGTGCTGGCGCTTCTGCTTCATACTGGTCGCTCCCGTCTCTTCACTGATGTTGAAGGAAACGAGTACACGCTCATCAGTCATTGGCTTTTAATACCTCTGAGCCTGTACCAGTGGGTTGGGGTTCTTGAGGCACTGTTGCGTAGACGGGTGTACACCACTGCGCCCGGTACTCGGGGATACGACCGCGCACTACATCGAAGTAGAGTTGCTGCAAGGCTTTGCTAATAGGGCCAATTGTTCCGTCGCCTATAAGACGATGATCTACTTTGATAACTGGTGCGATTTGTGCGCCTGTACCACAAAGTAAAATTTCGTCTGCTACATACAATTCGGTACGATCGATTTGACGTTCGCGAGTGATTCTGCCAAACTCGCGGCGGGCCAATTCAATAATCGTGTCACGGGTAATACCGAGTAGGATGTTCTCGGTTGGCGAAGGAGTGACAAATTCGCCATTCATCAACAAGAAAATGTTTTCGGCGCTGCCTTCGGAAACATGACCTTCGTGAGTGAGCATGATAGCCTCGTCAAAGCCGTTCTGCATGGCTTCACTTTTAGCAAAAGCTGAGTTGACGTAGGCTCCAGTGATCTTTGCTCTTGCTGGAATCGCGTTATCGTCAACGCGCCGCCACGATGAAACGCAACAATGTAGCCCGGTAATATCTATGTAGTTGCCAACTGGTTCAGATGTGATGATAAGATGATCTTCAAGGTTATGCAGGCGCACACCGATAATCTGATCGCCTTTGTAGGCCATTGGCCGCAGGTAGACATCATGTCTCTGACCATTGCGCTTAATCAATTCAATGCTTATATCAACAAGTTGCTCTACTGTATAAGGAAGCGAGATTTGAAGTATCTTGCAAGAGAGAAAGAATCTTTCGTAATGCTCTCGAAGACGGAATAGGTAGACTTGTTGATCTTCTTCATTCCAATAGCCACGGATACCTTCAAAGCACCCGGTTCCATAGGAGAAACCGTGTGTGCGGACAGGAATTACACCTAGCTCGGCGGGTATGAATTGGCCGTTCATAAAGATTTCTTTCGCGTCCATTTTATGTTGAGCAAGTAGCAAAAAAAGCTACTTACTCTCCCTCCATTTCTAGTTTCTCATATATTAAGAAGAGGAGATTGTTGAGAGACATTCCCTCATTCTCCTGGCAAAAGGTACATGTCAGGTCACCCAGACACTGCGCCTTTCTTGCCTAGATGATTTTCTTTCCAAGGGCAGACATGACGAGTTCAACCGCAAGCAGCGCGGTCGCGTTTTCTCGATCGAGAATTGGGTTCACTTCAACAACGTCCATCCCAATCAGGCGACCAGAATCAGCGATGAGTTCCATGGCCAGGTGAGCTTCTCGATAGGTCAAACCCCCTGGTACTGGAGTACCTACGCCGGGCGCGTGTACTGGGTCGAGAGCATCCATATCGAGGCTCAGGTGAATGCCGTCACTGGCTTTTCTTGCCAGGGTAAGAGCATCGCGCATAACATCAGAGATACCACGTTGATCGATATCAGACATAGTAAAGACGTGGACGTGATGTGTGCGTAAAAGTTCGCGCTCACCGAGGTCAAGATCACGCGCACCAACAATGACAATTTTTTGTGCGTCGAGTTTAGGTGCCCATCCACCAACGCCGGTGAGACGGCTATTGCCCAGGCCAGCAAGAGCTGCCAGGATCATGCCGTGGATATTACCAGAAGGAGTCGTCTCCTCGGTATTAAAATCGGCGTGGGCATCGATCCATAATACACTTATATCTTTGTGAACACGGGTAATGCCAGTGATAGATCCGAGAGCGATGCTGTGGTCGCCTCCAAGAATAAGGGGAAACTCGTTAGCTTTGAGCGCTGATGTCACTGTGTCAGCCAACTCTTCGGCCACCTTTACGATTGGTTCGAGGTATTTCAAGTGGGTATTACCGATGGGCTGACTTTCGGGTTGGGGTACAACGATGTTTCCTATATCATGTACCACGTTATCAAGGTAACGTAGCTGGTCATTTAGACCTGCATAGCGGATTGCGCTGGCTCCAATGTCTACGCCTCGCCGATCCGCGCCTAAATCCATTGGGACGCCAATCACACGAATGTGCATATTTTCTCCTCCTGCTCGCCGTTGAACAGAGTGCTTTCTCACATTATTATAGACGTTCATCTGTCTGTTTGTCCATGTTTAGTGAGAGTCAATCTGTAATCATCATGAAGCCAACTGTGATAAGATGAAGCAATCAAGCACATGAAACTTAGAAGTACATTTTGCTGCTTGAACTATTGTAGATGGTATACTACAATACCTGTCAGCTAAACCATTCTTGCAGCTACCTCTCTGTTGCTTTCTTCAGAAAGTGAGGCAATTGGTGCGTAATCAACTTTACTCGAGACACTCGCATAGGTTTCCCGCTACCTTATTGCTCCTGAGCACATTGCTGATTATCCTGGCAGCTTGTGGCGGAGCTAGCACGGCTACTCCAACAATAAATGGAACGCCAACACTGGCATCTAGCCAGGTGTTAACCTTTCCCAATGTCGGTACGCGGGATATCGGTGTGCTTGATCCGGCACTAGGGCCAGATTCCAACTCGGCTATTGCTGTAGGTATGATCTATACTGGCCTGGTGAAATTTGACAGGAATTTAAATGTTATGCCTGATCAGGCCACGTGGGTTATTTCCCCTGACAACAAGGTTTACACCTTTAACCTGAGGCAGGGGATTACATTCTCGGATGGAACTCCTGTTACGGCGCAGAGTTACGTGTACACATTGACCAGGGCGCTGCTTCCAGATGTAAAATCACCAATAGCATCATTCTTTTTAGGCCCTATCGCTGGTTCAGATGGCGTTAGCAACGGCAAAACCAGGACTTTGACAGGGGTTAAAGCAATCGATAAAAACACCTTGCAGATCACTTTAAAGCAACCAGCAGCCTATTTCTTGCAAATAATGGCAAACTCAATTGCTTACCCGCTGAATCAAACGATTATCAATCATTACGGGCAGACAGACTGGGTGAACCACGCGGCGGGCAATGGCATAGGTACTGGTCCGTTCATGGTAAAGGAGTGGGACCATAATACAAAGATGGTGTTGGTTCCTAATCCCCAATGGTATGGTGCTAAGACGAAGTTGACGGAAGTTGATATGCTTTTTGTCAATGATCAATCGACAGCATTTAAGGCTTACCAGGCTGGACAGTACAATTTTGTGTGGAATATTGGGCCACAGGACCTGACTGCTGCGAAAAGTATGCCTGGCTATACCAGCGAATCATTGCTGCAAACTGACCTGCTTTTCTTTAGCAATAAGATGGCGCCTTTTAACAATGCGGCAGTGCGCCAAGCCTTTGCTTATGCCATTGACAAAGAAACATTGGCGACGGCGATCTTTAAGGGCTCAGCAGTTCCTGCTCCGACGATTATTCCACCTGGTATGCCTGGCTATCAACCCAATTACCAGGGGCTGGCATACGATAAGAGTAAAGCGCTGGCTGCTTTGCAAAATGCCTATCCGGATGTAAGTAAGGTTCCACCGATCACATTCTCCTTTCCTAACTCACAGGTATCTCAGTCTGAGGCGTCTGCTCTGCAACAGATGTGGCAAACTGCGTTAGGGATTCAAGTGAAGTTGTTGTCAGTAGAACTGAATGCCTATAATACTGAGACTGCCAATCACCAGGTGCAATTCGGTTTTACCCAGTGGAGTGCAGATTTCCCTGACCCATATGACTGGCTGACATTGAATCTGTTTTCAACGGCTTCTAATAACAGCGGTGATTGGAACAATCCACAGTTCGATCAGACAGTTACACAGGCCGAGCAAACGACGGGAGATACGCGCATTCAGCTCTATAACCAGGCTGAGCAGATTGCAATATCCGATGTTGGCTGGTTACCTCTTGATCACCAGGCCCTGTCAGCAAATATTCCGTCCTGGGTGCATGGAGTCAGTCTGAATAATACGGGGCTGTACTTCGGCGATTGGTCGGATGTGTACCTGATACAACATTAAGTTATCTCATCCTTGTAAGCCTCCCTTGTGAGGTGTTATACTGAAGTCAGCACAACAAATGCAGGCCCGCCTGAATTCCCCGGCGGGCTTTCGTCTATGTCGACCGTTTGTTATAGGATCATGGTGCGTTGCGTCATTGTAGAGCGTTTGTAGAACGTAAGCGTGTATGAAATGAAGCGATGATGCTTCAGTATGCGTAGCAGCATTTATGGCCCTGGGAACAGGCCATGAGACAGGAGGTATTTTTCTATGGCTATCGATATCGTTAATCCCTATGATATGGCGATCGCGCAGTTTGATGAAGCTGCTGATCGCCTGGGGCTTTCGCAAGCAATGCGAGCTATTTTGCGCAAACCCAAACGTGAGTTGATCGTTAATTTTCCAGTACGAATGGACAATGGGGATGTAGAAATGTTTACGGGATACCGGGTACAGCACAATATCAATCGCGGTCCCGCTAAAGGGGGTATACGCTTTAGCCCCGAGGTTTCGCTCGATGAGGTGCGCGCTCTAGCGATGTGGATGACCTGGAAGTGTGCGGTTGTGGGTATACCATTTGGTGGAGCAAAAGGTGGTGTGATTTGTGATCCGCACAAGTTGTCACGAAATGAACTTGAGCGTTTGAGCCGAAGGTATGCCACAGAAATTTCTATTTTGATTGGACCCGATAGCGATATTCCTGCTCCGGATATGAATACCAATCCGCAGATCATGGCCTGGATGATGGACACGTTTTCAATGCACAAAGGCTTTTCTATTCCTGCCGTGATTACCGGAAAACCTCTGGCCATTGGTGGTAGCGAAGGTCGATTAGAGGCTACTGCGCGAGGAGTACAGTTCGTAACGATTGAGGCCATGCATGACCTGAGAATGCGGCCAGAAGATTGTTCTGTAGTTGTCCAGGGATTTGGTAATGTGGGAAGCATCTCGGCCCGCTTGCTTATTGAACTAGGATGCAAGGTTGTTGCTGTGAGCGATATTAGCGGAGGTGTCTATAATGCAAAAGGCATTGATATACACCGCGCGCTACGGCATTCCAAGGAACATGGATCACTACGGGGTTTGCCAGACGCTGAAGCAGTCACAAATTCTGAACTGCTTGAACTTCCATGTGAAGTGTTAGTGCCTGCTGCTTTAGAAAATCAGTTGACCGCAAAGAATGCTTCGCGGATAAGGGCTCGTCTAATTATCGAGGCTGCGAATGGTCCCACTACGCCAGACGCTGATCATATACTCAATGATCGGGGCATCATGATTGTGCCTGATATCCTGGCGAATGCCGGGGGTGTGACGGTCAGTTACTTTGAGTGGGTGCAAGACTTGCAGCGCTTCTTCTGGGCCGAACATGAGATCAATGATCGGCTGGAGTCGATTATGACCCGTGCCTATCGGGCTTCGCGTGTGAAGGCTGATGAGCAGGATACAAATCTGCGCATGGGGTCGTACCTGTTGGCTGTAGCGCGTGTGGCTGAGGCAACAGAGATACGAGGAGTATATCCGTAAGCACCTGGGTTGCACCCATTCAGCAAGGGGTTCCTAGAGGTCTTGCTGAATGGGTGCTTGCAGAGTAATTCTTTTCCTTCCTGTTTACTATTTACCCTGGAATACCTCCCCGGTTGGATCATGTGGCTTGTACACTATGGACTCCATAGGCTCCCTTGAGCGCTCGGCCCAGAGAGGCACGGTCGTTCAGGTCGCCCTGCACGACTCTCCCGCATCTGCTAGCGCCCGTGCGGCTGTTGTATGAGGGTCGCGAGTGGGTGCTCGCACGCTCCAGCCTCTACGCTGCTAGTGCTACGCACTCAGGCGAGATGCAAGGAGAAGGAGAAGCGTCCCTGCCCCTACGGAACATCGGTATGACTTACGCATCTTTGTTTAGTTCCATATGTAGCACCTTTAGCCAGATATCCTGACTGCTCCCCCCATCTTGCGGGTTCCAGGCGGGTTCCAAGGAGAAGATCACGTTAACTCGCGAACCTTCGTTGAAAGAGTTCAACTGTGCGCCACCTCGTAAATAGTTGCCGTTGAATTGAATGTTGTTGGTGCTGAGACGTACTCGTAGATGGCGTCCTTCGAGACCACTTGTCCAGCGGCGGACGAGACGCAGGCCGTCAATTCTAAAGGTGGGTTCGGGATTGCCCGCACCAAAGGGACTAAGCAGGCTTATTTTATGATATATGTCGTAGGTAAGCTCCTCAGGCTTGTTGACAAACAGGTCAACGTTACGTGTTCCCATTGGAGCCAGGGCCTCTTGTTCTGTAATGTTGCTTGTGAGATCGGATGTTTCCTTATTTTCTGTTAAAGCTTCGATAGATGATTGGATAATTTCATGCCAGGTTAGCAGATGCTTACGTAGTTCTTCGATATTGGCATTGGCGATGGTGAATCCGGCAGCCTGGGCATGGCCGCCGTGGCGTTCGAACAGATCGGCGCGGTTGCGCAGCGCCTCGATGATATTGAAGTCCCCGTAGCTGCGCGCGGAACCACGGCTTGAGTCTGTGTTTTGACTGAGTACGAACACGGGGCGTTTGATTTCTTCGGATAGCCTGCCGGCTACCAGGCCAATAATACCCTCCGGCCAGGTATCCTTATTACCATAGACAAGAACTACCTGGTCGCTGGATAGCCCTTGTGCTTGCTCTCGTACAAGCTTCATCAACTCTTCTGTTTGTTGCTGGCGCGACTGGTTAAGATCCTCCAACTCCTGGGCATAGTCGCGAGCTTCTTCAGCGTCGTCGGTGGTCAGGAGATGAAAAGCGGTACCAGCGTGCTCCATGCGGCCAGCGGCATTAATGCGAGGGCCAAGGACATATGAAATGTCACGTTCGCGTAGTTTTCCAGGCTGCAGATTGGCAATTTGGATAAGCGCTCGCAAGCCTGGATTGTTCGTGTGGTTCAGTTGTTGCAAGCCAAGGCGCACAAGAGTGTGGTTTTCCCCGAGCAGTTGCGCCACGTCTCCAATAGTGCCAATTGCAACGAGGTCAAGTAATTCCTGAGCTTCTTGTTCTCGATTGTGCGTGCGAAAGAGTGCCTGCGCCAGCTTAAAGGCGATGCCTACACCGCAGAGGTAGCGTTCATTGTAAGTGCTGTCTGGTCGCCAGGGATTTATCATAGAGTAAGCCTGAGGAAGTTGCTCAGGTGGCTGGTGATGATCAGTGATGATGATGTCAATGCCAAGATTTTTTGCATATGCTACTTCTTCGAAATCGGAGCTGCCACAATCAGTGGTGATGATAAGGGAGGTACCCCTGGCTTTAATCTTATCAATTGCTTCCTTGCTCAATCCACGCGTGTCGTAAATACGATGGGGGATGTAGTAATCTAGTGGGGCGTCTGGATGCTTGAGCGCTCGTAGCCCGCGAGTCAAGAGGGCTGCTGAAGTGACGCCGTCAGCATCAAAGTCGCCGAAGATAGTGATGTGTTCGCGGGCAGCAAGAGCACGTTGGACGCGCTCAAGCGTGCTGTCCATGCCGGTCATTGTGAGGGGATCTAGTAGCTGGTCGTAGCGGGCGTCGAGAAATTTGCGCATGGCTTCGGGTGTTTTGATGCCCCGATTGTTGAGCAATTGGGCGTGGAGATATGCTATACCTGCTTGTTGGTATTTTGAATATTGGGATCTTGTTAAGGGGCTGTATATAGTCCAGGACGTAGATGGTGATAAGTCCACATGTTTATCCTTCATTAGTCGGGTAGTAATCGTACAAAGACTTCGTTACCCAGCAGGCGACCTCGTTTGCTCAGGCGAATCCATTCGTGTTCTTGCTCCAGCAGTCCGGCTTCTTCCACTGTGCGCAAGCGCATGCCGACGAATTGGGTAAATGGTTCGGCAAAACGTTCTTCAAATGTTGGTAAATGCAGGCCCTGCGCGGTTCGAAGCGCCAGAAAAGCGGTCTCGGACATCTCATGCGCTCGATCAATTAGTTCGCTCTCTGCCTCCGGTCGCTGCTGCTTTTTAAGCAGGGTAATGTATTCTTGCGGGTCAAGAATATTGGAAAAACGCCTGCCTTCAAAGAAAGAATGCGCTCCGGCCCCCATACCGAGATAAGGAAGATTCCGCCAGTAGGTCAAGTTATGGCAGCTCTGGTGTCCTGGCAATGCCCAGTTAGAGATTTCGTAGTTCTGGTAACCCTCTGCTTGCAGACGTTCATCGGCATATTCATACATATCTGCGCACAGATCTTCGTCTCCTGGTATGATACGC
>Ga0137391_10001644_pt1 | contig 16390 bp, 9 predicted proteins | sample 15con2h24BmetaG_FD_101399 | JGI IMG/M metagenome (GOLD analysis project Ga0137391, IMG submission 101399) | Vadose zone soil microbial communities from Angelo Coast Range Reserve, California, USA - 15con2h2.4B metaG | ecosystem: Environmental > Terrestrial > Soil > Vadose zone > Saprolite...
CGTCGTATTGGGAGATCGCGCCGGGCGCCGCCAACGCCGCGGGGCAGAACCTCACGCTCTCGCTCGCCGGCCAATATGGCAAGGACAACATCAGCTTCTGCGCGGTCAATCCCGGTCCGGTGCGCACCGAGCGCTGGGCCGGCCTGGTCTCGGCAATGTCGCGCGACATGAAATTATCCTACGAAGAGGCCGACAAGCTTGCTCCGGCCTCGATCCCGCTCGGCCGCATCGCCGAGGTCGAGGAGGTCGCAAACCTCGTGGTGATGCTGGCCTCGCCGCTGATGCACATGGTCAACGGCACCCAGATCGAGGTCGACGGCGGCCAGGAGAAGTCGCTGATGGATCGCCTGCGCGACCGCAAGTGAGCAGGTGTCGGGCGTGCGCGACGGCCCGCACAGCAAAACTCCGTTCATTCCCGCGCATAGCGCGTCGAAGACGCGCGTAAACGCGCTTCCGCTGGCAATCCAGTGCCAAAGGCTGGGTCCCCGCTTTCGCGGGGACGAGCGGACAGAAGCATTACCAAGCAGGTGCGCGATCAAGCGACCTTGACAAGCTTTCGGGCCGGCTCACTACTTGTGCACAAGCGAATGAGCGCGCGACTTGCAAATCTCACGAAGTGGAGCACCGCATGAGCAACAGATCCCGGCTTTTTTGCCTCGCCACAGCGAGCGCCGTTTGTTTCGGCACGCCTGCCTTCGCGCAGGACACAGTCAAGATCGGCGAGCTCAATAGCTACAAGGCGCAGCCGGCGTTCCTCGAGCCCTATAAGAGAGGCTGGGAGCTCGCGGTCGAGGACATCAACGCCAAGGGCGGCGTGCTCGGCAAGAAGCTCGAGGTGATTTCGCGTGACGACGGCGCGAGCCCCGGCGATGCGGTGCGCGTCGCCAACGAGCTCGTCACCCGCGAGGGAGTGAACATCATCGCCGGCACGTTCCTCTCCCACATCGGGCTTGCGGTCACCGAGTTCGCCGGCAAGGAGAAGGTGTTTTTCCTCGCGGCCGAACCTCTGACCGATAAGATCACCTGGCAGAACGGCAACAAGTACACGTTCCGCCTGCGGCCCTCGACCTATATGCAGGTCGCGATGCTGATGCCCGACGCGGTCGCGGCGAAGAAAAAACGCTGGGCCGTGATCTATCCCAACTTCGAGTACGGTCAGTCGGCGGCGACCTGGTTCAAGGAGATGCTCAAGAAGGCTCAACCCGACGTCGAATTCGTGACCGAGCAGGCCCCGCCGCTCGGCAAGGTCGATGCCGGCGCGATCGTGCAGGCGATCGATGACGCCAAGCCCGACGCCATCTTCAACGTGCTGTTCGGAGCAGATCTCGCCAAGCTGGTGCGCGAGGGCACCACGCGCGGCACGTTCAAGAACCGCGTCGTCGTGAGCCTGCTTTCGGGCGAGCCGGAATATCTCGATCCGCTCAAGGACGAGGCCCCGGTCGGATGGATCGTCACCGGCTATCCCTGGGAAGCGATCAACACGCCGGCGCACAAAGCGTTCGTCGCAGCTTACCAAAAGCGTTGGAACGACTATCCCCGGCTGGGTTCGGTGGTCGGCTACGACACCATCAATTCGCTCGCCGCCGGCATCGCCAAGGCGGGCTCGACCGATACCGACAAGCTCGTCGCCGCATTCCGCGGGCTCAAGGTCGAAGGTCCGTTGGGGCCGTTCGAATTCCGCGCCAACGACCATCAAGCGACGATGGGCGCCTATGTCGGCAAGATCGCGCTGAAGGACGGCAAGGGGACGATGTCCGACTTCAAATATGTAGACGGGGCGAGCGTGCTGCCGTCCGACGAGGAGGTGAAGAAGCTGCGACCGGCGGCGGCGATGAATTGATTGCGGGTGGCGCCGGATCGGTCGTTCCCACGCCAAGCTGTGGGACCGCAAGGGCGGTCAGCGTTAAACTGCCCTCTCCCAGCCGAAGTCGGATTTATCCGACTTCGGCCAACTTAAAATGCCCGAACTCGGGTAAACCCGAGTTCGGGTGGGAGAGGGCACGAGAGGCGAGAGCGGCGGCGTGACTAATCTTGTAACGCGTGTCGCAATTCGCAGATGCACCGCGGCTTCTTCTCCCGATGACTCTTGAAGCCCTCCTCTTTCAGGCGCTCAACGGGCTCGCTGCGGCGTCGAGCCTGTTTTTCGTGGGCGCCGGGCTGTCGCTCATTTTCGGCGTCACCCGCATCATCAATATCGCCCACGGCTCGTTCTACATGCTGGGGCTCTATCTCGCCGCGACCTTCGCCACCAAGGTGGGCGGCGCGCTCGGCTTCTGGGGCGGCATCGCCGCCGCCGGTGTGTTGGTGGCGGCGCTCGGGGCGCTGATCGAGATCCTGCTGTTGCGCCGCATCTATCAGGCGCCGGAGCTGTTCCAGCTGCTCGCCACCTTCGCGCTGGTCCTGATCATCAACGACGCGACGCAGTACGTGTGGGGACCCGAAGACCTGCTCGGGCCGCGCGCTCCGGGCTTGCGCGGCTCGGTCGAAATTCTCGGGCGCAACTTTCCGAGCTACGACCTTTTCCTGATCGTCATCGGTCCGCTCGTCCTGCTGCTGCTTCACCTGATGCTGGCAAAGACCCGCTTCGGGCGACTGATCCGCGCGGCCACGCAGGACCGCGAGATGGTCGGCGCGCTCGGCGTCAACCAGGCCATGCTGTTCACCGTGGTGTTCGTGCTCGGCGCCTTCCTCGCCGGCTTCGGCGGCGCGCTGCAGGTGGCGCGCGAGCCCGCCAATCTCGGGCTCGATCTGGTCGTCATCAGCGACGCCTTCGTCGTCGTAGTGGTCGGCGGCATGGGCTCGGTCACCGGCGCCTTCCTGGCGGCCGTCATCATCGCCGAAGTGAAGGCGCTGTGCATCGGGATCGGCCTCGTTCATTTCGGCGCGTTTGCCCTCAATTTCTCCAAGCTCACGCTGGTGGCGGAATTCCTGGTGATGGCGATCGTTCTGATCGCGCGGCCCTATGGGCTGCTCGGCCGCCCGCAAGGCGCGGTGCGCAATCCGGCCGAGATCGAGGATCCGATCCGGCCCGCGACCTTGCCGTTCAAGCTCGCCGCCGCCGCCGTGCTCGTTGGCCTTCTCCTGCTTGCGTTCGCATACAAGGCCTCGCCCTATGCGCTGGTGCTCGGCATCGACGTGCTGATCGCGGTCCTGTTCGCGACCTCGCTGCATTTCATCATGGGCCCCGGCGGCATGCATTCCTTCGGCCACGCCGCCTATTTCGGCCTCGGCGCCTATGGCGCGGCGCTGATGGTGAAGTTCTTGGCGGCGCCGACGCCGGTTGCGCTCATCGTTGCGCCGCTCGCGGCGCTGATGGGGGCATTGCTGTTCGGCTGGTTCGCGGTGCGGCTTTCCGGCGTTTACCTGGCGATGCTCACGCTCGCCTTCGCGCAAATCGTGTGGTCGATCCTGTTCCAGTGGGAGGATGTCACCGGCGGTTCCAACGGCATTCTCGGCATCTGGCCGCAGGCACCGTTCGATAGCCGTCCGGCCTTTTATCTCTTGACGCTGGCGATCGCGGTCGCCGGCGTTCTCATCTTGCGTCGCTTCCTGTTCGCGCCGTTCGGCTATGCCATGCGCGCCGGACGCGACTCTCCCCTGCGCGCGGAATCGATCGGCATCAATGTCAAGCGCGTGCACTGGATCGGGTTTGCCATCGCGGGCGCCTTCGCCGGCATCGCCGGCGGCAGCTTCGCCTTTGCCAAGGGAACGATTTCCCCCGACGTCGCCTGGGTGTCGCGCTCGATCGACGCCATGGTCATGGTGCTCCTGGGCGGCATCCAGACCCTGACCGGCCCGATCGTCGGCGCCGCCGTTTTCACCTTTCTGCAGGATAACGTCATGCGCCAGACCGCGTTCTGGCGCGGCCTGCTCGGCGCGGTGATCCTGCTGCTGGTGCTGGTGTTCCCGGGCGGCATCGTCGGCGCGCTGAGCAAGCGGATGGCGGCGCGGAGAAAGCCGGCATGAGCGTGCTCCGCGTTCGCAACCTGTCGAAGGCCTTCGGCGGCGTGCACGCGGTCGAGGACGTCAGCTTCGACGTCGGCGAAGGCGAGTTCCTGGCGCTGATCGGCCCCAACGGCGCGGGAAAATCGACCTGTTTCAACATGATCAACGGGCAGCTCGCGCCCGATCGCGGCCATATCGAATTCGCCGACCGCAGCATCGTCGGATTCAAGCCGCGCGACATTTGGCGGCTCGGCGTCGGCCGCACCTTTCAGGTGGCGGCGACCTTCGGCTCGATGACGGTGGCCGAGAACGTCCAGATGGCGCTGGTGAGCCATCATGGCGAGATCTTCCGCTTCGGCGCGGCGTTCGCGGCCCGCCATCGCGAGAGGTCGGTGGAGCTCCTCGCCCAGGTCGGCATGGCAGACGCGGCCGAGCGTGCGTGCAAGGAGCTTGCCTACGGCGACGTGAAGCGCGTCGAGCTCGCCATCGCGCTTGCGAACGAGCCGCGCCTGCTGCTGATGGACGAACCAACCGCCGGCATGGCGCCGCGCGAGCGCAATGATCTGATCGGCTTGGTGAAGCGGCTGGTGATCGAGCGCCGGATTTCGGTCTTGTTCACCGAACATTCGATGGACGTGGTGTTCGCCTATGCCAACCGCATCATCGTGCTGGCCCGCGGCGTCGTGATCGCCGATGGCGATGCCGAAGCCATCCGCGACAACGCGCAGGTGCAGCAGGTCTATCTCGGAACCGGCCGCACCTTCACGCCCGCCGCCGGGGCGCGGCCATGAGCGCGGCGATGAGCGCGGCCATGCTCGAGGTGGAGAATCTCAAGGCGTGGTACGGGGCGGCGCAAATCCTGTTCGAGCTTTCCTTCCACGTCGACCGCGGCGAGGTGGTCGCGCTCATGGGACGCAATGGCGCCGGCAAATCCACGACGTTCAAGGCGCTGATGGCGCTGATCCCGCAACGCAGCGGGACGGTCCGCTTCCTGGGCGAGAACATCTCCCAGCTCAAGCCGTTCGAGATCGCGCGGCGGGGGCTGGGCTTCGTGCCGGAGGACCGGCGCATCTTCTCGGATCTGACGGTCGCCGAGAATCTCGACATCGGCCGCCAGCCGATCCGATACCATCCCGACGGGCGGCCCGCACCGTCATGGACCCTCGAAAAGCTCTTCACCATCTTTCCCAATCTCCGCGACATGCCCGATCGTCGCGGCGCCCATATGAGCGGCGGCGAGCAACAGATGCTGACCGTTGCCCGCACGCTGATGGGCAATCCCCTGCTGGTGCTGCTCGACGAACCCTCCGAAGGCGTTGCCCCGGTGATCGTGGAGCAGATGGCAAACACCATCATCGAGCTCAAGAAGGAAGGACTGTCGGTGCTGCTGTCCGAGCAGAACATCCATTTCGCGGAACTCGTCTGCGATCGCGCCTATGTTCTCGAGAAAGGCCAACTACAGTGGCACGGTCGCATGGCCGAGCTCGCCAATGACGTTGCGGTGCAACGCCGGCTGCTGTCGGTATGACTTGAGCGCCGGGGCGATCAGCGGCCGCGCTCGAGAATGGCGCGCAGCCGTTGCGGCGTCACCGGCAGCCTGATGATTGCGCCTGGGATCCCGACGGCATCGTCGATGGCCGCGGCGACCGCAGCGCCGACCGCGTTGACGCCGCCCTCCCCTGCGCCTTTCAGACCGAGCGGATTGAGCGGTGACGGCGCATCCTCCGTGATCAGCACGTCGAGTGCCGGCACCTCTCGCGCCGTGGGCATAAGGTAATCCGCGAAATTTACCGACAGCGGTTCGCCCCGCTCGTCGTAGAGGAATTCCTCGAGCAGCGCGCCGCCGACTCCCTGCGCGAAGCCGCCCGCGAGCTGACCTTCGATCAGCATCGGATTGACCGCCCGGCCGACGTCATAGGCCAGCAGATAGCGCTCGATCGTTACTCCGCCGGTCTCGCGATCGACCTTGGCGACGGCAATGTGCACGCCATAGGGATAGTTCATGTGATCGGTGTAGAACCAGCCCTCGGCCGAAAGCCCTGGCGCGCGCGTGCCGCGCAGTTTCGAAGCCGGCTCGAGTGCCGCGGCGATCTCGCCCAGCGTCATGGAAGGCCCTGCGGCCCCCTTGCACACCACCTTGCCGTCGACCACCGCGAGCGCATCGGCGTCCTGCTGCATGAGCTCGGCCGCGACCTCGGTCGCCTTCGCGCGCACCTCGAGCGCGGCAAGACGCGTCGCCTCTCCGGTCATCACCGTCGCGCGGGATGCGAACGCCCCCATCCCGAATGGGATGCGGTCGGTGCGGCCGTGCACGACCCGTACGCGCCGATAATCGACGCCGAGCGCATCCGCGCAGATCTGCGCCACCACCGTTTCGAGGCCCTGGCCGAGCGAAGCCGCCCCGGTCACGACCTCGACCACGCCCGAGGTATCGACCGCTACCCGCACGCCGTCGAACGGCCCGAGCCCGCTTTTCTCGACGAACAGGGCGAGTCCCGCCCCGACGCATTCGCCGCCGGCGCGACGCCGCTCGAGCTCGTCCTGCAAGTCGCGCCATTTGGCCGCCGCCAGCGCCTTGTCGAGCAGGCCGGCATAGTCGCCGGAATCCAGCACGACCTCGGTGCCCAGCGTCGCGAGCGGCCGACCATACGGCATCTCCGCTTTGCCAATAAGATTGCGGCGACGAACGTCGATCCGATCGATCGAAAGCCGCGCCGCGATCGCGTCCATCAGCCGCTCGCGCACGAACGTGCTTTCGAACCGCCCCGGCGCACGATAAGTGCCGCACGGCGTCTTGTTGGTGAGCCGAACGTGGCCGATCGCCCGATACGCCGGCACGCGATAGGGACCCGGCAGCATTGCCGCCGCGAGGTCGGGCACCGTGGCCGCGTGGGTGCGCACATAGCCGCCCTGGTCGTGGAAGAATTCGTCGTCGATGGCGAGGATGCGACCCTCGGCATCGACCGCGGCAAGGACCTTGTGACGCTGCTGGCGCGAATGATTGGCCGCGATCAGGTGCTCGCGGCGGTCCTCGATCCATTTCACCGGGCGAGCGAGCCGCAGCGCGGCGAGGCAGACCAGCACGTCCTCGGGATAGAGCTCGCCGCGGATTCCGAAGCCGCCGCCGACATGGCCTTCGAACAAGTGCACGCTCGCGGGGCTGCGACGAAGCATGCGCGCGATGCTGGCGCGATTCCAGTGCGGCACCTTGGCCGCGCCATAAAGCTCGAGCATATCGCGGGCGGCGTCGTAGCGCGCGATGGCGCCGCGCGTCTCCAGCGGCACGCCGGAATGCCGGCCGACGGCAAGATCGAGTTCGACGACGACAGCGGCGTCGCGAAACGCCGCCGCGAGATCGCCATAGGACTTTTCCACGACCGCCGGCTCGGTCGAACGGCCGTCCTCGAATTCCCCCGGCGGTGCGGCGGCGTCGAGGATGACCGGCAATTCTTCGACCGCGACGGCGACGAGATCGGCCGCGTCCTCCGCCACGTAGGGGTCGATCGCAAACACCGCCGCGACCGGCTCGCCGACATAGCGCACGCGCTGCCGGGCCAGAATCGGCTGGCGATAGGGTGCCAAGCCTTCGATGCGGGTCAGGCGGAAATCGATCGGCGGAATCTCGGAGACATCGGCCGACGTCCACACGGCGACGACGCCCGCCATCGCCAGCGCCGCACTGGCGTCGATCGACATGATGCGGCCGTGCGCATGGGCGGAGCGCACCACACGCATGTGCAGCATGCGGGGAAAGGCGATATCGGCGGCGAAGGCGCCGCGGCCCGTCACCAACGGCCGGTCCTCGAGACGGGTCACCGAACGTCCGACGAAGCTCATGTCATGCCTTGCCCTGCAGCCATTGTTCTCCACTCGTCATGCCCGGGCAGAGCGCGTGGGTTAGTCCTAGCTCCCATGCTTACTCAGCGTGCCGGCGGCGCGCAGCGCGGCCCGAATGCGCTGCGGCGTCGCCGGAAACTCGTCGATGGAGACGCCGAACGGAGAGAGGGCATCGTTGAGGGCATTGACGACCGCCGCCGGCGCGCCGATGGCACCGCCCTCGCCCAGCCCCTTTGCCTTGGTGATGGACGCCTGCGTCACGGTCTCGAAATGATGGATCTCGATCGGCGGGATTTCCCGCGCGGTCGGCGGCAGATAATCCGCCAGGCTCGCCGTGAGAATATTGCCGGTGTCATCGTAGACGATCTCCTCGAGCAGCGCGTTGGCGATGCCTTGGGCAACGCCGCCGTGGATCTGCCCGTCGACGATCATGGGATTGATCAGACGTCCGGCATCCTCGGCAACCAGAAACTTTTCGATCATGACACGGCCGGTCTCCACGTCGACCTCAACCACGGCGATGTGGCAGGCATTGGAAAACGTTCCCGGTGGATCATAGGTTGCGCTCTCGATGATGCCTGGAGCGACCTCGCCTTTGAACCGATGCGTCTGATGATAGGCCGCGCGCGCCAGCGTCGTGACCGGGATGGAACGATCGGTTCCGGCCACGCGCGCGGCATCGGCTTCGAGCACGATATCGTCCGCCGAGGCCTCGAGCAGGATGCCCGCCATTTGCGTGAGCTTGGCGCGGACCTTGCGCGCCGCCAGCAAGCTGGCGCCGCCGGCGATCACCAGCGAGCGGCTGGCGAAGGTCCCCCAGCCGTAAGGCGTACGGTCGGTGTCGCCGTGCACGATCTTGATGCGCTCCGGCGAGGTGCCGAGCTCGTCGGCGATGATCTGCGACAGCGTGGTGCGCAGGCCCTGTCCGTGCGGGGATGCCCCGATCCGCGCCTCGACGAAGCCCGACGGATCCATGGTCATCTCGACGGTTTCCCAGCCGGGCGTCACCTCCATGCCGCGCGCCGCGAACGCCTGCGTGCCGTAGCCGGTGCGCTCAGAGAACGTGGCCAGGCCGAGGCCAAGATAGCGACCTTCGGCGCGCGCTTTGGCCTGACGGGCGCGGAACGCCGGCACGTCGACGGCTTTGACCGCCGCCTCCATGGTCTCGACATAGCTCGCTTCGTCGAAGGTGAGACCGGTCACCGACGTGTGGGGAAAGGTCTTGACCAGATTGCGGCGGCGGATCTCGATCGGATCGAGTCCGAAAGCCGCCGCTGCCTTGTCCATCAGCCGCTCGAGCGCGAACGTGATCACCGGGCGAGAGACGCCGCGATACGGCGCCATGGGACAAGTATTGGTCAAGACGCCACGCGAAACGCAGGAATATTCGCGCACGTCGTAAGGGCCGGGCAGCTCCGCCATCGCCATCAGCGGCTCGACGCCGCAGGTGGTCGGGTAGCATGAATAGGCGCCGACATCGGCGACGATATCCGCGGCAAAGCCGATGACCTTGGCGTCGGCATCGAACGCGCCTTCGAGCGCGATCGACTGGTCGCGGCTGTGGAAACAGGCGACGAGATTCTCGCGCCGGTCCTCCACCCACGCCACCGACGTCTTGAGCTTGCGCGCTAGCCAGGTCACGACCACGTATTCCGCCGCCAGCGACATTTTCTGCCCGAAGCCGCCGCCGACGTCGGGCGCGATCACCCGCAGATCCGCTTCCGGCATTCCGATGAGATCGGCGATAATGGTCCGCATGATATGCGGCGTCTGCGTCGCGCAGGTGAGCGTGACGCGATTGCTGGCAGCGTCCCATGCCGCATGCGCCGCGCGCGGCTCCATCGGCAGCGCGTTCTGCCGGTGCGAGCGGATGTCGATGGTGATCCGCCGGGGCCCGGCCGCCAGCTTCGCGTCGAAACCGGGCGTCTTCAGGCGTCCTTCGACCACGACGTTGCCGGCGGCCTCGGCGTGGACGAGGGGCGCGCCGCGAGCCAGCGCCGCGCCGGCGCCCACCACCGCCGGGAGTTCTTCGATTTCGACCTCGACGAGATCGGCGACGTCCTCGGCCTCTTCTCTGGCCGAGGAAACCACCGCCGCAATCGGCTCGCCGACGAACCGCACGACGTCGCGCGCCAGCACCGGCTGGCGGATCGGCACATAGTTGAACTTGTGCAACAGCGGCTGGATCGGCTTCACGCCTGCGAGCTCGGCGGCGGTGACGATGGTCGCGCCCTGAGGCGCCACGATCCGCTTGATCCGACCCGACGCGACCGAGCTCCTGACGAAACGAACCCAGCGCGCCGCCGGCAGGTCGCCCGTGAACCGGCCGTGGCCGGCCACCAGTGCCGGATCCTCGAGGCGCCGGATCGAACGGCCGATCCAACCGCCATGGTTCTTGGCATCGACGGCCATTCAGCCCCGCGTTTCGCTCAAATCACTTGCTGTCGTAGCCGAGTGCGCCAACGGCCCTTGCGAGGATCATCGATCCCCCTCCTCCAAACCAATCGCTCGTGTCGCGCAGCATCAGCCGTCATCGATCATCGCAGACGCGCGAAGACACGGCGCGGATTCGCATCGGCAATCGCCTCGATCCCGGCGGCCGACAATCCCGCCGATCGCAGCAGCGCCAGCGGCTCCATGTCGGCCGGCGGAAACGAATAGTCGGTGCCCAGCACGACGTTATCAAGTCCGGCGAGCTCGATCAGAAACCGCAACGCCTTGGGCGCATGGACGATGCTGTCGTAGAGCATCTGCGAAGCGTAAGCGGAAGGCGCTTGAGCCGCGACGTCGCCTTGCGCCGCCCGATCCATGCGCCGATGCATGATGTCGAAACGGCCGGCGAGATAGGGATACGCGCCGCCACCGTGGGAAAGCACCAGCTTGAGGCGCGGATAGCGGTCGAGCACGCCGGACATCAACAGCGAGCCGACGCCGAGCGTGGTGTCGAAGGTGTACTGCGCAATCTGGGCGAGGCCGAACTTTGCGGCGCGCGGTGCGGGCCCGACCAGGACGGGATGGATCAGCACGGGCATGCCGAGCGCTTCGGCCTGGCGCCAGAACGCCTCCAACGGAAGTTCGCCCAGATTGGTGTTCTCGACGTTGGAGGAAATGATCACGCCGCAGGCTCCGAGCCCGGCGGCGCGCTCGAGCTCAGCCGCCGCGGCCTCGGCTTGAACGAGCGGAACGGAGGCGATCCACGCGAACCGATCCGCGTTGTCGGCGCCCCACGCCGCCAGGGTGTCGTTGAGCATCCGATGCCAGGCGATGCATGCATCGACGGGAAGGCCGTAACCGAATAGGTCCGGCCAGGTGCCGACGATCTGCTGATCGATGCCCTGCTCGTCGAGCCAGGCGCGCCGCTCGGCGACGGGTTCGATCAGGCGCGGAAAGAACGGGCGCACCTTGAAGCCGTAGTCGAAATGCAGCGCCGGCGGCGTGGCGCCGGATCGCACGAGCCGCACGCCGATCTCCTTGCCGCGGCCGGCGACCGCGTCGATCAATTGCGGCGGAACGTAGTGGGCATGAACGTCGATCGGCACGCGGTCTCGTCAGACTTTGTTTGGCGATGTGCCGGGCATGGTTTGGCCTCGAAATCAGCGCGCGGCCTGCCGGCGCATCTCGGCGGCCGTGCTGCGCACGGCCTTGACGATGTTCTGGTAGCCGGTGCAGCGGCAGAGATTGGACGCGAGAAGGTCGAGGATATCCTCGTCCGTGAGGTCGGGATTGGTCTCCAGCGCGTTCACCGCCAGCATCAAGAAACCCGGCGTGCAAAATCCGCACTGGAGCGCGTGATGATCGATGAATGCGCTTTGCAGCGGATGCAGCTTGTCGCCGTCCGCGAGACCTTCGACCGTGCGGATGCGCTTGCCCTGGGCCTGGACCGCGAACATCAGGCAGGACCGTACCGCCTCATTGTCGAGGATCACCGTGCATGCGCCGCAGATGCCGTGCTCGCAGCCGATATGCGTCCCGGTCAGCCCGCATTCGTCGCGGATGACGTCGACCAGCGTCTTTCTTGGCTCGGCCCGGACGGTGTAATCGTCACCGTTGATATTGAGCTTGATGTCGATCTTCTCGGTCATCGCCCGCCAGTTCGCTGTCGCCACCGCGCAACTCCTTGAGTGATACATGCATTTTGTGGCAAGTAAAGCCGAAGGCGGCTATCCCGGACGGCCGTAATTATTGGCGAAAAATGGCCGCAAGCGCCGACGGACGCGAACGTCCGCACGCTGCGCAAACCGCATAACGCTGTTCGAAGGGAGGAATTGCCATGAGTTCCAGTCTGTCACGTCGCACGCTCATCAAGCGCGCGGCCGGTTCCGCGGTGCTTGCCGGCGTCGGCATGCCCGCGATCGTGAGCGGACAAACCGATGCCATCCGCATCGGACATCTCACCCCGCTCACCGGCTTTCTCGGGCCGCTCGGCGAATACGCGGTCATGGGAGTAAAACTCGCCGCCGACGAGATCAACGACAGCGGCGGCGTGATGGGCCGCAAGATCGAGCTCGTGATGGAGGATTCGGTCAACCCGCAGACCGCCTCGGCCAAAGCCGAGCGCCTGATCGAGCGCGACAAGGTCGCGATGATCATCGGCGAGATCTCGTCGGCTTCCGGACTTGCGATCGGCCAAGTGGCGAACCGGCTGAAGACCGTGTTCATCAACACCGGGTGCAATTCCGATGCGCTGCGCGGCGCGAGTTGCAATCCCTACATGTTCCACATCGAGGGCGCGAACTCGATGTACGTGATGGCGGTCGGCCAGTACTTGCTGCGCGAGAACCTCGTGCGCGGCAAGAAGTGGTACTCGCTGACGGCGGACTACGCGTTCGGCCACGACCTTCTGCGCGTTGCCAAGAAGTTCATGGAGTCGAACGGCGGCCAGTTCGCGGCCGACGAGCTGGTACCGACCGACGCCACCGACTTTTCTCCCTATCTGCTGAAAGTCCGTCAGGCGCGGCCCGATCTCGTGGTGTCGAATCTCGCCGGCAATCAGATCACGAGCTTCCTCAAGCAATATTCCGAATACGGCCTGCCGTTCCCCGTAGCCGGCTTCGGCTTCGACACCGTCGTCGCCTGGGGCGCCGGCAAGGGCAATTTCTCCGGCATCTGGCCGCTGGTGTGGCACCACCTGGTCGATACGCCGAGCTCGAAAAAATACGTCGAGGTGTTCCAGAAGAAATACGGCAAGCTCCCCGACAACCAGTCGTGGGGCGACTACAACTCGCTCAAGATCGTGGCGCAGTCGATGGGCGAGACCAAGTCCACCGACCCACAGAAGCTTGCCGAGCATCTGCGCAAGGGCGCGAAATTCGACGTGATGAAGGCGCGCGAAGCGTACTTTCGTCCCTACGACAACCAGATGGTGATGGAGATGTACGCCGTCCGCGCCAAGGAGCCGGCCAAGATGAAGGACCAGTGGGACATCTACGATGCGCTCGGCGCCGTCCCCGGTCCGAGCGAGGACATGGAGATCATCGCCCCGCCGAAGGACGGCACCTGCAAAATCGGGTGAGCGAGCCCGGCGAGCTTGCAAGCCGATCACATACTCGTCGTCCCCGCGAGGGGCACCCCGTGACGCTCGCGTCGCGGGGACCCCGTTGCGGGGACCCATATTCCAGATCCGTGGTTATGGGTCCCCAGCATAAGCGCGTTTACGCGCGTCTTCCGACGCGCTATGCGCGGGGACGACAGTGATTGATCAACTCGTTCCCGTTCGTTCCCGAAGAGTGGCCGCGTGCAGCTCGTCTTCATACTCGAGCAGGTTCTCAACGGCCTCCTGGTCGGCGCTTATTATCTTTTGATCGCACTCGGCCTGTCGCTGATCTTCGCGCTCGGCGGCATCGTCAATCTCGCGCACGGCGGCTTCTACGCGATCGGCGCCTATCTCGCGGTCGTCCTGGCGGACCGTATCGGGTTTGCGGGCGCCCTCATCGTGTCGCCGCTCGCCGTCGGTCTCATCGGCGTCGCGATCGAGCGGCTGTTGTTTCGCCGCTTCTACCGCTCCGATCCGATCTTGAGCCTGCTGTTGACCTTCGGGCTCGCGATGGTGATCGAGCAAGGCCTGCGCATCGTGTTCGGCGCGACCCCGCTGCCGTTCTCGATCCCGTCGGAGCTGCGCGGGCAGATCTTCGTCGGCGACTTCATCTACTCGCGATACCGTCTCATCATTTTGGCCGTCGCGGTCGCCGCCGTGACGGCCACCTGGTTCATCGTCTATCGCAGCCCGTTCGGCCGCGTGGTGCGCGCGGGCGTCCAGAACCCCGACGTGGTCGGCGCGCTCGGCATTTCGCTCGCGCCCTACATGACGGCGATCGCCGCGCTCGGGGTCGGGCTCGCCGGGCTTGCCGGCGTGCTGCTCGCCCCGATCGCGGGCGTGCACCCGGCGATGGGCGCGGAAATTCTCACCGCGGCGTTCGTCGTCGTCGTGATCGGGGGCCTGGGCTCGTTCTGGGGCGTGATCGCCGCCGCCGTGCTCGTCGGCGTCGTGCGCGGCGTCACCATCTACTTCAACCCATCCTGGGGCGAAGCCTCGATGTATCTGCTGATGGCGCTGGTGCTGCTGGTGCGGCCGCGCGGCCTTTTCGGCGAGCGCATCCAAAAGTTCGAGTAGCCGGCAATGCGCCATCAATACGCCCCCCTTCTGATTGCGCCGCTCGCGCTCGCGGGCCTGCCGTTCGCCCTCGACGTCGTCGGCCTGCCGCTGCGCACCTCGATCGACGTGGTGGTGTTCGCCATCGCCTGCATGGGGCTCAATGTATTGGTCGGCTATACCGGCCTCGTCTCGTTCGGTCACGGCGCGTGGTTCGGGCTCGGCGCCTATGCCGCTGCTTTGAGCCAGCGGTACTGGTTTTCCGGCGAGATCGTTCCACCGTTCCTATTCGCGATTTGCTTTGTCGCCGCGGCCGCGCTCGTCTCCGGCGCGCTGATTCTCCGCCGGCGCGGCGTTTATTTCTCGCTGCTCACGCTCGCGCTGACTGCGCTTTTGTTCGCCATCGGTTACCGCTGGACCGAGCTCACCGGAGGCGAGAGCGGATTGGGCGGCGTGACCCGCGCGACGGTGCTCAACCTCGATCTCGAATCCGATCACGCCTACTATTGGGTCGTTGCGGCAATCGGCATGGGGGTGTGTTACCTGCTCTGGCGCTTCCACCGCTCGCCTGCCGGCAGCGTGCTGGTGGCGATCCGCGAGAACGAGGAGCGTGCGCGCTTCGTCGGCTACCCGACCAATCGCTACAAGCTGATCGGCTTCGTGCTGTCCGCGACCGTGGTTGCGATCGCAGGTGCGCTCTCGGTGTTCAATCACCGCTTCGCGTCGGCAGAGCCGCTCGCGGTGGCGTTCTCGGGCGAGCTCGTCGCGATGGTGGTGATCGGGGGGATGCGCAGCTTCCTCGGTCCCGCGCTCGGTGCGTTGTTCTTCATACTCTTTCGCGAATTCCTCTCGATCTGGACGCCGCATTGGCTGTTTTATTTCGGTCTGTTGTTCGTCGGCTTCATCGTGTTCTCGCCGACCGGTTTGGTCGGCGTTGCCGGGCGGATCATGGCGCCGTTCCGCAGGCGGACGATCGAGGCCGCGGCAATGGCCGGCCGGCGGATCACCCAGGATGCAGAACTGCCGCAGGTCTATCGCCGCTCCGCCGCGAGCGAGGCCCCAGTGCTGGCCGCGCGCGATCTCGTCAAGCGGTTCGGCGGCATTCACGCCGTCGATGGCATCGACCTCACGGTCACGGACCGCACCTTGCACGCGCTGATCGGTCCGAACGGCGCCGGCAAGACAACCGCCTTCAATCTCGTGTCGGGGCTCTTTCCACCGGACGCCGGCACGATCGAGCTCGAAGGCCGCTCGATCGCCGGCTTGAAGCCCGAGGACATCACCGCGGCCGGTGTCGGCCGCTCGTTCCAGATCACGAATCTGTTCGGGGGGCTGTCGGCCGCGGAGAACCTGCGGCTCGCCGTGCAGGCGCGCAGCCCGAAGCGTTTCGCGCTATGGACCTCGGCCGCGGCAGTGGCGGAGGTGAATGAGGAGACTGCCGAGCTTATCGACTTTCTCGGCCTCGGCGGCATCGAACGGGCGGAAGCAGGCTCGCTCTCCTACGGCGGCCAGCGCCTGCTCGACATGGGGCTCGCCATTGCGACACGGCCGCGAATCCTGCTGCTGGACGAGCCGCTCGCCGGGCTCGCCGCCGCCGAGCGCACGCGCATCGCCGCGCTGCTGACGACCATCTCCGCGGAAATTCCCGTGCTGCTCGTCGAGCACGACATCGACCGGGTGTTCCAGATCGCCGACCACGTCACGGTCATGAACGAGGGCAAGGTGCTGGTTGATGGCACGGTCGAGGACGCGCGCAGCGACGCCAAGGTGCGCGAGGTCTATATCGGTTCCGGTGCGGCTGCGCTCGCCGCCAAGCCGCGGGTCTCGGCGGCCGGCACGACGGCGCTCCTGGTGGTCGACAAGGTCGATACTTTCTACGGCAAGAGCCACATCCTCAACGCGGTCTCGCTCGACGTGCGCGAGCACGAAATCGTGGCATTGCTTGGCCGCAACGGCGCCGGCAAGTCGACGCTGCTGAAGACGGTGATCGGCATCGCTCCACCCGGAGCGGGCTCGATC
>Ga0137391_10001645_pt1 | contig 16389 bp, 20 predicted proteins | sample 15con2h24BmetaG_FD_101399 | JGI IMG/M metagenome (GOLD analysis project Ga0137391, IMG submission 101399) | Vadose zone soil microbial communities from Angelo Coast Range Reserve, California, USA - 15con2h2.4B metaG | ecosystem: Environmental > Terrestrial > Soil > Vadose zone > Saprolite...
ACAAAATGCAGTCTGCTCAACGTCGATTTCTGCCGTGCTTCGCGAGTGTGTGCTCAGATTCGCCGACTGCATAATCACGTCACAGTCTTTCCGCTTTCCAACCGGCGTTGACTCCATTCCGCCGGGCGGCTTCGTTCTCACGGGGCACTCGGAAACAATCCCTTGCCACTGCGGCTCTTCTCTCCAAACTGACCCAGGGCGCCGCGGCTTGCGCGGGCTGCGAGGGGTAACATAGACTGTGGCCGGATACTGAGAAAGTACCTACCGGGCTGGCCGGAAGTTCCCGCCTTTGCATGAATAAGCCAGCAAGGTAAGTCCGTTCGTTCCACAGCCCCGACTTGGTTGGGGTCTTCATCCAGAGTGTTACCGGCGTCAGAAGCGGCCGGGAGTCGCGCTTTGGAGTTTGTGGCAGCGAATGCTTGGAATCGCAGAGGAAGCAGAGTGGCAACTCCACTGGAAACCTGGGTGAATGAAGCGGCGGCGCTGACGAAGCCGGACCGCCTGGTGTATTGCGACGGGTCCGAGGCGGAATACCAGCGGATGACGGCGGAGATGCTGCGCGGCGGCGACACGGAGCAACTCAACGAGAAAACTTACCCGAATTGCCATCTGCACCGGAGCAGCCCGAACGATGTGGCGCGGACGGAACACCTGACGTTTATCTGCTCGCGGGACAAGGATGACGCCGGGCCGACCAACAATTGGATGGACCCCGGCGCAGCGAAGCACAAAGTCGGCGCGCTTCTGGACGGGGCGATGCGCGGGCGGACGATGTATGTGGTGCCGTACATCATGGGGCCGGTGGATTCGCCGATCAACAAAGTAGGAGTGGAAGTGACGGACAGCCCGTACGTGGTGGCGAGCATGCGGATCATGTCGCGAATGGGCAAAGTAGCGATGGAGCGGCTGGGGGCGTCGAGCGACTTCGTGCCGGGGCTGCATTCGCTGGGCGACCTGGACCCCGTGCGGCGTTATATCGTGCACTTTCCGGAAGAGAAATTGATCTGGAGCGTTGGGTCAGGTTACGGCGGAAACGCGCTGCTAGGGAAAAAATGCTTCGCGCTGCGGATCGCGAGCGTGATGGCGCGCGAACAGGGCTGGATGGCGGAGCACATGCTGATCCTGGGGCTGGAATCGCCGGGCGGCAAAGTGACTTACATGGGGGCGCCTTTCCCGAGCGCGTGCGGAAAAACGAACCTAGCGATGATGGTTTCCGCGCTGGAGAGCCAGGGCTACCGCGTGTGGACGGTGGGCGACGATATCGCGTGGATGAAGATTGACGACGACGGATATTTACACGCGATCAATCCGGAAGCGGGATTTTTTGGCGTGGCGCCGGGCACCGGTATGCGGACGAATCCGAATGTCATGGGCGCGCTGACGAAGAACACGCTTTTCACGAACGTGGCGATGACACCGGAGCGCGAGCCGTGGTGGGAAGGGATCGGCATTGAGCCGCCGGCGGGGCTGATGAATTGGAAAGGCGAGAAGTGGGATTCGTCGAAGGGAGCGGCATCGCATCCGAACGCGCGGTACACCGTGCCGGCGGCGCAGTCACCGAGTATTTCACCGAAGTGGGAGGCGCCGGAAGGCGTGCCGATCTCGGCGTTTATTTTTGGCGGCCGGAGAGCGCGTGTGGCACCACTGGTTTACGAGTCGTTTGACTGGCAACACGGCGTGTTTGTTGGGGCGATGATGGCGTCGGAAACGACGGCCGCGGCGACAGGCGACGTGGGAGTTACGCGGCGCGATCCGATGGCGATGCTGCCCTTCTGCGGATACAACATGGCGGATTATTTTGGACACTGGCTGGCGATGGGAAAGAAAATCCCGAAGCCGCCGAAAATTTTCCATGTGAACTGGTTCCGGAGGGGCGCGGATGGGAAGTTTCTGTGGCCGGGATTCGGCGAGAACGTGCGCGTGCTGAAATGGATTCTGGAGCGTGTGGAAGGCCGCGGCGCGGCGCAGGAGACACCCATCGGCTATGTTCCGGCGAAGAATGGACTGACGCTGGATGGTTTGAAAATTTCCGATGAGGCACTGACAGAACTGCTCCGCGTACGTCCCGAGGATTGGGAACTGGATCTGGGAGATTCGAAACAATTTTTTGCGAAATTCGGGCAGCGGCTGCCGGGGAAAATTCGCGACGAGCATGAAAAGCTGGCGCGGCGTTTCCAGCGCGTGGTTACGGCGTAGAAACCAGCAACAACTTCAGTGATGACCGCCAAGGCGGCGAGTGGGCGTGCTGACGGGCGGGGAATCCTCGGCGTCGAAGGACGCGGGGCCGCGATCAAAATGAAAATCGGGGCGGCTTTCGAGGAGCCTAACGCAACGGTTCCAGCGGAGAATACTGTCGTCGTTGCCAGCGGGGCGGATTTTTTCCGCTTCGGCGAAGCAGCGCATGGCTTCTTCGATGAGCGGCAGGAGAATGTGCGCGGCGTAGCCCACCAGGAGCTGGGCCTTGGCGCGGCGCTCGTAGAGCAAGCCGGTGTAGTAGAGGCGCTCGTAGGGATCGCGCAAACTTTGAAAAATGGATAAGACTTCCGGATAGCGGTCGGCGGCCGCGCCGATAAACTGATCGGTGATGGCGAGGCCGAGCATGCGGCGCGCGAGCTGCTGCTCGGGCTCAATGGCGAGAATGTCGCGGCAGATGGATTCGGCTTCTTCCGGCTCGTTAATGTAGCGGTAGAGCTCGGCCTTGGCGATAGCCTCGGCGATGCCGGCTTTGGAGATGGATTTCAGCTGGTATGCCATGGAACCTCCTCGGGCAACCGCAAAAACGGCGAGTCATTGTTACTTGCCCCGAATCTTTCGAAACAACATTGTCAGCGGATCATAGAATTCGTCCACCACGCGCTCTTTGAGCGGGATGATGGCATTGTCGGTGATGCGAATCTCCTCCGGGCAAACCTCCGTGCAGCATTTCGTGATGTTGCAAAGTCCGAGGCCGAGCTCGTTCTTGAGCAGGGCGGCGCGGTTGCGGCCGTCGAGCGGATGCATATCGAGGCCGGCGACGCGGACAAAGAAGCGCGGACCAGCGAACTGTTCCTTCATGTCGTGCTCGCGAACGACGTGACATACGTTCTGACATAGAAAGCATTCGATGCACTTGCGGAATTCCTGCACGCGATCCACGTCAAGCTGGGAGATTTTCCAGTTGGTGCCGGGGCGCGGTTCGAACGCAGGGATTTTCCGGTTGACACGGTAATTCCATGAAACGTCGGTAACAAGGTCTTTGATGCGAGGAAAAGACTTCATGGGGAGGACGGTGATGGGCTGGTCCTGGGGGAGTTCGTCCATGCGCGTTTTGCAAGTGAGGCGGGGGCGGCCGTTGACTTCGGCGGAGCAGGAGCCGCACTTCCCTGCTTTGCAGTTCCAGCGGACGGCGAGATCGGGAGCGAGGTGGCCCTGAATGTAATGAAGGGCGTCGAGTACGACCATGCCGGGAGCGACGGGGACGCGATAGTCAACGTTTTGTCCGCCGTTCGAATCGCCGCGAAAAACGCGCAGAGTTGCTTCGCTCATAAGGGGGCTCCCGGTTGCGATCGCTGCATGGCTTCGTCCCAGCTTAGAGGCAAGGAGGACCCGGCCACTTTCCATTGCGTGAATTTTGTCGGGCCCATATGGGGGGTCATGGCCTTCATGACTTCACAGTGCGGAATTTTGGCGACAAATTCCGTCAGTGTTTTCTGATCCTCCCAGACGGAGAGGGTCCAAAAATTGCGGCTTAAGATTTTGGCACGGAGGGAGTATCCGATGATGCCGGGAGTGCTGCGCAATTGCCTCTGGATTTGAAACAAGAACCGAAAGAAGCCGGGGACTGCCGAGTATTTGTTTAGAGGCAAATAGGACAAGAGCGCGAGGTACTCGCGATTGGCGTCAGCGGGGGCGAAAGTGATCCAGGGCGAATCCATGGCGATGGGTCTCCCAGTCATACAACGGAACAACGTACGATGCGAATCATGATTTGTCCTCGGCAAGAATCTGTTTGAGCTCCGCGGGCATTTCCTCGACAGGATTTTCGCGGCGTTGCATTGCGCCGTTCTCGCGGACGATGACGTTGCGCTTTTTCTCCCAAACCGAGTCGAGATTTGGAAAGTCAATGCGGCTGTGCGCGCCGCGGCTTTCCTTGCGCGCCAGGGCGCTATGGGTGACCGCTTCGGAAATGGTGAGCATGGACTTCAAGTCATAGGAGAGGTGCCAGCCGGGATTGAAGAGGCGGGAGCCTTCGACGCTGGCTTTCGCCGCGCGCGCCTTTAGTTTTTCCAGTTCGACGAGGGCCTTTTTCAAATCTTCCTCGGTGCGAAAGATTCCGACGAGATTCTGCATGACTTCCTGCAAGTCGCGATGAACGGCGTAAGCGCTTTCGACGCCGGTGTTGGAAAACGGGGCAAGCAGTTCCCTTTCGGATTGTTCGATTTGCGCGGTGTCGATCGAAGGAGCGGAGACTTGCTTGGCGTGCTGGGAGGCGGCGAGCCCGGCGCGACGGCCAAAGACGAGGAGATCGGAGAGCGAGTTGCCGCCAAGGCGATTGGCGCCATGGAGACCGGCGGCGGCTTCGCCCGCGGCGAAAAGGCCCGGAACGGTAGATTCGGCGGTTTCGGCATCGACGCGGATGCCACCCATCACATAGTGACAGGTGGGGCCGACTTCCATCGGGCCTTTGGTGATATCCACGTCGGCGAGTTCCTTGAACTGGTGATACATGCTGGGGAGTTTTTTCTTCACGTACTCGGCAGGCTTTTGAGAGATATCGAGATACGCGCCGCCGTGTTCGGTGCCGCGGCCTTCCTTGACTTCGGTGTAGATGGAGCGTGCGACGACGTCGCGGGTGGAGAGCTCCATGCGCTTGGGGTCGTATTTTTCCATGAAGCGCTCGCCAAGTTTGTTACGAAGGATGCCGCCTTCGCCGCGGACGGCTTCGGTGACGAGAATGCCTTGCACGCCGGGAGGCCAGACCATTCCGGTGGGATGGAACTGCACGAATTCCATGTCCATCAGCTCGGCGCCGGCTTCGTAGGCGAGGGCCATGCCATCGCCGGTGTACTCCCAGGAATTGGAAGTGACGCGCCAGGCTTTGCCGATGCCGCCGGTGGCGATGACGATGGACTTGGCTTTGAAAACGATGAGGCGGCCGGACTCGCGCCAGTAGGCGAAGGCGCCGGCGACGCGGCCACTGTTCGTGAGAAGGCGCGTGACGGTGCACTCCATGTAGACGTCAATGCCCTGCTGAACGCCGCGATCCTGCAGCGTTCGAATCATTTCGAGGCCGGTGCGGTCGCCGACGTGGCAGAGGCGCTTGAAGGTGTGGCCGCCGAAGGCACGCTGGAGAATGTCGCCGGCTTCTGTGCGGTCGAATAGCGCGCCCCACTGTTCGAGTTCGCGGACGCGGTCGGGAGATTCCTGGGCGTGAAGCTGGGCCATGCGCCAGTTGTTCAGAAATTTTCCGCCGCGCATGGTGTCGCGAAAATGAGTTTTCCAGTTGTCGGCCGTGTCCACGTTGGCCATCGCAGCGGCGATGCCGCCTTCGGCCATAACGGTGTGGGCCTTTCCAAGGAGCGATTTGCAGACCACGCCGACGGAAGCGCCCTGCGCGAGGGCTTCGAGGGATGCGCGCAACCCCGCGCCGCCGGCGCCGATGATGAGAACGTCGTGCTCGCGGGTCTCGTAGTTCGCGGTCACAGGAGCCTCAGGTCACGGATGGCACCGCAGGAGACCATGCGGATGTAGAAGTCCGCAACGCCCACAGAGAAGAGACTGCACCACGCGAAGAGCATGTGATGCTCGTTTAGAAACGTGGAAAGGCGCCAGGCTTCGAAGCGGGAGCGGCCGAATGTGGCGCAAGAAAAACAGTCGAGCTTGCCTCCGGCGAGATGGCGAAGCGAATGGCAGGAAAACGTGTAGAGCGAAAGAAGAATGACATTGAGAGTGAGGACGAGCGTGCCGACGCCGATGCCGAAGTGGCCGTCGAAGAAGAAGGAGCGAATGGCGTCGTACCAAAGAAAAGCGATGAACAGAACCGCAAGGTAGAAGAAATAGCGATGGACATTCTGGAGGATGAAAGGAAATGCGGTTTCGCCGCGATATTTGCGGCGAGGGGATTCACCGACGGCGCAGGCGGGCGGATCCAGGAAAAATGCGCGATAGTAGGCTTTGCGATAGTAGTAGCACGTGGCGCGAAAGCCCAGCGGTCCAACAAGAATGAGGAGCGCCGGAGAGAATGGCCACCAGTGATGCAGGGGATCGATGAGCGGCGAATAGAAGGGCGAGAGGTACGGGCCCCACTCGTAATACTTGCCTTCGAAGGCGCGAAGCGTGGCATAAACGCCGAAACCGCCTAGTACAAGCACCACTGGTAGAATTTCGATCCACCAAGGGTCGCGGCGCAAGGTGCTCCCGAGGCGCGATTCGGGCATAAGGGTCGGCGAGCCAGCCATTCAGTGACCTCCGGTGTGCGTGTAGGGTATGCAAAAACACGACTTTTTCAAACGAAATTCTGGAAAATGAGAAGTGAGAGTCGAGTTAAAGTATCGTTTCGATTTCGGAATCGAGGGAGACGTGGGTGGCGGGGATGCCGCTGATGGAGAACTTTTCGCCGACGCCTTCGGTGAAATGGAAGAAGCGGCTGATGTGGTAGTCCTCGTCGTAGCCGGAGAATACGCGTTCCGTCTCTGGGACTGAGAGGCCGAAGACGGAGAGAGCGACCAGTTCGCCGAAATTGTTGGCGTGGGAGCGGTACAACCGGACGAGTTCGCGCAAGGGCATGAGGGGAGCGCGGCGCGGAGCTTCGGCGCTCATGGGGTTCTCCTGAGTGAAGTGTACTTTGGTGGAAGGAAGAAGAAAAGGAACCTGACACAGAGACGCAGAGGAGGAAGGAGCGTGAGCGTTTGGCGCTTCACGCTGAGATTGGTAAGATGCTTGGTCAGATTCAAATTCGATGGGAGGAACGGTTATGAGCATTGCTGTGGGACAAGCGGCGCCGGATTTCATGCTGCTGAATCAGGATAAGAAGGAAGTGAAACTTTCAGACTATGCGGGGAAGAAAAACGTGGTGCTGGCCTGGTATCCGCTGGACTGGAGCCCGACGTGCACGAACGAGCATGCGTGCATCGTCAATGAAATGAAGCCGTTTGAGGCGCTGGACGCAGAGGTGCTGGGCGTGAGCGTGGACAGCGTGTGGTCGCACAAAGCGTACGCCGACAAGATGGGGATCAAATATTCGCTGCTGGCGGATTTTCACCCGCGCGGGGCGATGAGCGAGAGATACGGAGTGTACCTCGCGGACAAGGGGATCACTGGGCGCGCGATCGCCATTGTGAATAAGGCGGGCAAGGTGGCGTGGTTCAAGAATTATGACATTCCGGTGGTGCCGGACTTGAAGGAGGTTGCCGCGGCGCTATCGCAGGTGAAGGCGGCGACAGCGTGAAGTGATCGTTAGCTACAGCGGCACAGAGTCACGGAGCAAACAAAAAAGGCCCTCGATCCGATCGGAGGCCTTTTTTGTTTGCCGACGTGTTTGGGGAACACTCATGAAACTGCTTCGAGTGCGGTGCGAAGTGGAGCGGAGACCAGCCAGAGCAGGAGTATCAGAACACCGGCGGCGATCAGCGGGACACGCAGGAAATTTGGACGAAGCAACGAGTAGGCTGCGCTGAAACCGGGAACCACGACCAGGAACCAGGTCAGGGCAAACCGGGCCCAATCGGATGCGTTCTGCGGAATGACCGTCGGTATGGAGCCGAATGCAAGGCTTCGCGGTAGCCCTGGAAGTTGGACGGCATAACTAGCGGTGACGCAAATAAGAAGGACCATTGCCAAGGGATCGCGGGGGTTTTCTTCGTCTTCGCCGCTGTGAGCATAGATGGACCAACGGCGCGCGGGAGCGCGATGGATTTGAAAAGGAGGCGCTTCCTCGGGGAGAAGGCGTACCCAGCCAAAAGCGAGTGGAACGGCGGTGCCGAGATGGAGGGCGGCCAGGAAGAGGAACGCGAGGCGATGATCAAGAAGGAGGGTGGCGAGCATTCTCGGATGTCAGACGGAATGATAGTAAGGGGAGCGGCGGGAAATGCGCCGCTCCCCCGCCCAATTATTTCGTGGAGAGGTCATTGCGAACCACCGTGCCGCCCTTCATGACGAACCTAACGGATTCGAGGGCACGCACATCCGAAAGCGGATCACCACTGACGGCGACGAGATCGGCGTAGCGGCCCGTTTCCAGCGTGCCGATTTTGTCGGCCCAGCCAAGGAGATCAGCAGCATTGACGGTGGCGGCCTGGATGGCGTCGAGAGGCTTCATGCCCCATTCGACCATCTTGCCAAACTGTCGCGCGTTGTCGCCGTGAGGATAGACGCCGGAATCCGTGCCGAAGGCAATCTTTGCGCCGGATTGGAAAGCGTGGCGGAAATTTTCACGCTGCAAGCGGCCGATTTTCTTTTCCTTTTCGATGGATTCGGGAAGCATCCCCGCTTTTGCGCCTTCCTGAAGAATGTAGTCGTCGTTGTAAATGTCGAAGACGAGATAGGTGCCATGCTGCTTGGCGAGTGCTATGCCTTCGTCATCGATCAGGCTGGAATGTTCGATGGAGTCGATGCCGGCGCGGATGGCGTCCTTGATGGATTGCGTGCCGTGCGCGTGGGCGGCGACCTTGCGTCCGAGCTTGTGGGCTTCTTCGGCGATGGCTTGCATTTCTTCGAGTGTGTATTGCGGAGTGCCGGGTTGATCGCCTTTGCTGAGCACGCCGCCGGAGGCGCAGATTTTGATCACGTCGGCGCCGTACTTCACGGTTTCGCGGACTTTGGCGCGAGCGGCCCACGGGCCGTCGGCGACGCCTTCCGCCTTGTAATGATATTCGGAAGGCAGCAGATTATTGTCGCAATGGCCGCCAGTGATGCCAAGAGGCGGGCCGGAAGCACGCATGCGCGGACCTTCGACGTCGCCGGCGTTAATCGCATCCCGCAGAGCGATGTCCGTGTAACCGCTCGCGCCCACGTTTCGAACTGTGGTGAAGCCGGCGCGGAGCGTGAGGCGTGCGTTTTTCACTCCGGTAACGGCTTCGCGCGGAACCGAAATGCCGAGACGTGAGTACCCGTGGCTGGCAGTATCACCTGTAAGATGCGTGTGAGCATCGACCAGGCCTGGAAGGCAGGTGGCATTCGAAAGATCCATCGCCACAACACCGCTCGGGAATTTCGCAGACGAAAAGGGACTGACGGAGGTGATCGTTCCGCCGTCATCGAACACAACGGCCTGATCGGTCAGCATTTTTCCGGAACGAACGTCGAGCAGCTTCCCGCAGCGAACAGCACCGGGCAAAGCGTGAGTGACGGCCGGCAAGAGGAATACGCAAATGAGAGCGGCTAGAAAATGGCGCATGAGTCTCCTTGGATTGAAACGCGGAACGAAATGAGGATATATCCGAAGCCGCGAGTTTGGGAAGCGGAGGGCCGGACGCCGGCTCGCGATGGTGAGTCCACCGAAGACTATTTGCTCGAAGAGGCCGCCGCGTCGGGCTTCTTCTCTGGAGTGACGAGTGGCCGTGCAAAAGAGCGGACGAGCAGGACGAGCTGCCAGCGCTGGTCTTCGGTCATGCGCCTCTTGAAGGCGGGCATGGGCTTTCTGCCCTGGCTGATTTGGTAGAAGAGCGCGCCGTCGGTGACGGTATTCATGTGCTGCGCGTCGGTGAAATCGGCTGGTTTGGGATCGTAGCGCATGGCTTCGGAGCCGTCGCCCTTGCCGCTGTCGCCATGACAATTGGCGCAGTTTTCCGTGTATAGAGCCGTGGCCGACTTGAGCGCCGCTTCGGACGGTTGCAGAGGATTCTTGCTGGCCTTGGCTTCTTCAGGGATGACCCACGGTTTGTTCTCTTGAAAGTATGTGTAAGCGACGGCGACGAGAATGAGAGCTAGAAGCAGAACGAAAAGGGCTTTTCGCGTTCCGGACTTGCGGGGTTCGTTTGTGGGCATGTAAGAAAGAAAAGTTTCGCACAACCGGGCTGTCAACGAAAGACCGATGGTCGATTGAAGCCCGTCAACACGGAGGGCACGGAGATAGCAGAGATCACTTAGAAAAAAGAATCCGAAGAAGCGAGAAGCGGAGGTCAGGCAGAGCGGAAAATGAGCCAGAGGAGCTCGGCGTTAAAGAACAGGATCGCGGCAGCCATGACCCAGGCGATGACGATGGTGGGACGTGAGTTGACAAATTCTCCCATCTTGGCGCGACTGCTTGTGAACTGGATGAGCGGAATCACAGCAAAGGGCAACTGAAAGCTGAGAACAACCTGGCTGAGGATGAGCAGCGGTGTGACTTTATTCTCGCCGGCGATGCCGATCACGAGAGCGGCAGGAATGATGGCGATGCCGCGCGTGATGAGCCGCCGCAGCCAAGGCTTGAGACGAATGTCGAGAAAACCTTCCATGACGATCTGGCCCGCGAGAGTGCCGGTGAGCGTAGAATTTTGCCCCGAGGCGAGCAGGGCGCAGGCGAAGAGCGTGCTGGCAAGGCTCGCCCCGAGGACAGGGCTAAGGAGTTTGTAGGCGTCGGCAATCTCGGCGACGTCGTGTAGGCCGCGCGTGTGAAATGCGGCGGCGCCCAGGACGAGGATGGCGGCGTTGATAAAAAGTGCGAAGCCGAGAGCGAGCGTGGAATCGAATACGGCGTACCGCAAAGCTTCCTTGCGATCGCGTACGGAAGTGCCGAACGCGCGCGTCTGCACGATGCTCGAATGCAGATAGAGATTGTGGGGCATCACGGTGGCGCCTAGGATGCCGATGGCGATGTACAGCATCTCCTTATTGCGCAGGATTTCCGCGCGCGGAATGAAACCGGCGACGGCTTCGCGCCATAGCGGCTGCGCGAAGAAAATTTCGTACGCGAAGCAGGCGGCAATCGAAGCGATCAGCGTTACAACGAAGGCTTCGATCAGGCGGAAGCCACGGCCCTGGAGCGCGAGAACAATAAGAACATCCATCGCGGTGATGAGAACGCCGGCAAGAAGCGGCAAGCCGAAGAGCAGTTTCAGAGCGACGGCGGAGCCAAGGACTTCGGCAAGATCGCACGCGGCGATGGCAATTTCGCAAACGACCCAGAGGAAGAAACCGGTGCGGCGCGAATAGTGCTCGCGGCAAGCTTGTGCGAGGTCGCGCCCTGAGGCGATGCCGAGCTTCGCCGAGAGACCCTGGAGAAACATCGCCATCAGGTTGCTGATGAGGATGACGCTGAGTAGCGTGTAGCCGAATTTCGAGCCGCCACCGAGGTCCGTCGCCCAGTTGCCCGGGTCCATGTAACCGACGGCGACGAGGTAGCCTGGGCCGGCGAAAGCCAGAACCTTGCGAATCCAGGAAGCGCCCGAGGAGAAAGGAATGGTGCGATGGGATTCGGGCAAGGAGGGCGAAAGGATGCGAGCGCGCAGAGCCGAAGAGGCGTGTGGGGTGGAGGGAGATTCGGTCGTGACCGGCGGTTCGGTTTCGAGTTGTGACGGGACCGTGGGTGTCATGATTCGAGTTAACTATGCTAAAGACGAATACTAAACTACATTTAATAGGTTCGGCTGTCAATAGGACTCCGATGGACTCCGATGAGTTTTTGCTAACAATGGCAACGAGCGCCGTCAGGCGGGGCGGCGGAGCAAGCGAACCGCAGAACCTTGTGGTAAGTTCAAAGCGGCATTCCGGGAGAGGAACGAGATGGACCAACAGCAGCCGGTGCAGGGCCAGGTGCAGATCAAGGCCGACGAAAAGGAACTGCAGGGGCAGTACAGCAACCTGGTGATGATTCACCACAATCTGGAAGAGTTCACGCTGAATTTCATTTACATTTTTCCCAACGGCGCGCAGGGCAAGCTGCTCAGCAGCACGATTGTGAGTCCGGGCCACGCCAAGCGCATCTGGCGCGCGCTGGGAGAGAATCTGGCCCGGTACGAGGCGCAGTTTGGGACAATTAAAGAAGCCCCGGAAGGCAATCTCCCTACGCCCAACGTGGGCTTTGTGCAGTAGAAGCGGCGGCCAGCACCCGCGAAAGGAACCGCAAGGAGGGAGTTGTACGAGGGCTCCCGGGCCTGCTAGAATTTCAACGTCACCTCTCAATCGGGCCTGTAGCTCAAGAGTCTGTTGTTGATTCTGCGTTGCTTAGGTCCATTGTCAGGCCCTTCAAACCCGCCTTCTTGTACACAAGTTGTACACAGCGTCCTTTCTTCAGAACGGAACTGTTTCCACGTTTGAGCGCGAGGGCTTCAAGTGATCACGTCGCCTCGGCAAGGACCATTGGGTGGTGACCAAGGTCGTGCGCAAATCGTCGCGGAAAAGACCACCGGCGCAACGGTAGGAACTCGCTCCAATTTAAGAAAACGAATCGTGACATGAGAATGGCAAGGCGATTTCACGGTCAAGCGCCGAGGACGCCAATTTCGAGTTGGGCCAGGCGCGCGGCGTCGGCGATGATCTCCACCTGCGCAATCTTGCCGTTGGCAATCGTAAACTTGAGCACGCGCTGCAAATGCCCATCCGGCGCCAGGACGATCCCCAGTTCTCCGTCGACGAGCGCCGGCTGCGCGAAGCGCATGGCGTGCGCAAAACCGACTACGCCCTTGCCCCAAGCGACTGCGCCTTTGGCCCAGCCACGCGCGCCGCGAACCTCTCTCGGGGCGCCCGGACGCGCGCCGGCTTCGTCAACGCGAACAAGCACGTCTGGATCGAGCACGGCGATGAGTCCTTCGACGTCTCCGGCGCGGAGGGCCGCGAGGAAGGCGTTGACCACCGCGCGCTGTTGCGCACGGGCGGTCCCCGGAACTGTGTCTGCGCCCTGCACGCGGCGGCGTGCGCGGCTGGCGAGCTGCCTCGCGGCGTCGGGCGAGCGTCCCACAATCTCGGCGATTTCTTCGAAGGGCACATCGAACATATCGTGCAGGACGAAAGCGAGGCGCTCGGCGGGAGCGAGGCGGTCAAGTACCACGAGCAGAGCGATGCCGACTGAATCTGCGAGGAGCGCTTCGCGCTCGGGGTCGTTTCCGGCTTGGCGGCTTGCGACGGGCTCCGGCGCGTGCTCGGCGATCGACTCTTCGCGGCGCGAGGTGCGCGAGCGCAGCATGTCCAGGCATACGCGCGCGACGACGGTGGTCAGCCATCCCCCAAGATTTTCGATGGCCTTGGCGTCGGAGCAACTGAGCCGGAGCCAGGTTTCCTGAATGGCATCGTCTGCCTCGTTTACTGAGCCAAGCATGCGGTAAGCCACGGCCCGCAAATGGCCTCGGTTTTCTTCGAATCGCTCGGCCAGCCAATCGTGTCCGGTCATACAGTCAAATCTCTCAGCAGCGTTCCATCATACTCATGACGAATGAAACGTAGCCGATGTGACAAGCGGAGAGACTAACATGTGAGAACGGGCTTGATGTCGACGACGGGCGTACCGTCGATGGCCTCGATAGGTCCGATCTTTAGCCGATTGCCAGCGATCTTTTTTAAAGTGACGGGATGAAGCCCAAGCGGATTGGGCCGGTCCGGAGACCGCGTCGCGAAGACGCCGGTGAGCGCGCGTTTTGGATCGCTCCGCGGATGCACTTGGAGCACATCGCGATCCCCCTCGTGGAACCAGGTGATGACCAAAACCTCATCGCCGACTCTCATGCGATGGAGCCCCGCCGATGCCCAAGGTTCGATCTCGATCCATGCGTCCGGCGCGCCCCCCGATCCTTGCTTCGGAGCTTCGCTCCGCTTTTTGAGAGTCGAGCGAATCACTCCGATCGGCCGCAGATCAAAACGCCGGCTTCGTTTCGGTTTCATGCTTCCTTCTTACGACGAAAAGGCGCGGGAGGAAAGAGAATTCCCAGCGTGCGGCTTGGCGGCCGCAGCGCCCACGAAATCACTGCGAGCGCCGTCAAGACAGTAGTCATGACCACGCGCTAGCTCGCGCTGCCGCACACCAGATGAGAAGCGGCTGCGCCCGTCAAATTAAAGAACGCTCCGGCGTAGGCCCATTCCTTCAGCCGGGGGAAGCGCGGGGCGAGCAAGGCGATCCCACCCAACACCTTCCAAAACCCAAGAATAACAATGAAGTATGCTGGGTAGCCCAGACGCGTTATGGCCTCGACCGTTTCTTTCTGACGCAGGAACTGTGCCATGCCGCCCGATAGCAGCGGGAGCGCTACCAATACCGTAGCCGTCCAATAACCAATCGCTTTCCATCTCAAGACCCGTCTCCTTGTGCATGACTTGATCTGTCATGACACTGACGAAGGAGGTCCGCCGGATGTGACAGGATCGATCATCAAATCCGCTAGCACCATCCGGCACATCTGCTTCAGTGCGGCACCCAGCGTGCTATAGGCGACCTGCCGCAGATGCGCGCGCTTGGCTTCAAAGGTCTGCGCCAGCCATTCCGGTTGCCTGGAAAATTCGTTTTGGTCGGTCACATTTCCTCAATGAGCTTCGTCATGGTGGTGACTTACGAAACTCACTCGATGTGAAAAGGAGACTTCAGATCATGAACCACGGTATCAGAACGATTATCTATCCGGTCAAAGACGCGGGCGGTGCAAAGGGCCTTTTCGGCAAACTGCTGGGCAGCGAGCCCTATGTTGACCAGTCTTATTATGTCGGCTTTAGAGCCGGCGAACAGGAGATCGGCTTGCTTCCCAACGGGCATGCCACGGGAATGAGCGGGCCGCTCGCGTATTTCCACGTGGATGACATAAAGAAAGCGCTGGAGGAGCTGGTGAAGGAAGGTGCGCAAATTCAGCAGCCAGTTAAGGATGTCGGCGCGGGCAAGCTCGTCGCATCGGTCAAGGATGGCGACGGCAATCCGATTGGCTTGCTTCAATCCGCCTGACCGCTTCGGCCGGAAATTGAGGTACGGCGTCGGCATTCGCGCACTCGGCTGCGCGGAACTTTTTCCAGCTGTGCGGAATGCGCTATTCTCTTCGTCTGCGCAATTGCAAAACGGGGCGCAGAAACACTGAGAAGAACCGGTGTTCAAGGGAAAAATCGAAAAGGGCCTCGGAAGACCGAGGTGCCCCGGAACAGCGACCGTCAGAACGTGAGAGTCTGGACGGACAAGGACTCCAAACTGGACCGCCGCTCATGCTTATTCAGTGTAAGCGCTATAAGGATGTGGTTGGAATCGAGACCGTGAAGGCGTTCTGGTCGGATTTCCACTTCCAAGGTGCGGAAAAGGGTTTGATCGCGACTACGTCTTCAGTTTTGCGGGATAGCAAGAAGGTTTGTGAAGTACGTAAGTGGCCGATGAGCTTCGCGGAAGCGACCGAAATCCAGAAATGGGCGCGCACAATGTGGCGGCATGCGCAAGCTATACGTGACGACGAATGAGTACGCCTGAGGAACTCGGCGTTGACACATATCCAGCGACCTCCCACCTGTGAAACGTGCCTGATCAGCCTCAGCCTGATGGACCATATTGACGGCGAACGGTGTACAGAAGTGGGCTTGCGGGAACTTCCGGGAGAATCGTCGGCAATCCGGAAGCTATCCGGAGGCTGGGTTCGAAGAAATTGACCCTGTGCTGGCGATTTGGAGCTGCGGAAGGGGTGGCACGAGGGAGCGTGTCGGCGTTCCGAGGGCGTCAAGCCACAGGCGGATCGTCGCTCGAAGCGGGTCAACCGCGACTCCAGCAAAGGCTTCTGGGTAGACTTCGAGGCGGCGTAAGGCTGAGCGGAGCAGCGAAACGGTACCCGCTAGGTTGCCGCGCTGGAAATGGTGGAAGGAAGCAGCAACCTGGATCAATCCTTGCAGAAAGGTCTTTTCCGGCTCTTGCGCGGCGAGCCAGACAGATTCCCAGTGTTCGTGCGCCTCGAAGAATGCGCCGGAATGGAAGCAACGCAGGCCTTCACGTAAGTCTCTTTGGGTCCAATCGAGTGACATGCCATTTCGCCCTGGTTTCATAGTAGCACTGAGGAAATCGAGGGGATTCAGACATTCAGCGTCTGCAGCGTTGCTCGGGAGTCTGCCTATCAAAGCAAAATCTGGCGGGTGGCACATGACCGCATAACGCGCTACGTAGAAGTTGGCGTTCGCCCGGCACATTCCGGGTGTATTGTCGGCAACCCTTCCACAACCGGCGCAGCCACATCAAGGGTTCGGCTCGATGCCAATGCGATCATTGACGGCTGATCGAATTCGCTGCTTGCAGCCAAGGTAGCGTTCGGTAGTTTGCACCGAAACGTGCCCCAAGAGAAATTGGATCTGCTCCAACTCGCCTCCCGATGCGTGGCAGAGCCGAGCACAGGTCCGTCGCCTATGCCGCATGCGGCATAGGCGCCGCTGGACTAAACCGCTACGCGGTATGGAGTAGCGCCACAGTCGTGTTCTATTGACAGGTCGTCCGCGCCGCTGTCTCAGTTTTCCCTCTCCTGCAGGGTCCCTTGCGAAACCATGGAGTGGCTG
>Ga0137391_10001646_pt1 | contig 16383 bp, 11 predicted proteins | sample 15con2h24BmetaG_FD_101399 | JGI IMG/M metagenome (GOLD analysis project Ga0137391, IMG submission 101399) | Vadose zone soil microbial communities from Angelo Coast Range Reserve, California, USA - 15con2h2.4B metaG | ecosystem: Environmental > Terrestrial > Soil > Vadose zone > Saprolite...
GCCCAAAGCTTGCTTTGCAGATAGACCGGTATAGTCCAGCCAGCGCTGATTGAAGAAGTCTGCGGAGCCGTCTGGACCAGCGGACCATGCCAACGTAGGGATGGTGTCGACGACAAGGCGAATGTCCTGTTCATCTCCAGGTTCTTCGAAGCCATGCCGCAAGGATGCCATGCGCGGATCCTCACAAGTCGTCGCAGGGCGAGATGGTTCCCGGATTGGTCGGCAATCCGGAAGTAATCCATGCGACGTTTTGACAAGCATATTCCTATAGAGAAAATTATCAAGCGGCGGCGAACCGCCGGTGATTTTAAGCGGTTTTGGAGACCGGGCGTGCCTTCGGTTGATAGTTGCCCACCTCGGTACGCATCGTGATAGCAAGGCGGTTCCGGGCGTTGATGGTGGTCAGGGTAAACACCAGCGCAATCAGCTCCGGTTCGTTGAAGTGCGCTCGTGCGCGCTCGAAGACCGCGTCGGGCACATGACCTTCTGTGATCCGGGTGACGGCCTCGGTAAGCGCGATCGCCGCGCGTTCGCGCTCGAAGTAAAACGGCGCCTCCTCCCACGCGTCCAGCACGTAGAGTTTCTGCTCGGTCTCGCCGAGGGCGCGGGCGTCTTTCGAATGCACGTCGAGGCAATACGCGCACTCATTGACGGCGTTCCGCAGAAAGCGGGTCAGATTTTCTGCTCAGTAAGCTCATCAATTCTCGGGAGCTTTCTCCGTCCCCTTTTCCACCCCGCAAAAATGTGGCTGACGCCAAGCTCTTTCGGGCTACGCTCTACCGGAGCTTAACTCATTGATATGTTGCCATTTGTTTGGGGTAACAATTCTTGCTCGGCAGAAGGAAAGGGGAAATGTGGTGGTTGTATTGTGGACGGCAAATACTTGCAATAATGAGGATATGGTGGCCAGGGAGGACTTGAACCCCCGCCGCCAGCCTTTTCAGGGGCTGCGCTCTGGGGGAATTGGCGGCTCCATTCATGCTGCGTTCGAGCTATTGCCGCAGCAAAGCAATAACCTCGCTGGTCTTCCGCAAGATTTATCGCGTGTTCCTGCGGTCCCGGAACACAATGTGTGCCTGGATTGTGCCTCGAAGAGTGACCGCCGAATATGGGCTAGCAATCCTGCGACAGAAAGGAGATCTATGCAAAACGGAAGCTTGATACGAGCGGAGCGGCAAAGGGGACCGGCTGTTTGGGAATTCCGCTGGCGAGAACTTGCCGGCAACGGCAAACGGACACATCGCAGAATTGTGCTTGGCTCGGTCGACCGGCTAGTGGACGAAGCTGCCGCGCGCCAAGCGGTCTCGGCGTTGTGCATCGACATCAACGCGGGCGATGCCCGAATCAAAGCGAACATCACCACCGTTTCCGAGCTGGCTGAACACTACAGGCAGCGCGAACTGAGACCTGACAGGGTTTGGAAAACGTACTCCACCAAGGTGACGTACGAGGGTTATCTGAACAAATGGATTCTGCCTCGATGGGGAAACTATCCGCTAGTCCGCGTTAACGCTGGAGAGGTCGAACTCTGGCTCAGGTCGTTGACGCTGGCTAGAGCAAGCTGCGCGAAGATCAGGAACTTAATGAGCGTCCTCTTCAATCATGGAATCCGATACCAGATCTCTGATCGCAATCCAATTCAGCTCGTCCGCCAAAGTGCGAAACGGAAGCTGGTCCCAGTCGTATTGACAGCCATGGAGGTTCAGCGTCTACTCTCCGCTCTGGCTCTTCGGGAAAGAACGCTTGTTCTGCTGGCATTCGGGACCGGTTTACGGATGAGCGAGCTCTTTGGGCTGAAATGGCAAGACATTAATTTCCAGGCAAATGAAGTCAGCATCGTTCGATCAATAGTCTTTCAGGTAGTCAGTCCGTGCAAAACCGAAGCGTCTCAAAAACCGATCCCACTAGATCCTCAACTCGCCGATGCTCTCCTGCTGTGGCGTCAGCACACTCGATACAAAGGGCCGGCTGACTGGGTATTCGCGAGTCCCGCCACTCGCGGCCAAAGTCCTTATTGGGGCCAGTGCATCATGCGGACTTTCATCCGGCCAGCTGCATTGAAGGTCGGGATTATGAAGCCGATTGGCTGGCACACGTTCCGCCACACGTATTCCTCACTGCTGAGACAAAACAGGGCGGATATAAAGGTCACCCAAGAACTGCTTCGCCACGCTTCGAGCAGGGTCACGCTCGATACGTATACCCAGGCAGTCACACTTCACAAACGTAAAGCTCAGAGCGATGTCATAAGGTTGTTGCGCTCATCAGGTGCGGCTGCCGGCTGATAGCATGGAGTTGCAGCTGTGCCTTTTTGTGCCTGTGAAAACGTGCTCGAAGCACGCGAAAACATTGATGATTGGAGAGCGATCCCTGTCGAAATCCGCTGTAATTTGTGCCTTTTTGTGCCTACGAAAAGTTCAGCGATTGCCCGCAAGTTCCTGAAAAGATTTGGCGTCCCCGACGGGATTTGAACCCGTGTTACCGCCGTGAAAGTAACGGCTTTACAAGAACTTAGAGGGCGCAGGTGGTGCTGTAAAGACCTCTAAGACTCCAGTGGGAGCAACAGGAACAGCTTATCGTTACATCATCGTTACATGAAGAATTTACTTTTTTCTTCGCTACGGAAACGCTCGCAAACACTTCGCGTGCAGACTCAATCCCCACGAGTGTGCCCCGATTAAGGACAGTCGCCCTGCGGCACTTCTTCAGGTACCCTTCGAACAAGTAAACTGGACCACGATTGGACCATGAAAATCGGTTTACACCCACGAGCCGTTTTGGTCACCGCCTGAGGGCATTCGAGGCCCAAAAACTCTGCTTAAAATGTGAAGGGCTGCCGACGCTTGCCCGACAGCCCCTCGGATATGACTCTAGGCCGCGATAGCCAAATCCATCGAGACCGCCGCGTCCGCCTGCACTTTGCTCTGGTAGAGATAACCATCCGAAAAGAGATTGCCTCCGACTTCGCAGTACAGCCGAAATTCCAAGAAGCGCGCATCGGGGCGCGGCCACACACCACCGGGTAGTCCTCCAGATCCCTTCAGAACACGTTGGTCGAAGATGAAGAGATCTCCCCCTCCGCCTCCAGGCTGATAGTAAAAAAGTGGGGCAGTCTCGGAATGAACCAGATTTTCGTCAGCATCAAAAACGTGAAAATCTATCCACACATTTTTCTGGTACTGAATGTTTTTCACCCAGGCCGTCAAGCTCAGGTGGGTTTCCAGCTGACTGCCTTCTGAAGAAGTGCCTAGCGGAGAATCCAGTTTGGTCGCTGTCCAGTTTACTACATTGACCACAGAGGGATCTCGTAATGCGCCAGTGCGAAAGCTGACGGGTTGCGCTGGACCTGCTTGAGCCACAGGGAACCAGTAGTTCTCCCCATAGCGCGAGTCCCAGGCTTTGTCTCCATACATTCCGGTGTTCAGAAACCATATTTCGAGCCCCATAGCGTCCGGCGGAACCGGGACGGAAAGAGGAAGCGGGCGCGGAGGATTCAGCACCGTGACGCCGCCATTCCTCGTGTCCGTTTTTTGAACAACGCTTCCGTTGTAACTTTCAAGGCCCGGATGAAAGCGCAAGTTCGCGGTTATGTCCCATGCAGGCATGCCACTGTGATAGTTGCGAATGTTCGGAAGACGTGCTGGATCATAAATTACTCTGAAGGCTGAGTTTTGCGTTATGTCTCCGCTTTCAATCTCCTGCCCCAAGGTGAATTCGATTGTTGCTTCAGGGGACGTGCTCTGGGCGACCGCGACCGGAATCTCTTTAGCTGCAGCTTTTGCCATAAAACCTCCTTCAAATGTCTAGTAAAGAAGTATGCGGCACCGAATGACTCGGCGCCGCTTGTTGGGCACACTCAGGCTTTCACTTTTGCAAACTTGGGTGGGCGCATCTCTTGAGCCTTGCGGGAGACCTCGGCTGCGAGATATGGTCGCGGAACCGCTGTCGAAACACGTATATTGCGGAATGCCACCCGACCTGTATGTGCCTGGAGTCCGATGAACCCGGAATGAGGATCGACACTTACCGGCTTGCCCCGATAAGCGTCCACGTTGTCGAACCTAGTTGTTTCGTTCCCGTTGAGGCGAACGGCATAGGTCTGCCCAACGACTTCGATCTCCAGTTCATTCCATGAGCCCGCAACCAGAGGTGCGCCACGCCTGTAACTCTGGAACGCGATCCCGCCTGGTTCGGTCGGTATGTCGTAAACGGCGGCGGTGTGGTTCTTGTCCAAGCCCGATGGCTTGGCAGCTTCGTCGATCTGGATTTCGAAACCAGTGTCCACCGCAACCCAGTGTTGGTTGCTATAAGGTCGCAAGACACCATCTCGACCCGGCACAGGCATACGCGGATCACGGAAACGGACAAAGACCCCGGAGTTGTCGTTCGCGGGATCGTTGAGCCGGAATTCCAACCGCAGGTTAAAGTCGCTGAACTGTCTTGGGAAGTACAAGAGTCCCAGTTCCCCGGTCGGGTCAGGCTGGGCGATGATCAGTCCGTCCACCAAAGCAAATGCGCCACCGCCTGCCAATTGCCATTTGCTGAATAGTGTGTCGGTACCGTCGAACAAATATTGGTAGGTGTCCTCCAGCGGGTTGACAACTGGCGTTGCAACCAGCCGATCACCTGCCCTGCGGGATAGAGCCACGCCCGAGAGCATCGGATTAGGCGAGCCCATCGTCGGCAACAGACATGGCCCGAGCGCGTACAGATTGTCAGATTCATAAAATTTTCCGAGATCATCCGTAACCGATGTATTCGGGTCATCGCCCATCCAGCACGTCCCACTTTCGTGGTGAGTTGAACTGAGCTTGTCACGACGCACGTCAAGCGACGGGGGCGTGGTCTGCCAAAAAGACGTGCCACCGGGATTCGGTGTGGACAAGTACTGAATCGGACCGCCGTTGGCGAAGATGCTTGCAACCTCCTCAGCAGCTTGATCCATCACATCCCACAGGACAATGTTTTTGGAGCTTGGGTCTCCGCCTTCCAATCTAACCAAGGCTCGCGGTTGCTGATAGTCGAAGCCATTGTGTGGCCCGAGATTGTCAAGAATGACTCGGTTGAGCGGATCTGGCGAAGTCTTATCGCCCAACATCTCGCCAATCCCCCGGATGGTTATTACGATCCAATCATCCGTGAGGTCGTTGAAGCGATCCAGTTCGTCTATATTCGGGATTTTCTTAAATAGTTCCGCCTCGGAATTCATTCCCAGTGCGCCCACTCCGGACGCGGTGATTTGGAGGTGGAAGTGACCTGGAGTTCCGTCTGTGTGCTGGTGAATGCCTTTCACAAACAAAGCCGAGACCGCTAGCTCTTTGATCGCCCGCACGGCCGGACTGAGTGAGCTTTTCGGGATGCGGATAGTAAGGTTCGACCGCAGATGTGCCATCAGGTTCTTGCCAATTAAGCCACGCTGGTTCGGAAGGGCCTCCAGCGCGACCCTGGTGTTCTCGATCGTGCCTAATGCCAGAAACACCTTTCCCTGATACGGCACGTCCACGGAGCCCTGATTGGTAACGATGCGGATAACGCACCGACCGCTACGCTCAAGGCGGATCAGATGGGCGTGTGGTACGACCATCAGGCGTTTTTTCACGTTTTTCTGCTCTGGCCCACCCACCACGCTCTGCTCGGCCTCACTCTGCGCGAGCCGCGCAGCGCGGATGAGAAGCTGCACGCCATTGAACTTGTTGAACGGGAAAAAGCCTGCACGTGGAGCCGTCGACTGCACAGCAATCGGAGCTTCCAAGTCCTTGGCAACCGCGAGCGTTCCGCGATTTCCCTTTAACTTCGGGTCGGCAGCGGAGGATCTGGCAGACAAACCGTTAAAAAGGATGGTTTCCAGTTCGTTGTGCAGATCGGCGTGGACGAAGTCATTCGTATCCGACGTCCCGATCTGCTCCGCGGCCTGATCGAGATATGAGTGGACGGGAGTGCCGGTGGGCAGAACCGCTGTCATCAGATCTCGGCGAACCGTCGCCGGCCAAGGAGGACTAACGATTTCAGAGTCGATAAAGTAGGGGGACCATCCTCCCCAGAAAAGCGACCGCCCTCCAAGACAGAACGCTAATCCTGGGAACTCACGATTCCATGGCTTCGGACTGTCCGAATTCCAAGGTACTCCCCAGACCTCGCCGGTATCGAGCGAGGGGGGAAGATTCTGGACGTGCTCCGGAAAAAGAAACGGTCCGGCTTCGAGAACGAGAATACGATGTGCCCTGGTCTGATCGAGATTAAAGATGTGACTGGCAAACACGGATCCAAAGCTTCCGCCGCCAATCACAATGTAGTCGAACTGCTTCGCGTCCGGATCGAGGTTTCGATCGGTGCTTCGGATAGCTTCGTCCAGGCCGTTGCAGATATATCGGCCCATCACATCCAAAGAGAAATCAGTACGCTGAGAAGAGGAACTACTCATAAACACTCCTTTACTGCGGCTATGGCAGTTGTGGGTGGTCGCGCCGTAACATCTACAACCTCCGCGCGAGGCGAAAGAAGAGGGTTAGCGATTTAAGAACGGCCGGAGGGGAAGAAGTGTGCCCAGCTTCGGCCCGAAGCTGTCAGGATAAAATTGTACACCTCGTTTTGCGTTGTCAACTGCTGTAACTGTGAATTTTGACTCACATCGCCGCAGGGCTACTCTGAACGGAATTTCATGTACCATTCATGCCGCTTTAATTCGGAAATTCCATTCTGGTGAGTTTGAGAAATGCGCATCTTGCTTGTCGAAGACGAAGAGAAGGTTTCACGATTCGTGTCTCGCGGATTGACTCCGAACGCTTTGCGGTCGATATGGCTCGCGATGGCAAGAGTGGGTGGGAGCTCGCCCAAACCTATCAATATGACCTCATTATTCTCGACTTGATGCTTCCTGGCATCACGGGCGGCGAGGTTCTGCATCGACTTCGGAAATCGAAATCCCAGGTTCCCGTTCTGATTCTGACCGCCCGGGACTCGATCGGCGACAAGGTCGAGCACTTCGAAGCGGGCGCTGACGATTACCTGACCAAGCCTTTCGCATTCGCCGAGTTGCTGGTACGCGTCAAGGCGCTACTACGGCGGGGCCCCGTCACCAGAGCAAGTGTGCTGCGAATAGGAGATCTGGAACTGGATCGTCTTTCCCAACAAGTGAAACGCGCCGGCAAACGTGTCGAGTTGACCGCAAAAGAATATGGTGTCCTTGAATATCTGATGGCCAACGCGGGAAGAGTGCTTTCGCGAACCATGATCCTCGAACATGTGTGGGACCAGAGTTTCGACGGTGCAACCAACATTGTTGATGTGTACGTTCGTCACCTACGGGCTAAAGTCGATGACGGGCATGAACACAAGCTAATCAGGACGATTCGCGGCATCGGCTACGTTATCAATGAACATGAGGTCGAGGCGTGATCACCCGCTCCATCCGTTTTCGAATGGCGCTTTGGTATGCCGCCCTTCTGGCAGGAGCGCTTGCCCTATTCGGAGCATCTACCTATGTCGGTTTGGAACGTTATCTGCAGCGGTCTCTCGAAGAGTCGCTTAGCAAGCAGGCGCGCTCCATTGGTGATGTGCTGCTCGTTAATATCAAGCAGAGCGGCGAAGACTACGTCGATAACGAGATCACAGAGCATTACTCGCCGGAAATCAATGGACGTTTCATCCGCGTCACCCGCGCGGACGGCAGGCGAATCTATGTCTCCGGTTCGCCAAAAGATGGAACCTTCGATCCCGCCCTGGTTGCCGCTCCCCGATTACCAGTGGCACAGGAGTTTACGGAGTTTACCCGCGAAGTTGAAATGTCTGATGGGCACGAACTTCTCCTCCACGGTCTGCCCTACCGGGCTAGCGATGGCACCCAGTTCATCATTGAAGTTGCGGCGCCCTACAACCAGATTGAATCTGTTCTTCGCGGTCTCCTGCTGACGTTTGCACTGGGATTACCACTGATCGTCGCGCTGGCGATAGGAGGCGGATACCTACTGATGCGAGGTGCGTTGCGTCCGGTGGACGAGATTCGACAGAAGGCGGCCGGGATCACATCACGCAATCTCAGCGAACGGCTCCCGGTCCTCCACACGGGCGATGAACTGGAGCGACTTGCGATAGACCTCAACCGAATGATCGATCGGCTAGAAGAGTCGTTTCACCAGATCAATCGCTTTTCGGCTGACGCGTCTCACGAACTGCGCACGCCTTTGACTGTTCTCCAAGGAGAGCTAGAGGCAATCGCACAGAGGGGACAAAGGTTGCCGGAGGACGTGAGGGACACGATTGGAAGCGCTTTGGAGGAGACCCACAGGCTCGCCAAAATAGTCGAAAGTCTTCTTACGATATCTCGGCTAGAAGCTGGAGAAGCTCGGGTGCAGCCCGTGCGCCTGGATTTCGCAGAACTAACGCGCACAACCGCTGACCAGATGAAGCTGCTGGCAGAGGAAAAGCACATTGCCATGACTTGTGATGGAACTAACCCCGTCGAGGTAGATGCTGATCCCTCTCGGCTGAAGCAGGTAATCGTGAACCTCCTGGACAATGCGATCAAGTACACACCCCAAGGAGGAAATATAGGCATCTCCATAACGCGGCGGGACGATCATGCCGTTCTCGAAGTGGCTGATAGTGGTCTTGGCATTTCGGCTATTGATCTGCCGCACGTTTTTGAGCGCTTCTATCGTGCTGACAAAGCTCGTTCTCGTCAGATGGGTGGTACAGGTCTGGGTCTGTCTATCGTCCGTTCAATCTGCCTGGCCCATGGCGGACAAGTTACCGTCAACAGCACAGAAGGTCGAGGCAGCCTTTTCCGCGTTGTCTTACCGGTGGCCGCTGGCAATCGGTCGCAGCCTCGCAACAGCTAGCTCCACGTAGCTTCCGGTGAGAGCCGAATCCTGAATGAAATTTCATGATCGATTCAGGAGCGATTAATCCCAGACGTATACGTTAGTTTTGATTTTTTTTGGTTAGCTAAGGGGGAGTCTATGGCCGCACTCAACCTTGTTCCGCTCGCGACGGTACTTCTCGGATTGATTGTGCTTATCTCCTGCAACGACATTGATGAGGACTTAAGTTTTGCTGAATAAATCTTCAGGTAGCAGCAGGGAGAGATGGGGTACTGTTATCGGTTGTGCAGACATTCGGCTAGTTCATCTGAGCCCGGAATGAAGTGCGAGAACATTAATGAAGACGAATGTGATCGGATGTTCGGCTCTAACGATTGGCCTTCTAGTCGCTGTTCAGGCCTTTGCACAGGCAGGGGACCGTACCATTTCGGGCACGATTTCGTCTTCATCTAGCTCCCGAATTACGACTGCACGTCTTTCCATCAAAAATATCGCGAACGGCGATACAAAATCAGTCAGTATGAAGCGCGATGGCTCCTACGTGGTGCGCCAGCTGCTGCCGGGAACCTATGAAATCACCGTTTCCGCTCCCGGCTTTGATGACTCACGCTCGACTGTGACGATAGGGGTTAACGACAAGCCAGTGGTGAATCTGGTATTGGAGCCGGCGAGCACGGCTGCAGCAAGCAGGGCGCAAGTCGGCTCTTCAACCGCGAAAGGCAATGTCACAACCAGTGTGAGTGAGCTGCCATTAAATGGACGTTCCGCGTCAGATGTTGCGGCATTGGAGCCGGGAGTGGCGACGGCACGCACGCAAGCTTCGGGTCAGGCGCAGCGAGGATTTGGGACGGAAATGACGATATCGGGAGGCCGTCCCCGGCAGAACGACTCCCGACTCGACGGTATCAGCGTCAATGACTACTCAAATGGCCCACCCGGTAGTGCATTGGGCGTTAATCTGGGTGTCGATGCCGTGGAGCAATTCTCGGTGCTCACCAGCAACTACCCTGCTTCGTACGGCCGTTCCTCGGGCGGCATCATTGGTGCGTCAACGCGCTCAGGGACGCGCGAGTTTCACGGGTCAGTTTATGAGTTCTTTCGGAACAGTGCGCTGGACGCGCGGAATTTCTTTGATACTAAGAAGCCGCCCTTCCGCCGCAATCAGTTTGGAGCTTCGCTCGGTGGGCCGATCATAAAGGATCGCACTTTCATTTTTGGTGATTATGAGGGCCTGCGTTCGTCCTTGGGAGTGACCCAGGTGGATACGGTGCCGTCGGCGGCTGCGCTGGCCGGCAACCTCTCTACGGGGCAGATCAAGGTCGATCCAACTGTCCTCAGTTTTGTGAATGCTTTTTATCCTCTGCCAAACGGCTCGCTGCTGGGTGCGGGGGATACGGGGATTTTCACTTTTTCGGGTCAGCAGGTCACTCCCGAGAATTACTTCACGACCAAAGTGGATCATAAGCTGTCGGAACAAGACGCAGTTTCCGACATTTACATGTTCGACACCGGGACGGTCAGGCAATCCGACGAGCTCAACGATAAGCGGACTGGATATGATTCGCGACGGCAGGTGTTTACCGTTAACGAGACCCACACTTTCAATCCCCACTTTCTTAGCTCCTCCCGTTTCGGAATCAGTCGGGTGGTCGCCGTGACAGGTCTGACCTTCACAAGCGGAAACGCTCACGCGTCGGATGGGTCTTTCTTTACCGTGCCGGGGAAGAACGCGCCTGGGGTGCAGGTTACAGGACTTACTCAGTTTTCAGGGGGATTGGGATCGCCGTCAAACTTCAATTTTCACTGGACCTCAATTCAGGCCTATGAAGATTTTTCGTTTAACCGAGGGAAGCACTCTCTGAAGTTTGGTGTTGGACTGGAGCGGATTCGCGACAATATGCTGGGTGTATCCGACGCGGGAGGTGTGTTCTCCTTTAACCGTCTGTCCGATTTCCTGACTAACGCTCCCTTCTTTCTGAGCGCCGCGATTCCCAGCGCAGTCACTGAGCGTGGAATTCGCCAGACCATCCTGGGAGCTTACATTCAGGACGATTGGCGCTGGCGACCGAACGTGACCATCAATCTCGGTGTGCGCTACGAGATGGCGACGGTGCCGACAGAGGTGCAGAGTAAGCTGACCACGCTTCGCCACATCACGGACGCAACCCCTCACGTGGGTGATCCGTTATTTTCCAATCCCACGCTGCGCAATTTTGAGCCGCGAGTGGGAGTATCCTGGGACCCGTTTGGCAGCGGCAAAACTGCGATCAGTGCGGGGTTCGGGATGTTCGACGTTTTGCCGCTCCCCTATCTCATCCAGTTCAACGAACTCTTTTCAGCGCCGTTCTTTAAGGCGGGAAGTGCCACCAATCTACCGGCTGGATCCTTTCCGGGCGGCGCGTTCGCGTTCGTAGACTCTCCCAACACTTTTCGCCAGGCATATTTCGATCCCAATCCGCGCCGGAATTACGTCATGCAATGGAATCTCACGATCCAGCGCGAACTTGGCAAGGACTTGAGCGCGATGGTTGGCTATGTGGGCTCACGCGGAGTGCATCAACCCTTCCGAGTGGAAGACGTCGACATTGTGCCCCCGACCCTAACTTCCGAGGGCTATCTCTGGCCTTCCCCAGCAGGCAGCGGAACGCGGCTGAATCTGAACGCTGGACGGATTACCGCCGGACTCTGGTCCGGCGACTCCTATTACAGCGCGCTGGAAGTCCAGATCAAGAAGAAGACCGCACGAGGTTCCCTGGAAGTCTCTTACACCTGGGGCAAGTCGATAGATACTTCTTCGGGCAGCCTGGTAGGGGATGAATATACTAATTCAATCTCCAGTCCGCTGTGGTTCAATCCGAGACTGAACCGCGGACTATCGGATTTTAACGTCGCCCAAAACCTGGAGGTCAATTACACGTGGGAAATCGGCACGCCGAAGTGGGCGTCCGGAAACAAAGCGTGGCTGCTGGGAGGATGGCAAATAGGAGGAGTGTTCGAAGCTAGCACGGGCGTGCCTTTCACTCCGGGTTTTGGGGGAGACGCGCTCGGGGTGAAAAGCACAGACCCAAACATCGATGTTCCGAACCTGATTGCCGGTCCAGGTTGCGCTTCGCCGGTGAATTCGGGGAATCCCGTCAGCTACATCAAGACGCAGTGCTTCGCGGTCCCCAATCCCATTACACTCCGCGGCAACCTGGGACGAAACACACTCATCGGACCCGGACTGGTGAACTTCGATTTCTCCCTGTTCAAGAACAACTACATCAAGAGGATCTCTGATCGCTTCAATGCTCAATTTCGTGCTGAGTTTTTCAACATTTTGAATCACGCGAATTTCGCTCCGCCCTTGGATAATCGAAACATATTCGATTCCACGGGAAGCCGCGTCGCCAATGCAGGGCTCATTACTTCGACTCAAACGCCGTCGAGGCAGATCCAGTTCGCGCTAAAGCTGATTTGGTGATCAATTTGCGAAGCTTGACGACCGGTGCTTCGCCACCAGCATTCGACCTCAACCTCGCAATGCCTAAATTGTCCCTTTAGAATCCTGAATGAAATTTCATGATCGTTTCAGCCGTGATTAATCCTGGTCCGATAGGCTCGACTTGATTTTATTGCGGGTGAGTCAAAGGAGAGCACCATGGTCGCACTCAAGTTTGTTCCGCTCGCCGCGCTACTTCTCGGGTTGATTGTGCTTGTTTCCTGCAACGACAGTGATGAGGACGAGAAGCGGCCGAACCGCCCGAGCGGAACAGCACAGTCTGCAAATCAAAAGCCAGGAGAAAAGCCTGACGCCGACGAAGGGGAAGAGGGTGAAGAAGGTCCACCGACTCCTGCTGCGGTAGCTGCCGAAAAAGCTGCTCCCCAACAAACCGCGGGTAAGCAGTTTGCATACAACTTCGATAACGACACGTCCGGACAGATGCCTGCGAAATTCCACAGCGCAAAAACCGGAGGAGGGGCACAGGAGAAATGGGTGGTCACCGCCGATCCAACGGCTCCTTCAAAACCGAACGTTGTCGCCCAGACTTCAACCGACCAAACCGATTACCGTTTTCCTCTGCTGATCGCCGACGAGGGGTCCTTTCAGGACTTGGACGTCAGCGTGAAATTCAAGGCCGTCTCAGGAAGCATTGATCGCGCGGGAGGATTGGTTTTTCGTCTAAAGGATCCGAACAACTACTACATTGTCCGCGCAAACGCCCTGGAGAACAATTACCGGCTGTATCACGTAGTGAACGGACGGCGCAGCCAGTTCGCTGGCGCAAACTTGAAAGTCACCTCAGGAGAATGGCACGAACTGCGCGTGGAAGCTACAGGAAACAAGATCACTTGTTATTACGACGGCAGCAAGAAAATCGAGGCCACCGACGAGACTTTCAAGGATGCGGGCAAAGTAGGGCTATGGACGAAGGCGGATTCGGTTACGTATTTTGATGACTTGAAGGTCACCACGAAATGATGCTTCCGCCAGTCGCCCCGTTCTGATCTATGCAGCGCGAAATTCAGGAGGTTATATGAGAAAACAAAGCAGAACCGTTGGCCAATTTCTATTGATGCTCGGAGTTGTTGCCTCGGCCGTGTTCTTAACCGCCCAGGAGGTGCCTGCCGATTATCAACAGGTTCTGAAGATCGTCGGCAAGTCTGGCGACTACAAGCAAAACGTGCTCAAAGTAAACGTTCCACGAAACGATCAGCACATCACAATCGCCGATTATCCAGTCCCAACCCCGTTCGGATTTGGTGGATGGTTCGCCTTGACGAAAGGCGACGACGGCACTGACGTGATGATGGGAGACCTTGTGTTGCTAGAAGACGAGGTCAATCCCGTCATGTCGGCGCTGCTCGACCACGGATTGGAAGTGACCGCACTGCACAACCATTTCTTTTGGGACAAGCCACGGGTTTTCTTTATGCATTTTCACGGACACGGCAAAGCTGTCGACCTGGCCAGTCAAATAAAGCCTGCGCTGGACCTGATCGGGCATGCGACACCCGCCTTGAGCGCCCCCGCCAAGACCAATCTCGACACGGCTGCAATGGCGAAAATCGTCGGACACGAAGGCGAGCAGAATGGCGCGGTCTACAAGATCACGCTGGGCCGCGACGACCTCACAGTTAAGGAAATGGGGGCGACCATAAACGCACGCATGGGACTCAACACCTGGGCGGCGTTCGTCGGTAGCAACGAAGATGCTGTCATCGCTGGTGACGTCGCGATGCTCGAATCCGAAGTCACGCCAACTCTCAAGGCCCTCCGTGCTCACGGACTGGACGTCGTAGCAATCCATCACCACATGATCAACACAAAGCCAACGATCATCTTTCTGCATTATTGGGGTAAGGGTCCAGCGGATAAATTGGCTATTGGCTTCAAGGCAGCACTCGACGAACTTGGCAAGCGTGGCAAACAATAGTCCACCACCATGAACTCAGAAACGACGCAACCACCGCCCGTGCTGGGCGCTCCCTCGACAGCTTCGTGCACATTACGTGATCTGCTGCTCTACTTTTTGCGCCTTGGGACCCTTGGCTTCGGCGGACCAATCGCCCTTGCAGGTCACATGCAGAAAGACCTGGTGGAGGAGCGCCGATGGGTTTCGAAGCAGGATTACCTCGAAGGTCTGGCTTTTGCTCAACTATCGCCCGGACCACTGGCCGCGCAGCTCGCGATGTATCTGGGCTGGCTGCACGCGGGGATAACACGGGCAACACTCGTTGCTGTCGCTTTCATTCTGCCTTCTTTCCTGATGGTTCTCGGCGTGGCTGCCCTGTACGTGCACTTCGGTAGCCTGTCGTGGATTCAAGGCATGTTTTACGGAATTGGCGCAGCAGTAATCGCGATCATTGTCCGTAGCGCGATCAAACTTGTCCGTACAACTGTGGGCAAGGACTGGTTACTCTGGACCATTTTCACTGTTCTGGCAATCACAACAGCTTGGACCAAGTCCGAAATTATCTGGCTCTTCGTCTTGTGCGGTTTTATCGCAATGGTAGTCAAGGCTCCCCCTCGTCTGTCGGCACGAGCGACACCGCTGATATTTCTTGGTGGCTTAAATCCACTTATTGACAGGATTCACGGCGTAGCGAACGCCACTACTGTGGCAGCACTTTCCCTGTTTTTCTTGAAGGCTGGTGCTTTCGTCTTTGGCAGCGGGTTGGCAATTGTTCCGTTCTTGTACGGTGGAGTTGTAATCAAGTTTCAGTGGCTCACGGAACGCCAGTTCGTAGACGCCGTTGCGGTCGCAATGATCACTCCCGGCCCCGTTGTTATAACGGCGGCTTTCATCGGGTATTTGGTCGCTGGGCTGATCGGCGCAGTGGTCGCAGCCTTGGCAGTTTTTGCGCCCCCCTATTTCATCGTTCTCGTCGGAGCACCGTACTATCGTCGCTTTGCGCAAAACCCACAGGTCAAAGCCTTCGTTCAAGGCGTCACTGCGGCAGCGGTGGGCGCGATCGCCGGAGCGGCGTACATCCTGGCCCGGCGATCCCTCATTGACATCACAACCGTGATCATTGGCGTCACCACGCTGGCAATCCTGATGTACACCAAGAAGATTCCGGAACCGATGGTGATTCTCGCAGCAGGAGCCGTCGGAGTTCTCCTTCACGGAAGAGTGGGATGACGAATGCGTTTCCTAAACGAGCGCTCGTCATTGCTTGCTCCTTGTTTCTTGCAGCACTCTGCCGCTCATCCTTATTTCTCGCCGCACAGTCACAGCCGAATGCACAAGCCAAACAGAGGCAACTGGGAGCCCAAGAGCCTCTCCGAACCGCGAGCGCAAGGCGAATTGAGCGAGCTCCGAAATTGAACGGAACGCTTGACGATCCCGCATGGCAGCAGGCCACGCCGATTTCCAAGTTTCTGCAGCGGGAGCCATTTGAAGGACAAACACCGACTGAAAAAACTGAGGTCCGCATCCTTTACGACAAGCACGAAGTTTATTTCGGCATTACCTGCTTCGACTCTGACCCGAAAAGGATTGTCGCGACCGAACTGCGGCGTGATGTGCCCCAGGAATTGGACGACTATTTCGAAATCATCATCGACTCCGCGCACCACCGGCGTAATGCGTACGTGTTTCAAATAAATCCGCTGGGCACTCAACGCGATGCTCTGATTACCGAGGAACAACGCACGGACACGAGCACCGGAGACGGCGATCCTGGCTGGGATGGCGTGTGGACTTCGGAGGCTCGCATCACAAAAGAGGGCTGGACGGCCACGGTCGCGATTCCGTTTTCCACTCTGAACTTCATGCAGTCGCGCGATGTTACTTGGGGCATCAATTTCAAACGCTTCATCCGCCGAAAGAACGAAGAAGATCTCTGGGCGGGATGGCGGCGCACTTACGGAGCTGCGCGGATCAGCCAAGCCGGAGAATTGCATGGCATCTCAGAGATCGGCAGCGGACGACTGTTCATCGTCAAGCCCTACGGACTGCTGGACTTTAGCCATTTCCCACCGAGCGCCGCGGGAACCGGACTGACACCCGGAACCAGCGCTCTATATACCTGTGGTGTCGATGTTAAGCTGGGACTGCGCTCGAATCTAGTAGCCAAC
>Ga0137391_10001647_pt1 | contig 16380 bp, 10 predicted proteins | sample 15con2h24BmetaG_FD_101399 | JGI IMG/M metagenome (GOLD analysis project Ga0137391, IMG submission 101399) | Vadose zone soil microbial communities from Angelo Coast Range Reserve, California, USA - 15con2h2.4B metaG | ecosystem: Environmental > Terrestrial > Soil > Vadose zone > Saprolite...
GGCAGTTCACCAGGCGATGAGTTTGCGAGTCGTAATATCCTTGCGCCTGGCCAATCTGTCTTATTCGCGATGTCATAAGCCGACCGCCTGCGCCTCCATACCACCCGAGTCGGTAGATATCGACGGTATAGAGGGTTCCCTGTTTTTGCGTGCTTACGTAAAAGGTGAGTATTTGTCCGGGCTGCACTGATGTTGTGCTTGCATAGGCCTGAATTTGCGAGGAAGATGCACTTCCATCGGGAATCTGCCAATTTGTTGTTCCAGGAAGCGCATTCTCATGAAGAATTTCGGGGCTGGTAATATCCATTGGTAATTCTGCATTGTTTCGAATTACAGCAAGTAGGGAAAGCAGGCCAAGTAAGGTTGCAAGCACGGTAATTCCAACACACACCGAGAGCACTATCCTTTTACTCCACCGTATCTTCACAGAAGCACCTCTGGATTATTAATCACCGGCCTATATCTCATTGCAGATTAGTGCACCTTTCCAGGATGTTATGATAGAGTTGAATGAGTTGTGTACTTTCCTTTTCCCAGTAGAACTCTTGATGGGCAGCTTCCAGGGCATTACGACGCATCCGAGCAAGCGCACTGCTATCAGCTAGCATCGCATTGATGGCCGCGCCTACATCTTCTGGTGCCAGTGAGGTCACAATTTGCCCAACACCGTAGGGTTTGATTACATCTGAGATAGCAATAGTTGGGGAAGCGAGCACAGGCAAGCCAGCCATCAAATATTCAAAGAGTTTGTTCGGCAGCATCATCAGAACAGCGAGTGAGAAGTCCATGGGTAGGATAATTAATCCGATATCCGCTGAGGCTGTCCAACTTAACAGTTCTGCATATGGAACTGGAGGAATGATCTTGACACGATTAGCCATTCCTTTAGAAGCAATCAAGGCTTCAAGCCGAGATTTAGTTGTTCCCTTGTCTTTGCCCATCATCACTATAATGATGTTCGGCTCTAAGAACTCAGCTGCTTCGATCAGTCTATCAAGCCCACGATCAGGTTGTAAATAACCCTGGTAGAGGGCAATACGTACCTGTGAACCGAGACCAAGATATTGTCGCAACTTATCACTTTTTTGGACTCCTTGATAGATAGGAAAGTTACGAACGACTGTTACTTCTGGAACATCATAACATTTGAGAATTTCCTGGGCAGTAGGAGGCGAGGTAGCGATGATACCTGCACAGCACCGCAGTATCCCTGCAAGCACTCGCGTTGCCAAAGCGCTCAGTCTACGCCAGCGTGTAATACCCGGTTCATCTAAAGGAAGCTCGTGGGCATCAAAAATAAGTGGTTTGCGACGCAATCGCGCTGCAATATAACAGGCTGGTAAAGCGTTGGCATCATGTGCATGATAGACATCCGCATGCGTACGCAACAGATGGTAAGAGCCAAGTATCACTACATGTGCTAGTTTGACAAGAAACCATGGCTTGAAATGTGCGGAAATAAACCATTGTGGCATAATGATATGTTTCACCCGGACACCGCCTAGATCTTCCTCGGTAGGTCGCACCCTATCACTCTCAATATCCACAATGATTACTTCGAAACCTGCTTCAACGAGTGTCGTTGCCTCACGCAGCACTCTATAATCGGTGCGTACCACATCCAAGACATGCATGCATACCTTCTTGGCAGGAGGTGAGGTTGTGGTAATTTCTCTTACCACGGATGTATCAGTTTTAGGTAGTATTTTCACAATCATGATCTCCCGCACCCGCTAATATATATTATTGGCCCCTTGAGGTGCCAGCTTTCCTAATAACATGAGGCATCCACCATATAAGCAGAGGGCACCTAGGTCTATGGCACACGTCCCATAAACGTTCTGAGCTTGCGTTAACCAGACACTCCCGACATAGAAAAAGATACCAACTAACAGAGCAATGATAAAGAGACCAGTTTCAAACGGTATAGGATAAATCCATTGATTTACTCTATAGGCGACTAAAGCAAGTACTGCGTAGGCAACAAACGTTGATACAGCCGCCCCCACTGATCCATGCAAAGGAATCAAAACGATGTTAAGCCCAACGTTGACCAAAGCCGCCAGCGATGTAAAGATGAAAGTGCACCATGTCTTTCGTCTTATATAAATTCCTGTTGTGAAAATGATGTAGACTCCATAGAGCATAGTAGAGGCAGCAACGATAGGGATAACAGGAGATGCAGAATGATACACGGGTGGAAAGAGTATATCGAGTATAACTGTGGCTATGAGCGAGAGAGTAAAAGCAGCAAAGAGCAAGATACTGCTAAACCAGCGAAATACAAGCTGAAAGATATACGTTGCATTCTCTTTTTTCGCGATGCTATACATCACAGGGGACCATGCCAATAGAAATGGCGCAATGATTACAGGCGCCAAGGCCCCACCTAAGATATAAGCCACCCCATAACTTGCTGTTTGTGCTAATGATCCAAAGTAGCCGAGAAGATAGCGGTCTGAAAGCTGTAGGACCCAGTAAGATATAGTACTGGCGGCTACAGGCAATCCAAAAGAGAGAAGATTCCTTGCAATATCAAACCGGAGACGCACTCCCGTACTCAAAAGAATAACAGGTATCGTACAAGCCGCGATGACTAAATAGCCCCCACCTGTCGCAAGAAGGGAGCCAGAAACGCCTAAATGGAATACACCTACCAGAACAATAGTAGCACTCAGGCTAACAAGAAGTTGGACAATTGAAAGAATCGTAAAGAACACTGTACGATTTTCGGCACGTAACCAGACTAATCCTGGGACGGTAAGGTTTTGTAGAAGGACAACCAGAGCAGCAATTTTTATGGGGTCACCGAAAGAAATAGTATTGAACAGAAGCTTTGCTAACCATGAAGCCGATATCAGCGTTGCAATGCTTATGAATAGTGAAACGAGCAATAGCAGGATGACAATAGTAGAGAGAACGTCCAACCGATCACGTTGAGACTCATAATCGTGCCCATATGCTCGGAAGAAAGCAGTGGCCAGACCAAGCTGAGTAATACCGGTTACTAAAACAATGGTAGTATTAAGGATAACAAGAACTCCGTAATCATTATGCGAGAGATAATGAGTCAAATATGGTGCTAGAACAAGAGCGACTAGAGGGGAGATTAACGAAGACATTGCATAAACACCTGAACTTTTCGCAAATGTGCGAAAAAGCATACGGTAGCTCTCCATTTTCCAGGATGCTTCTCCACTGCCCTGTATTTTCCCCTGGTGGACATTTGTGGGCGCACTAAAAAACAGTGTAATGGACCTTCTCAGCCGCGTCTTTCTATCGCTGATGTCTTTGTATTCTCTAAATGCATTTGATGATGTCATTATTTTCTTCCACTCACTGTTCTAAAGACTGCAAGGTTTCCTTAGTGTTCTCACACTCTTCATCAGAAGTATGTTTAGGGCCTTCCACAGCCTGTGGAGCATTGCCGACAGTATGATCAGTTATTTGTTTTTTCGCAAAGAAAGGAGACGACATGACTCCAAGAATCAGCCAACCAATCGCTCCCAGGGGAGGGCATGTCCATCCAGCCGCGGCTAAGCTGTTAAAGCTTAATGCTATGACTACAGCTATTCCACCAGCAAACAAAGATCGAGCATGCTCATCACCCTTTTTCCAAAGATAAAATGCTTGCCATAAGGTGAATGAAAGAAGCACAAGAAATGCGATGGCAACGGGTAAACCTCCGAGTGCCGCTAATTCTAGGTATGCATTTTGAGGGTGAGTTAAAGGGATGGATTGCGCTAGCACCCGGTAAGGTTCAGCGCGGCTAATGTAAACGTAGCGCCCAAGTCCAAGGCCTGTTAGCGGGTGGCTATAGATCACTCGCGCCCCTGTCAGCCATGCAGCAACACGCAATGACAATTCATTGGGTGCCTGTATATGCTTGATCTGGTTAGCGACCTGTGCTGGAAAGAAAACAATAAATGTTATTGCGGCAGCGAGAACACTAGAAGGAATCAGAATGCGATAGCGTCTGCGTCCGACGAGCGCGGCTGAAGTTGCGAGACCTACCATCATTGCCAACCATGCACCCGTGCTGTAGGTGAAAAGCAGTGCGAGTAAGATAAGGAACATTTCGACAAGATAGAGAAGTTTCTGCCAATAGGATAAACTCTCAATAAAGAGCACAAGAGGCAAGAAAAGTGCTATAGCAAAAAAAGTGCCGTTTGTATCAGGATTGAGAAAGAATCCTTGAGCCCGGAGGGCATTAGTTCCGTACATTTTAAAGTTTGATAATGCTTGAAGTGCTGCGTCGTAACGCGTCGTCTTGAACAACAGCACACCGGTCTTAGCCTCGATAATGGTATGTATAGCCAGGAGTGCTGCAAAGATAGAGAGCATTTTGAAAAGGCCCTGTATACTTTCAACATCTTGTGCGATAGCTAATCCTAGCCAGAAAATGAGCAAAGCATTGAAAACGACGTTGAAATAATAGTATGCGCTGTCACGTAGACTGATACCATGGGTTGCTGGAAAAATAGCTAGAACGAGGAAGAGTATCCACAACCATAAAGCTCTTGGCTTCACCCAGGGCCGCAGCGAAGATCGGTTCAAGAAGATGATGAACAGCAGCCCAAGAGTCAATATCTGGGCAACAAATGCCAGTCCCAGGTACCAATCAACGTACAAGTGAACCGCAATGATAATGGTGGCTGCTAATTCATCCTGGCGTAGTATAAAATGAACTATAGCCGTGATTCCTCTATTCCAGGCATTGTATTTACTTGACACACGGCTCTTTATCATCTTTTCCTACTCCTTTCCATTGACATCCAGGTTAAACCTAGATACTTTAAGCAGTCGCCTTGAACATAATGTAGCCCATGCTCTGCACCAGTCTCAGCTCATACACACAGCGTGAGTAAAAGCTGGGAAACCATCGCAGCAATTTAGGGAAGTAGGCCTCGAAGCGGCTGGCCTGGTCAAAGTATCTGAACTCGACCTCGCGGAATCCGGTCTGCTCAAGCATGTGCCCGATGATCGACGGATTACTGTTTTTGCCTTGCCCTGCACCAATTTCTAAGACAAGCGAAGTGGAATCACAATGCCGAGAGACCCATGTGGGAAATTCAGTCAGGACATCTCTATCGGGAGGAAGATGCAAAAATCGAGTCTGGATCATTTACATGAGAATCCTTTCTCTCCTTCTTTCCGCTGAGGCAGCTAGCAGGCATAATCTACTTTCATATCTGTGTCTTGACTCAAAATCTGAACTGATGTGATTATCTGTTTATTGCCAACTGCTAGCCCGTTCGATGTATGAATAATCGCAGTACATGTGGGCAGTATTATATCTAAGTGTATCGTCCACTGGGCGCCCGCTTGCCTCTGAAGCAAATACTGATAATGCCAAGAGTGTGTGCTTTTGATGGCTGCAGCTGGGACCATCCAAATGAGGGTGATAGTGTTCCTCTGACCGTACGTAAGCGTGAAAAATCCGGCCCATACCCTGCGGCCGAAAGCTTCACTCGTCCCTCGTGGCTCCCATCCTTTTTGTTTGCGTAAAATACTGTCCGGTGGTACGTAAATGCGAACGTAGTCTCGATAAAGAGGCGATCCGCCATAGGTAGGGCCTGGCTTTGTCCATGCGTAGTGAAGGGTAGTGTGATGGATCGCGTTGCCCTGGGCATCAATGGTCACCTGGTCATTTAACGTGTTGGTGATGAGATTGTTTGCTTTATTTACGCCGATATTTGCATCTACGACCAACAGGCTATCACCACTCGGTGCTTGAATTGTTCCATCGAGATGATGGCGCTGGAGGAGACCCTCCGCGACGCCAGCGTTGAAATAGATCTGAATGTCTTTTGTGTGTAGTGAAGTGAGCATCAGTGGCACAAACTTAGGCAATACCGAGGAAGCAAGTTGATGGATACGGGCCAGAAGATGCATGGCCAGCAATGCTGTGAAGTGTTTTCTTTGTGATGAAAGTCCGTCACGCGAAGCCTTCGTATCGGATCCTTCATTCGCAACCAGCTGGTGATAGTGGATACGATCAACGAGGTTTTGTGCAGTCACTATTTCATGGTACTCTGGTACATTGATCGGCCCGGTGAACTCAAGCATATGCTCAATCAATGTCGGAGTGATGGCAATGACTCCCTGAAGAGGCGCTGTCCCGCCTTCAAGTTTGTAGTTCTGCTCACTATACCTGGCCGCGGTCGGGAAGTCTGCATCAAGGTTGCTATCGCGCAAACTCCAGCTCCCTGGTGCTATATCGAACCATCTGTATGCAGCAGGATAAGGGATAACATGTCCGGCAGCTTCAAAGGGCCTATCGAGCAAGTCAGTATCCGTGATATGAGCGGCAACCTCGCGCCCATTTGAAAAAGTAATCATGCCATAGTTGCCAATGAAACCGCCACCCGGCCTCAACTCACTTGAGTCTAGCACTTCAATGAGATACGTAGCAGGCGTCCCAATTCCCAACGCTGTAGGGGCAATAGTAAGTAGCTTATCGGCATCAGCAAGCCAGGATAAGATTGCCGGGAGGTATTTGTGAAAAGCAGTTATTAGTTTACTGATACGCGGGTCAAGTTGCATATCACTCGGGGATAAATGATCTATTTGTTGAGAAGCGAGAGAAAATAGTAATTTAATCTGTTGATAGGTGTGACTTATGGTCGTCATGTCTGACATGGTGAGACCTTGACTCCTGGGGTTCAATAGGTCGTGAAACCTCGAAATAAGCAAACTCAAAATATCACAACCCATTTTTCCCGCCTGAGATGCTTCAATCGCAAGAGGTACAACATCGAGTGCTGCACGTATCTTGATGCCGTATCCTGGTATTGATTTGCTTAAGCCTGGTAATGATTGCAGGCTATTCTTGAGCAGGACAAAATCTATTAGTGCATTTGAGAACTCTTGTCGTGCATTCACTATATTTTGCGCACTCAGTGGGTTGTGCTCATAAGCGACCAGAAGCTTTTCGGCAGCTTGCAAGTGTTGCGCCCCCTTTTCTGCAAGAGAGAGATCCTCGTGATACTGCGCATTATAGGCCCGGTAAAACTCATAGCCAGTAACCGCAAGTCCTGATCCGATAGTGATAATGAGCAAGAGGATGCAAAGTGCAAGGTATCTTGATTTTACCCGCTTTCTTTTCTGGCTTTGTTGTTTCTGTAAGGGCATTTTAAGAGTATCTGCCAGTTGATCTTCCGAGAGTGACTCGACAGGGTCTATTTCTTGCTCATCAGGAGTCGGTTCAATAGTCTCTCTTTGCATTTGTCCCTCCATAAGGGGTAGTATTACTACGATCCATGATGCAATAGTATCTCCACGATGGTTTTCAAGATGATCGAAATGTCCATTTTGATTGATTGGTGTTCAATATAGTAGAGATCGAATTGCAGTTTTATAAGCGCTTCCTGGCTGGTCCGAGTATAACCATACTTCACCTGTGCCCAACCAGTCAATCCCGGTTTAATGGTCAGACGGTGACGATAAAACGGGATAACCTTTTCCAGTTCAGCGACGAACTCTTTCCTTTCCGGCCGCGGTCCTATCAGGCTCATTTCACCCCGCAGGATATTGATGACCTGCGGCAACTCATCTATGTGTAAGGAACGCATGAAGCATCCAATGGATGTCATTCGTGCATCATGTTCGGCTGCCCAAACAGCATATCCTGCGGGTTCCGCGTCAGTACACATGGAGCGGAACTTGAGCATGCGGAATTTTTTGCCATGGTATCCTACTCGCTCCTGGCTGTAGAAGATTGGTCCAGGCGAGTCCAGGTAAATCAGTAAGGCCATGATAGGGAAAAGCAGCAGCAGCACAACCGCACCGCCCAGCCCAAAGGAGATGTCTATCACCTTGTGCCAGATGAGATAGAGCGGTGAACGCAATCCCTCTAGTGGCAAAGCCGCGTACAACTGATCATCGACCTCTATTGTCGCGTTCTCCGCGAGATAGTTGTTGTCTACCAGCAAAGTCTCCATGAATCCGCTTGGAAGGTGTTGAGGTGTCATTGTAATTCATGCTCCAGGTCAAATAAACGTCTGGACCGAATTATGGAATTTAGCTTTGTTGCAGTTTAACTGCGTCGGCTGGCAAATAGTCTCACTTTCTGATTAGCATCCGATGAAAATAAGCTTCTTCCTACCCGTTTTCTGCTGAGGTACCTACCAAATCCACCGTTGCAGAAGCGTTTTCAGGATTTTTCTTTTTGAGCAGCATTACGATCTGCGCATCCAGTACTGCCACAAGCTTATCGTAGTCAAACCGTTCCTCCGCCAGCACCCGTCCCCGCTGTCCTAGAGCCTTAGCGAGTTCCGGTTGCTCACGTAGAGATAGAATGGCAGATACCAACGCAGATGCATTTTCTGGTTCCGCATATATTGCCGCTCCTGCTTCTCGCTCGGCAAGTCGGCGAGCCTCTCCATCCACTGCCAACAAAATGGGGCGGGCACAGGCCATCGCCTCCAACATCTTGATAGGTAACATGCCTGTAAACAATGGTATTTTACGGACATGTACAAGGCACACGTCAGCGGCAGCTAGAAATAGAGGTACAAGATTGTGCGGCTGAGGATCGAGAAATGTTACGTTCTTGAGATTGCATCTCTGGGCCCGTGCTACTAGTTCTGTCTTTTCTGCTCCATCACCAACGAGCATAAAGTGTATGTCGAGATTATTTCTTAGTTGCTCCGCTGCTTCGAGTACGGTAGTCAGCCCGTGTGAGAGCCCGTGTGTGCCTACATAAATCACGGTGAACCTGTTGTCGTCCCAACCAAGCTCATTGCGTGCCTGCGCTTGGGGCAATGGGCGAAATTTCATTGTATCAACACCGTTGGTTAAGAAAAAGATACGCTCGGGGGATAATCCACGCTGGATGAGTGTATTCTTTATCCCTTCCGTGACAACCCAAACAGTACTGGCGCATTGGTACGTTGACCATTCCAACCATTCAGCGAGTCGGATCAATATGCGGTTTCGCAGCACGCCTAGCTGGACCGCAGACTCGGGCCATAAATCAGAGACCATGAAAATAAATGGGCAGCCCTTTAGCCATGCCAGCATACGTACCGCGATTGCATCAAAGAGAGGCGGTGACTGGGCGATAATGATATCCGGCTGGCCAGTCTCTTTTCCTCCAAGCAACGGCGCCAGCAATGCAAAAGAAAAATGGGCTAGAATACGCCGAAGAAAGCCCTTATTCGGGCTAACATAGCTCCACACACGGACAACTTGTACCCCATCAAGTATTTCGCGCTGAAGTGTGCGCCCACGGTATTCTGAGGGGACAACACCCGTTGGATAGTTTGGGAAGGTGGTTAGAACCGTTACTTGATGTCCGTGCTTTACCAGGCGGGTTGCAGTTTCGCCCACACATACTGCTGCAGCCCCATTCTCAGGAGGATAATAGGGACTAATAAAAAGAATATGTGCCATCTCTTCACATCCCCAATTCAATTCTTGATTGAAATTGAAACAAATAGTACTGCCTGGGTTGGAATTGGGTACAATAGCAGAGAGCAAAACACAAGCACCAAGCTCTAATAATGCTTAATGTGTGCCAATTTGTCTATGTAGTGCTGCTGAATTGCTACTCCTGGCAGACATACCCCCCGTAGTCGTGCAGGGTCGCTCTCAAGTAGAGCAAAAGGGCCGATAGGTGCAACAAATAAGAGTCATGAATTACACGATCGGCACTTAATAACAAGTAAAGTAATCCTCAGACTTATTTTAAGTCATCCTTACATTCCTGTCAAGTAAAAATCTACTGGGTCTTTGATCCATTGCCTAGTGTTCATTGTTAGCTTGTTCACCATTCTCCCCAAATAGGCCTAGCCGGGATGGCACTTCTACCTCTACAGGAGAAACGGTAGTTGTCTTTACCGTGCTCCTGTCAAATAGATCTAGCTGGGATTGTGCCTCTGGGAGGTTCGAGATATCGGGCGTAATGAGGGAAACGGTGGCAACATTCGTTTTTTTCCTGCTATGACTACTCCTGCCGTTCTGACCATCAGCGCTATAGTAGTAGTAATAAGTCATGTCATCGCGCCTGCGACGTTGCTTATTCGCGACACAACCAAGCACATGTGCTCCAGCCCGCGTCAGTATTACTTTCACCTGCTTGAGATTTCCCTTGTTGGCACGGGTGAGATCGGCTACGAGAAGCGTGCCATCGGCCTTTGATGCCAAAATACTGGCATCTGACAAACCAAGTAAAGGAGGGGTATCAAAGATCACCACCTCGGCTCCACAATTGACAAGCGCTGCTAAAAGACTTTGCATGGCTTTTGAGTCAAGTAGCTCCGGAGGATTCGGTGGCAGTGGCCCAGAGGGCATGACACACAAATTTGGAATGTCTACCGCATGGACGAAAGGAGCAAGTGATGGGGTCTTAGTAACGATGGGTGTACTTGATGGCGCCGTGGACATCGTAGGAGTGAAAACCTGCTGGAAAGCAGGTGCATGAGCGGTTGCAGGCATACTAAACGCCAATATGGCATTACTGAAGCCCATCGCATGAGCTGGGATGCCAAATTGTTCATGTTGTGTTGGGAGACGCAGGTCAGCGTCGATGAGGAGGGTATTTTTACCTGCTCTAGCCATGAAAATCGCCAGATTGGCTGCAACCACGCTCTTGCCGTCGCGGGGCAGGGCACTTGTGACCACTAAGGTACGTAATGGTTTATCTATTGCTGAAAATCCGATATTTGTACGCAAGATACGATAGGGCTCGACATTAACGCTGTGTTTCATTGGATTAATGAGATCTTCTTTAGACTTTGCGCGCCAAATTGTAGCCAGAACCGACCAGTCTAGCAATTGGGTGAGGGCCTCTGGTGTACGAATGCGTGTGTCTAATCGCTCAAACAGCGTAGCCAACAACATCCCTATAAACAAACCTGCCAATAGGCCTATACCAGTATTAAGGAGTAGATTAGGTCGCACAGGGTCTAAGGCAGGTTGTGCAGGCTGGGCTATTTGTAGCATATCCTCACCCTGTGCCTCGGCCAGTTCAAGTTGAGCCAATACTGCCTCCCACTGGCTGTAGTGCTGCCGCAAAGCAGTTAATTGTGTTTGCAAGGCCGCAATCTGTGGCTCGTTTCCTCCTTTTGCATGCAATACTGCAATTCGGGCGGCTATATTGCTAATCTGTTGTTGAGTGGCATTGAGGTCTCCTTGAAGCTGCTGTTGAGATTGAATATTGTTTTTCTGGAGTATCTGAAGTTGCCTTTTTATCAACGTCTCAGCAATGTCGTTAGCAAGGTCTGCCGCACGTTTTGGGCTTGGATCTACTACATCAATCTCGAAAAGTTGTGTATTGAGCGTCGGTGTTGCAGTCACTTCTCTGGAAAGTTCTACGACCGTCAGACCTTGATAGTGTGAAGCCACCTCACGTAGCACCGGATCGCTAGTCGCCAACTTCGCTTCCGTCTGAACAAGCTGGTCACTTGCAAGCAAGCTGTAATAGTCTGCCTGATTGTTTGAAGAGCGAATAGCTATCTGTATAAGTACCGTTGATTGGTAGAGTGGAGTCAGGAGTCTACTACCAATGAGCGCTCCCACTCCTACTACCAAGAAACAGATGATGATTAGGCTCCATCGCTTTACTATTATGGTCCAGTATTGCTCAAGCGTCATGTGCTCTATTCCCTTTTCTTGTCGCATGTACACCAGTTCTTCTTCGGCAGTCATGTTCCTACTGTACTCGGTTCTGGCTTGCCAAGCAAGCCTTGTAGTACTCGTGAATAGTTACCCACTTTTTAACATTAAAGGGATATACTCCTTGCTAAACTGCTTAACCCTGAGCTTGTCAGGCATGTTATTCCCATCTATACTTAAGAGTAGCCAGTTCGGTGAATTTCTTAGAGGATAACCTGCAAAAGCTACAAGGGGGACAATGTGCAAAAGGAACAAGTCTCTCTCCCTGCTGGGACTGTGATATCCGGACGCTACGTTGTAAAGAGTCTGCTTGGCACGGATGACGCTAGCGCCACATATCTGGTGGAAGATCAGCGTACTATGAGCGAGCTTTTTGCTCTCAAGGAGGTAAGTCTCCAGAGTAAACGCGAGTTATATCGATTCCTCCTTGAATGCCAATTGTTCATACGTCTTGATCACCAGGCACTAGTTCACGTCTATGTCCTGCTCAAGGATGACAAACACAATCGTGCTTACATGCTCATGGAGCATGTCGAAGGACCGAACCTGGAAACACTGCTGCGGCAGCAGCCGGAGCAGCGCTTTTCATGGCCTGAAGCCGTGAACACCATGGCCCCGGTCATCGCCGCCGTGGATTACCTGCATCGTCAACAGCCCCCCATTATTCATGGTAACATCAACCCTACTACTATCATTGTGCCAAAGGCAAGGGGCAGGGCGCCGCTCCTTGGTTTAGGCACGGCTCATGAATATGACTCCGAGGCACCCATGGCCGCTGTTCGTTCCTGCTCGTCCAGCTATAGAGCACCAGAACAGTATGGCACAGACATCGATGTACAGATAGACATCTATGGGCTGGGAGCGGTGCTCTATACGCTGATAACAGGCATCGTGCCCACGGATGCTCCTTCTCGGCTGGCGCAAATGGACAACGAGGGGATCGATCCTTTGAAGCCAGTGCATGAGATTGTATCGACTGTTCCGGTGCGTGTAGGTGAGGTCATTAATAGAGCGATGTCTCTCGATGCCCATGAGCATTTCTCGTCGGTTGAGCAGCTCTGGGAGGTACTGTGGGTCGTGGAGCCTTCATCTGTAACTCGTAGTATGCCATTAGTCTCGTCTCGTCCGCCTCTTACTCCTAAACAAGCAGGTATACGACCTGCGACCGTATCTGCCTCAAAGCAAGCACAGGCTCCTCGTGCCTGGAAGCTCTGGCCTCTTGCTCCTAAACAAGCAGGTATACGACCTGCGACTGTATCTGCCCCAAAGCAAGCACAGGCTCTGAGGCACAAGGCGCCTGCTGTCGCTAAGCATATAGTTGAAGATTCTACCATCGTATCTGTAGTAAAGCAGTTGCCATCTTCTCCTGCCTCGAAGCCTGCTGTACCTAAGCAGCCAGTCGAAAAACCAGCACCTGCATCTGGAGCAAAGCAGTGGCGTGCTCCTCGTGCCTGGAAGGTCGCTGTACTTCTCATCGTAATTGTTTTACTTATCGGCCTGGGAGTCAGCGCAGATTCTGTGTCTGACGTGCTTACCCATTCTACCAACCCTACAGCAAAGCATGGCCTTCCTTCCCTAACACCAATTGTTAGATCATTCACGCCTACACCTACCTCCGTGTCAGTCATTCTAAGTGGAACGTACAAAGGCACTATTTACGATATTCCATCGAAGGTACTCACCAGTCTGACCCTCACCCAAGTGCAGCAAAGCCAGGGAAAAATTAGCGGCTTCCTGATAGTAGGTCCTGGACTACTGGGCTATGGCCCTTTTAGCGGAACTCTCGATACTACTACTGAACACCTTCAGTTCACTGTGAGAGATGATGCCGGGAATCCAACACTCTTCTTCGAAGGGGCAATACAATCGGCAACCAGCTTAAGCGGAGACTACTATCGTTGTATTTCCATTCAAGGGAACCCATGTCACCGGACTACTGAGGGCTACGGAATTTGGAATGTTCTCCAATCCTCGTCGACAAGCAGCACAAGTATAGGCACAACTCCCTCCGGCTTGTAATCTGACGACTGGTGGCGGCAGGCTGATATATTCCTGTCTCAGCTGGTTGTTGGTAAATACCTGCGCCTCAGTTTTCTGATAGCGAAGAGCCGTCTGGCAGTACGCAACATAATGATCCTCGAAGTACAGTTGATCCTCGAAAGATACAAACTCCAGGTGTAGTACCATGAGTCTAAAAATCTTGTGGTTAAGAGACTTTAACCATTAATTACGATTTGCTTTTGTTTCTCAACCAGATTGTAACCAGGAAGAAGTCCTAAATAGACTATTCTTAAGACGAACCGTAGAGGTTTCGAGATAGTTGGAATACATCATAGGTGTGGCATTCATATCGATATATGCCACAGGTCTTAAACGTGTTGTGGGGATGACCTTCAAAGATACTCGGTGCTCCTAGAGTCAAATGCAGGATCTATAGTGAAGAAGATCTCTCTTGACCACCAGCAATGTCATTGAAGGATCACTACAGGGGGAGTGACGGCCCACTTAACATAGTTGCCGGTTTGACCGCAAGCAAACGGTCTAGTTCATTGCCATGTAACCTGGCAGAAAGTCAAAAACATGAGCGACCTGGATACTATAAATACAAATAACAAGAAATTGTTCCATAGCAATTTGAAATTTTTCTTATTGCGAGCGAAACAAACCAAAAAATATCTCTTCTATTTCATGCTTATTTTAATACTACCTATTCCATTATTTGTCGCAAATCATATAATATCACGTGTCAAAGCAGATACGTCTTCAAGTTTTTCTTTTACAGCAGGGGGGGATATTGGAGGAAATAGAAGCACTTCAACAACACTTGATCTTATTGCACAGTCTGGTAGTAGCTTCCACCTGGCAATAGGGGACCTCAGTTACTCAGAGATCACTCCCGAATCAGCCTGGTGTTCCTATGTGCAAAGTCGTGTGGGCAGCACCTTTCCATTTGAACTTATTTCCGGTAACCATGAGGATGGAGGAGAGACTCAGGATGGACTGATAGATAATTTTGTGCAGTGCCTTCCTGATCGGTTAGGAGCAGTAGGAACTTACGGGAAAGAATACTACTTTGATTACCCTGCCTCTTCCCCGATCGCTCGCTTTATTATGATCTCCCCAGATCTTACTTTTACAAATGGAGGATTGTATTCGTACGCAGCCGGAACAGACCACTACAACTGGGTGTCCAACACGATTGACAATGCACGTGCGGCAGGCATCAAGTGGGTGATTGTTGGCATGCATAAAGTCTGTATTAGCATGGGTTTAGCGCCTTGTGATATAGGCAATGATCTCCTGAACCTGCTAGTAAGTAAAAAAGTTGATCTTATCTTGCAAGCGCATGACCATGATTACCAGAGGAGTAAACAACTTGCCTTAAATGGCACAACTTGTCCTGCTATTCAAGCAGAAACCTATAATAGCAATTGTGTCGTCAATGACGGTTCAACCGGAAGTTACACACAAGGTTTGGGACCCGTCGTTGTTATTGTAGGCACTATTGGAGAAGGACTCCATACTATTAGCACCTCCGACGGAGATGCCGGTTACTTTGCTAACTGGATGGGGAACAACATTAACCCGACAAATGGGCTTACTAAGTTTACCGTATCTTCCGATCAACTGACGGTTTCTGCGAATTTTACGGGCTCCACTGTTCCTAATAATTTTACTGATGCTTTTACCATTGCTAATCCGGCGGCCACGCCCACGCCGACGCCCACGCCGCCACCAGGAGGTATCTCGCTGCGAGCAGCAGCCATAGGCAACAATGGCGGAGGAGGATCAACGCTCACCATCGGGCTACCTGCCGGAACACAAAGTGGTGATGTCACGGTCGCCCACGTGGTTGTTCACCCAGCAGGCAATGTGATCACTGCTCCGGCAGGGTGGAATCTCGTGCTACGGCAAGACAGTTCTTCATCTTTCTCCACAGTCAGTTATGTGCATGTCGCTGGCTCCTCAGAGCCGGCAACCTATACGTGGAGTTTCGGGACGTCAGGTCAGGCCTCAGGGGGGATTGCCAGCTACATTGGGGTGAATACCACCACTCCGGTGGATGCGGGTCATGCTCAATACAACGCATCGACCAGCAATGTGGATAATTCAGGGGTGACCACCACCTTTGTCAATGATATGTTGGTCTATGCTGTCGGCATCCCTATCCAAACGACCGTCAATGTCCCAGCGGGGTTTACTGAAGTGTGGCGTACCGGCAGTATATCGTCGACGACCTCCGAGATGTCGCAGGAGCTCTTCGCTTCAGTCGGGGCGACAGGCACGATTCATGGCACGCATAATGGTGGAGCCAATTCTAATATCACCATGCTGATTGCGCTCGAACCTGCAGGGGCAGTGCCGCCTACGCCAACACCTACGCCTACACCCACGCCTACGCCCACGCCGCCACCAGGAGGGGGTATTACGCTGCGAGCAGCCGCCACAGGCACTAATGGCACAGGAAGCTCCACGCTCACCATCAATATACCAGCAGGAACAAGCAGTGGTGATGTCATGGTCGCCCATGTGATTGTTCACCCAGCAGGCAATACCATCACTGCTCCAACGGGTTGGAAGCTTGTGCTGCGTCAAGATAGTTCTTCATCTATCTCGACGGTCAGTTATGTGCATGTCGCAGGCTCAACCGAGCCAGCCAGCTATACATGGAGTTTCGGCACAGCCGGTCAGGCGTCAGGGGGCATTGCCAGCTACATTGGGGTGGATACCATCAATCCTGTGGACGCAGGTCATGCTCAA
>Ga0137391_10001651_pt1 | contig 16356 bp, 8 predicted proteins | sample 15con2h24BmetaG_FD_101399 | JGI IMG/M metagenome (GOLD analysis project Ga0137391, IMG submission 101399) | Vadose zone soil microbial communities from Angelo Coast Range Reserve, California, USA - 15con2h2.4B metaG | ecosystem: Environmental > Terrestrial > Soil > Vadose zone > Saprolite...
CGAAGCCCTGCACCGGCGCGCGCGAGAGCAGGAACGTGCGCAAGACGCCCTTGTCCACCAGCGTCGCGCGCTGGCCAGGCACGCCCTGGTCGTCGAATCGATAATAGCCGTTCAACGAAACATTACCGATGGCGCGCGCCGTCGGATCGTCGGCGATGGTGAGAAAGAAAGGCAATATTGGCTTTCCCACCTGGCCCTTGAAGGTGTGGCCGTCCTTGTCGTCGTTCTGTCGCTCGCCCTCGAGCCGGTGCCCGACCGCCTCGTGGAAGAGGACGCCCGCCGCCTCGGGCGCGAGCAGCGCGGGCCCCGTGTAGGGATCGAGCACCGGCGCCTGCCGGAGCGCGAGCAGCTCGCCCACCATCTCCTCGACGCGCGCGGCCAGCTCGGGCCCGCGCGGCAACTCGCTCTCGCGCGCTCCGTAGTAGTCGCGGCTGTCCTCCAGCAGCATTCCGTCGGGCGCGCGCGCCCAGGCCTGCACGTGCAGGCCGTAGATGACGTGCTCGGTGACGAGCCGCGTCCCCTCCGTGCTGGCGAACTCGCGCAGCTCGTGGTCGGCCCACACGCGCAGCTGCGAATCGAACAGCTCGGGGTGCGCGCGCAGCCGCGCCGTCTGCTCGCGCGCCTCGCGCTTCCATGCCTCGCGATCGAAGGGATGCGGCAGCGCCGGTCCAACCTCGACGCTGGCGCTCTCGCGCGAGAAGCTGGGCGGCCGGTCGGGATCGTCGGGCCGGTACACTTCCTTGCCCTTCTTCTTCAGATAGGCGGAGAGCGATTTCTTGTACGACTCGTCGGTGAGGAGCCAGATCGCGTTGCGCAGGGCCGCCGGGTCTTCGTCGAGCGGCGCCTCGCGGCCGGCGCTGTAGCCCGAGTCGCTCCCGTCGAAATCGAACATCTCCTGGCTACCGGTGTTGTCGAACTCGTAGCTGCCGACGCGCACGTCTACTTGAAGCCGGCGCTCGCAGCGGGTGTGATCGAGGAAGATCGCCCCGTACTTCGCGCCCACCTCCTCCATGCTCACGCCGCGCACGGCGTAGCTGAGGAAGTACGGCGCCTCGTGTCCGCGCAGCATGAGGCTCTTGCGCGAGCGATCCAGCTCCTCGACCAGCGCGGCCAGCATGCGCTGGCGGGGGTCGTTGGCGTCGGGAGTCCAGGCAGCCGCGGGCGCGGCAGGAGCGGTAGAAGCCAGCAGGCATGCGAGCAGCGAAAGCATCCCCATCTTTTAACGCCTCGCCGAGGGGGCGCGCGAGGGCATTCGGCGTCACTTATGGCAAAGTGCGCAACCCATGGGCCGACTCCCGCTTTCGCTGACGCTGGTCATCGCCGCTTGTGCGGCGGCTGAACGCCCTCTCCCGCAGCGCGCCGCCGACGCGCCGCCGTCCACCCGCTTGGTGGCGCAAGTCGACACCATCCACGGCGAGCGCGTGCCCGACCCGTATCGCTGGCTCGAGGAGGAGAAGTCGCCCGAGGTGCAGGCGTGGATGGCGGCGCAGGACGACTACGCGCGCGACCGACTCCGCCGCATTCCTGGCCGCGACGCGCTGGCCGCGCGCCTCGCGCAGGTGCTCTACGTCGACTCGCTGGGCGCGCCCGAGCACAAAGGAAGCCGCTACTTCTACCCGCGCCGGTTCGCCACCAAGGAGAAGGCCATCATCTACGTGCGCGACGGCCGCGACGGGCCTGAGCGGGTGCTGCTCGATCCCAACTCGTGGACCAAGGACGGCAGCGACGCGCTGGGCGGCTGGTGGCCCTCGTGGGACGGCAAGCTGGTCGCCTACAAAGTGCGCCACAACAACTCCGACGCGAGCGCCATGCACGTCATGGACGTCGCGACCGGCCGCGTGCTGCCCGACCTCATCGACGGGGCGAGATACGGCATCGCTTCCTGGACGCCGTCGGGCGATGGCTTTTATTACACTTGGATTCCTTCCGACCCGGCCATCTCCGCCGCCGACCGGCCCGGCTGGCAGACGATCAAGTTCCACGCGCTCGGCTCCGACGCGCGCAGTGACGGCGTCGTGGTGGACAAGATCGGCGATCCGCGCACGTTCCAGAACGCCTTTCTCTCCAAGGACGGACATTGGCTGGTGCGCGAGGTCGACCACGGCTGGCGCTCCAGGGACCTCTACTTTCGCGACGCGCGCAAGGCGGCGTCGGGGTGGACCACGCTGGTCGAGCGGCAGGACGCGCTCTACAAGATCGAGGTCCACGGCGATCGCTTCTACCTGAGCACCAACGAAGGCGCGCCTCGCTGGCGCATCTTCGCCGTCGATCCGGCGCATCCCGGGCGCGCAGCCTGGAAGGAGATCGTGCCGGAGCGCAAGGACGCGACGCTGGAGGACACGAGCGTGATCGGCGGCAAGCTGTCCCTGCTCTACCTGAAGGACGTGATCTCGCGCCTCGAGGTGCACGAGCTGGACGGCAAGCTCGTGCGCGAGATCGCGCTGCCGGCCATCGGCACCGCCGGAAACCTGATAGCCGACGAGGACGACGACGAGGCGTACTACAGCTTCGAGTCGTTCACGCACCCGAAGGAGATCTGGCGCACGTCGGTGGCGGCAGGCGGCGCGGAGCTCTACTTCCGTCTCACTCTCCCCGTCGATCCTTCCCCCTTCCTCGTCGAGCAGCTCTTCGCCACTTCGAAGGACGGGACGCGCGTGCCCTTCTTCGTCGTGCGGCGGAAGGATCAGAAGCTGGACGGGAGCGCGCAGACGATCCTCACCGGGTACGGCGGCTTCCTCTTTTCCAACCGGCCCGTCTTTTCCGCCGGCATCTATCCGTGGCTGGAACGCGGGGGAATCTGGGTGCTGGCCAACTTGCGCGGCGGGGGCGAATACGGCGAGGAGTGGCACCGCGCCGGAATGCTTGCCAACAAGCAGAATGTCTTCGACGATTTCATCGCGGTGGCCGAGTATTTGCTGAAAGCGCGATATACGCAGCCAGCGCGTCTGGCCATCCGTGGAGGCTCGAACGGCGGGCTGCTGGTTGGAGCGGCCGAGACGCAGCGGCCGGAGCTCTTCGCCGTGGTGCTGTGCCACGTTCCGCTGATCGACATGGTCCGGTATCACTTGTTCCAATCGGGAAAGACGTGGATACCCGAATATGGCTCGGCGGACGACGTCGAACTATTCAAAGCCATCCAGGCATATTCGCCCTATCAGCACGTCGTGCCGGGGACGAAGTATCCGGCCACGCTGGTGCTCTCGGCAGACGCCGACGACCGGGTCGATCCGCTGCACGCGCGCAAGTTCGCCGCCGCTCTGCAGGCGGCGACAACGGGCGGGCCGGTCTGGCTGCGCATCGAGCGGCACTCCGGCCACGGGGGTGCAGACCTGATCAAGGCCACCGTGGAGAAGACCGCCGACGAATATGCCTTCGCGCTGCAGCAGATGGGCCTCGCGCCACAGGCGGTGGCGGCGCACTGATAATGGGGCAGGCATCCGTCGCTGCGCATCAATCCTGGCCGCCGCGACGAACGGCGGCGAGACGGCAGGGCCGAGAGAGCCTGGAGACGTCGGCTCCCCCAGGGGCGATCTCTGCCCAAATCAGTGGCAGGTCACTCAATGATTGGGGCAGAGATTGGGGCAGAGATCGACCATACCAGTGTCGGCCTGCCTGGGCCCTGCAGGCCTCGGCTTCCGGTTCACCACAGGGACTTGACCGCGAGCGCAGCTCCCTCTGCGTCACGGCCGCCGCAGGTGGGTTGGCGACTACGTCTTTGCAGCAAGTACAACGGTCATGACCTGCGTTCAGGCGCTGCGAATCTTGTCGCGTCCGAAGAGGGCGTTCCTCGTCGCGTTGCGCGTGTCGATGACCAGCTTCGCGTCGCGCACCAGCTTCTGGTAGTCGATGCAGTCGTGGTCGGTGGCGATGACCACCACGTCGACTTCGGCGACCGCCGTCTCCAGCGGGACGCTCTCCATCTCCAGCATGTACTTCGGCTGGTTGCGCATCTCCTTCATCCTGGGACAGTACGGGTCGTGGTACTGCACCTGCGCGCCCTTCTCGCGGAACAGTTCGATGAGGCGGATGCTCGGGCTCTCGCGCAGGTCGTCGATGTTCTTCTTGTAGGCCAGGCCGAGGATGAGCACGCGCGCGCCCTTGAGCGCCTTGCCCTGATCGTTGAGGGCGTCCATGGTGCGCTCGATCACGTGGTGCGGCATCTGCCAGTTGATCTCGGCCGCCAGCTCGATGAAGCGGGTATTGAACTCGAACTCGCGCGCCTTCCACGTCAGGTAGAAGGGGTCGATAGGAATGCAATGCCCGCCCATACCCGGCCCCGGATAGAAAGGCATGAAGCCGAACGGCTTGGTCGCGGCGGCGTTGATCACTTCCCAGATGTCGATGTTCATGCGCTCGCAGAGGAGCTTCATCTCGTTGACGAGCGCGATGTTGACGCAGCGGAAGATGTTCTCCAGCAGCTTGGCCAGCTCGGCCTCGCGCGTTCCGCGCACCGGCACCACCGTGGTGATGGCGCTGGAATAGAGCGCGCAAGCGATCTCGGTGCATTGCCTGGTATATCCGCCCACCACCTTCGGAATCGTGGCGGTGCTGAAGTGGGGATTGCCCGGATCCTCGCGCTCCGGCGAGTAGGCGAGGAAGAAATCGATGCCCGCGCGCAGGCCCGAGAGCTGCTCGAGGATCGGCTTCACCACCTCCTCGGTGGTGCCGGGATAGGTCGAGCTCTCGAGGATGACGATCTGTCCCGAGCGCAGGTGCGGGCCGATGGCCCGCGCCGTGTTCTCGATGTAGGTCATGTCCGGCTCGCGGTTCGCCGTCAGCGGCGTGGGCACACAGAGGATAATCGCGTCGGCCGCCGCCGCCTTGCCGAAATCCATCGTCGCGCTGAACGGCTTGTCGGCCTTCGTCGCCCTGGCGATGCGGGCCGAACCGATGTGCTTGATGTAGCTCTCGCCCTTCTCGATGGCTTCGATCTTCCGCTGGTCGATGTCGAGGCCGATGACCGGGAAGCCCTTCTCCCCGAACGTCAGCGCCAGCGGCAGGCCGACGTACCCGAGCCCGCAGATGGCCACCACGGCCTCGCGCGCGCGAATCTTTTCCGGGAGCGTGGGTTCCTTGACTTGAAGCATCGCCCTCCCCCTCCACCCGGATGCGTCAAGCTAAGTACCGGATGGCGGATCGGCCACCATCAGCACGGCAGTGAACAACCGCGCCGGCATGTCTCCCGTCAGCTCGACCAACAGGGTGCGCGCGGGCTGCAACTCGGCATAGCCGGGCGATGTGTCCGATTCAATGAGCGACAGCTTCCACGGCAGCGTCGCGCCAAATGCAAAGAGGGCAATCTCTTTCCCATCCTTATCGCGCACCGCGACGCAGCGCGCGGCGTCGTACCCGAACGAGAGGCCGGCGTCGTGCAGCATCTCGAGCCGCGCCTTCTCGGCCTCCGTCGCCTCGCGAACGGCCGCGTCGTCGTGCGGCACGTGCCAGCGCAGCTCGAAACAATGCTCGCCGCTGCCCGACAGCTCGTCGATGAACGCGGCGGCCCGCGTCCCGGCGTGCAGCGCCGCGGTCCGCTGGTGCATCACACCGGCGCGCCGATAGCCGCGGTGCTCGCCCACCGCGAATTGCACGCCGCCTTTCTCCTCGATGCGCAGGATGCGCGCTCGCGACGTGTCGGGCAGCGCGAACAACCTTCCCGGCACGATGCGGTTCTGCTCCAGGCCGTCGACCTGCACCGTGCTGTGGCCCGCGGTGCCGCGGCGCGCGTTGCGCTGCGCGGGGTGGCGGGCGTAGACCAGCGTTCCGCGATCGACCACCAGGTCGACCGCGCCCCACGACAGCTCGACGCTGTTCTTGTCGTTGTGCGCGTGGCCGCCGGCGCCGCCTTGGCCGTTGGGGCCGGCGCAGAGACAAAGCCAGCCCTCGCCGCTGCGCAGCACCGCGATGCCCGCGTCCGGCAAGACGACGCTGGCAGTGGTGGCTTCCGCTGCGAGCTTCTCGAACCGGCCTACCCCCTTGGGCCCGAGCAGCCACGCCACCTCGACCGGGCAGGGCGCGCCGGGCAACTTGAGCTTCGGGTCGCGCAGCGCCGCCGCGCCCAGCGAGGCGAGGTAGGCGCAATCGAGCGCGGCCCGTGGCATGAGCGGGAGACCCCGCGTGGAGTCGAGATCGCCGATCTGTGGAATGTTGCCGCTCGGCTTGAGGACGTCCGCGACGCTGCGGAAGAGGCCGGCAACGGCCCCCTCCACCTCGCGCGGCGCCGGCGCGCCGCCCGCGCGCGCCGCCAGGACGGCCGCGAGGAACAGCTCGGCGCAGAGCCGCTGGTATCCCGTCGACGATTCGAAATGCGTGCCGTCGGGGCGGCATTGGCGGGCGATCTCGTTCCACAGCTTGCGGCCGTAGCGGCGCAGATGGACGCGAGAGCGCGGCAGCTCGGGGAAGAGCGCGCCCACCACCACCAGCCCGACCAGGTCGCCGGCGTAATGGTTGGTGCGGACGGCGCCCGTCTCCTCGAGGTGCTCCTCGACGTAGAGGCAGTGCTCCTCGAGCGAATCGAGCAGCTCGCCGACGAAGCGGGCATCGACGGCGGGATCGTCCTGCAGGTACGCGAAGCTCATCGCGGCGTGCATGGCGCGCGCGCTCACCTCCATCGCGCACGACCACTGCACGCCGAAACCCGCCGGGTTGTCGGCGCGGAACTGCCTGAACGTCTCCATCCACGCGCGCGCCCACGACGAGCGCTCCTCCGCGCTCTCGGCCAGCCAGCGCGCCTGGGCGAAGCGCCACAGGTGCTGCAGCCGGCCCACTTCCCAGGCCGCCTTCGCGTCGGCGCCGGGCTGGAACAAGTTCACGCGTGGACCGGGCTGCGCCAGGTCGTAGCGGGCGTGCGGCGCGATGGGATCGCGGTGATAGTCGATCGAAGCGATATCCACGCCGGGCCCTTTGCGGCAATCCTTCCATTTCCCGAACACGGGCAGCTCGCCGCGCCGGCACGCCTCCGCCTCGCGCAGGACGAAGGCGCACGCCTCCGGCCAGCGCTCGCGCAAGAGACGCGCAGTCTCCTCGCGCTCGGACGGATCGACCAGCGCCGGCCGCGCCCCCGCCAGCGCGTGAAGCGCGCGCCGGCGGTGCTCGCGCGGCCGATGGAGAAGAAGCGGTCTCGCGCCGGTCCGGTCGAGCACGAACTTGAAGCCTTTCCACATGGCCTTGCGCGCGCGCGCAGCGACGGCGCGCGCCAGCTCGAGCGGAGGGATGGTCTGGGCGAGATAGCCGTAGTAGGCGAGATCCATCAGGCCGCCCTCTTCCGCGCGACCAGCGCCGCGGCGACGATCTCCTGCATCTCGGCGACGCGCGCCTCCCAGCCTTCGCCGCGGACCTGCGCCGCGCGCACCTCGCTGGGCCCGCCGCCGGCGGCGATGACTGCCGAAATCTCGCGCACGATCTCGTCCGCGTCGCGCCCGATGCGGCAGGCCCGCAACCGCTCCACCTCGGGGATCGCGGTGGACACCACCGGCAATCCGGCGGCGAGGTATTCACGCGCCTTCAGGGGATTGGACGCCAGCGTCAGCTCGTTCAGCTTGAACGGCATGAGCGCCACGTCGAAGGTCTTGGCGTAGCGCGGCAGATCGGCGTACGGCCTGTGCCCGAGGACGCAGATGTTGAGCGCGCCGTGGAGTGGTTTCAGATCGGTGGTCGCGTTGCCCAGCAGCACGACCGTCCCACCCGAAAAGGCATTCGCGACGTGGCGCACCAACTCCAGATCCACCCAGTCCGCGATCAGCCCCCAGAATCCAATCACCGGCCGCGCCGCGTCCTTCAGCTCGTCGGGGATGGGCGTGCGCGGATCGAAAGCCTTGGCGAAGTGATCGAGGTCGACGCCGTGCTGCACCAGGTGCGCGTTCGGGTTCACGCGCGCCTTGTCCGCGCGCAGCTTCTCGCTCGAGCAGATCACCACGTCGCTCGCCAGCAGGAGACGCCGCTCCAACTCGCGGATCTCGCCGGCCGGAGCGTCGGAGAAGGCGCTGAACTCGTCGACGCAGTGATAGACGACGAGCGCCTCGCCCAGCGTGCCGCTGACCGGCGCGGAGCTGGGCAAGAAGCTCCACGAGATGACCTCCTTGAAACCGAGCTGTTGCGTGGCGCGCCGCGCCTGTGCCTGCAGCAGCGCGCCGTTGGCGGCCCGCACCATCTCGCTGCCGTAGAAGGGGATGGCCAGCGGCGTGAGCACCCAGATGTTCGGGTGCCGCTGGCGAATGCCCTGCATCGCGCCGGCCAGCTTGCGCAACACGCGCCGGGCGTCGCGCCGCGTGGCGGTGGGCCGCCGGTTGCCGATGCTGTTGACCCACAGGACGCGGTTGTCGCGCGCGAGGATCTTCATGGCGTGCATCTTGGACAACGGATCGCCGTCCCAGTCGTTGGAGAAGCAGACGATGTCCCGCCCTTTCAATGCGCCCACGCTCCACCTGGCCTTCCGTCTCTCCACCACTTCCGGCGCCCGCTCGGGAAAGCCGACCTTGTGCTGCCGCAGCCACAGCTCGAGGATCCAGAGGGCGAACAGCTCCTCCCTGCGATCCGAAACGCCATGCCGGTGATCGTCCAGGAGGCGCGCCAGCGGCTTCTCGCCGAATCGCGCGCGCGCGAACGAGTCGGCCGTCAGGAGTGCGTCGCGCAGCGGGCCGTGCAGCTCGTGTCGCAGCCACTTCGACACCGGCACGCTGAACCCGCGCTTCCCCTGCGCGGTGCATTCCGGCGGCAGCCGCTCGTACGCGGCCTTGCGCAAGAGCCACTTGCCGCTGCGGCCGCGCAGCTTCACGCGCGTCGGTAGGCCCGTACACCACTCGACGAGCCGGTGATCGAGGAACGGCACCCGCAGCTCCAGGCCCGCGGCCATGGTCATCTTGTCGGCCTTCACCAACAGGTCATCGGGCAGCCACACGCGCCGGTCCAATTCCAGCATCCGCTCCAGCGGCGGCAGCCCTTCCGTCTCGGCCCAGTGCACCGCGAGCCGCTCGAGCAGCCCGCTCACCTTGCGCGGCGGGACCAGCCCGCCTCGCTCGCCACGGAGGATGCTCTTCTCCGCGTCGACGAAAGCGCAGGACACGCCGCGGTACCGCTCCTCGAGAGGGAGCGTCGACCAGTGCAGATACTTGCGCGCCTTGGGGTTGCGCATGAGCCGCGCTGCCAGCGGCGCAGCCTTGTCGACGGCGCCGGCGGCCGCGGCGCGCAGGTGCTCGAGCATGAGCATGGTGCGATAGATTGGATATCCGGCCAGCACCTCGTCGGCGCCTTCGCCCGAAAGAACGACGGTCACCTCTTCGCGGGCCCGCTTGCTCAAGTAATAGAGCGGCACGCAGGCCGCGTCGGCGACGGGCTCGTCCATGTACCAGACGAGCTGCGGGAGAAAGGCGTGAAAGTCGTCGGCGGTCACCAGCACCTCGCGGTGCTCGGTGCCCAGCGCGCGCGCCACGCCGCGCGCCTGGTCCAGCTCGGACGATCCGTCGTCGGCGAGATAGCCGACCGAGAAGCTCTTCACCGGCTCGCCGCCGCGCGCGTCGATCATGCGCGCGGCGATGGCGCTCGAGTCGAGCCCGCCGGAAAGGAACACGCCGACGGGCACGTCGGCCATGAGCCGATCCTCGGTCGCCGTGCGCAGCCGCGCCCAGAACTCCGCCGTCAGCTCTCCGTCGGTGCGGCGCTCCGGCTCGGGAGGAAAGACGGTGTGCCAGTATCGCTGGAGGGAGAGACGGCCGTTCTGGTAGACGGCGCGCGAGGCGGGCGGCAGCTTGTGAATCCCGGCGAACGCGGTCAGCCCCGCCGGCACGTAGCGGAGGCTGAGGTAGAGGTCGAGCGCCTCTTCGTCCAGCTCGCGCGGCACCGACGGATCGCAGAGCAGCGACTTGATCTCCGAGGCGAAGACGAGTCGCTCGGGGCCGAGATGGTAGTAGAGCGGCTTCTTTCCCAGCCGGTCGCGCGCCAGGAAGAGCCGCCTTTGGCGCGAATCCCAGATGGCGAAGGCGAACATGCCCGCCAGCCGCTCCGGCAGCGAGTCGCCCCACTCCTCGTAGCCGTGGACCAGCACCTCGGTGTCGCAGCGCGAGCGAAAGACGTGGCCGCGTGCCCGCAGCTCGTCGCGCAGCGCCGCATGGTTGTAGATTTCGCCGTTGAACGTGACCTGGACGGTCCCGTCCTCGTTGGCCATGGGCTGCGCGCCGCTGGATGAGAGATCGATGATGGCGAGGCGGCGGTGGCCGAGCGCGACCGGGCCGTCGATATACGCGCCGCTGCCGTCCGGGCCGCGGTGCGCGATGACATCCGTCATCCGCTCGAGCAGCGCCTGGTCGGCCCTTGCGGGGCGCGCCGGGTCCCGATTCAGGAAGCCGCAGATGCCGCACATGGCGTCTCCCAGCCGTAGAGAGCGAGAACGCGTTGCATGGGATCGTCGGCCGCCGCGGCGGCGGGGCGCGGCGCGCTCGCCGCCTCGATCATCCCGCGCGCCAGGTCGGCCGCATCGCCCGGCTGCACCAGCCGCACCTCGGGCGGCCGATGGCCGACGCTGGTCGCCACCACCGCGCGCCCGAGCGCCAGCGCCTCGCGCACGCTGACGGAATCTCCGTCGGCGAGCGTGGGCCGGACGAAAACGTCGCTCGAGGCCATCAGCGCCAGCGCGCTAGGCCGGTGAAGCTGGCCGAAGGCGTGCACGCCGGGGGCAGAGATCGTTTCCGTCCCTGCCCCGTAGACAGTGAGCCCGGCGGCCGGGAGCCGCACGCGCACTCGCGCGAAGGCCTGCAGCAGCACGTCGCGGCCGTAGATCTCGGGCGGCGCGAGCATGGCGCAGTAGAGCGGCGCGGCGCGGGCGCGCAGCTCGGCGAGCCCCGCGGGTGGCGCGCCCGGCTGGAGGAACTCGCGCGAGAATGCCGGCACGATCTCGATCCGGCGCGCATCGACTCCGCAGGCGACGAGGCAGTCGCGGATCTGTCGGCTCACCGCGACGACCATCGCGAAGCGCGAGGCGACGGCGCGCGCCACCGCCCTGCGCGCCGGAGAGCCGGCGAGCCAGGGAGGGCCCATCCCCGAATGAAACGTGACCATCGCCGAGCCCCGCCCGGCTGCCGCGCACGCCGCGGCCAGCGCCCACGACTTGGGATTCGCGCCGTTGGAGTGCAGGTGGATGCGATAGCCGCGCGCCGCGTACCAGGCGAGCAGCGCGACGAAACGCGCCACGCCGCCCGCCGGCACCACGCCGTCGGCGGGGAGCTGGCCCTTGCCGATGTCCAGCACGGCGCACTCGCCGCCCCGCGCGCGCACGGCGCGAAACAGCTCCTCGACGTGCGTCGCGACGCCGCCGTTGGGCGGCGGAAAGTCGCCGACGAGGAGGATTTTCATCGGCGTCGGTTCCGGGCGGACCATGGCTCTGCGGCGTTATGCGCGCTGCCACCCTCGCGCCGCCGGCAGGTAGATCCCCGCGGTAGGCAGCGCGGGGGCGTGCGCGACGGCCGCATAGCAGCGAGCCAGCTCCTGCGCGACGGCGCGCGGCGCAACCAGCTCCAGCGCGGCCTGGCGCGCGTTGGCGCCGACCTTGGCGACGCTCTCGGCGTCGTCGACGACCTGCGCGAGCCGGGCGGCGAGCGCGGCCGGCGCGCGCGGCGGCACCAGCCAGCCGGTGCGCCCCTGGTGGATCCAGGTCGGGTGCGAGCCCACGGCCGTGGCCACCACCGCAGCGCCGACGGCGAGCGCCTCGGGGACGGCGTCGGGCATGTTGCCGGAGCGGCTGGGGCCGATGACCGCGGCAGCGCGCGAGAAGACGGAGGGCAACTGTTCGAGCGAGATGGGATGCACGACCACCCGGTTGAGCATTCCCGCCGCGTCCGCCTGTGCTCGCAGCTTGCGCGCCTCGCAGCCCTCCCCCGCGATGAGCAGCTTGAGCCGCGGCCGCGCGTGCGCCAGCGCGAGGAAGGCGAGCAGCAGATCGGCGTGGCCGCGATCGGGCCCGTCGCAAGGAGAGGCGGCCACCACCCAGCGGATGGCCGGATCGAGCATGGGCGGGAAGATGGCCGCCGCGCGCAGATCGCTCTTCACGTCGAGGAGGCTGCGCAGGACGCAGGTGCTGGAGGGCGGTGCGCCTAGGGCGACCAGCGCCTCGCGCACCGAGGCCGCGCCGCACAAGGTGCGGCTGGCGTAGCGCGATACGTGCGCGGTTGCCGTCTTCACGTCCTCGCGACCGGCATGGACCAGCAGCGGCACGTGGAGGAGCTTCGCCACCACGCCGCACTTGAGGTGGCTCTTGCGCACGTGCAGTACCGCGGGCTTCATGCGGTAGATGGCGCACGCCAGGCCGACGACCGACTCGCCGTCGTGGCCTTCCACCCGATAGCCATAGTCGCGCAGCGCTTCCGAAACGTGCAGATCCGGTTCGCCGACGTACGCGACGCGACGCAAAGTATTGCGCATCACCCGCCCTCCAAACACTGCCGCCCCAGGGGAGCGCCGCCTGGAAGCTGGGTCGTGGGCTGGTCCGAGGCAAGGGCCGCCGCGCCAAAAAGGGCGGGCGGAAGGTTGATACCGAATAGATCAGGAAGCCAGCTCGGGGCGATGCCCGAGCATGATCCGCTTGATGCGCGCGGCGGCGTTTCCCTCGCCGGGGTAGACCGCGAGCGCGCCCAGGTAGACCACCGCGTAGGCCGCTCCCGCCAGGCAAAGCGCGAGGAACGGGTGAGGCCTCGAGGCGCTCCAACGCGCGATGGCCACCGCCGGAAAGCACGCCAGCAGGGACGCGGCCGCGATGATGCCGAGCTGGCGCCAGGGCAGCACGTCGCGCCAGCTAGCCTCCAGCTCACGCCGGACCCTCGCCAGCATGGCGATGCGGATGGCCGTCTCGGCCAGCGTGTGACCGCCGATGGCCCCGATCATTCCGAAGAGCCGCAGGCCGAGCAGGACGATCGGCAAGGTGACGATGAGCTTCACGAAGAAGATTCGGAAGATGTATTTCGTGCGGCCGAGCGCTCGCAGCACGCCTTCCAGCGGCAGCGCCGCAAGCGGCGTGATGAGGATCGCCACCCGGAAGATGGGGATGCTCGCGTCGTACAGGTGCGTGAACAGCGCCGGGACGAAGAGCGAGGCCGCCGCGACCATCCCCGCGGTGAAGGGGAAGAAGACGGCGGCGAGCCGCAGGTTGGCGTCGTGGAAGAGATGCACGCGGTGCTCGCGGCCCTCCGGCTCGGCGAGCCTGACTTGAAGGACGTCGCTGATGGGCGAATAGAGCAGGTTGACGATAGGAACCTGGAAACAACCCTGCGCATAGATGGCGAATGCTGCCGCGTCGACGCTCCAGCCGACGGCCCATTGATGGAACGTCCTCTGCGGGATATCGAGCAATACGGCCGCCCCGAAGGGGAGCGCATAGGCGAGCTGCCGGCGGAAGAGGGCCCAATCGAACTGCGGCCCGCCCCTCTTGAAGAGCAGCACGACCTGCAGCGCCAGGCGCGCGGCGCCGTGCACCACATACGCCCAGAAGAACCCGTGCAGCCCCCAGCCGAGCACGAGCGGCACCACGCTGGCGGCGACGCGCACGGCGTCGGAGAGGAAGATGACCCACGCCGCCGCGCGCGACTTGCCCTCGGCGGTGAGCTGCAACTCGATGCACGAGCTGGCGACCATGGTGAAGGCGATGAGCGCCACCGGCAGCCCGAAGCCTGCCAGCTCGGGGTTGCCGAACTGGCGCGCGGTGGCGAACCGCGCCGACCAGAGGACGAGGCCGCCCAGCGCCCCCGTGACGGTCACCGACACGAACGACTGCGTCAGCCAGGCCTGTGCGCGGCCATCCTTGCGGGGAATGAAGTAATAAAGGCTCTGCGATAGTCCCATCTGCAGCATGAAATAGCCGGTGCTCACCACCAGCCATACCTGCTTGTACGTGCCGAACTCGGACTGCGGCAGAAGCCGCGTGAGGATGAGCGGCAGCGCGAAACTCAGCACCGTCGCGCCCGCGCGGCCGAGCATGAGCGGCCCGGCCTGTCCGAGAATCCCCCGCGCCATCGCTATCCGTGCGCCGAGAGCGACGAGTGCTCCGGCGGCGCCCTCTCGAAGTTGGTGGGGCGCGCGCCGATGACGGGCTTCTGCACCGCCAGCATCTGGAAGGTGTCGGCGAACTGGCACGCGGTGAGCGCCTTCGAGCAGTTCCCCAGGATCCCCAGCGACGAGGCCTCCCACAAGACCTTGCGCTTGAGCGCGTAGGGATCGACACCCGGGACGTTGGGCATGTCTTCGGTGGTCACCGCGCTCACGAATCCCTCGGCCCTCAATGCCTGCGCCACGCCGGCGCTGTAATACCCGTTGCAATAAGCGAAATGAGCGATCGGCTTCTTCAGATGCTTCTCGATGGTCGCCTTGCAGAGCGCGATCTCGCGGCGGGCCTCGTCGAGGCGGTTGTTGGTCAGCACGGTGTGCTCGGCGGTGTGGCCGCCCGTGCTCACGCCATGCGCGTCCATCTCGCGCAGCATTTCCCAGGTCATGGGCAGGTGGCCTTCGGGCACTTTCAGCCCGTTGAGGCCCAGCCGATCTTCGAGCGCGTCGCACAGGCGCAGAAGGCCAGGCGTCGGGTGCCGCGCGATGAGGCGCTCGAGGACGTGGTGCGTGTCGGAGGCGCCCTCGAACGCGCGGGTTAGCCAGCGCTCCCACTCGCCGCTCACCCCCACCGCCATGGGCCCGATGCCGCGCTTCCGCATCCGCTCCAGCGCGGTCCAGAGGCGGTCGTGGCCCAGCCTGCGCTCCGTGCCGATGAACGCCGAGGGCACGTAGACGATGGCCGGCACGCGCATCGCGCGCATCGCGGGGAACGCCCAGGTGAAGACGTCGCGATAGCCGTCGTCGAAGGTGATCACCGCCACGTCGCGCGTGGCGCGGCGGCTGCCGTCGAGCACCGCCAGCGCGTCGTCGAGCGAGACGATGTCGTGCGTCTCCCGCAGCACCTCGAGGTGGTGGCGAAACGTCTTCTGCCCGACGTTGAGCGTGTGCAGCCCGCCGCGCTCGACTTCCTCCGCGAAGTCCTGCACCACGCGGTGATAGCTGAGGATGAGCACGCGCCGGCCGCCCACCGCGCGACGCTGCACGGCGGAGAGGAACTCGCGCGCCCCGGAGTAGTGCAGGGCCAGCGCCGCGCCGCCTTTGACGGCGCGCCGCGCAACCTGGATTGCCCGCGTCTTCAGCCCCGCCATCCGGACCCTCCCTCGGTCGACTGCCGCGCGAATCTGTGCATTGCGCGGCGCGGCTTCACCTCTGCTGGAAGAGCCTCAGCGCGGCGGCGAGCCGCTCCGGCCGGGGGGCGCCCAGGACTCGCCGCGCCTTGCGCACCACGTCGATGGCGCCCTTGGGGAGGGCCGCCTTGAAGACCTCGCGGGCGAAGACCGACGCTCCCAGCGCCGCCCTGGCCGCCCTGCCGCGCGCGCCGCGCCAGAGACGGAGCTGGATGGTCCAGCGCTCGCCGCGCGCCCACTCGCCCTTGTAGCCCTCGTTGCCGCGGAGGAAATCGAATTCCGATAGTTCTTCAGCGAACGCATCGGCGACGGTGCGGGCGAGCAGCACCAGGCCGACCGATTTGGAGGCCCAATTGGGGTCGTACCCGGATTGATAGTAAAGAAACTTTTCCCGGTGGACGACGCCATAGACCGACGCCACCGGCCGCCGCGCGGCGAAGAGCGTGTACATGCGCAGCCAGCCGCGCTCCGCCAGGAACGTGGTCGCGTCGCGGTGAAACGCCTCGTGGCGCGCGTCGCACAGGCCGCCCGAGCCGCCTTCGATCGCCCAGCGCTGGCGGTGCAGCTCGAGGAAGTTTTCCGTCGCGAGCGGCGCTTCTTCGACGGCGCGCGCGCAGGAGATCGAAACGCCGGGCTGGCGGAAGAGCCACTTCTCGCGGCGGCGCAGGTTTTCGCGCCGGCCCAGGGTTTCCAGGTATTGCTCGTAGTTGCCGCCCAGCGGAATGTGCGGACAGACGTACCGCAGTCGCCCGTCTCGCACCACGCGCCGCACCGGCCCGCCCAGGCCCGCATGTCCCGAGATGACCGCCCGCGCCGAGGGAAATCGCTGCGCGAGCTGCAGGGCGGTGGGGCTCTCGCGCCACATGCCGTCGAGATCGCACAGATCCCACTCCAGCTCGCCCAGCGCGCGCAGCGCCGCTTCCAGCACCTCGCGCTCGCGCCCCGGCTCGGCGAGGAGGTCGAGGTAATCGCAGCCCGTGGCGTCGTCGCCGAGGAAAGCCACGCGCCGCGCCGGCACGCCGCCCACGCGCACGCGCTCTGCGTAGAGCGGCATCAAGCCGATCAACCGCTCGCCCTCGCGGACGCAGATGATCCGCAGCTCCCGGCCCTCGCCGAAATGCCGCCACCACGGCTCGAGCCATTCGTAGGA
>Ga0137391_10001655_pt1 | contig 16336 bp, 17 predicted proteins | sample 15con2h24BmetaG_FD_101399 | JGI IMG/M metagenome (GOLD analysis project Ga0137391, IMG submission 101399) | Vadose zone soil microbial communities from Angelo Coast Range Reserve, California, USA - 15con2h2.4B metaG | ecosystem: Environmental > Terrestrial > Soil > Vadose zone > Saprolite...
AGCCGCGGCCTCGCTGCCGCCGCTGCGCGAGGTCATCGCGCGCTACGGGATCGCTGCGCGCAAGAGCTTTGGCCAAAATTTCCTGCTCGACCTCAACCTGACGGGTCGGATTGCGCGGGCGGCGGGACGGCTCGACCATGCGACTGTCGTTGAAATCGGTCCCGGACCAGGCGGTCTGACGCGGGCGCTGCTAGATGGCGGCGCCCGCCGGGTCATCGCGATCGAGCGAGACCAGCGCTGTCTCGCAGCACTTGGCGAGCTTGCCGCGGCTCATCCCGAGCGCCTCGAAATCGTCGCCGCAGATGGGCTCGAAGTCGACCCGGCGACACTCGCCGAGCCGCCCCGCAAGATCGTCGCCAACCTTCCCTACAACATCGCCACCCCGCTCCTCATCGGCTGGATCGATCGGATTCGGGAATATGAGAGCCTGACCCTGATGTTCCAGCGCGAGGTCGCCGAGCGCCTGGTTGCCGGGCCGTGCAGCAAGTCCTATGGACGGCTTTCGGTGCTGGTCCAATGGGTCGCCGAGGCGCGCATCCTGTTCGATGTGCCTGCCCGAGCCTTCGTCCCTGCGCCCAAGATTACATCGAGCCTCGTCGGCATCCGGCCCCGCCCCGAACCGCTCGCAGCGGCGACAAGGCCAGCGCTCGAACGCGTCACCGCCGCCGCTTTCGGCCAGCGCCGCAAGATGCTGCGGGCGAGCCTCAAACCGCTCGGGATCCCCTTGGAGCCCCTGCTTGCGCGAGCCGGCATCCTGCCGACCGCGCGCGCCGAGGAACTATCGGTCGCCGAATTCTGCGCACTCGCCCGCGCCCTGGAACATGACCGGCAGTTTTGACTGTTTTGTAGCCGATCGGATTACCAAGATTGACGCACAGATCGCGCTTCGAGAGTATTACTCGATGAAAAAGCCGATCATAACCATCGCGGGATCGCTTGGATCAGGCAAATCCTCGACCGCGAAGGCGGTCGCCTCGGCACTTGGATTTCGGCATTTTTCCTCCGGCGATCTTTTTCGGCAGCTTGCAGTCGAGCGGGGCGAATCGATCGAAGCGATGAATATTTCGGCAGAGGTGCAGCGCGATATCGATCTCAAGGTGGACAGCTTACTTCAAGAGATGTACCGCACGGACGAAAAGCTTGTCATTGATTCGCGCATGGCCTGGCATTGGATGCCGCTTTCTTTCAAGGTGTTTCTCGTGGTCGATCCAGATACGGCTGCCGAACGCATCTTCAATCATCTGCAAGAAGAAGGTCGAATGAGCGAGGATGCGACTTCCGTTCAAGAAGTGTGCAAAAGCATAGATCGGAGATTTGCAAGCGAGAAGAAGCGGTACGCTGCGCTCTACGGAGTCAACGCGACCGATCCGCTGAATTTCGATGTCGTAATAAACACGAAGTACAACGACTTGAAAACAGTGACAGCAATCGTGGGCGCCGCGTACCATGCGTGGCGAATTGATAAACACCTGTAATCGGAGAGGACGAGGAGAAACCCGCGCCTTTGGATCGTCATTCGATGTTTTGCACCTGCTCGCGAAACTGCTCGACCCCGGCCTTCAACGACAGCCCGATGCGCGTCAGATCGAGATCGGCCGATTTCGAGCACAGCGTGTTGGCCTCGCGGTTCAGTTCCTGGCAGAGAAAATCCAGCCGGCGGCCGACTGCCTCCCGCTGCTGCAGCAGATCGGCGGCCTGGTCTAGATGGGCGCGCAATCGCTCGAGTTCCTCGCGGACATCCGAGCGAGCCACCAGCAGTGCCATTTCCTGGGCGACCCGCTCTTCTGAAATCCCCGAGACGAGATCGGTGAGGCTCGCCAACATTTTCAACAGCCTCTCCCGAATCGCGGCCGGCTGGGCTGCCGCGCATTGTCCCGCCGCGGCAACGAGCGCCGCCATTTCTCCCAGCTGACTTTGCAAAAGCACGGCCAATCGTGCTCCTTCCTCGGCTCTCGCAATCGCCAGCCGGTCGAGCGCGGTCGCCCAACTGCCGAGGACCGCAAGCCTGCGCTCCTCGATCACCGCATCCTCGTCGTCCTCGACTGTCTCGACGACGCCGCGCAGCGCCAACAGACCATCGAGGCGTGGCGGGGCCGCCTCGACCTCGCCCGCGAGTTGGTTCATCAGACCGAGGAGCTGGGTCAGGGCTTCACGATTGATGCGCACCGTCGCCGGCGCGGTACGGGTAACCGTGAGGTTGGCGGAGAAATTGCCGCGGCGGAAGCGCTGCGTCACCATGGCGCGCAGCTGCGGCTCCAATGCATCGAATCCGGGGGCCAGCCGAAGCCGCAGGTCGAGCGTCTTACCGTTGACGCTCTTAACCTCCCACACCCAGGAGATGCCCAAGCCTTCGCCGTCCGCTCGTGCGAACCCGGTCATGCTTGCAACGTTCACACCGGCCGTGCCCTCTTCTGCCGACGCCGCGGCAATATCTGCACCCGTCCCAAATCTCTACGGCCGGCCGCAGGCTCGCGCTCAGGGGGGGCCGGTAAAGATCAGAGACGCATTGGTCCCGCCGAAGCCGAAGGAATTGGAAAGCACGTAGCTCACCTTGCGCTCTTTCGCCTGCTTCGCCACCAGATCGATGTCGCAGGACGGCGACGGGTTGTCGAGGTTCAAGGTCGGCGGCACAACCCCGTCGCGGATCGCAAGGATCGAGAAGATCGCCTCCACACTCCCGGCGGCACCGAGCAGATGCCCGATCGCCGACTTTGTTGAGGACATCGACAGCGCGTATGCGTGCTCGCCGAAAAGCCGCTTGACGGCCCCCAGTTCAATCTCGTCGCCGAGCGGGGTCGAGGTGCCGTGCGCGTTGATGTAATCAATCTTGTCCTCCGCCAGGCCTGCCCGCTTCAGGGCATTTCGCATCGACCGGAAGGCGCCCTTGCCATCCTCAGAAGGCGCGGTCAGGTGAAAGGCGTCCGACGACATGCCGTAGCCGATTACTTCGGCATAAATCCTCGCCCCGCGCTGCCTTGCATGTCCGTATTCCTCGAGCACAAGTATCCCGGCGCCTTCACCCATCACGAAACCGTCGCGCTCCCGGTCCCAGGGTCGGGAAGCGCGCGGGGGATCGTGATTGAACCCTGTCGACAAGGCACGCGCTGCGGCAAAGCCCGCCAGACCTAATCGGCAGACCGCCGCTTCGGTGCCGCCGCAGACCATTACATCGGCATCGTCCAGCATGATCAGCCGTGATGCATCGCCGATGGCATGCGCCCCGGTCGAACAGGCCGTGACCACGGCGTGGTTTGGGCCGGTGAAGCCGTAACGGATCGAGACATGTCCGGAGGCCAGGTTGATCAGATTGGCAGGAATGAAAAACGGCGATAAGCGGCGGGGCCCGCGCTCGTGCAGGGTTAGCGCCCCCTCGGTGATACCCGGAAGACCGCCGATCCCCGAACCGATCATCACACCGGTGCGTTCGCACGCTTCTTCGCTTTTCGGCTGCCAACCGGCATCCTCGACCGCCTGGGTGGCGGCCGCCAGCGCGTAGACGATGAACCCGTCCATCTTGCGCTGATCCCTGGGCAACACCCAGTCGTCGGCATTGAACAGACCGGAGGTGGTCTCGCCGCGCGGCACCTGCGCAGCGATCCTTGCAGGTAAATCCGAAACCTCGAAGGACTGGATCGCTCGGACGCCAGACGCGCCCGCGATCAGGCTGTTCCAGTTGCGCTCAAGGCCAATACCGAGGGGCGTCACGAGCCCCATGCCAGTCACGACGACGCGCCGCATCCTAATCTCGCAGGTTGCCGGACGGGCGATCGCTCAACCGCCGGACGTGATGGCAGAAAGGCTGCTCGTCCAAAATCGACGACGAATCGAAAGGCTCAACTGTGAGATTCGATGAAGTTGACGGCATCCTTGACCGTGACGATCTTCTCCGCCGCATCATCCGGGATCTCGCACCCGAATTCCTCCTCGAAGGCCATCACGAGCTCGACCGTGTCGAGGCTGTCGGCGCCCAGATCGTCGATAAAACTGGCGTTTTCGGTCACCTTCGATTCGTCGACGCCCAAATGCTCGACGACGATCTTCTTGACCCGATCGTTGACGTCACTCATCCGTTCTTTTCCTCGCTGGCTTGCTCGAAAGTCGCTTTGGCACTGGGGTACCCGGCGCCGTCCGCCGTCACGGTGTCGCCACCGGGGGCCGTATAGAAGGCGCGGATCACATAGCACGATTTCGTCGGTCGTGCCAATTCGGCTAGCTCGGGCGACCTATACCATGGCCATGCCGCCGTTGACGTGCAAGGTCTGACCAGTGACATAGGCCGCCTCCGGGCTCGCGAGATAGACGACTGCGGCAGCGACATCTTCGGGCGCACCGAACCGACCAGCGGGAATCGTCCCGAGCAGCCGCGCCTGCTGCTCCGCGCTGAGCTTGTCCGTCATCGCCGTCACGATCGCGCCGGGCGCAACGCAGTTGACCGTTATGCCGCGACCGGCGACCTCGGCTGCGATGGATTTCGACATGCCGATCATCGCGGCCTTCGCGGCTGCGTAGTTGGCTTGTCCTGCATTGCCAGTGACGGCAACGACGGAGGTCACTCCGATGACGCGACCGTGCCGCCGCCGCAGCATTCCGCGCAGGACCAGGCGGGTAAGCCGGAAAGCAGCGGTTAAGTTGACATCGAGGACAACCCGAAAGTCCGCGTCGGTCATCCGCAGGGCCAAAGCGTCGCGAGTGAGGCCCGCATTGTTGACGAGAATGTCGACCCGCCCCATTACCGTTTCAGCTTCCTTGAGCAAACGATCCGGGGTTGCCGGGTCGGTAAGATCACCCAATCCGACGTGAGCGCGTTCGCCCAGCTCGCCCGCCAGCGCGCCCAGCACGCCCGCCCGAGTACCCGTGAGCATCACCTGCACCCCCCGGCCGTGCAGAGCCCTCGCGATCGCCCCGCCGATACCACCGGAGGCCCCGGTCACCAGCGCGGTCTGGTCCGATAGATCGAACATCAAAAGCCCTCGGCCAATAATGGTGGCTGACACGCGAGCCCGCGGCTCAGAACTCTTTGATCAGTGCTTCGACTTCGGCGGGCGTGCCTACCGAACGGGTCGCCAGTGCGGGCTCGATTCGCTTGACCAGACCGGCGAGCACGCGGCCGGCTCCGATCTCGGCGACTTCTTCGACCCCCGCCATTCTGAGGTAGACCACGCTCTCGCGCCACCGCACGATCGCCGTAACCTGCCCGACGAGTTGACGTTTGATCTCTGCCGGATCGCTGATCGCCGACGCCGACAGATTGGTGACGAGCGGCACGAGCGGCGAGCGCAGCTCCGTCGCGTCGAGGGCCTCCGCCATAACCTCGGCGGCCGGCGCCATCAACGGGGAATGAAAAGGGGCGCTAACCGGAAGAATGATCGATCTACGCGCATGCCGTTCGCGGGCGATTGCAATCGCCCGCTCGACGGCGCGGTGGTGCCCACTGACGACAACCTGCTCCGGGGCATTGTCATTCGCCACCACACACACCTCCTCCGGCGTGCTGCCCGCCGCCGCGACGGCGATCGTCCGCGCCGCCTCGACGTTCAGACCTAGCAGCGCCGCCATCGCCCCCTCGCCGGGCGGGACGGCCTTCTGCATCGTCGTCCCCCGGAGTTTGACCAGGCGCGCGGCAGTGCTGACCGCGACTGCGCGCGCGGCCGCCAGCGCCGAGTATTCGCCGAGGGAATGTCCGGCCACGTAGGCGACATGCCGGCCAAACACGAGACCGCCTTCCGCTTCGAGAACCCGAATCACCGCGAGGCTCATCGCCAGCAGCGCGGGCTGCGCGTTTTCGGTCAGGGTAAGTTCGCTTTCCGGCCCTTCGAACATCAGGTGCGAAAGGCGCTGGGACAATGCCTCGTCGACTTCTTCGAAGAGATAGCGGGCCGCAGAGAATGCTTCAGCGAGGTCGCGCCCCATACCGACAGCCTGTGACCCTTGCCCCGGAAAGACAAATACCCGCTTCATTCGGAACATATCCCCCAGCGATCTGGCATTCGCCCGGACACCCGCCCTGCGTGGTCATAGACCGGCCACCGCCCCTGTCAAGGAGTGGCACACCGGGCGCTCCGGGAAGGGATCCACGAGGCGGGTCCCGCCGTGATAGTGCCCCACTTAAACTGAGATACCACCCTCACGGTTGCCGTCTTGTCTCGAGGACAGCTTCCGGTATAATGTTCCGATCCTCTCTGCCGGCCGCACCCGCTCGGTCCGTTCGGCGGGCGCTTGGATCCTGAACAGCCACAAGGTGATTCTGCGGCATGTCCCTGTACGAAAACGTATTTATCGCCCGCCAAGATATTTCCGGGGCGCAGGTTGATGCTCTTGCCGATGCATTCACCCAGCTCCTCGCTGACAATGACGGCGAAGTCAAGAAGCGGGAATATTGGGGATTGCGCAACCTTTCCTATCGGATGAGAAAAAACCGCAAGGGACACTACGTGCTGCTGAACATCGCAGCGCCGCCCGCCGCCATCGCCGAACTCGAGCGAACGATGCGGATCAATGAGGACGTGATCCGGTACCTAACCACTCGCGTCGACGCATTCGACGAGGGACCGTCCGTGATCATGCAGAGCCGGGGCAGCCGGGACGAGCGTCCGCGGCGCGGCGACCGCGAGCGATACGGCGAAGGTCGCGACGGGGCAAGCGAACGTCCCTCGGGCGCCGACCGGGCCGACCGGCCGGTGCCGGAAGCGGTGGAGGCATAAGATGGAAAGTCAATCCGGTGGCGCTGGGGCGCGGGGTGCCTCGGCGCGCCGCCCGTTCTTCCGGCGGCGGAAATCGTGCCCGTTCTCCGGTCCGAACGCGCCAAAGATCGACTACAAGGATGTCAAGCTGTTGCAGCGCTTCGTCTCGGAGCGGGGCAAGATCGTGCCGAGCCGGATCACTGCAGTCTCGACGAAAAAGCAGCGCGAGCTTGCTCAGGCAATCAAACGAGCACGGTTTCTTGGCCTGCTCCCGTACATGGTGAAGTAGGCGGGCGTGCGGCGGGCCGCGGCATGGGCCGATTTGGGGTCGCTGGGATCGCGGCGCTTTGCGGAGCGTTCGCCGCCGGTCCGTCCCTCGCAGTAGCGACGGGCTCCCCGAACTCGCTGATTCTCGTTTACCTCTCTCAGCTGCCGCTGTTTATCGGCGGGTTGTGGCTGGGTGCGGGCGCCGCGGTACTGGCTGGTCTTACGGCGTCCCTGATGTTGCTGGCGGCCAGCAATACCATGGCGGCATTGATGTTTGCCGCGCTGAACGTCGTGCCGGTGATTCTGCTGGTCCGTCAGGCCTTGCTGGCACGCACCGCCGCCGCCGGCGCCGTCGAATGGTATCCGCCGGGCCTTCTCGCGGTCTGGCTGACCGGCCTCGGCCTGACCGCGATCGCTATTGCCCTCCTCGTGCTCGGCGGCCCCGACGGTATGCAAACGGCGGTGAGCGAGACGCTGGCACCGGCGCTCGATCGTCTATTCGAGGAGAATGCGCCCGGTCGCGACGAACTCGCCGGCCTCCTCGCGATGATCATGCCGGGCCTCGTTGCCGCCTCTTGGATGGCGATGACGTTGGTCAATGGCACTCTCGCACAAGGTTTGCTGGCGCGCGTTGGAGCGAGCTGGCGGCCGTCTCCCGCCCTCCGAGCGCTCAGCCTACCAATGTGGTTCCCGGTGCTCCCGGCACTCGCCGCATCGGCCACGGCCCTCGGCGGTACGATGCGCTTTCTCGGCATCAATGTGATGATCGTGCTGACCGTCCCGTTCTGCCTTGCCGGCCTGGCGTTACTCCACGCGATCGCATACCGGTTCTCTCGCCCGGCTGTTCTGCTCGTCGTATTCTACGTGTTGGCAGGGTTGTTCGGCTGGCCGCTGCTGCTGGCCACGTTTTTGGGGCTGATCGACACTTCGTTTCGGCTCCGGCGGCGGCTTCCCCTTGCTCAGTCTCTTGGAGGAAACAAATGATGGTTGACCTGATCCTGCTCGAACGGGTCGAGAAGCTGGGCCAGATGGGTCAGCTCGTGAAGGTGAAGCCCGGCTTTGCGCGCAATTACCTGCTGCCGCAAAAGAAGGCGCTGCGAGCGACTAAGGAAAACCTCGCCTTTTTCGAGAGCCAGCGCACCCAGCTCGAGGCGAACAATCTGCAGCGGAAGTCAGAGGCGACTGAAATCGGCGCCAGGATCGAGGGCCTGAGTGTCGTCATCGTTCGCCAGGCGGGCGAAAGCGGACAGCTCTACGGCTCGGTTTCCGCTCGCGACCTGGCCGAGGCTGTGACCGAAGCAGGTTTCAGGATCGAGAAGAGCCAGATCGTTCTCGAAAGGCCGATCAAAAGCCTGGGGATGCATTCGGTGAGGATCGTTCTGCATCCGGAAGTCTCGGTGATAATTACCGCCAACGTCGCCCAATCGGCGGAGGGAGCTAATATGCAGGCCAGAGGCATCGACCCGCTGCGAATGCGCGACGAAGAGGACAGCGAGCCCGATCTGGTCGCTACCGAGAGCCCTTCGAGCCAGCGAAGAGAAGGAGGAACCCGCACCGGGTGAAGCGCAACACACAGCCTCTCTGGTCTCCTCACGATGTCGTTGCTGGCGCACCTGTTCGAGCGGATCGGCACCGTCGGTCGGCTGTGCATCATCGATGCCCACGGGCGGCGTCACGTTTTTGCAGGGTCACCCGGGCCGGACGTCGCAATCCGGCTCCACGACCCGGCATTGCACTGGAAACTCCTCGTCAGGCCGCGGCTCTTCCTGCCCGAGGCCTATGTGGATGGGACGCTGACGATCGAGGAAGGCAGCCTTTATGATCTGATCGACCTGCTCGCGGCCAATCTCGATTCGTTGCCGGAGGGGTTCCTCGAACGCCTCTTGAATGGCTCCCTCACCGTGTTACGGCGGATACATCAATATAACCCGCTATCGCGTGCCCGGCGAAACGTCGCTCACCACTATGATTTGTCGGACGAGCTCTATGAGCTGTTCCTCGACCAGGACCTTCAGTACTCCTGCGCGTACTTCCATGACAGCACCGACGACCTCGACACCGCCCAACTCAATAAGAAACGGCACATCGCAGCAAAGCTGCTGATCCGTCCGGGACAAAGGGTGCTCGACATCGGCTCGGGGTGGGGCGGCCTCGCGCTCTACCTCGCCGGGGAATGCGGCGCTGACGTGACCGGTTTGACCCTCTCAACCGAGCAGCACAAGGCGGCGGTGCGCCGCGCCGCGGCGGCTGGGCTCGCCGATCGCGTCAGGTTCCATTTGCGCGATTACCGAGAGGAACGCGGGCTCTACGACCGAATCGTTTCGGTCGGCATGTTCGAACATGTCGGCATCAATCATTATAGCGCTTTCTTCACCACGCTGAAGTCGCTGCTGGCGCCGGACGGGCTGGCGCTGCTGCATTCGATCAGCCGCATGGGCGGGCCGGGTTCGACCCACCCCTGGATCCGAAAATACATCTTTCCGGGCGGCTACATGCCGGCACTTTCGGAAGTCCTCCCGCCGGTCGAACGATCGAAGCTGTGGATCACGGATATCGAGATTCTGCGCCTGCACTACGCCGAGACCCTGAGATCCTGGCGGCGCCGATTCGAGCGAAACCGCGATCGCCTGCGGACAATCTACGACGAGCGCTTCTGCCGGATGTGGGAAATGTACCTAGTCGGCTCCGAGGTCGCATTCCGGCGGGGCTGGTGCATGGTCTTCCAAATGCAGCTTACGATGGCGTTCGACACGGTGCCGATAACGCGGGACTACATACCGGATTGGGAGCGCGAGCAGCGAACGGCTTCCGACCGGGCCGCCTGACGATCATCCCCGACATCCACAGGGTGTGAATCTTATTCCGGCGGGGCTGCGATCCCGGTGGTGGTATTTTGCGGCCGCATGGAAACAAGCATGACGTCCCGGGTCACCCCGCTGCGCGGTCCCGACCCCGAACCTCTTCGCATCCCGCCCTACAACACCGACGCCGAGCAACGCCTCTTGGGCGCACTGCTGACCCGCAACGCCGCCTATTCGCGGGTGTCGGAGTTCCTCATGCCGGAGCATTTCGGCAATGCCGTGCACGGCCGAATCTTTGCGGCAATCGGCAAGCTGATCGAGCGCGGGCAAATCGCCGATCCAGTGACCCTCAAGAACCTGTTCGACCAGGACGACGCGCTGACCGAGATCGGCGGAGCGCAGTACTTGGCCCGCTTGGCTACAGCCGTAGTGACGATCATCAACGCGGAGGATTACGGTCGCACCATCCACGATCTCTACCTCAGGCGCGAGCTGATCACCGTTGGCGAGGATGTTGTCAACGAAGCCTTCCGGCAGGATCTCGACGATCCTGCGCGGGAGCAGATCGAACGTGCCGAAAAAAAGCTGTTTGACCTCGCCACTGTGGGGCAAATCGAAGGCGGGTTTCGTGCATTTTCGGTGCCACTGACAAACGCTATCAACAACGCGGAGGCGGCGCGCAAGCGCGACGGCAAGCCCGTTGGAGTGGTGACTGGATTTCGGGACCTTGACGCAAAACTTGGCGGGCTGCACCCATCAGATCTCGTGATCCTGGCCGGGAGAACGGCGATGGGCAAGACGGCGCTCGCCACCAATATCGCGTTCAACGCGGCGAAAGTGTACAGGCCGGCGCGCACTCCCGATGGTCGTACGATCGCCGAGGACGGGGCTGTGGTCGGCTTCTTCTCACTAGAAATGTCGGCCGAACAGCTAGCCACCCGAATTCTTGCTGAGGAGTCGGGCGTCTCTTCCGACCGCATCCGCCGTGGCGATGTCAGCAACCAAGACTTCGACAAATTTGTCCGGGCGAGCCAGCAACTCGCCGCACTGCGGCTGTTCATCGACGATACACCGGCACTGACCATCTCTGCCTTGCGCATCCGCTCGAGGCGTCTAATGCGCCAGCAAGGGCTTGGGCTTATTGTCGTCGATTACCTGCAACTGCTGCGCCCCTCGGTCCAGGTGCGCACGCTCGAGAACAGGGTGCAGGAGATCTCCGACATCACTCGCGGCCTGAAGGCGCTGGCCAAGGAGCTCAATGTCCCGGTGTTGGCGCTGTCGCAGCTGTCCCGCGCAGTCGAGCAGCGCGAGGACAAACGGCCGATGCTCGCCGACTTGCGCGAATCCGGTTCCATCGAGCAGGACGCCGATGTCGTCATGTTTATCTTTCGCGAGGAATATTACAAGTCACGTGAGCCTGTCCGCGGTCCTGATGAACCTGAAGACAAGTTTAACAAGCGTTACCAAGAATGGAAAGAAGATCTCGAGAAGATTCATGGTCTAGGCGAGATCATCATCGCCAAACAACGCCACGGCCCAATCGGCACGGTCAAACTTCGCTTCGACGCGCACACAACGAAGTTCGAGGACTTTGCTGCATCCGATCACTTGCCGACGGTGCGCTGATCGGCTAAGACCCGGTCATGGCAAGCGATCCCGCCGAGCGTGCGGGCGCCATCCTCGAAATCGATCTGACGGGCATTGTCGCGAATTGGCGATCCCTGGCGGCGCGGGTCGAGCCCGCGCGCTGCGCAGCGGTCGTTAAGGCTGACGCCTACGGCCTGGGCGCGCCACAGGTGTCGGCCGCGCTCGCTACGGCGGGATGTCGGTTGTTCTTTGTCGCCTCGCTCGACGAGGGGATCGCGCTGCGCAAGGTGCTTCCTGCATCGTGCGAGATCGCGGTCTTGAACGGCCCCGTGCCCGGCTCGGCAGAGGAGTTCGTCTCGCACCTTCTCGTCCCCGTCCTCAACGAACCCGGGCAGATCGCTGCGTGGGCGGAGACTGTCCGTCGGCACGGCCAGCGGCCGGCGATGCTGCACGTCGACACCGGGATGACGCGCCTCGGCTTGACCAAGCAGGAGTTTGAAGCGCTTGCTCCCGTCGGGACTCCGAGGCAGCATGCAACCTGCTGGCGTGCGCTAATCAGCCATCTCGCTTGCGCCGACGAGCCCGCGCATCCGCTCAATGAGGCTCAACGCATGCGCTTTGCTGCCGCGCGGCGCCAGTTCGGCGACGTACCCGCCAGTCTGGCCGCATCGTCAGGGATCTTTCTCGGCCGCGGGTTTCACTTCGACTTTGCGCGCCCGGGTGCGGCGCTCTATGGCGTCAACCCACAGCCCGGCACCTCCAATCCGATGCGCCAGGTCGTTCGGCTGAAAGGCAAAATCCTGCAAGTCCGCAAGGTTGACCGAGGTGATGCGGTTGGCTACGGTGCGGCACATGTCATGGATCGACCGGGCCGCCTTGCAACCGTTGCGGTCGGCTACGCCGACGGTTGGTTCCGCTCACTGAGCCATCGCGGCTCGGGTCGTCTCGGCGGCCGGCGGCTCCCTCTTCTCGGTCGAGTCTCGATGGATCTCGCCGTTTTCGATGTCTCCGCCGTCGACCCTACACTGGCGCAGCCCGGCGGCTTTATCGAGCTCCTGGACGACCATTACGGTGTCGATGCGGCGGCGGCCGATGCCGGCACGATCGGCTACGAGATCTTGACTGCACTCGGACGACGCTACCATCGCGTGTATCGCGACGAGGCGAACCTGTGCTGACGTTCCTCGCCGCGATCGGCACGGTCTTTCTCGGCTTTCTCGCCGCGACCGGACGGATTGTGATGTTCGCGGGTCTGGCGCTGGCGACCACGTTTACGCCGCCCTTTTATCTTCGCGCGGTTTTGCGCGAGATGGTCAACATCGGATACTTCTCGCTACCCGTGGTCGGGCTGACGGCGATCTTCACCGGCATGGTGCTGGCGCTCCAATCCCACACCGGTTTCAGCCGATTCGCGGCGGAGGGTGCGGTGGCGACCGTCGTCGTGCTGTCGGTCACCCGGGAGCTCGGGCCGGTCATCGCCGCGCTGATGGTCGCCGGCCGCGTCGGGGCGGCGATGGCGGCCGAGATCGGGACGATGCGCGTCACCGATCAGATCGATGCTCTGACGACCTTGTCCACCGACCCGTTGCGCTACCTGGTACTGCCGCGCCTCCTTGCCGGAGTTATCACCATGCCGATGCTGGTGGTGGTCGCGGATATTATCGGCGTTTTTGGCGGTTATCTCGTCGGCGTCTACAAACTGGACTTCAATCCTCAGGCTTATCTGGACGGCACGCGCCAACACCTCGAGACTATGGATGTCGTCTCGGGTCTCGTTAAGGCGGCAGTATTTGGTTTTATCATCGCACTGATGGGCTCCTATCATGGCTATTATTCGCGCGGAGGAGCGCAAGGTGTTGGGCAATCGACAACCTATGCCGTCGTCTCTGCCTCGGTCTTGATCCTGGTCGTCGACTACCTGATCACCGCAGCCTTTTTCGGGCGATGACGAACGCTGATCCAGTGTTGAAGATCTCCGTCCGAGGGTTGCGGAAGTCATTCGGCCGCAAGCGCGTGCTCGACGGCCTCGAAATCGATTGCGACAGCGGCAAAAGCCTCGTCATCATCGGCGGTTCGGGCACCGGGAAATCGGTGTTGGTCAAGTGCATTCTCGGCTTGCTTCACCCCGAAGCAGGATCGATCCGCATCGACGGCATAGAGACCGTGGGACTGCGGCGCGCTGCCCGCGAGCGCCTGACTCAGAAGTTCGGCATGCTGTTCCAGGGCGGCGCTCTGTTCGACTCGCTGCGAGTATGGGAGAATGTCGCGTTCGGACTGATCCAAGGACGCGGTATGGAGCGGGCGGCGGCGAAGGACATCGCGCTCGCGAAGCTCGCGGCGGTCGGGCTCGGAGCCGAAGCCGGAGAGCTGCGGCCGGCCGAGCTCTCCGGCGGTATGCAAAAGCGGGTGGCACTCGCGCGGGCGATTGCGGCCGAGCCCGAAATCATTTTTTTTGACGAGCCGACCACCGGGCTCGACCCGATCATGGCCGATGTGATCAACGATCTGATTGTCAAATGCGTGCGCGAAGTCGGCACCACCGCGGTTTCGATCACCCACGACATGATTAGTGCGCGCAAAATCGCCGATCGCATCGCGATGCTGCACGAGGGTCGCATCGTCTGGCACGGACCGACCGAGGAGATCGATCGCTCCGCCGATCCGTTTGTCGACCAGTTCATCAATGGCCGTGCCGAGGGACCGATCCAGATGCAGATCCGAGCGGCATGAAGAGCCCGATGGTATCCCGAATTCTGGATTGGGGTCATTTCACGTCATTTGCTCCCCGTGGCCGGACTTGTTCCGGCCATCCACGCCTACTTTCCGCCGGGCGGAATCCCTTGCGAAGTCGTGGGTGGCCGGAACAAGTCCGGCCACGGGAATTAAAGGTCGGTGCTGGCCCGAGCAATACCGGCGCCAGCAATTTAGCGCGGCGGGACTGAACCAATGGCTCGGGCGCAGGCTCGCTTCGCTTGTCAGCAATGCGGCGCCGTGCATCCCAAATGGACCGGCCGCTGCGACGGTTGCGGCGCCTGGAACAGCCTGATCGAGGAACTGCCGCGCGAAGCCCTCCCGAGCGGGCTTGGCAAGGGAAGAGTCGACCGCCGCGGCGGCCGCGCACTCGGCTTTGTCGGCCTGACCGGACCGAGCATCCTCCCGCCGCGCCGGCAGACCGGCATCGCCGAGTTCGATCGCGTCTGCGGTGGCGGGTTCGTTCCCGGCTCGGCGATCCTGGTCGGCGGCGATCCCGGAATCGGCAAGTCGACATTGCTGCTCCAGGCGGCGGCTGCGATTGCACCACGGAGCGGGCTCTCCTCAGGGCAGACCGCGAGCGCCGCCTATATCACCGGCGAGGAGGCGATCGATCAGGTTCGCCTACGGGCTGAGCGTCTCGGCGTCGCCGCCAGCTCGGTGCTGCTGGCCGCGGCAAGCAATGTGCGAGACATCATCGCCTCGCTCGATCGGGAAGACGCGCCCGGTCTGGTCGTCATCGATTCAATCCAGACGATGTATCTCGACACGCTCGACAGCGCGCCCGGCACGGTCAGCCAAGTCCGCGCAGCGGCGCAGGAGTTGATCCGGGTAGCGAAGCGGCGCGGCTTCGTCCTGGTCCTCGTCGGCCATGTGACCAAGGAGGGCGTCATCGCCGGGCCCCGAGTGCTCGAGCACATGGTCGACACCGTGCTCTACTTCGAGGGCGAGCGCGGGCATCAATTTCGGATTTTGCGCGCGGTGAAGAACCGCTTTGGCGCCACCGACGAGATCGGCGTCTTCGAGATGAGCGATTGCGGCCTTGTCGAGGTCCCGAACCCCTCGGCCTTGTTTCTCGCCGGACGTCCGACAGCCGGAGAAGAGGTGGTTGGAGAAAATGCGCCGGAAGGGTCAAGCGCCGGGCAGGTCAGCGGATCCGCCGTGTTCGCCGGCATGGAGGGGACTCGTCCGGTGCTCGTCGAGGTTCAAGCGCTGGTCGCTCCGGCGTTGCTCGGAACGCCGCGCCGGGCGGTCGTCGGCTGGGACGGAACGCGGCTGGCGATGATTACCGCGGTGCTCGATGCGCGCTGCGGTCTGTCGGTCGGCGCCAATGACATCTACCTCAACATCGCCGGCGGGTTGCGGATCGTCGAACCGGCGGCCGATCTTGCCGTGGCGGCGGCACTGGTCTCGGCATTGCGCGAGACGCCGGTACCGGCCGACACCGTCGTGTTCGGTGAAATCGCGCTCTCGGGCGATGTTCGCCCGGTCGGCCATACCGACGCTCGGCTCAAAGAGGCGGCCAAGCTCGGCTTCACCGAAGCGTGGATGCCGATCCGCCGAGGCAAGCGGCGCGAGCAGGCCGCCGCAGCGGGGCTCGAGACGGCCGCGATCGGGCATTTAAGCGAACTCGTCGAACGGCTGGCACCCAGCCGCGCCCCGCGCGAGCAACCACTGGACCGGCGCCGGATCGGGGTTGCATCGTGAACGCTGTCGATCTCGGCGTCCTCGGGGTGATCGTGCTTTCGGCCGTCTTCGCGTTTGCCCGCGGTTTTGTGCGCGAAGCCTTGTCTATTGTGGCCTGGGTCGGCGCAGCGCTGATCACTCTCTATGGCTTCAATCACATCTACGGGCTGGTCCTCCGGTTCGTCACGACCCCGTTGCTCGCCAATCTCGTCGCCGGCGTGGGGCTGTTCGTGGTCAGCCTGATCGTGCTGACGATCATGACGGGGTATCTTGCCCGCCTTGTGCACTCGACCTCCCTCTCACCTATTGATCGGACGCTGGGATTGGTCTTCGGCCTGGCGCGCGGTGCTGCCCTCGTCTCACTCGCCTACCTGGTGCTCGATGTGAGCCTGCCGCCGAACGATCGGCCGGGCTGGATCAGACAGGCGAAGAGCGAACCTTTCCTTGCTCAGGGGGCAGAGATGCTGCGCAGCGTGCTGCCCCAGTCGCTACAGATCAAGAGCGCCGCCGCAGCCGACGACGCGCAGCGTGCCCTGGAGCGAGCCAGGGAAGCTCAGAAGGCGA
>Ga0137391_10001657_pt1 | contig 16336 bp, 19 predicted proteins | sample 15con2h24BmetaG_FD_101399 | JGI IMG/M metagenome (GOLD analysis project Ga0137391, IMG submission 101399) | Vadose zone soil microbial communities from Angelo Coast Range Reserve, California, USA - 15con2h2.4B metaG | ecosystem: Environmental > Terrestrial > Soil > Vadose zone > Saprolite...
ATCGACACCCTCTTCGAGACGAAAAGCGGCTCCTAAGCCAAAAACTCAACGCTCAAACGCGCGCTAGACCGTGCTGCTCACCTCCGCAGCGCTTGGCTTGGACCACTACGCGGTGCAGGGCCTTTCGTGTGTCTCCTTCCTTGCTGTGCGTTGAGCGGCCGGGCGAAGCTTTCGGGCGATAGGTCTGAATGCGCTCTCCCGCCCTCGCCACTGGAATGACCCAGAACAGGCTCTTGGAGCGGTTTAGCGATGTGATGTAGTGGCCGTCTTGCGAAAGGTCTTCGTTGATACCCTTGAGGGCGTCCATGTCCTCTTCGGGCAGCACGATCATCACGTGCGGACCGATGTAGTACCAGTCCTTCACGGTCGATGGGTCTTTCGCGGGCGGGACGTTCTGTCCTTGGCGGGCCTCTCCTATAAGCATGTACGAGAGACCCACGCGATCGATGTTCGGTTTCCTGCCCTCTATGACTGCCGTAAGCCATTTCATGGTCGTCTCGTCCGCGCACATTGGATCGTGCTGCGGCCGACCCGGAAGGTCTGGCATGCATGTCCAGCCATTCGTGCCCGGTCGAATGACTCGTTCGACCATTTTGTGATTTGCACCGTTCATCGTCATGCTCATCTCGACGACCGTCGCACCACCATTCGTGACCCACGGAGGGCCGGCACTGAGCGCATTCTTGATCTTCCAATCGTCCGAGTGGTTGCTGGTGGTGAAGGTGCTGGGCGGGAGTGGATCGGTCGCTGTCGAAAGATCCTCGGCAAACGCAGTGGTGGAGGCAGACAGGATCAAAACGAACGCGAGATTCTCGATCGTGCGCGGATTGAGTGTGTCGGTGGTGGACACGTATTCTCCTTTTTGTGTCTTGTTTGTGATGGGGAATCCATTACATCGCCGGTGTCTTCGCTGCCGTAGCGACGACGTCTGCGTATTACTGCTGACCTAATCTGAGCTCTCGCTCGGCTTGCAACCATCCTCCTGGTCGCGCCCGTGCTCGCCACCCCTACTCAGAAATATCTCATAAGCCCGTTCAGCGATCTGCTCGGGGTTGGGTTCGGCTTGTGGCGTCGGTCGCTGCTCAGATTGGGCCTGTTCCATTGGAGAAGTCACTTTCGATTGCTGTGACGTAGGACTATTCGTCTTCGGCGCTGCCATGGGTGCTTCCTCCTTCTAGAGCCGATTGCACATACCGGGCCAAGATCGAGACCACTTTAATTGGCAGGCTCTGCTCAGCACATGTCGAAACCGTGGCGAAGCGCAGTCTGCGTGTCGCTCGTGACGCTATACCGACATTGCCCCTTGGATTGCGCTCTTAAAGGACTACCGCTCAGTCAAGCCAATCTGGTGACCTTCGACCTGATGCCGATCGGGCCGCTGCTGCCGCTCGGTATGTTGATGAAAGCCAAATAGCAACTCTCCGCCAGGCCAGTGCGAATGTCCTAAAGGGTTGCATATCCGACCGTCGCGCCATCGGCTGCCGAGCTATCCAAATTGAAACTGAAGAGAGGTACATACCAATGAAAAGCACAGACAAAGCAGTGGAAGTCTCCCCACAGACGACGAGGACCAAGTTGGCTGTCAATCATTTGGTCTACACTACAACCCGTTCGTTCGAAGATGTCGTCAAGGCATTCGAGACTGTCGTCGACACTCTCGAGGATATCGGTTGGGCGTCAATCCCGTCTGCCGCGAAGGACGCGGCCGACTTCGAAGCACGCGTGAATACCAAGATCGGCCCGAGCGGCTTCACCCGCTTCCTGACACTGGACCACGGTGACTGGCTGAACTTCTTCGGCAAGGAAAGCAAAGCCCGCCAGTATGTGATCGGCAACCCGCTTATCGCGATCACGATGCTCGGCCACGATATTCGCGCCGGCCTGAACGTGCCGGTGCGGGTCTACATCTATCGCGACGAGGCCAGCGGAACGACGCGGTTCGAATACGACCAGCCCTCAACTCTGATGAGCGGGCTCGACAACAAGGACGTCACCGCCGCCGCAGAGAAGCTCGATGCCAAGCTTACTGCCTTGGCTGAGCAGGTCACTGGGGCCAAGGCCTGATTTCTCCTCGAGGAGGGACGGACCGTGGGCCATTGGTGCCCGGTCGGTCCGAGCTCGATCAACGTTCGCGTAGGGGCCTTTGTTAGCTAAAGCCCAAACAGAAAAAGAGTCGTGCCGACGTAGCCGATCAGAGGCGAGGTCGAAAGCACCGGCCGTGCCAAATCTACTAGGCGCAGCTCCCGAGAGATCGGGTGCACTCATAGACCCCACGGGCGTGCGAATCGCAATGACGCCTGCCTTCCACATTGCTCGCTGCAATGTCGATCATCGGCTCAGCACGCGAACGTCAGGCAAGTTAGACTCCGTCCCCAATGGCGGCCGACGCGGCTGTGACGTTCCGACTCCAACGAGATGTAGACCCGACGCGGGACCACGTGCGCGGAGGCGGGGGCGAAGAAGACCGCGTCACGGTGGTCCTGTACGGAGACTTTCTCTGTCCCTATTGCCGGCGCCTTATTCCCGTCCTCGCGCGGCTGCGCGAGGCCCTTGGGAATCGCCTGGTCTATGTCTTTCGGCATTTCCCAAACGAACGCGCGCATCCCGGCGCCGAGCGCGTGGCACGCGCTACGGAGGCCGCTGCGAAACAAAACTGCTTCTGGGAGATGCACGACGTTGTCTACGCGCACGAGCTTCCGATCACCGAGCGCGTGCTCCTCGACTTCGCGCGCGAGCTCGGCCTGGACACGGATCGCTTCAAGGCCGATACGCTCGGCGACGAGGCTCGCGAGCGCATCGAGGAGGATCTCGAGGAGGGGCGGAGCCACGGCGTGACGGGCACCCCGACACTCTTCGTCGACGGGATACGCTACGACGGCGCCTGGGATTTCTACTCGATGCTCGAAGCATTGGAAGGTCCCGTCGCGGCGCGGGTGAAGCGAGCAGGACGCGTGTTCGCAAGTTTGCCGGCTTCGGGCGGTGTCGTCCTGCTCCTCGCGGCCGCCGCGGCGATCGCCGTCGCGAATTCCCCGCTGGGCGACCGGTACGCGTCAATCCAAAACGCCTTCCATCTCACGCACTTGGACGAGCGCGCTGAGTGTCCCCGACGGGATTCGAAGACTTGGAGTAGGGTGCAGAAAACTAAACGGAGACGCGACCTTACCGCGCACCCGCTTGAAATGATTCAGAATCCCGTTCCGGCGCTTTCCGTCCCGTTCCGCGGCGTACCGTCGAAGAGAGCAGCGTTACGGCAACCTGACGGCAACGGGGAGGTGGAGAAGGTTACTGGTTTCCCCCTCTACCGTATGCTTCCACGCACCGGCGCCGTCCATCAGCACGTCGAGGACCCCGGATATGTCTCTCGGTAACTCAACCCGCTCCTGATAGAGCGCGCGAACATTCCTACGTCCTGTGGCTTACTGGACTTCGAATGCGCCAATATCGATGATGTCATTGACGATGCGCGGGAAGCCCTCCCCGCGCTGATCGAACTCCGGCGCGTCGGTGTTATCGCCGGCGTCGATGGCCGGACTGCCTTCGAGCGGAGCGTGCGTCAGCGTCGGGCCGCCGTTGTCCTGCAGAGGGCCGAGTCGAGGATTCACGTCCAGCAAATCCGTGGCATCGAAGCCGCTCCCGCCGGTGGAGTTACCGATCAGATTGTGGCCCAATGAACCGAGGTTACCGGAAAGATCGCGTGCCGTGGTTTGGGCCATATTTCCGGCCAGGATCGTGTTACGGGTGCGGAGCGTGCCCATGTTGAACGACAGGCCGCCGCCCATGCCTTGGCCGTCGGGGCCATAACCCTCACCGACGCCGCCGCTGCCGCCGGTCGCCTGGTTTGCAAAGAGGGTACTGTGTTGGACCTCGACGTCACCACCAGAGACCAAGAGGCCGCCGCCTATTCCATTGCCTCCTTCGCCGCCTGGGCACAAGCCTTCAACGGTCGTGCCGCCCTGGCCGCCGTCGCCGCCCCTTGACCCGTTGGCGGAGAGCGTATTCTGAAAGACCTCCACGCTACCTCCGGCCACATAGATGCCTCCACCGAGGCCAAGAGCTCCGGGGCCGCCGACGCCGCACATGAAGCCGGAGCCGCCGACGCCGCCGTTGCCGCCAGTAGCCTGGCCGTTGGTCAGTGTGGTGTCAGTGACGGACACGGTGCCTCCGGCCACATAGATGCCTCCACCGAGGCCCGGAGCCCCAAAGCCGCCGTAGCCACCGTAGCCGAAGAGGCCGGGGCCGCCGTCGCCGCCGGTTGCCCGGTTGTTAGACAGCGTGGTCTTTTGGACGGAGACGACGCCTCCGTCAACATAGATGCCTCCACCCATTCCAGATTGGCCGGGGCCGCCGGGGTAGGGGCCATTAGCGCCGACCGCTTGATTGTCGGACAGGATGCTACTGGAGAGAGTCAGGTTGCCGCTATACACATAGACGCCACCCCCCTGCGTGGTCCGACCGTTGGCAACTGTCAGGTCGGAAATTACGACGGTTGTCGTGTTGCCGGTCACGGTAAAGATGCGGTAGTTGCCGCCCGTGTCCCGCCGCACGGTCAGTTGGTCTGCTCCCGGCCCTGCGATGGTCACACTCGTGTGCAGCTCCGGCAAGGCACCGGTCAGGTTGATCGTGCCTGTGATCCCGAAGGTGATGGTATCCTGCCCAGAGGTGCCATTGGTGATACAGTAGCGCAGATCGCCCATCAGCCCCGACCCTTCGCCGGTGTCGGTAAGCCGGTCCACAATGAACACCGATTGCGCGCAGACCGGGAGCGAGCTGCAAATGAAGACTACCAGAATTCCAAGCAGGTTTACTTTACGCATGGATGACCTCGCCTATGTTTTGTGCAGGGAAATACGAGCCGTAAACTGCCGTGGGGGTGTTCACGCCAGCAGACAGGCGCGTCCAACCGCGACGGCTTCCTCCTACGTTACCGCTTCTTGATTGTTCGGGTGACCTGGGTCCCGGGGTCGGTTCGAATCGCGACGCCCTCTCCCCCGTCTTTGGTCAGCACGAGATCAAAGTGCCCTGCTCCTACTGTCACTATGCCCGTGCAATCGGCCTCCAAAGTGTAAGTTCCGACATAGACAGACCGGGTGATCTCGCCGTTCTGGCTCTGGGTTTCCCTTCCGGAGAAACCGCCTTTTCCATCAAACACGAGCACGCCGACGATAATGCGAGCCGCATAACCTTCAAACCCGATTGCCCTGCCGGTCATCAGATAGTCCCCATTTAAGGTGTTGAGCGAGCAGTCCTCTTCGGCCCACGCTGAGTGCGCGATGCTGGCAAGGACAACGACAATCATCTTCATTGCGAGCTTTGATCTCATAGAATCTCCTCGGTATTGGTTTGTTGGACTGAAGCAATTACAGCGCTCGGACCGCAAATGATTACCTCCATTGTTACCTGTATTGTCTTGCTCCCGCGTTCCAGCATTGGCTTGGAGCCTTCTCCCACCGTTTGCTCTTCGCTGACTTATGCCGGAGTCTGCCGGCCACCCTATACGCGCAAAGGCTGGACAAAACGGATCAAGAAGCGGTTCCGCCAGCAGGGACTTCACTCGCGGAGTTGACTTCCTCGGTCAGTTGATGAATGCGGGAGCGTTAGCACGCAGGGAGGTGCATGCTCGCGGCGTCCTCACACGAAATAACCGTCCTACTCCTGAAGTGGGGGAATGGCGACGCTCAAGCGCTGACTGAGCTGATGCCGCTCGTCTATCCGCAACTTCGCCGCCTCGCTCGGACCTACCTCCGCCGGGAATCTCCCGGCCACTCGTTTCAGAGCGCAGCGCTGGTGAACGACGCCTACTTGCGGCTGGTGGAGCAGAGAAGCGCGCGGTGGCAATGCCGGGCGCATTTCTTCGGCGTGGCTTCCTCTCTGATGCGCCGCATCCTGGTGGACCATGCGCGCCGCCAGCGGGCCGCCAAACGCGGCGGCAGCCCGCTGCGCCTGGCGTTGCATGATACAGTTGCGATGGCCGAGCAGAGAGACTTGGACCTGATTGGATTGGACGCTGCTCTGACCGAGCTGGGCAAGTTGGATGAGCGGCAGGCCCGAATCGTCGAATTGCGCTTTTTCGGAGGCCTGTCCGTCGACGCCACGGCGGAGGTCTTGGGGATTTCGACAGGGTCGGTCAAGCGCGCCTGGGCGAGTGCAAAAGCTTGGTTGAACCGGCGAATGCACAGACAACTTGCGTGAGGGGATGCCGCTATGACACCAGAGCGGTGGCAGGAGGTTAGGAAAGTCCTCGACTCGGTGCTGGAGCTCCCCCTCGAGCAGCGCACCGGGTATCTGGACCGAAGTTGCTCGGAAGACCCGACGCTGCGGCGGGAGGTGGAATCGCTCATCTCCTCCTATGACAAGGCGGGAAGTTTCCTTGAGTCGCCCGTGCAGAAGAGCACAGGAGGAGAAGCTTCCAGCGGCGCGCGGGATGATTCGTGGGTAGGGCGATGCGTAGGTGCCTGGAAAGTGATGGACAAGCTCGGCGAGGGCGGGATGGGCGTGGTGTACAAGGCCGAGGATACGAAGCTTAGCCGGCATGTGGCCTTGAAATTCCTGCGTGAAGACCTGGCCAAGGACCGCCAGGCCCTCGATCGTTTCCGGCGCGAAGCGCGTGCCGCCTCCGCGCTCAATCACCCCAATATTTGCACCATTCACGAAGTGGACGAATGCGAAGGCCGCCCGTTTATCGCGATGGAGCTCATCGAAGGGCAGACGCTGCGCACAATCTCGGCCGGACCTCTGCCTTGGTCGAAAACGGCAGAGCTGGGAGTGCAGATTGTCAAAGCATTGGCCGCCGCGCATGCGGCCGGAATTGTTCATCGAGACATCAAACCCGAAAACTTGATGGTGCGAAGCGACGGGTACGTGAAGGTGCTCGATTTTGGCCTAGCCCGACTGGTGCACCGCCTAGGAGACTCAACCAGCGGCGGACTTGGAAGTTCCGCAAAGCCGAATACCGACTCCGGCACGCTGCTCGGTACCGTGGGTTACATGTCGCCGGAACAGGTGCGCGGGGAAGAGCTGAGAAGCGCGTCAGATATTTTTTCATTGGGCGTCGTCCTCTACGAAATGGCTACCGGACAGCATCCGTTTCGTTCCGAATCGCCGGTGGCTACGCTTCACGCCATTCTGTCCCGCCCGCCACTGGCACCCTCGCGCATCAATCTAGAGGTGCCGCCGCAAGCAGAATCCCTCATCCTACGAATGCTGGAGAAGGACGCTCGCCTGCGTCCGAGTGCCGCCGCAGTGGAGCAGGCCCTCGGAAGCGTCCTCGGCGGCGTCACGCGCACCATCGCGCCGCCCTCGAAGCGGCATACGGTCGGGCGAGAAAAAGAGAGGGCTGAACTGCTGGCCGCCTTCGAAGAGGTTGCCGGCGGTCGCGGGTTGCTGGTGTGCGTCTCGGGCGAGCCCGGGATTGGGAAAACCACCCTGGTGGAAGATTTTCTCGGCGACCTCCAAACCGGTGGCTGGAGTTTCAGCGTGGCGAAAGGGCGATGCTCGGAACGCTTGGCTGGGGCCGAAGCCTATTTGCCATTCTTGGAGGCGCTGGAGAGCCTACCCCGCAGCGGTGTCGAGGGGGCCGCGCACAAGATGCGGACGCTGGCTCCGACTTGGTACGCGCAGCTCTTCCCGCTCTCTGAAAGCGACCCTTCCGACGCGCGACTGCTCACACAGGCGAGAACGACGACGCAGGAAAGGGTGAAGCACGAGCTCGGTGCTTTCTTGGAGGAAGTCGCGCGCCCAGAGCCTGTCGTTCTGTTTCTGGACGACTTGCACTGGGCTGATGCATCTACTGTAGACCTCCTCGGATACCTTGCCACCAAGTTCGATACGACGAGAATCCTGATCATCGGCGCTTACCGCCCCTCGGATTTATTTCTCGCCAAGCATCCGTTCATTGGAGTCAAGCGCGACCTTCAGGCGCGCGGTGGGTGCCGGGAAATCGACGTGGACTTCCTCTCGACCGAACACGTGGAGCACTACCTGACGCTCGAGTTTCCGGAGAACTGTTTCCCGCGGGAATTTGCAGGCGTGGTTCAGTCCCGGACCGAAGGGAATCCGCTTTTCATGGTGGACCTGCTCCGCTACCTTCGCGACCGAAAGGTGATTGTCAAATCCGAAGGCGACGGGGGCTGGCGCCTCGCCCAGTCGCTGCCCGACCTGAGCCGCGACCTTCCTCAGTCTGTGAAAAGCATGATTGAAAGGAAAATCGAGCAGCTCAGCGCTCGCGACCGAGAGGTGCTCGCGGCGGCCGCGGTCGAAGGTTATGAGTTCGACTCTGCGAGTGTGGCGCGCGCGATGCAGGCTGACGGTCTTGAAATCGAAGAGCGACTCAAAGTCCTCGACCACGTCCATGCCTTTGTGAAGCGCATCGCCGAGGAGGAGTTTCCGGATGGAACGTTAGCGTTGCGATACCGTTTTGTTCATGTTCTCTACCAAAACGAGTTCTACGCTTCTCTGAGTCCGAGCCGCCGGACGGCCTTAAGTGCGGCTCTGGCGCGTGCACTCGAAGCATTGCATGGCCAAAAGAGCTCTGCCATTGCTTCCCAATTAGGCTTCCTCTACGAGACGGCGCGCGATTTTGCTCGTGCCTCGGACTATTTTCGACTGGCGGCTCAAAATGCCGCACGCATTTTCGCGAATGAAGAGGCTATCAGCCTCTCGCGCCGAGGTCTCGCGCTCCTTGCGAAACTGCCCGAGAGCCCGGAGCGGACCCGAACAGAGCTCGAGCTCCAAGTCACGCTGGCTTTTGCCGTGCAGGTCACTCGGGGCTTTGCGGCAGAGGAAACCCGAGCAAACATGGCACGCGCGCAGGAGCTGTGCCAAGGCCTTGGCGATACGGCGCAACTGTTCCCAGTCATCTTCAGCTTTTTTGCACACTACCTTTCGAAAGCTGACACGAAATCAGCACGGGAGGCCGCGGAGCAGCTCTTGAGCATGGCACGCAGCGCAAACGATTCCCTCCTGCTCGTGGGGGCTCACTCGGCCTTGGGGATCGTGTTGAATCATCAGGGGGAAATTGTGTCGGCTCAAGCACACTTCGAAGAGTTGTCAAAGCATTATGACCCCGCGAAACACGCGAGTTACGTGCAATTCTATAGGCTCGACCCTGGTGTCTACGCGCGAAGCGAGGGTGTTCGAACGCTTTGGCTGCTTGGATATCCGGAGCAGGCTTGCCGTCAACTGGAGGAAACTTTGGCTCTTGCGCGTTCACTATCCAGTCCCCAAAGTTTGGCATTCGGCCTTATGTTCGGGGCCTATCATTATCAGAACCTCCGCCAGCCTGAAAAAACGAAGGAGATTGCCGAGGCATGCATCGCGCTCTGCAATGCGCAAGGCATTCCGCTGGAACGCGCTTGGGCTCAGGGCGCATATGGATGGGCCATGGCTGAACTGGGACAGGTCGAAGAGGGAATCTCGCAAATTCGCGCCAGCCTGGAGCTACAGGTCTCTATTGGAGCCGAAGTTGCTCATCCTCAGTTTCGGGCAATCTTGGCTGAGGTTTTCTGGCGTGAAGGGCGCATCGAAGAGGGACTGAAGTCGGTCGAGGCTGGACTTGGCGCGTCGCGTCGGCACGGGGAGAGGTATTACGACGCCGAGCTGTGGCGCCTGCGGGGAGAGCTTCTGAAGCTGCAGGGCGAAGTGCACGAGGCGGACTCCTGCTTTCAGCAGGCCATCGAACTTGCACGCGAACAAGCCGTAAAGTCACTCGAACTGCGCGCCGCGACGAGCCTCGCGCGCTTGTGGTTGCAACAGGGTAAGCGAAACGAAGCACACCAGCGCCTGGGCGACATCTACGCCTGGTTCACGGAGGGCTTCGACACGGCTGACTTGAGGGAAGCGAAAACATTGTTGAAAGAGCTATCGAATGTGTCAGCCGCTTCTTAGGCTTTCGCACAAATGATCGTCGTCGGTCTCCATCTCTGCTGGAAGTTCTTCCCGGCGCTCCGCAACCGCGCGTGATTGTCTTGAACGGGCACGACGGGATTCGAACCCCATTTCGGCAATTAAATTAAACATGCGACAGCGCACGCCTTTTTGCTGTTTCGCTTTGCGGGACAGGGGGTTCGATCGAGTCGGCTTGTCTACATGAATCCTCGGCAGAGTCCGACAATGGACCTGAATTTTGGAGACATACTGGAGACAGCCCAAGGTCAGTTCGAACGCGAACACCAGTGGTCCCAAATTCGATTCGAATAGCTCCATGAATCGGTCGTAAGCTTCCGAACTCCGCGCCGCCGTATCCCTGGCGCGTATGGTTCCTACCCAGAGGGAACAACGAGACGCTTGTTGATAAAGCATCGGCTAAAGTAGCCGGCTCGCGCTTCTTTGGCCCGGGAAGGCGCGCAATTCAGGTGGCGGTAAGGGCTGCGAGGCGGTTGGATCTGGGTTTGAGAGGGCGCCGCTGGTAGAACGGCCAGGAAATGCCGGCTCCATTTGCACAGCACTTTGAGGCACTGGATCGACCGCGGCATGTCGATCGTGCGGATGTGCTATTTGATAGCAACGTCTTTTCGGTCGACGACGCTGCTGAGCAGAGATTGCATGTTCTGACAGAGTTGTTGCTCCACCACCCGGGCCAAGGGAATTTCTGGTTTTCCTTGATGACGCTTACGGAAATCACTGCTCCTGCTGACCGGCAAAGACGGATCGAACTCCTGAAACGATTTCGAAATCTCTACCTGCGCTTCGGGAATAGAGTACGGTTCATGCGTTCGCTTGAGGACAACATAAGGGCAGAGTGCGCAAATCGACTGCAGCCATCTGCCGATGCCTCGGTAGTCGACAAAGACATCACCGAATCAATCGCGTCCGGCGATTTGGTGGGCGTGCTCAAAGAAGATTACGAGAATTGGCTGCGTAAGAAGGTTGAGATCCGTAACAAGTACGGTGAGTACGCCAAGAAGAGTCGAAAGGACTATGCGGAAAGGCCAGATATCCGTTTGGCACTTGAGCAGTGTGTTCCGCAATATTTTTCGCTGAATGGACTCGAACAATGCGATGACAGAGCCAAAGAGCTGCTAGCCGATGCCGCTGATGCGAATCCATCGTTGACTCTGGATGACATAAAGTCCAGGCATAGGGACTATCCCTGCATCTGGACTTTCGCTTTGCTCGCTAGGCTCGCTCAGTATGCGTTTACCATCCCTGATGCCGATCGAAAGCAGAAGTTTGCGTCTTTTGAAAAATTGCTTGAGCCGCACCCCAATGACTTCATCGATGCCGACATTGCCGCTACCGGTGCCCACTGCGGAACGATGATTACGAACGACCGGGCTCTGGTTGCGAAGCTGAATAGCCTCTACGACGCGGACCTCATCCGGATGCAAGGATTTACAGTCTCTGACGCCCTAAGAGGGTACATCCCGCCGACCGCAAGTCGCGCCCCGACCCACGAGGAGATTGAGCGGCGCGCCTACGAGATCTACCTCGCCCGCGGCGGCCAGCACGGGCACGACGTGGAGGACTGGCTCCAGGCAGAGAACGAGCTTCGGTTCGGCAAGCAGTAGCAATCGGTTGATCGAGAGGCAACGAATGTGATTGTCGTCATTGATTCCGGGAGCCTGATCAACGTTTTCGATCAGACACCACAGCGGCAGAAGCTCGTGACCTGGCTACAAAGAAACCCAGCCAGCTCTCTCTATCTGCCTACACTCGCGATGGAGGAGGTGCTCGGGCTAGACGATGCGGTGGTCGTCGCACGGCTCCGCGTAATGCTGGAAATGTACCAGGCTGCGCCCAGGCAAGTGCTCATTGCAGCACATCTAGCAACTGCGATCCTAACCGAAATCGATAGGCAGCCGACGACCGTGGCGGAGGAAGCTAGCTATAGCCTCGCGAGCCTCGTGGGCGCCGATCAAGACACCCTGCTCTCACCAGCTCGCGCCCTCCGGCAGATTGCGGTCCAGGCATCGCTGGGAAAGGACTTCGGGTTCCACAGCGACCGGACCGGTGCGGAGGACCACGCAAAACTATTTGGGGCTCCACTGGACGCGGAGACAGCCGTCGCCATAATCGAGGACCCCAACTCTGCCACCGGCTTGCTTCTGGGCCTTGCGCCTGTTGTCGCGTTGAGCGGCGGGCGCCTGACGGAAGAGGACTTCCTCGCTGCGCCTAGCCGATATCCCGTCGCGAACCTCCTGGCTCATTTCGCTTACCGGCACCTGCTGGCTAATCAGGTACCGCACACGGCCGGGCATGGGGTGATTGCGATCTTTCGAACTAAGTCCGAGAAGAGAGGGGGGCGCGGTGCCTGGTACGACAACGGCATTGCTTCAATTTCCGCGCTCGCAGATCACCTGATCACCGAAGATGGGGATTTCAAGCGCAAATGCGACTGGCTCGCTGCCCGCAACTTCCTGCGCTTCCAAACTACCACCCTGGCCGATTTCGTAGCGCAGCGCTGCCCTTCTTCGATGCCCTGAGCCCTCCAGGTGAAATGTGACGCGCGAAGAAGCCATGAACTTGTTGGATCGAACGTTAAGTGCGGTGACTGCGATGCTCTCTAGGCGACGGAACCGGCAAAAGGGGACCGATTGGCTTACGGTTACGACCAACTCATGGTCTTTCATCCCTCGGAGATCCCGCAGGAACTGGTCAGTCATTTCAACGAACGGAGGGGGTCTCTTCGCCACCATCCTTCCCCCGCGCTGTCCGTCTGGTGGATCTCCCTTGGAATAACCATTGTCCGCTCACGGCCGGGGTGCCCTCAGGACAACGGCGGTCACGAGCGAATGCATCGCGACATGAGTGCTGATGTGGAAGCCTTCCCGCAAAGAGATCATCGGTCCGAGCAGCGGACGGTGGACCGCTGGCGACAGCAGTTCAATCAAGTTCGGCCGCACGAAGCCTTTGGAAGGAAAGACACCGGCCGAAGTTTACCGATCCGCTCCACGAGGCTCCCTTGTCATCGCGAGGTGGCAGTACCCTCACGGGTGGATGGTCAGACGACCCGCGGCGCCGAACGGCGTGATTTCCATCCGCGGTGAGCAGCTGGTCGTTGGCAAAGCCTTCGTTGGGCATCCGATAGGGATCGAGCCGCTCGACCACACGAATGGGCGACTTTGGCTTCGGGATATCCAGCTCGGGGAGGTTCAACTGCCAACCCCACGCTCCGTGATCGATACGGCCTGCGTTCGTTTCTTGGAGAAGAGGAGGGGCCGACGACCGACGAAGCGATGCAGTCCGCTGAAAACTACAACCCGAGAGCTCCCGATCGAGGCTTGAGGATGAAATCGCGGCTCAAATTCTTGGCGGAGCAATCAGAAGAAGGGGGTACCGCGGGTATACCCCGCCCGCCGATCATCGTTTATACGGGCAGCCAGAGGCCTCGTTTTACACGGCGGAGGCCAAAAAACACTGAATCAGCCATTTTTGGATCCACTGCTGATTTGAACGCGAGCTCACGCGATGCAACGGAGGCAACTTGAAGAAGGTCGTAGCGGCTCAGGACATCGAATGAAGAGTTCCAGCCCAGGGAACATCATCAACAGCTTCGTCAGTCCTTCCCCCCACGCCCCCCATCCACAACAACACGCTACGACGACGACCTAAAATGACAACCAACCTGACAGTGACCTGGACTAAAAAGTGTCAGGGATGTGCTGATCCGTTCCGCACAATCAACGCTGACTAACCTTACATGCAAAGTTACCATCAAACTTACCAACAAGTTTATTGTGGACTTGGTAAGCTTCGGGGTAACCCTGACAATAAACTTCGTGGTAAGTTTGGTTTAGCGAACTGCCGATTTCTCCTCGTAATTTCGGCTCGCCCCTGCCCGGTCGGAAGCACCGTCAGACACCGCACCCCGCCCGCTGATCCCTCCCTCCCAACCACGGAGAGAGGGATCAGCGGCCGGGATGGGAAAACACTCAAAAAAACCGGAGCAGGGGCGAGCCCAAATTTTTCAAATTCAGGGTCAGACCGGGTACATGGGCAAGCCAATGGAGCTGGAACCAATGAGCAACGAAACCAAAGAACAATACATCAAAACCGATTTCCCGAGCAGGTGGCGACGCCACGAAGGCATGACCGATGAACACGCGCTAGGAACTGGTCGGACTTCAGAGAGGGCGGCGAGGTGGCCTTTACCTGAAGCTGAGCGAGCACGAGGTCCAGATCGGCATCGTCAGCAGGCAGGCATGACCTGCCGTCCAGGCTCCGGCCGAGTAAGAGACGAGCGTCTAAAGTGAGGCACCGATGACGAGAGCTGATTGGCGACCGCGCTCTCGTATTGTTTGCGGACCAGAGTGGCGCGGCCGTGTCCTCTGACTCGGAGAATCTTCCGAAGCCCCGCGACTGAGAGGGTGCTGTACCAAGACATCGCTGACGGACAAACTGGTGGTTCTTGAAATCTATCTTTGGATTTACTATGGTTACATGCAATGTTGCAAAATGTGGGTGTGCGAGAGGAAAGCGAATCCAATGCCCAAGACCCCTGCGAGAGACGACTATTTCGCGCAGTCCTTCCGTTTCACTCCGGAACAAGCCGCGACCATCAAGGAAGAGGCAAAGCGTTTGGGGAGCACGACCGCATTCGTGCGCGAGACTCATCGACGACTACCGGACGATGTTTGGGCTCCCGCGAATTCAAGTGGACGTATTGGAAGCCGACATGAAGAATCTGAAGCTTCCCACCCATCGGGAATACGTTCGGCATCTACTCGCCCTCAGATACCAAACGCTCCTAGAGGAAAAAGTCACGAGCGGAAAGTCTGGCAAGCGATGAGGAAGCCCATTCGGGGACAGTGGTGGCAACGATGATCGTTCTGCCAAAGAACACGACGGACTAGAGCAGTTGCGACAAGCCTCAGACACATGAGCTCAGAGCAGATCGAATCTCGAGGCGAAGAACGGCGCGAGAGGGAGCGCAGCGTGGATCGGCTTCCGAGCCTGCTCACCGTCAACGAGGCAGCCGCTTTCCTTCGGGTAAACCGCAAGACGTTGTACCAGGCCATCTTGGCCGGCGAAATCCCTGGAGTGGTGCGGCTTGGAAGAGCCATCCGCCTCGGTCGGGACGCAGTGCTAGATTGGATATCCGGTACAGGTCGCGTCTCACCTTCATCGAGGAAACCAAGATGACCGTGAGATGCATGCAGCGGCGCGAGCCGGGAGGCAGCGCCACCAGGAAGGTTTGGATGGTCGACGTCGACTTTCAGCATGCGGGCGGGACACGTACTCGCGTGCGAAAGAGAAGCCCCGTCCAGACCCGACGAGGAGCAGAGGAGTACGAACGTCAGGTCCGGCAAGAGTTGCTGGCCGGTACCTACGGAAAAGGGGAGGTGGTGCCAAGACCGACGCTGGTGGCGTTCTCGAAGGAGTTTCTGTCCACGTACGCGGTCAACAACAACAAGCCAAGTTCGATCGAATCCAAGAGGTATATGCTCGAAATGCATCTCGTTCCGGCGCTTGGTTGCCACCGGCTTGATGAAATCGGGCAGAAGGAGATCGAGATGTATAAGAGCCAGAAGCTCAAAGCAGGTCTTTCACCAAAATCGATCAACAACCAGCTCACCACTCTCCACAAGCTGCTGGATGTAGCGGTCGATTGGGGGATTCTTGAGCACGTCCCCAGAGTGAAATGGCTCAAGGGCCCGAAGGCGGAATTCGACTTCCTGACTTTCGAAGAAGCGGATCGCCTGCTTGCGGCTGCGGCGCCGAAGTGGTTTCCGATGATAGCGCTCGCGCTGAAAACCGGGCTGCGAATGGGCGAGTTGCTTGCGTTGGAGTGCGGAGACGTCGATCTCGTCACTGGGCGACTGGTCGTCAGGCGCTCCAATTGGCGGGGTCAGGTTGGCTCGCCCAAGAACGGCCGATCGCGGGAAATTCCTCTGAGCGAGGCAACCGTTCGGCTCCTCAAAGCTCATCGTCATCTGCAGGGCGACCTCGTTTTCTGCGACGAACGAGGTGGAAGCCTTGCGTATGAGGCGGGGCGAGAGCCCCTGAGAAGGGCGTGCCGACGAGCCGGGTTGCGAAAGATTGGCTGGCACACACTGCGCCACAGCTTCGCGAGCCACCTGGCGATGCGTGGCGTTCCAATGAAAGCCATCCAGGAGCTGATGGGCCACTCCACCATCGAAATGACGATGCGCTACGCGCATCTGAGCCCCGACCTGAAAAAAGACGCGGTTCAGCTCCTGGATCGACGCAGTTACGACAACCTGACGGCAACGGAAGCGCTGCTCGCGGCCAACACCGCGAAACGAGCCCAGAAAAAAGTGTCCCCGACGGGATTCGAACCCGTGTTACCGGCTTGAAAGGCCAGCGTCCTGGGCCTCTAGACGACGGGGACCATGAGTCGCGGGGGAATCGAACCCCCGACCCTCGGCTTAAAAGGCCG
>Ga0137391_10001668_pt1 | contig 16311 bp, 10 predicted proteins | sample 15con2h24BmetaG_FD_101399 | JGI IMG/M metagenome (GOLD analysis project Ga0137391, IMG submission 101399) | Vadose zone soil microbial communities from Angelo Coast Range Reserve, California, USA - 15con2h2.4B metaG | ecosystem: Environmental > Terrestrial > Soil > Vadose zone > Saprolite...
GTTCGCCGTCTCGTACTCCACGTGCGCGGTCGCGATGGTGATGCCGCGCGCCTTCTCTTCCGGAGCGTTATCAATGCTGTCAAAAGACCGGAACGTGTTCTTCGGATTGTGCTTCGACAACACCTTCGTGATGGCCGCCGTCAACGTGGTCTTGCCATGATCGATGTGACCGATCGTCCCTACATTGCAGTGCGGCTTATTGCGATCAAATTTCTCTTTCGCCATGATTGCAGCCTCTAGCTCCTAGCTTCTAGCTCAAACCTTTGTCATCCTGAGGCGCGTCTTTTGCGCTGAAGGACCTATGTATTTCTCAGTAATACTGGTACAGCTTCTTAAACTTGTGCCGCAGCGATTGCTCGACCGTTTCCAGCCTCGACAGGTAAAACTCGCGCATCTGGCCTTGATCGGAAAGGGTTAGCGACCCGTACAGCTGCCTCGCTCTTAGATCCGCTCTCCCCGTCGCAGCTTCCAGCGCGTGGAGTACGACCACAGCATCGAAATCGCGAATTCGAACTCGGGCACGCTGCAGTCCCTTCAGAAAGCGCTGGACCTTTTCAGGCGAGAACGCCTCTTCAATGGCGCGCTGCAATTGGCCGAATTCCTCGACCTTCTCAACCTTGATGGCAGCCTTCTCGAATCCCACTGTCATCTCCAAACACCCTCGAATCTGGAGCGGGAGACGGGAATCGAACCCGCGACCAACAGCTTGGAAGGCTGTGACTCTACCACTGAGTTACTCCCGCTTAAAACCAGCTATCAGCCGTCAGCTTTCAGCTAAACCTCAGCGGCTAAAGCCGCGTCTATATTCCGACTCCTGACGGCACGGCTAAAGCCGTGCCCTACCCAAAGCCCGCCCATACAAACTCTGGAGCCGATGACCAGGATTGAACTGGTGACCTCTCCCTTACCAAGGGAGTGCTCTACCAACTGAGCTACATCGGCTCAACAATCCACCGTGACACTAAGATCCCTCGCAAACAACGCTCGGGATTTCGCCAGCGGGCTCACGCCCGCTAAACGGCTCAACATCGGCTCAAACCCAGCTGTCAGCTATCAGCCCTCAGCTACTTCAAATCTTGAAGCCGACCAAATTCCGCTACTCGGCGTCGCTACCCTTGTCCGGGTGCAGTACATCCTTGCGTCGGACCCAGCTCTTCACCGCAAACATCGCCAGGATCGCGAGCGTGATGCCTCGAATCCGACGGTCGCCGATTGTAGCCCAGGTCAAAAGTCCCAGAGCTACGTAGGCGATCAAGGCTGCGGTTAAACGATTCACAGCAAACCATGGTGCACAGGGAAGGATTCGAACCTTCGTACCCCGCTAGGAGGAGCAGATTTACAGTCTGCCGGCTTTAACCACTCACCCACCTGTGCAGAAACTATCGGGCGATGCAGCCGTTGTGCTCCATCCGGCAGCCACCTTCATGCGGACCGCCGGAGGGCACTCCGATTAGCCCACAGAACAAAATGCAGCACAGTCACACTTGCACTTCCGCAAACACAGTTCCGCAATTTTCGCAACGCAGGGAAACCAAGAATCGCGCACGCAAGACCGCGCGAAGATCACTACACGCCGGAAAAGTTCCGAATGGAGTGCGTTTGGAAAAACCTGTTGCGCCGCTATCGACTCCGCGACTGCCGGAAATTCGTTTCCTGGAGCTGGCGAAGGGATTTGAACCCCTGACCCTCTGATTACAAATCAGATGCTCTACCAACTGAGCTACGCCAGCACTTAGGGACAACCGCGCTTTCGGGCGCAAGTAGACCCTGAATCCCTTCCAGATGTCCGGGACAATTAGTTAAGTTATCACAATGGCAATTATCGGTGCAACCGGGGTTTAGATAAGCTCGGCAACCTAAGCCTGGCGCAAAGGTGCAGAAACGAGACGCCCAAGTCTAAGCGCCTTTTGCGCCCTGTCAGTCTGGCTACCGGATGCTATCATTTCAACCCTGACCGCATTCCATGCGAATTAGGCGCACTCTCCCCATCGCTCTTGGGGTCGTGATTATTGCCGCGGCCGTCACTCTCGCCGTCCAACTGCGAAAACACGCCCCGCCCGAACCCGCACGCCTGTTGCCTGGCGGCGATGCTTTCCTCTATCTGAATCTGGGCTGGGCACGGAAAGCAAACGGGGGAAACAACCTGCCCGCCGTCTCGCATGACCCGGAATACGAGCGCTTCATTCAGCAAACCGGAATCGAGTTTGAACGCGACCTGGACGCGGCTGCATTCGCCATCCATTACCCCGCGAAATGGCCTGATGGCGGGAGTGGCGGCTCGGCCCCCGAGCCCCGTTTCTCCGAAGTGTTTGTAGGAAAATTTCACAGTGAGCGGCTGCGTGCCTACCTGAGGCAGCTCGCGCAGTCTGTTGAAAATTACAACTCGCTCGACATTTTCACGATTCCCCTGGAAGGGCGGACGTTTCGCGTCGCTATTCTCAGCGTCGATTCCGTAGCCGCGTCGAATCAGGACGATCCGGCCGTGATTCGCGGCATGGTGGACCGCTCGCGCCGTCTCGCTTCGCCGTTTGGCGGTCCCGCCTTGCTTCGCCGTTACTACAAGCGCGTGCAGTTCGCCAGCCCGGTTTGGATGGTTGCGCACATTCAGCCTTCCGCACCGGCCTTTGGCGGCTGGAGTGCCGTTTTTTCTAAGCCAGCGGATCTGGTCATTTCTGCGAGTTACAACCCGCTGCATCTGCCTCTGCGGCCGGGCTCGCTGCATGTTCGAGCTGAAGCTCTGGCGGGTTCAAGCGATGACGCGCGCAGTATTGCCGACAAGCTGAATGTCTTTCTAACCATGTTTCACAGCGCTGAAGGTTCCGTGGGCAGTCAGGGCAGCGATCCGGACGTGAAGGCCTTGCTTGACAGCTTGCAAGTTCACCAGGAAGACCAGCGAACCATATTGAGCGCAACGTTGCCAATCGGATTTTTGCGAAAAATGCTATCCGGATCGTCGGAAGACCTGCCCTCGCTTCAATCGTCGCCCGCCCAGCAATCCCCTGCCAGGCGATAATCTGCGACGGTCTCTGAAATTAAGGGCAGTCTCTGCAACAAAAAGTCGTGCCGTGCGTCTCATTCGTTGTGGGGCGAGCCCGCGACAAACGGCCTCGACCCGTGCAGGTACAATAAAAGCTGATGTCGAGCCTACCACTTCCGATCGCCGCTTTCTTCGCTGGCTTGATTTCGTTTCTCTCGCCGTGCGTGCTGCCTCTTGTTCCGGGATACGTTTCTCTTATCTCCGGCGTGGGCGTGGACCAATTGAAAACATCCCAAGCCCAGCTTATGCGCCGGGTTATGGTGAACTCTCTCGGATTCATCCTCGGCTTCAGTGTGGTCTTCATCACGCTGGGAGCGATTTCAAGCGAAATCGGTCAGGTCGCGGCCCGCTACAAACACACTCTGTCGATCGTGGCCGGCGTCGTCATTATTCTGTTCGGTCTGCATCTGACGGGGATTTTCAAGATCAAGGCACTCTATGCCGACACTCGCATGCACAGTCTGAAGGGCGGCAGTACGCCGATTGGGGCATTCGTGATTGGCTTTGCGTTCGCCTTCGGCTGGACTCCGTGCCTGGGCCCGATTCTCACCGTGATCCTGACCCTGGCTGCAGGAGAAGAAACGCTGGCAAAGGGAATCCTCCTGCTGGCGGTCTATTCGCTTGGACTGGCCGTGCCGTTTCTGTTGACCTCGTTAGGGATCGAGCGCTTTTTGAAGTTTTACAGCCGCTTCCGTTCGCACATGCATGCTCTGGAAGTGGCGAGCGGCGGCTTGCTGATCGCGCTCGGAGTGTTGCTGGTGATAGGCCGCTTTACTTTGATTTCAAACTGGCTTTCGTTTTTGAACCGCTTTGCTTTGTGACGTTGCATTCGACAATGGAGTTCTGATCTGTGAAACGTAATCCAATGGTGCTCGTAGTGGTGGCGCTGGTGGTCGCGCTGATGTTGTACGTGGGTTTTCACATGGCTCGCCGCTCAGCCCCTCGCATCGCGAAGTCGACAGTCGCCCCTGACTTTTCTTTGGAGTCACTTGACGGTAAGAGTGTCCGACTGTCCGACTTGCGGGGTAAGGCCGTGCTCCTCAATTTTTGGGCGACCTGGTGCGGTCCCTGCAAGATCGAGATGCCCTGGTTCGTGGAGTTGCAGAACCAGTATGGGGCGCAAGGCCTGCAGATCGTCGGCGTGGCGATGGATGACGCCAGCAAGGAAGACATCGCCAAGTTTGCCAAGAGCATGGGCGTGAACTATCCCATCCTGATCGGGAAAGAATCGATCGGCGATCAGTACGGAGGTATCCCCGCCCTGCCCGAAAGCTTTTTTATCGGTCGTGACGGAAAAATGGTGGACAAGATCATCGGACTCAAAGGCAAGAGTGAGATCGAAGACGCCATCAAGAAAGCACTGAACACGCAGCCGGCGAACAGTCAGGCGGCTGCCGTCCCGGCGCAAGGCGCGCAGCCTCAGAAGTGATAATAGAACGCGGCTGACATTGGTTCTAAGATGTCAGTGCGGGGTGGAGCCTGTTCGGCTGGGCTTAAGAACAGGACTAGAAATAAATAAAATAAAAATGACCAGCAGTCCGATCTCGCTGCCAAGTAGACACGGAATCCGCATTCGTGCGGTTTCTCGGGTGTCCCTGTCTGCACTCGTTCTCTTGGCCGCCGCGGCTTGGGCGCAAACCGGCAAGCCGCCGTCAGTGACGGTGGCGCCCGTACCGGTGGTCACGGCCGTTCGCGCCGCGCAGACCATGGTGAACCTGGATTTCCGCGTCCCTCACGGCTATCACATCAACTCGAACACTCCCAAATCTGAGTTCCTCATCCCCACGGCGCTGAAGATGGATCTGCCCACCGACATTATTCTGGGAAAGATTGCATATCCCGCTGGCGAGGACTTGAGTTTCCCTTTTTCCCCCGACGAGAAACTGAACGTGTATACCGGAGATTTCACCATCGGACTGGCCGTGCATCCGCTGCGTTCGGTTACTCCCGGAAAATACGTGATGCACGGTGTGCTGCGCTACCAGGCCTGTGACAATGCCGCCTGCTATCCGCCGAAAACTGTACCGGTCAGTTTCAACGTGAAGGTGGTCAAAGAGCCGCCGGCTCACCGAAAGAATCCTGCGCAGAGCCCGCACGTGCATAACTAGCTGTCAGCTGTCAGCTTTCAGCCGGGACCCACCGTTTTTTGACTAACACCGTCTGCGTCCCTAAGATCTCCTCCTAATGAAACAACTCCTTCTGTGGGTTCTTTCCCTGGCGTGGTTGTGTGCAACCTGCCGCGCGCAATCGTCTTCGTCTCCGCTTCTGGTCATCGATGACGTCACCGTGATCGATGTCAGGGTGACCGACGCGACCGGTGCGCCCGTGCTGCCGCATCGCACTGTGCTTGTGAGGAACGGACGCATTGAGCAAGTCGTCAAACCCGGCGATCTCCGCGGTTCAAAACCGGCTGGAGTTCGCATCGACGGCAAAGGGAAATTTCTTATTCCCGGACTGTGGGACATGCACGTTCACGTGGTGTTCGGAGATTGGTTCCCTCGCGGAAAAGAGATTGCTCTTCCTCTCTTCATCGCCAACGGTGTAACTGGCGTTCGGGACATGGGCGGAGAGCTGGAAGTGCTTCAGCAATGGCGCAAGGAAATTTCCGCCGGAACATTGCTCGGGCCTCGCATGGTGATTTCCGGGCCGATGCTCGACGGCCCGCAGCCGCGGTTTCCGAGTTCGATTGCAGTTGCTACTCCAGACGATGGTCGACGCGCAGTGGATGATCTCAAGCGGCGGGGGGCGGATTTCATCAAGCTGCAATCGCTGGTTCCACGCGAGGCGGTCTTCGCCATCGCGGACGAAGCACATAAACAAGGCATTCCTTTTGTCGGTCACGTCCCAGATGCAGTGCGCGCGTCGGAGGCCTCGAATGCGGGCCAGCAGAGCTTCGAACATTTGATCGGGGTCTTCGAGGGCAGCTCGCCGCGTGAAGATGAATTCCTCAAAGGCTCGAAAGGGCCAGGAAAGTTTCTTGCAACTTATGACCCCGGGCGCGCAGCTAAACTGTTTGCCCTGCTCGCGAAAAACCACACCTGGCAGTGCCCCACGCTGGTCTGGGAGCGTGGCGGCAACCTGATCGACGAAGCTGACTTCGCCCACGACACCCGTGCCAAATACGTTCCGGCGTACTGGAAGGATGTAACGTGGAAGCGATTCACTGACCAGATCCTTCACGAATTCAACACGGATGACCTAGCCACACGGAAACGCTTCGTCGAGAAAGAATTGGAGGTCGTGCACGCCATGCACCACGCCGGAGTTCAGTTTCTTGCCGGAACGGATACGCCTCCGGGAGTCTACGTTTTCCCCGGTTTCAGCTTGCACGAGGAGTTGCAAAGATTCGTGGCCGCGGGGTTCACGCCGATGGAGGCACTGCAAACGGCGACGCTTAATCCAGTAAAGTTTCTCGGACTGGAAAACCAGCTGGGAACTGTGGAAAAAGACAAGCTGGCCGACCTGGTTCTGCTCGACGCAAATCCGCTCGACGACATTCGCAACACGCAGAAGATTGCCGCCGTGATCGTCAACGGGCGCTATCTGTCACGCGCCGATTTGGACAAGATGCTCGCGCGAATCGAAGCGGCGGCGAAAACGAATTGAGACGAGGTCCAGCTAAGAAACCTGCCTAGTTCGCACCCATAGACGAGAAGTTTCTCCAGTCGGTGCGCTTCCGCCACCCTGTCATGTTGAGCGGAGCGGTGAGGGTCGCGAAGCGATCGTCACCGCGGAGTCGAAGCATCGCTATAGCCGCCACTGCGGCATGGTTCCGCGTGTATTTTCTGAAATTCTGAACGACCGCGCACCAAGGCGGGGGCACTGCTGGGAGTAGGGATGCTTCGACTGCGAAGGACCTTCGCTTCGCGAAGCTCGTTCTTCGCTCTGCATGACAGTGAGTCTTCAAGCTTCGCTGCTGCCAGTTTCAGCCTTTGCTGCCTTGCTTCTTTGCCACCTTCGCCCAAGTGTCCTTCAGCGCCACAGTTCGGTTGAATACTGGCCTGCCCGGCTTCGAGTCGGGATCGGCGCAGAAATACCCCAGGCGCTCGAACTGATAACGGCTGCCAGCAACGGCATTGGCCAGCGACGGCTCAAGCTTCGCATGGGTCAGCACTTCGAGTGAATTCGGGTTGAGATTGTCCAGAACATCCTTGCCCTCTTCTACTTCGTCGGGATCTTCCTTGCTGAACAGATTTTCATATATGCGCACCTCAGCGTCGATCGCATGGGCTGCCGAGACCCAGTGGATGGTCGACTTCACCTTGCGCCCGTCGGGAGCATTCCCCCCCCGCGTCGCGGGATCGTAGGTGCAGTGAACTTCGACCACTTCACCCTTGTCGTTCTTCACTACGCTATTGCAGGTTATAAAGTAGCCATAGCGCAGGCGGACCTCGCGCCCGGGCGAGAGTCGATAGTACTGCTTGGGCGGATCTTCGCGGAAGTCGTCCTGCTCGATGTAGAGTACCCGTGAAAACGGCACCTTGCGCGTGCCCGCATTCGCATCTTCAGGATTATTTACCGCATCCATCTCCTCGACGTGATTCTCGGGATAGTTGTCAATCACAACTTTCAGTGGGCGCAGGACAGCCATCACGCGCGGGGCGCGCTTGTTCAAATCCTCGCGAACGAAGTGTTCGAGCATGGCGAGTTCAATCGAGCCGGTAGTTTTCGAGACGCCGATAGCTCCGCAGAAATTGCGGATCGCTTCCGGCGTGTAGCCGCGACGGCGAAGCCCCGAAAGCGTCGGCATGCGCGGATCGTCCCAGCCCCGCACACGCCCTTCCTGCACAAGTTGTAGCAGCTTGCGCTTGCTCAGCAGCGTGTAGGTGAGGTTCAGTCGATCGAACTCGATTTGCTGCGAAGGGAAGATACCCAGCTGCTGGATGAACCAGTTGTAAAGCGGACGATGATCCTCGAACTCGAGGGTGCACATGGAGTGCGTGACCTTTTCGAGCGAGTCCGATTGTCCATGGGCGTAGTCATACATCGGGTAGATGCACCACTTGTTGCCGGTGCGGTGATGCTCGGCGTGAAGAATGCGGTACATCACCGGATCGCGCATGTTTAGATTGGGCGAGGCCATGTCGATCTTCGCCCGCAGTGTGCGCGAGCCGTCGGGAAACTCGCCGGCACGCATGCGTTCAAACAAATCCAGATTCTCTTCCACCGTCCGATTGCGATACGGACTATCTTTCCCAGGCTCGGTGAGGGTGCCACGGTACTTGCGAATCTCCTCGGCCGACAGGTCGTCGACGTAGGCTTTTCCACTCTTGACCAGTTTCACCGCCCACTCATAGAGCTGACCGAAATAGTCCGATGCGTAAAAGAGCCCGTCCCAATGGAAGCCAAGCCAGCGCACATCCTCCTGGATGGAGTCGACGTATTCGGTTTCTTCTCTTTCCGGATTCGTATCGTCGAAGCGGAGATTTGTGTGTCCGCCAAACTCGTCGGCGAGTCCGAAGTCGAGGCAGATGGCCTTGGCATGTCCGATGTGCAGGTAGCCGTTGGGCTCCGGAGGAAAGCGGGTTTGCACGCGGCCTTCGTATTTCTTGGTCTTCAGGTCCTCGAGAATGATGTCGCGAATAAAGTTGGACGGGCGAGGCTCCGGAGCAGCGCTTCCTCCGGGAGTGAACGTATTCATTATTTGATCTTATCGCAAGAAACAGCAGGGAGAGTGCCGACCGGGTAGCCGAACCGCACAAAGACCAGAACGCACCCCAGAGAAAATCTGAGAATGTCATGCTGAGCGGAGTGGTGACGATCGCGAAGCGATCGCCACTGCGGAGTCGAAGCATCGCTATGGCCGCGCTTGCAGCCGGGTGTGAGCGGAAAACTTCGACTGCCTGCGCTGAGTGGGATGCCGTGCGCGGAGCCGCAGTTGGCATGGCGATAGGGATGCTTCGACTGCGAACGCTTCGCTCTGCATGACAACGAGGCTAGACTCCAGCAGAAACGACCTGACCTGGCGCAGCAGCCAGCGGCTGCCGGTCAACGAGCTTGCACCGATATCGTACATGACGCCAGCGCGTCATCTCCACCAGCGGCCTCCAGACCGGATTCACCAGATCGTGCTTGATCAGCAGGTGCCAGAACATTCGCGCGCTTGTAGAGGTACGACATGGCCAGGTACAGCGGCACGGCCTGCCAATCTTCCGGACGTCGCCGCCAGATTGAAGCGTGCGAGAACAAACGCTGATAGATCCAGGCGTAGCCGCGTTCGAGTTCCGCCCCCCCGGGGCTCATGTGCCTGGGTCGAAAGACCGCGTGACCGGTGTCATAGAGAGTCCAGTTGCGATGCAAGAGACGTCCTTCAGCTTCCATTTGGCGGAACAGCGGCGTCGCAGGATAGGGCGTGAGGATGTGAAACGTGGAGCACTCCAGCCGGTTCTCTTCAACCCACTCCGCGGTCCGCGCGAAGACGTCTTTGCGGTCGTGGTCGAATCCGAGAACAAACGAACCATTCACCTGGATGCCGTGGTCATGCAGCATTCGCACCCGCCGCGCGTAGTCGGAAGTCCTTCGCGTCTTCTTGTGAGCTTCTGCGAGGTTGTCATCGGAGAGCGATTCGAAGCCGATGAAGACGCCCGTGCATCCCGCCAAAGCCATGTTGCGGATCAGGCTGGGATCATCGGTGACGTCGATCGTCACGGCTGCACTCCAGATTTTGTTGAGCGGCCTCAAGGCTGCACACAGAGTCTGGAGATAGTCACGGCGTGAGCCCAGATTGTTGTCGATGAACACCGCGTAGGGTTGATTGTCGGCCTCGAACTCCTCGACTACCTGCTGTGGACGCCGCATGCGATACGGCATGCGCAAGCCATCCGTTGCCAAATAGCAGAAGCCGCACCGGTTGTGGCAGCCCCGAGTGGCAATCAGGCTGGTCGTCGTGAGGAAGCTGTTGCGGCCAAGAATGGACGCCGCGGCGGCGGATCGTCGCAATAGTCGTTCTCATACGTGGCCACATAGCGCGGCTGCAGACGACGGGCTTCCATGTCGCGCAGAATTCGCGGCCAGAGTTGCACGCCGTCTCCTAGCGCCAGCGCGTCGGCGTGAGGAGCAACCCTGGTTCGGTAGGGGAGCTGAGGGAGAGTCTTTAGGACAGGGAGGCTCTCCCAAAGTAATGTCGACTTCCTCCAGTCGGTCTCGGATAATCGCTTCGTAACCGGACAGTTTGATGGCCCCGAGCTGGAAATGGCTCGGGGTTTCGTTCTTTTGGGATGTCCTTCTCGCGACGTAGCGCTGTCTTAGCCACTATCCGCCCATGGTGAGCACGACTCTGAATCTCGCCCTTCCGCTGATCATCTGGTCATAAGCTTCGGCAGCCTTCTCCAGCGGATAGCGCTCGATCATCGGTCGAACACCGCTGAGGGAACTGAATCGAAGCGTGTCTTCGGAGTCCTTGGCTGTGCCGGATGCCCAGCCCTGAATGGACTTGCGTCCGCCAATGATCTGCAACGGAGTGATCGTGAGAGGTTCCGCGCCTGCCCCTACAACCCATAATCTTCCATTTCCCGCTAATCCGTCGACTAAGGCCGAGATCGATTTCGAATCGGGCGCGGTGGCGAGGATCACGCGTGCTCCTCCTAACTTTTGCAGAGCTTCGGCGGGAGCACCCGCGCTGGTATCGATATATTCGTGCGCGCCGAGCTTCTTGGCGAGCGGCTGCTTATCTTTGCCTCGACCGATGGCGACCGTACGAAATCCCATTTGACGGGCATATTGAATGCCGAGGTGACCCAGGCCACCGATGCCCTGCACCGCGACCAGGTCCCCGCCGCGCGCTCCCGAATTGCGCAGCGAGTTGAATACGGTGATCCCGGCACACATTAGCGGAGCGGCCTCGGCCGCGGGCAAGTCGTCGGGCATCGCGGCGACCGCTTCCGCCGGCGCAACCATGTATTCCGCGTAACCGCCGTCGAAGTGGATGGCAGTAATCTTCTCGAACTGGCAAAGAATGAAGTCACCGCGGCGGCAGGGGTCGCACTGGAAACAGTGTCCGCCATGCCAGCCCACGCCGACCCGTTGACCGGGCTTCCAGAGCGTGACGTCCGCGCCAATCGCATCGATGCGCCCGGCAATCTCATGTCCCGGGACACGCGGATATTGAATTCCTGGCCAGTGTCCTTCTTTCACGAGCGAGTCGCTGTAGCAGATGCCGCAAGCTTCCATCTTGATGCGCACCTGCCCGCGACCGGGCTGCGGAATCGGGCGCTCGACTACTTCGAAATTTCCACCTGGCTTGCTGACTTGGACGGCTTTCATGCGGGACCTCTCTGGATGCTTGCGGGAAATATGCGCGGAATTGTTGACGAACTTTCTAGTCCGCCAGTCAAGGATGCTCTAGGCCAAAGCTATAGATCAGAATCAGGGCTGCGGGGATGCAAAAATCAGCAGAGCAATTCTCAACGCCGCTCGCCTATGCGAGTTTCTGGATCGCCTGCTCAAGCCGCCTGAGGGTGGTCTCCCGACCCAGTACCTCCAGCGTCTCAAATAGCGGCGGGGCATTCTTGCGGCCGCAGACGGCTACTCGGATGGGCTGGAACATCTGGCCTGCCTTGATTCCCATCTCCTGGGCGGCGGCGCGGAGAGTTTGGTCCAGCGGATCATGTTTGAACTCGGTGTGCGCCAGCACTTCCCGCCCTCGCTTCAGGACTTTCAGCGCCATGGCGGCGTCTCCCTTTTGCGGGATGAGTTCGGTGGCGTCGTAGGGCGGGAGTTGGTCCACGAAGAAGAAGTCGGCTACGGTCAGCACGTCCCGCAGCAGCTTGATGCGCTCGCGGATCAGCGGCGTGATCTGCAGGATCTTTTCCGGAGCAACGTTGAATCCGGCGGCTTGTACGATGGGCAGCAGGCGCGCACTCAGCTCTTCCAGCGGCAGAGCCCGAATGTGTTCCGCATTCAGCCATACCGCCTTGGGGTCGAACATTTCTTCGGGGGCGACGTTGGCGGGCGAGAGCTTGCCCTGAGCCTGTCGAAGGGGCGCCCGCCCCACATCAGGCTCTTTGAAGTTCACGACCGCGTTCGAACGGTTGATGCCTTCGAGCGAGAAGGTGTCGGTGAGTTCTTGCAAAGACATGTTCTCGCGATCATCTTTCGGCGACCAGCCCAGCAGGCACAAAAAGTTGATGAAGGCTTCGGGTAGAAATCCCGCATCACGATACGTGGTTACGCTGACGACTGGGCCGTGACGGCGCTTGGAGAGCTTGGTCCCATCCGGCGCGACCAGCAGTGGCAGATGCGCGAACTGCGGCGGCTTGAAACCCGCGGCTTCAAAGATCAGGACATGCTTGTAGGTGTTCGAAAGATGGTCCTGGCCGCGAATGATGTGGCTGATCCGAAGGTCGACATCATCGGCACAGGACGCCAGGTGGTAAGTGGGCATGCCGTCCGAGCGCAACAACGCAAAGTCTTCGATGTCGGCGGCCGCCTTCACCTGCTCGCCGTAAACTGCATCCGTGAACCGCACTAGCTGCCCGGCATCGCGCGGCACGCGAAAACGTAGCGCAAAAGGTTCGCCGGCAGCGGCGCGGCGATCGCTTTCCGCGGGAGAAAGCTCCCGCATACCTGGGTTGAACAGCCACGTCCCCTGCGCCCCGGATCTCTCGCTGTCGCCTGCGTGCGCCGGAGTGAAATCCCTGTAAGCAAGGCCCTTCCGCAAGATCGTCTCCGCCATCTGGCGGTGAAGGGATCCCCGCTCGGACTGCTTGTACTCCTCATCCCAGTTTAGATTCAGCCACTTGAGCCCCTCGAAGATCGAGTTCACCGAGGCTTCTGTATTGCGTCCGACGTCGGTGTCGTCAAGGCGGAGAATCACCGTCCCACCATTCCGGCGGGCGTATAACCAGTTGAAAATAAAGGTGCGCGCGCTGCCGACATGCAGAAATCCGGTCGGAGATGGCGCAAAGCGTACGCGGGGCTTCGGTGTAAGGGCAGCAGTGCCTGGTGATTGGTTCATTCAGAATCCCTTGCGATGGTACGGGCGGCGGAAAAGTGCCGTCAAGCAAGTGGGGCGGTCGACGAAGCTAAATACATGATTTTCTGGCTTGTTAGGCGATGGACAGTGTACTTAAATCCTGTTGTGTTCGCTGCCGTACTATGAAAACATTAAGAGATTGTTTCCCCTCGAAACTTATGACCGTCTGCGCGCGGGAAACTTTTCGCCGGCCATATGAATAGCATTGCCATCAGCGTGGTGATCATTCCGGGCTTCGTCTCGGTGCTGCTGTTCCTGGTCTTCACGTATCTCCATGAACAGAGCCGGCAGGCCTATTTCCGCGCCTGGCAACTCGCGTGGGCTGCTTACTCTCTCCACTACGCGCTCGACGCCTTTTCGTTCTATCGGGCACCCTCGGCGCTGGCCTTCTTCGCGAGTTCAGTTTTCCTGGTCGCCATGGCGCTGTGCATCTTCGTTTCGACGCGCCTGATGCGCGGCCCCTATCGCTTTCGTTGGTATGATGCCGCGCTCGGTACGGTCCTACTCCTGCTTGCCTACCTGACCCTTCAGGGACACATAGTAGGCGGCACTTTTCAGCCGGATGCGCAGCCGACCCTTCGTCTCGGGTTAGGGCTTGCCATCGTGCTGCTCTATTGCTCTGCTGTGTTTTACATCAATGGACACAAGCGGGGTTCGCTTGCCTTCCAGGTGCTTGCTCTCGCGCTCGCCTTGTGGGCGGTGTTGATGGCTGTGGGCCAGTTGCGCAGTCCCTGGGGTGAGCGCCTGGGCAGTGCCAGCAGCATGTTTGGTCCCGTGCCCCAGATGCTGTTAGGCATCGCCATGGTCATGGTGCTGTTTGAAAACCAGCGCAATGCCGTGCAGGAAAGTACGCTGGCGCTCTCCACTCTGGGCGTCGACCCCCGGCGGCTGCTCTTCGCCAACGATTTGCTTCCGAGCATGGAGGCCGCTCTGGACCGGCTGATGGGCGCTCTCCCCATGCGCCGCGCCGCCATTTTCGTCGGCGCAGAGTGGAGCGGCCTCCTGCCCTCGGTGCAGCGGGGCTTTTCTCCTGGATTTCTGGAAACTCTCGAAACCAGCGGAACGGGAGAGTACATCTCCGAACTGGCTTATCGCCAGAGCGGTATCTTCACCGTCCATGATTTGTCGGAGATGAGAGAGCCTCTGCCCGCGGCCAAGGCTGGAACTTTCGCGGATTTCAAGCGTGTGTTCACGGAAGCCGAAATCCGCAACCTGACTGCCGTCAGTCTTCAAACCCGGGAGCACAATTTCGGCGTCATCCTGTTTCCGCACGCGGAGCGCAAGGCCTTCGGTTCGTCGGGCCCGCGATTGATGGTCGGATTGGCGCTGCAATTAGGCCTCACCCTGGAGAACTACGTCGTAACCCACGATGCCCATCGCCGCACAAAAGAATACGAATTGCTCACGGAGATGGGGCAAGTCATCAGCGCGCGTCTGAACCCGGATGAGATTTTGCGCACCCTCCAGACCGAACTCGGACACATTTTCGACACCAGCAACTTCTACATTGCATTCCGCGAGGGAGACGAGATCCGCTTCGAACTCGAGGTAGTAGGTAACCAGGTTCTTCCCAAGCGCTCCCGCAAGCTGGAAAGCGCCTTTACCGAACACGTGATCCAAACCGGTCAGCCGCTGCTGATTCGCTCGGATCTGGAAAAAACGCGCTCACGCTTGGGCCTCACTTATATCCCGGAACATCCCGCACGTTGCCTGATCGCGGCCCCGGTCTTTCTTAGCAACAAGCCAGCCGGAGCGATCGTGGCCATGAGCACCGAGCGGGAAAACCTGTTCGAGCAACGAGATCTGGATGTGCTGATCACCGCGGCCGGCCAGGTCTCGGTCGCAATGGAAAATGCGCGCCTGTTTGCCGACGAGCAGCGCCGCTCCCGCCAGCTGGCCTTTCTCAACAACATTTCCCGCACTGCTATCTCCAGTGATGACCCCGTCCACATGCTGGGCCAGATCGTGGGAGAGATCCAGAAAAACTTCAGCTTCGATCACATCGGAATCGGATTACTCGACTACGGGACCAAGGAGATTGAGATCAAGGCCGAAGCGGGCGCCACCGCTCACGCTGTGGGCAAGCGAATTCCCGTGGGAACAGGCATCCTGGGCCGCGTGGCCCGCACCGGAGAACGCGCCCTGGTACAGAATGCGGTGCAGGGCCAGCTTTCTGGCATTCTGACGGACGCTCGCGCCGTGCTCTGCATCCCGATCATCTACGGCGAGATGCTGCTCGGCGTGCTGAACATTGAAAGCCGGAGTGAGAGTGCATTTTCTCCGCAGGACGTCCTGATTCTCAACACGTTGGCGGATCTGCTTGCCACCGCCCTGCACAATGCGTTCGTCTTCCAGAAGCTGCAGCAGCAGTCGATCACCGACGGTCTCACCGGAATCAAGACCCGCCGTTTTTTCTGGGAGGCGTTGTCCGCCGAGTGGAAGCGCGCCTCCCGCTCGGGACGTCCTTTCTCCGTGGTGCTCATTGATCTGGACAAGTTCAAGGAAGTCAATGACACCCTGGGTCACTTCGAAGGCGACCTGGTGCTGGCGCGGGTGGGCCGGTTGCTGGAGCAAAAGTCGCGCCAGTCGAACGTGGTGGCTCGCTACGGAGGCGACGAATTTATCGTGCTCATGCCGGAAACAGGTCCCGACCAGGCCGCGGTGCTGGCCGAGCGCTTGCGCCAGTGGATTGCCAGTGATTCGATGCTGAGCGAGCACAAGATAACCGGCAGCTTCGGCGTCGCTAGTTTTCCCACGCACGGGTTTTCCATCGAGGATATCATCCGAGTCGCCGATGCCGGTATGTATGTGTCCAAGCGTTCCGGCGGAGACCTGGTATCGACTGCCCAGGAGTTCGCCGAGGGCCAGGACTTTGCCCGCCAGCGGCAACAGGTTTCCGCTTATATCGAGGGGTTTCTTCAACGCGAGCACGCCGGTCTGGAGCATCTTGAGGAACTGACCTCAACTCTTCGCAAGCTTTGCGGCGCCGATGAGGATCTCAACGTTCCGCTGTTGAAGGAGTCGATCGAAGCCCTGAGCCGCGCTGCCGAATCGCGCGAGTTGCGAACCTCGGGCCATGGTGACCTGGTGGCTCGCTACAGCGAGATTATTGCCCGGGCGCTTCGTATGACGGCCGAGGAGACCGCGGATCTGGTGTACGCGGCGCGCGTGCATGACGTGGGCAAGATTTTTGTAGCGGACCACATCCTGAACAAACCCGGTCCACTCACTGACGCTGAGTTCCAGAAGGTAAGAACCCATGCCCACGTTGGCGCCGAGATCGTGGCCACGCTCCCGCGCA
>Ga0137391_10001680_pt1 | contig 16263 bp, 11 predicted proteins | sample 15con2h24BmetaG_FD_101399 | JGI IMG/M metagenome (GOLD analysis project Ga0137391, IMG submission 101399) | Vadose zone soil microbial communities from Angelo Coast Range Reserve, California, USA - 15con2h2.4B metaG | ecosystem: Environmental > Terrestrial > Soil > Vadose zone > Saprolite...
CATCGAGAACATCACGCGCGGACCCGCAAGGTGCTGATCGCGCAAAAGATGGAACGCGCCGACGGCGCCGACCACCAATGCGGTGGTGAGGTAGGCCGCCAGCACCATGTGGACAAGGCGATAGGGAAAGGATGGATTGAAAATCACCTTGAGCCAATCCGCGGCGATGAACTGGCCGTCGGCGTTGACGGCATAGCCGGCCGGCGTCTGCATCCAGGAATTGGCGGAGAGAATCCAGAAGGCGGAAATCAGCGTGCCGGTCGCGACCATGAGGGTAGCGACGAAATGCAGCCTGTGTCCGACGCGTTCGAGCCCGAACAGCATGACGCCGAGAAAGCCCGCCTCGAGAAAGAACGCGGTCAGGACCTCATAGGCCATCAATGGACCGATTACGGGGCCGGTCTTGTCGGCGAACGCCGACCAATTGGTGCCGAACTGGTAGGACATCACGATGCCCGACACCACGCCCATCCCGAACGCGACCGCGAAGATCTTCAGCCAGTAGTTGAACAGGTTGATGTAGACTTCGCGCCCGGTCCAGAGCCACAGCGCCTCCAGCACTGCGAGGTAGCTGGCAAGCCCGACCGAGAATGCCGGGAAGACGATGTGAAACGACATTGTGAAGGCAAATTGTGCCCTGGCCAGCACCACGGCATCGAAGCCCTCGAACATCGGCATCACCTGTCGTTGCAAACCCGCCGGCAACCTACCACGCGTGAGGTGATATGGTATCGCTGCCTCTTCACGCCACCCATGCAGCGCCAGTCGTTTCGTCATCACGAATCGGCGCGAGAACGAGATATTCCGACCCCGGAAATGTGGAACGACCCGGAAGGGGGCATCCCGTCCGGGTCGTCGGAGGCAACTTGAGAGGTTGGTAACTCAGAAAGCTCGGGTCAGTTGATGACGCAGGCCTTGGCTGGATCGGTGTCGCCGCAATCGGTCGCCCTGCTGATCGGCAGTTCGACTGCGCTGATTGACGGTTTGTAGCAGCCAAGTTTTTCCGCCCGATTTCGCCGATTGTTTCAATTGTTTCCTTGTCGGTCTCGATCTGGTAAGGCCGCGGATCTGTATTCCCCGGCCATGGTGTTGAATCTATTTATCTTTTCAGGCAGCGAGGCTGTCGATGCCCGCGCCCCTGAGCAGTTCGGCGAGCTGCTTGCGGGCATAGAACATGCGCGTCTTCACCGTGCTCTGCGGGATGCCGATGATCTGGCCGACCTCTTCCACTGACTTCTCGTGATAGTAGACGAGGTTGATGATCTCACGGTGCGCGGGCGACAATTTTGCGACGCAGGCGCGCAGGATCTCGCTGGTGGTGGCGCGTTCCAGAGAGGTTTCCGGCGTGTCGGCCTCGTCCGCGATCTCGCGCACGTCTTCCTGATCGATGTCCTCGAAGCGCCGCTGGCGCAGAGAGGTCAGCGCCTTGAACCGGGCGATCGACAAGAGCCAGGTGGACACCTGCGAGCGGCCCTCGAACTGGCGCGCCGTGCGCCAGACGTCCAGGAACACCTGGCTGACCAGATCCTCGGCCATCGTCGTGTCGCGCACGATGCGCAGGATGAAACGGTAAACCCGCACGTTGTGACGCGAATAAAGGATATGCATCGCGGTGCGGTTGCCATCCGCGATGCTGTCCAGGAGCATCTCGTCCGAAGTCGCCTGAGCGGCGACGATGCTCTGGCGGGCTGCGGAGTTAATGGCGACGACGTTCTGCATGACAGGCTCCCCGTTCGCCGCTTGTGCAGCGCTTCGTTACCTAGGAGTGTTAACGAGCCATCGTTTCGGGACGTCTGCACAAAAAGGGGAAAATGGTTTCGTTCAGACGGAGAATTGTTTCGTCGTGCGAGGGCCGACGAAACATTCGCGGCGAAAATGTGAATAATTTCAAGGAGCGGAAAAAAGGTCGGATTTCAGGACCGGAAAAGTTTCCCGATTCGGCCGCTTGAACCGGATCGCCTCCGGGGCGACCGGTGACCCTGGCGCGGTCTCCGTCTTGAGCCCGTCGTTCACCGGATGCGCGGATATCGATCGGGAGGCGTGAACGGCGGGGCCGTGCCCGCCATTGAGCGATTACACTTTGTCGCCGACCGGCGAGAACAGATAGCCGCCGCCGCGGATGGTGCGGATCACGGCAGGCTTGGCCGGATCCGGCTCGATCTTGCGGCGGATCCGCATGATCCTGAGATCGACGGCGCGGTCGAAGGCTTCGGCGTCGCGCGCATTCGCCAATTCCAACAGCCGCTCGCGCGACAGCACCCGCTTCGGATTGGCAGCGAACACTTTCAGGAGCCCGAATTCGGACGCGGTCAGGGGATGCTCGTTGCCTTCGTCGTCGCGAAGTGCCTGCGCTTCGAGGTCGAGCCATTTGGTGCCGAACCGGACCAATTGGTCCTTCGCGGACTTCGCGCCGGCAGCCTCGGTTGCGGCCGGCGCCGCCTTGACCGGCGAGCTCCGCCGCAGCACCGAACGGATCCGCGCCATCAATTCGCGCAGCTCGCAGGGCTTTGCCACATAATCGTCGGCGCCGAGTTCGAGCCCGACCACGCGGTCGATCGGGCTCGCGGTCGCCGTGAGCATGATCACGGGGATGTTGGTGCGGCTCTTGAGATCGCGGATGATCGAAAGCCCGTCTTCCTCGGGCATGTTGAGATCGAGCACCACGAGATCGGGCACGCCGCTCTCGATCGCGCCACGCAGGCTCTTTCCGCCGTCGCACAGCGTCACGTTGAAGCCGTGCATTTTGAGGTAGTCGCCGACCATCTCGCGGGCCGGTGCCTCGTCATCGACGATGATGATGTGCTGACTTTGGCTCATGACATCTCTGTCGCGGGTAAGACGATGGTGAAGGTCGATCCTTTTCCGGGACCGTCGCTGTTGGCGGCGACTTCGCCGCCATGCATGTCGATAATACGCTTGACGATGGATAAGCCCAGCCCTGTCGAGCTTTCGCCGGCGGTCGGTTTGGCGGACAGGCGCTGAAAGCGGCCGAACAGCCGCCCGAGATCCTCCGGCGAGAGGCCCGCGCCCTCGTCGACGACGCGAATGACGGTGCTGTCCTCCTCGTGGGTCACTACCACCGAGATCCGGCCGCCGATCGGGCTGTATTTGATGGCGTTGGAGACCAGATTGTCGATCGCCTCGCGGATGCGGTCGGTGTCGCACATCGTCACGATGTTCGAGGGCGCCGACACCGTGATCGACTGCTGCTTGTTGACCGCGAGCGGCTGGTTGGCGTCGGCGACTTCGCTCACCAATGCGGCGATGTCGACCGGTTCGCGGCGGATGGTGATGTCGAAAGCGTCCGCCATCGCGTCCGAAATCAGATGGTCGACCATCGAGGTCAGCCGCTTGGTGGCGTCGCGGATATGCTCGATCTGGGAGGTGATGCTATCCTTCGACGCGGAGGTCGAGATCAGTTCTGTCAGCATCTCGGTGCGGCCGAGGATGACGCCGAGCGGGTTCTTCAGATCGTGGGCGACGGTGCCGAGAATCTCGTTCTTGAAACCGTTGGCGCGCTGCAGCCGCAACCACTGCGCCGACAGGCGGCGGTTGGCCTGCATCAGCGCGCGGGTGCGCTGGGCGACGCGGTCCTCGAGCTGGGTGTTGGCTTCGTGCAGCTGCTGATAAAGGATGACATTGTCGAACGCGATCGACAGCCGGCTGCCGAAAATCTCTACCAGCGAGCGGTCGGTTTCCGACAATTGCCGCTCGGCCTGCAGCAGCACCACGACTTCGCGTCCGCTGCCGGTGCGGATGTAGAGCACGGTGCGCTGATCGGCGAATTCGTTCTTGCGGCGCCTGAAGGCCGCTTCCACCATCGAGCGCAGATCCGGGTCGAGCGACTTCGGCCCGGCGGAGCCGATGAAGCGGCTGTAGCAGCCGGAGCCGGCCAGCACCGAGAAATCGTCGCCGGACGTGTTGCCGTCGTCGCGCAGCACCAGGATGCCGGCGCAATCGACGTTGAGCAGCGAGGCGAGCTGCGTCAGCACGCCCTCGGCGAGCCGCTGCATCGACTTGAAGTCATAGAGCGTCGAGGCGGCGTCGATGATGATCTCCAGCCCGCGCCGGGTCTGCACCATGCGCTCGAGCTGCTGGTAGCTGCGCAGTGCTGCGGTCAGCGAGGTGAACAGCTTGTCGGCGGTCAGCTCGGTCTTGGCCTTGTAGTCGTTGATGTCGTACTGGACGATGACGCGGCGTTCGGGAGCCTGGCCGGGCTGGCCGGTGCGCAGGATGATGCGGACCGTCTCGTTCCTGATCTCGTTGCGGATATATTCGACGAGTTCGAGGCCGGCGATATCGGTCTCCATGATGACGTCAAGCAGCACGGCCGCGATGTCGGGGTGTTTTAGTATCAGCGCGCGGCCTTCGGCCGCCGAATAGGCCGACAGGATCTCGAGGCCCTGGCCGTTCAGCGTGTAGTCGCTGAGCGCAAATCGCGTGCCTTCATGCACGGCCTGATCGTCGTCGATGACGGCGATCTTCCATTTACGCGCGGACGAATCCTCCGGAACGGCTCCGGTGTCGTCGATCAGGTAGAGGACATCGTCCTGTTCGGCCATTGAGGCGTTGTTCCGTCTGATAAGGTCTCGGATGTGGCGGTGCCGCCCTTGGCGGTTTTGGGCATGATAATGCGAAAAGTGGTGCCTTGTCCCAGTCTTGACTCCAGCATCATGCGCCCGCCCAGCTGCTGGGTTACGAGATTATAAACAATATGCAAGCCAAGACCGGTGCCGCCGTCGTTGCGGCGCGTGGTAAAGAACGGGTCGAAGGCCTGCCGCTGCACGTCCGGGGTCATTCCGGCCCCGTCGTCGGCGAAAATGATCTCGACGTCGTCATGTCCGCGCGACCGCGCCGAGACCGAGATGGTTCCTGAACGGCCGCCATTGAAGGCGTGATTGACGGCGTTGAGGAACAGGTTGGTCAGAATTTGCCCATACGAGCCGGGATAGCCGTCGATCACGAGGCCCTCCGGCACGTCGAGGGTGAGCGCGATCGGCGCCCGCTTCAGCACCGGCCGCAGGCTCGCGATGATCTGGTCGGTCGCCTCGCTCAGGTTGAATTGCCGCCGCTCGGCATGCGAGCGGTCGACGGCGACCTGCTTGAAGGACTGAATCAGCTCTCCGGCGCGCTGCAGATTGGCGACCAGTTGCTGGGCAGCATCGCGCGAGGTGCGGACGAATTCCTCGAGCTGCGAGCGGCGCAGGCCGCCGTCCGATCGGAGCTCGGCCTCGAACATCTCGGTGCGCCGCGCGAAGCTGGAGGCGACCGTCAGGCTGATGCCGATCGGATTGTTCACCTCATGGGCGACGCCCGCGACCAGCCCGCCGAGCGCGGCCAGGCGTTCGGCGTCGATCAGGTTCTGCTGCGCGGTGTTGAGCTCGAGCAGCGCGCTTTCGGCCTTCTCCTTCGCGGTGCGCAACTCGTCCTCGGTCTTGCGCTTGGCGATCGCGTTCTCGCGGAACACCTCGACCGCGCGCGCCATGGCGCCGACCTCGTCCCGGGCGCTGGTGCCCTGCACCTCGCGGTCGTAGTCGCCGAGCGTGATCGCGCGCATCGCGGTCATGATCTGCTGCAGCGGCAGGCGGATGGAGAGCGCGATCAGGACGCCGACGGTGAGGATGATGCCGAGAAAGATCACGGCGATCGACAGCACCCGGCGCGAGATGTCGGCAAGCGTCCGGTCGAACGTCTCCTGCGCCCGCTGTTCGCGCTGGCGCATCTTCACCGACAGATCGTCGATCGCCCCCATCGCCTCGGCCTGGGTGGCGTCGATGGTGTTGCGCAACAGCTCGGTGCGGTTCGAGAGCTGTTCGGAGAGTTTCGCAAGCCCCTCGCGCAGCGCCTGCGTCCGCGTGCTCAGACGCTGCAGCGCCAGCCGCTGCAGGTCGTTGTCGGCGAGGTCGGTCATCACGGGAATGGTCTTCTCGATCGTCTCGGTGTTGCGGCGGGCCTCCTCGGCGGAGGCGCTGGCGAGCGACAGGTAATAGGAATTGGCGGCGACCAGCATGGCGGTGAACGCCTCGCGCGATTTGCCGAGCGACGGCCAGATCAGCGCGTCGCGGTGGCCGGTCGCGCCTTCGATGATCGAGTAGAGCCCGGCCATGTCCTTGGCCGGCCCCAGCACCTGCTCCTCATAGCTTTTGGCGATGGTCGCCTGCACCGCGCGCAATTCGCCGAAGCCGTTCAGAAAACGCTCGGTGACGTGCTCGAGCTCCGCGACCGATCCCGACAGCATCGGGTCGGTCGAGGCGCGCGTGGTGAGGGTGCCGAGCACCGCCTCGCGCAGCAGCAGGATCTCGGCGAACAGCTCGGGGCTCGGCTGGTTGATGTAGCGATGGATCAGGTTCTGCAGCCGGCCGGTTTCGCTCTCCAGGAGGGCCAGGATCTTGTCGGATTCGCGCACCTGCCGCACGTCATCCCAGGCCGAGCCGAGCACCTTGGCACCGTTCCAGATCAAGACGGCCAGCACCACGACGACGGCGGAATTCAGCGCGGCGATCGACAGGATGCGCCATCGGATCGGCACCGCGCGCAACAGCCCGACAATGCGCGCGCGGCCGTGGGCGGCGAAGCTCACCCGCCGGTCCGCAACCTTACCTTGCGCACGGACTACCAAAACCGGATCACTCCACTTGCCGGATGCGCGCGATCAGGTCCGCGGCCGCCAGGTCACGCTGCGCCTTCTGGTAAAGGCTGGCCATCGCCGCTTCGAACGGCTTGCGGTCGACATCTTTTACGACCGTCACGCCGGCGGCTTCGGCCTGTTGACGTGAACGCTCTTCGAGATCTTTCCACTTTTCCCGCATGAATTGGCTGGATCGCTGCGCTGCCTCCCGAAACATCCTCTGATCGTCCGCCGACAGGCTCTGCCAGGCCTTCTGCGACATCACCAGCACTTCCGGGCTCATGCTGTGTTCGGTCAGGGTGTAGAAGCGGGCATATTTATAGTGATCCGTGGTGACAAAGGACGGCCAGTTGTTTTCGGCGCCGTCGATCAGCTTGGTCGCAAGTCCCGTGAGGACCTGGCCGTAGGGCAACGCGATCGGCTCCGCCCCGAGCGCTCTCACCATGTCCGACATCAACTCCGATTGCTGCACGCGGATCCGCAAGCCTTTGAGGTCGGCGAGCGAGCGGACCGGGTGGATGCTGTTGTAGATCGACCGCGCGCCCGAATCGTAGAAGGCCAGCCCGACGAAGCCGTACGGTTCGAAACTGCCGAGGATCTCGTTGCCGATCGGGCCGTCCAGCACCTTCTGCAAATGCTCGGCGGAGCGGAACAGGAACGGCATCGCCAGGACGTTGATCGCCGGCACGAAGGTCCCGATCAGCGCCACGTTGATGCGATTGAGATCGATCGCGCCGGCGCGCGTCTGCGCGATCGTCTCCTTCTCTTCCCCGAGCTGGCCTGAATGGAAGATCCGGATTTGATGCCGGCCGCCGCTGCGTTCGGCGATGACGCGGCCCATGAAGCGCAGCGCCTGTACGGTCGGATAGTTCTCGGCCTGGACGTCGGCGGCGCGGAATTCGCGCGCGGACACACCCGCCGCCGCCACTGTCAAAAACAGCGCGGCAACGCTTATTACTGTCCGCGTAAGGCCGGCGCGGTCCACAGGCAACGTCTTCCCTTTTGAGGGTGTCGGCGGTCGGCGCAAAAGGTTCAACGCTTTTTTTTCAGAGGCGGGCGATCCAGCTATTGTGCTCACGTCGGAATGATCGTCAATGGCGTGATGCAACCCGGTTTTCGGGGGGCGCCGGCGCGGTCCACAGGGCATGTGAGGCGCCGGGACGAGGTCTTCGCCTGTAAGTTTTTTGGCCGCTGATGCCGGTGGCCGCCAGGTATGGGAATGGTCGTATCGTGAAATCGGCGTTCAAGTACTCGCGAAGGCTCCTGCAACTCCTGGCTGTATCAGCCGCGATCGGCTTCAGCTCGCCGGCGTTCGCGGTCGCCGACGTCATCTGGTGGCATGCGATGTCGGGTGAGCTCGGCCGGCAGGTCGACAAGCTCTCGGCCGATTTCAACGCCTCGCAATCCGAGTACCGGATCGTTCCGAGCTACAAGGGCAACTATACCGAAACCGTTACGGCGGCGATCTTCGCGTTTCGTTCGCGCAGTCAGCCGGCCATCGTACAGGTCAACGAAATCGCCACCGCGACCATGATGGCGGCGAAGGGCGCGATCTATCCCGTGTACCAGTTGATGCGGGACGAGCAGGAGGCCTTCGCCCCGTCCGCCTATCTTCCCGCCGTGACCGGTTATTATGCCGATGTCGACGGCAACCTGCTCTCGTTTCCGTTCAACGCCTCGACGCCGATCCTTTATTACAACAAGGACCTGTTTCGCGACGCCGGCCTCGATCCGGAGGTGCCGCCGAAGACCTGGCCGGACGTCGGCATGGCTGCGAAAAAGCTGCGCGATCGCGGCGTGGTCTGCGGCTTCACCACCTCATGGCCGTCCTGGATCAATGTCGAGAATTTCGCCGCGTTTCATAATCTGCCGATCGCGACGCGAGGCAATGGCTTCGGCGGCCTGGATGCAGTGTTGAATTTCAACAATCCGGTGGTGGTGCGCCATATCGCGCAGCTTGCGGAATGGCAGGCCACCAAGGTGTTCGACTATAGCGGGCGGGCGCAATCGGCGGAGCCGCGCTTCCAGAAGGGCGAATGCGGAATCTTCATCGGCTCGTCGGCGACCCGCGCCGACATCAAGGCCAATTCGAAATTCGAGGTCGGCTACGGCATGATGCCGTATTGGCCCGATGTCGCGGGCGCGCCGCAAAACACCATCATCGGCGGCGCGACGCTGTGGGTGTTGCGGGACCGGCCGGCCACCGAATATAAAGGGGTCGCGAAGTTCTTCGCCTATCTGTCGAAGCCCGAGGTTCAGGCCGCCTGGCATCAGAACACGGGCTATCTGCCGATCACCCGGGCCGCCTACGACCTGACCCGCGCGCAGGGCTTCTATGATCGCAATCCAGGGACCGCGATCTCGATCGAGCAGATCACGCTGAAGCCGCCGACGGAAAATTCGCGCGGGCTTCGGCTGGGGTCGTTCGTCCTGATCCGCGACGTGATCGACGACGAGCTGGAGCAGGCCTTCAGCGGCAAGAAGCCCGCGCAGAGCGCACTCGATTCCGCCGTCGAGCGCGGCAACCGGCTGCTGCGTCAGTTCGAGCGCGCAAGCCCGGACAGGTAGAACGGTAGCGCCCACTAAACAGGCTGCTGAATTTCTCTGCATTCTTCTTAAGCAACAGCGTCGGTTTGTATGCAATGCCTGAACGCGCGGCACGGTCGCTATTCCTAAGATTTTCGAGCGTCCTCATTGCCTTAGAGGGCGTGTAAGCTTCCGTTAAGGTTTGGCACAAACCTTGCGAATGTGGTTCCAACGCCGGTTTCTCCCGCCTTGGAGCCTTCATCATGAAGCGCCGCGATTTCCTGAAATCAGTGTCCGGACTGGCAGCGGGGGCCATGGTGCCCGCGCCCGCGATCTGGTCGCCCGCGAAGGCCGATGCCCGCTCCGAGACGCTTCTGGTCGTCACCGAAAGCGGCCCGAACAATCTCGACATTCACGGCGTCGGCACCAACCGTCCAGGCTACGAGGCCTCCTGGAATTGCTACGACCGCCTGATCACGCATGAAACCAAGACGCTGCCCGACGGCACGCTGTCTTACGACCGCGACAAGTTCAAACCCGAACTCGCGGAAGACATGACCATCGGTGACATGTCGGTCACGTTCAAATTGAAGAAAAACGCGAAATTCCACGACGGCACACCGGTCACCGCGGGCGATGTCAAATGGTCGCTTGATCGTTCGGTATCGGTCGGCGGCTTCCCCACGGTGCAGATGAAGGCCGGTTCGCTGGTGAACAAGGAGCAGTTCGTCGTCGTCGACGACAGCACCGTCCGTATCGACTTTGCCAAGAAGGACCGCCTGACGGTCCCCGACCTCGCGGTGATCGTGCCCGGCATCTACAATTCCGGCCTCCTGAAGAAGAACGCCACGGAAAAGGATCCCTGGGCGCTGGACTACACCAAGAGCAACACCGCCGGCAGCGGCGCCTACAAGGTGACGAGCTGGAAACCCGGCGTCGAAACGGTCTATGAGCGTCACGAGGGCTGGGTCGGCGGCAAAATGCCTCAGCTCAAGAAGGTCATCTGGCGCACGATCCCCTCGCAAGGCAACCGCCGCGCCTTGATGGAGCGCGGCGATGCCGACATCTCTTTCGACCTTTCCAGCAAAGACACGTCGGAGATGAAGAAGGAGCCCAAGCTCGTCATCATCTCCAACCCGATCGGCAATGGTATGTATTCCGTCGAGTTGAATGTGAAGAACCCGCCGTTCGACAATCTGAAGGTCCGTCAGGCGGTCGCCTATGCGCTGCCGTACCAGAAGATCATGGACGCTGCGATGTTCGGCCTTGCCAATCCGCTGTTCGGCGGCCCGTCGAACAAGGTCGCCGACATCGCCTGGCCGGCCAGGAGCGGCTACACGACCGACATGGACAAGGCCAAGGCGCTGATGGCGGAGAGCGGGGTCTCCGGCATCGACACCACGGTGTCCTTCGATCTCGGCGCCGGCGATATCTGCGAGCCGATCGCCGTGCTGGTGCAGGAAAGCCTTGGCCAGATCGGCATCAAGACCACGATCAACAAGGTGCCGGGCGCCAACTGGCGCAGCGAGATGGCAAAGAAGTCGATGCCGCTGATGGTCAACTTCTTCTCGGGCTGGCTCGATTATCCGGAGTATTTCTTCTTCTGGTGCTATTCCGGCCAGAACGCGATCTTCAACACGCCGAGCTATGTCAACGCGGACATGGACGTGCTGATCGACGGCGCGCGCGCCGCCGCTGCCGTCGGCGACAAGGAGAAGTATGCCAAGGATGTCGAGGGTTTCATTTCCAAGGCTTACGACGAGGCGCCGCGCATTCCGCTGTTCCAGCCTTTCCTGAATGTCGCGACGCAGAAGAACATCTCCGGTTACGTCTATTGGTTCCATCGGCAGCTCGACTACCGCTCAATCGTGAAGGCCTGAGGCGCGCCGCGGGAGCGACGGCCTGCATCGACGCATGCTCGGGCTCTCAACGCGGCTTTGAAATCGAAGGGCGAGACGACCATGTTGACGATCGCGAAGCGTCTGGTGACCGTGATCCCGACCTTGATCGGAGTCGTGATCGTTACCTTCCTGCTGACCCGCGTGCTGCCCGGCGACCCCGCGGTCTATTTCGCAGGACCTGCCGCCACCCCGCAATCGATCGCCGAAATCCGCAAGTCGCTCGGGCTCGACCGGCCGCTGCCCGACCAGTTCGCCCGCTACGTCAACGATCTCGCCCACGGCAATTTCGGCAATTCGCTGTCGACCGGCCGTCCGGTCGCGACCGAAATCTCCAGCCGCCTGCCGGCCTCCGCCGAGCTCACGCTGACCGGGCTCTTTCTCGCCATCGTCATCGCGGTGCCGCTCGGCATTTTCGCGGCGGTGAAGCAGGGCTCGCTGATCGATCATCTCTGTCGAATTGTCGCCACCGCCGGCGTTTCGCTCCCAGTGTTCTTCACGGGGCTGCTGTTGGTCTACATCTTCTATTTCCGGCTCGGCTGGTCGCCCGCGCCGATCGGCCGGCTCGACGCGTTCGCGACATCGCCGTCCAATATCACCGGCTTCTATCTGATCGACAGCCTGGTGACCGGCGATTTCGAAACCTTCCGCTCCGCGTTCGGCCAGTTGATCCTTCCGGCGTCCACGCTAGCGGTGTTCTCGCTGGCGCCGATCACGCGCATGACCCGCGCCTCGATGCTGGCGGTGCTGTCGTCCGAGTTCATCCGAACCGCCCGCGCCAGCGGACTCAATGGCCGCACCGTGATTCTCACCTATGCCTTCCGCAACGCGATGCTTCCCGTCGTGACGACGCTCGGCATGGTGTTCTCGTTCCTGCTCGGCGCCAACGTCCTGGTGGAAAAAGTGTTCGCCTGGCCCGGCATCGGCTCTTATGCGGTCGAGGCGCTGCTGCAATCGGATTTCGCGCCGGTGCAGGGCTTCGTGTTGACCATGGCGGTGCTGTACGTCGTGCTCAATCTTTTGATCGACGTGCTCTATGGCGTCATCGATCCGCGCGTGAGGCTCGAAGCATGACCGAGGCCAGTTTAGCCGCGACACCCGTCGCCGAGGTTCAACCCAAGCCCCCGGCCAATTCGATTGTCCGGCATGCGTGGTATGTCGTGGCGGAAAATCCGGTCACCGGCCTGTCCTTCGGGCTGTTCGTCGCGATCGCGCTGTGCGCGCTGCTCGGCCCTTATATCGCGCCGTACGATCCGCTTGCCAGCGATACATCCGCGACCCTGCAGGCCCCCTCGTTGCGTCATTGGTTCGGCACCGATCTTCTCGGCCGCGACGTCTTCAGCCGCGTGCTGGTCGCGACCCGCCTCGATTTCGTCATCGCGATCACGTCGGTGGCGCTGGTGCTTGTCATGGGCGGCCTTGCCGGGATTGCCGCGGGTTTCTTCGGCGGCTGGACCGACCGCATCGTCGGACGCATCTCCGACACCATCATGGCGTTTCCGTTGTTCGTGCTGGCGATGGGCATCGTCGCGGCGCTCGGCAACACGGTGACCAACATCGTGATCGCCACCGCGATCATCAATTTCCCGCTCTATGTCCGCGTCGCGCGCGCGGAAGCCAATGTGCGGCGCGAGGCCGGTTTCGTGCAGGCGGCGCGGCTGTCCGGCAACAGCGATTTGCGGATTCTGCTGGCGCACATCCTGCCGAACATCATGCCGATCATGATGGTGCAGATCTCGCTGACCATGGGGTATGCGATTCTGAACGCCGCCGGCCTCTCCTTCATCGGTCTCGGTGTCAAGCCGCCGACCCCCGAATGGGGCATCATGGTCGCCGAAGGCGCGAACAACATCATTTCGGGCGAGTGGTGGATCGCCTTCTTCCCCGGCGGCGCGCTGATGATCGCGGTGTTCTGCTTCAATTTGCTGGGCGACGGCTTGCGCGACCTCGTCGACCCGCAGCGAAGGACGTGAGCGATGGGTGAATCGCTCTCACGTCGCGCTTTCCCTAACCTCTCCCCGCTTGCGGGGAGAGGTCGGCGCGTAGCGCCGGGTGAGGGGGGTCTCCGCGTACTCCTCTGTCTCCGGTGTTCGCGGATAGATGCCCCTCACCCCAACCCTCTCCCCGCAAGAGCGGGGCGAGGGAGCGCACCGCGCATGCGGAGGCATCTAAGATGACCGCGCAGCCTTTGCTCGACGTCAACGATCTCACCGTGGAATTCGCGACAAGGCGCGGCACCGTCAAGGCGGTGCAGCATGTCAGCATCTCCGTCGCCAAGGGCGAGACGCTCGGCATCGTCGGCGAGTCCGGTTCGGGAAAATCCGTCACGTCCTACGCGGTGATGCGGATTCTCGACCGTGCCGGCAAGATCGCCGAGGGCTCGGTGATGTTTTCCGGCATCGACGTCAGACGCGCGAGCGAAGACGAGATGCGCGATCTGCGCGGCCGCGAAATCTCGATGATCTTCCAGAATCCGCGCGCGGCGCTCAATCCCATCCGCAAAGTCGGCGACCAGATCGAGGACGTGCTGCGCCAGCACGTGCAGACCACCGCGAACGACCGCGGCGAAAAGGCGATCGAAGCGCTGGAGCAGGTCAAGATCGCGCGGCCCCGCGAGCGTTATCACGCCTATCCCTTCGAACTCTCCGGCGGCATGTGCCAGCGCGTGGTGATCGCGCTGGCGCTGGCCTGCAATCCGCAGCTCCTGATCGCGGACGAGCCGACCACCGGTCTCGACGTCACGACGCAGAAGGCGGTGATGGACCTGGTCGTCGAGCTGACCAGGAAGCGGGGCATGTCGACCATCCTGATCACGCATGATCTCGGCCTCGCCGCCGCCTATTGCGACCGCGTCGTGGTGATGGAGAAGGGCCGCGTGGTCGAGACCGCACTCTCCGCCGATATCTTCGCCAGGCCGCAGCATGCCTATACGCGAAAGCTGATGCGCGCGACACCGCGGCTCGGCGTCTCGCTGCGGGATCTGCTGCCGGAGGAAGAGGCGGCCGTGCTCGCTTCCACCGCTCCCCGCGTGCGGGGAGAGGTCGGATTGCACAGCAATCCGGGTGAGGGGGACTCTCCACCTGCTGCGCTCGTTGAGGCAGCCCCTCACCCCGACCCTCTCAGAGCGAGCTCCGCTCGTCTCGACCCCGCAGGCGGGGAGAGGGAGAAGCAGCCTCTTCTCCTGGTCGAGAAGCTGGTGAAAGAATATCAGCGCCAGGGCGCGACCGCCGTGCTCGGCAAATTGTTCGGCCGCAAGCCGCCGGTCGAGCAGGGCGTGTTCCGCGCGGTCGACGGCATCGGCTTTACGATCGGCCATGGCGAGAGCGTCGGCCTGGTCGGTGAATCCGGCTGCGGCAAATCGACGACGTCGATGATGGTGATGCGGCTGTTGAACCAGACGTCTGGCCGTATCGTGTTCGACGGAGAGGAGATTGGCGAGATTCCGCCCAAGGCGTTTGCACGTCAGCCCTTGCGCAAGAGCATCCAGATGGTGTTCCAGGACCCGACCGACAGCCTCAACCCGCGCTTCACTGCCGCGCGCGCGATCGTCGATCCGATCCTGCAACTGGGCGACATCAAGCGGCGCGCCGCGCTGCGTGCGCGCTGCGAGGAACTCGCGCAACTGGTCGGGCTGCCGGTCAACCTGTTGGATCGATTCCCGCATCAGCTGTCCGGGGGACAGAAGGCCCGTGTCGGCATTGCGCGCGCGATCGCGCTGCATCCGAAGCTCGTGATTCTCGACGAGCCGACCGCGGCGCTCGACGTCTCGGTGCAGGCCGTGGTGCTGAACCTGCTGCAGGACCTCAAGCAGTCGATGGGCATGAGCTATCTGTTCGTGTCCCACGATCTGAACGTGGTGCGGCTGCTATGCGATCGTGTCATCGTGATGCGCAGCGGGCGCATCGTGGAGCAGGGCATGTCCGAAAAAGTCTTGGGCGACCCGCAGGATGCCTATACAAAGGAGCTGCTGACGGCGATCCCGCATCCGCCGTTGCCGGTGCATTAGAGCGGCAATGACCTCAGCGTCGATTTGCCGTCGCGGCAGCTTGTTTTTTGAGCATGATATTTGCAAGGGAAGCCGGTACCCGCTTGTCCCGATCATGGGCCTGGGCCGAATAGAATGGAGAGCAATGTCCGCTGATCCGCTTGACGATTACATCGATGCCGTCGCGAAGGCCCTCGCGCTGCCGGTCGAAGACGCCTGGAGGCCCGCGGTGCGGGCGAACCTCGAGGTTTCGCTGAGGCTGGCGCGGATGGTCGATGAATTCGCGCTGCCCGACGACACCGAGCCGGCCAGTGTCTTCACGGCATGATGCTGCCATGAGCGAAGCTTCAGGCGGGCCTTTGGCCTCGGAGATCGCCAAGGCCGTGAGCGGCCGCAAGATGTCGGCGCTCGAGGTGACCGAGGCGGCGTTGGCGCGCATCGAGCAGCGCGACACCGTGCTCAATTCGTTCACCGACGTCACCGCCGAGCGCGCGCGCAGCAAGGCGAAGGCGATCGATGCCGCGATCGCGGCCGGCCAAAGCGTCGGGCCGCTGGCAGGCGTTCCCTTCGCGGTGAAGAACCTGTTCGACATCGAGGGCCTTGCGACCCGCGCCGGCTCGAAGATCAACCGCGATCTGCCGCCGGCATCGCGCGATGCGGCCCTGATCGCGCGGATGGAGGCGGCCGGCGCGGTGCTCGTCGGCGCGCTTAACATGGGCGAATATGCCTACGACTTCACCGGCGAAAACGTCCATGACGGTCCCTCGCGCAATCCGCACGACCCGACGCGGATGAGCGGCGGCTCGTCCGGCGGCTCGGGCAGCGCGGTCGGTGGCGGCCTGGTTCCGATCGCGTTGGGCTCGGACACCAACGGATCGATCCGGGTGCCGTCGTCGTTCTGCGGCATCTTCGGCTTGAAGCCGACTTATGGGCGGCTGTCGCGGGCGCGCTCGTTTCCGTTCGTCGCCAGCCTCGATCATCTCGGGCCGTTCGCGCGCTCGGTCGCCGACCTCGCGCTCGCCTATGACGCGATGCAAGGGCCGGACCCTGATGACGCCGCCTGCACGACCCGGCCGGCGGAGCCCGTCACGCCGCATCTCGCGCAGGATATCTCGGGCCTGCGCATCGCGCTGGCCGGCGGCTATTTCCAGACCAATCTGTTCGCGGAAGCCAAGGAGGCGGTCGCCCGCGTCGCCAAGGCGCTCGGTGTCACGCGCACTGTCGAG
>Ga0137391_10001687_pt1 | contig 16246 bp, 17 predicted proteins | sample 15con2h24BmetaG_FD_101399 | JGI IMG/M metagenome (GOLD analysis project Ga0137391, IMG submission 101399) | Vadose zone soil microbial communities from Angelo Coast Range Reserve, California, USA - 15con2h2.4B metaG | ecosystem: Environmental > Terrestrial > Soil > Vadose zone > Saprolite...
CGCCTTGATTAGAGGCAAGTTACGGGGCTCGGCAAGCATCCGCAATCACTTGTGGCGTCTGCGTGGGGCAGCGGGCGGTGGTACCTGAAAAACAATCAGGCTCTCAGCTTCGCAGCAGCACCACGCCGTCGCGAATTGCACGGCCGCCCTCCGCGCTGAGCGTTTCGAAGAAGACTGCGTTGCCCCTCGTGGTTTTTTCGCGCGTCATAATTCGCACCGTTATCTCCGAAGGCATCAGCACCATCGCGCCGAAGCGCCCGTAGATGCGGGCTACACGTTCGGGGTCACCCCCGGCCTCGGCCGTTACAATTTTCGATACGCTCAACGCGAGTGTGGCCGTGCCCATCAGGATGGGCGCGGGCAGCGTGGCACGTTTTGCGATAGCGGCATCGGTATGAATATTCACCGCGTTCGGCTGCCGCGCGCATGCGCTGTATACATGCGCGAGCCCAGCGGAGATCGGGATCGCGAATTCGCCGCGCGGATGCCCGTCCCAATCGCCCGGTTGCGGCGCCGCGGGTAGTTCGGAGACTGGCCGGTCGGCTCCAATAAGCTCAACGTTGCGATAGATCTGACCCCAGTAAACCGTCGAAACCGGAGCGCCGTTGGAGTCCACCATCTCGTACCGCGTAACGATGTAGGTGCCGGGTCTCCGCTGCTCGGCGGCAAGCAGCATCGCACGTGTGGTGATTCTCTCAGGCGGGCGCAGCGGACGGTGCAGGATCATGTCTTGCGTTGCATGGACGCGCCTCACTGCTTCGTCGCCTTCGAGCCGAGAACTGCGCAGCCTTTGATCCAGTTCGGCCAGCCCGTTCCAGACTAAGCAGACCGGAAAGACGGGATGCGCGACCAGCCCGCCAAGCCGGAGCGAGTCAACGTATACGGGGCTCACATCGCCGATACCGGCCGCATAGGCCATGGTCCATCCCGCTTCTACCTCATACTCGAAGGGTCCGAGCGCGGTTCCGACCAGGATTGAATCGAACGGCAATGCTGAGACCTCCGCGGTGGTATCGTCTTTTTATAATGCGCACGTCGCGGACTCCTGACCCTTCGACTGTCCCCTCGGCTGCGCTCGGGGCTTCGGCTCACCCGTGCTTTGGCTCACCGGCTCCGCGGCGCTCCACCTAGGGGCGCAGAATCACGAGACCGTTACGAATCGCGTGGCCGCCTGCAGTACTTATCGCCTCGAAGAAGACGGCCTCGCCGTCGTCGCATTTCTCACGCGCGTCGATCCGCACAATCACTTCCGACGGCATCAGTACCATCGCGCCAAAACGTCCATAGATCTGTGCGACCCGTTCAGGATCGCCACCCGCTTCGGCTTCGATAATGCGCGACACGGCCATCCCCAGCGTCGCCGTCCCATGCAGAATCAGTCCTGGCAGGCCGGCTTTGGCGGCTACCGCGGCATCGGTATGAATTGGATTCCATATTCGCGCGCATTCAGTGTAAACGTGGGCGGCACCAGCACCGATCGGAACCCGGATTTCGTTACGCGGCGGCACAGGCTGGGGGAGTGTTGGCAGCGAGGGAGTCGCAGCGGGACGATCGGGTCCCTTCACCTCCACCTGGCGGTATAAGCTGCCGTAATAAGTGGTGCAGACCGGCATACCCTTATCGTTTATGGTGTCGAATTTCGCCACTTGATATGCGCCTGGCTTGCGCCGTTCAACGCCGATCAGTTCTGTGGTTGTGACGAGGTGTTCAGGTGGATGCACTAATCGATGAACTATCGTTTGATGTGTCGCATGGACGCCACGGAAGGCTTCGTCCTGTGACAAGGTGGCGCGAGCCTTATGGCGAATCGAGCCGGCCGCCGGCCATTCGAAGCACACCGCGAACATCGGATGGGCAACGATTCCACCCGGGCGCCCGGTATCGAGATAGCAAGGGAGGTAGTCGCCGAGGGAGGCCGCGTATGCCATCGCCCATCGCGCATCAATTTCGCTCGCGATGGAGCCGACTTTGGTTCCGACCAACGACGAATCGAGTGGCATGGGCGTATTCTTAGCGCCGGCCCCGCCCCAGGTCCAACGCCCCGGAGATTGGCGGCCATGAGTTGAGCACATCCGCAGCGCCCGTTCCTGATTTTTCCAGCTTGCACGCGGCGCTCCGCATCGGCGCGAAGACAGGAGCACTGCGCGTAACCATGAACCGCGTGCGGCTGCTTATCTGCTAGCAGGGTGCGGAAAAAGACCTTCCGCACCCTGCTTTCCCTCTCTGTAATCTCCCCCAGAGGGGGAGAACTAAAGGAAAGAAGCCAGTTTTATCGCAGGGTGCAGAAAGACTTTTCATAAGCAAATAGGTTTTTCCGCACCCTGCTAGAGGCGTCTCGATGAGGCTCACGTGCATTTGGCCGAAATCTGCCACAGGTTCACAGAAGGGTTCGACACGCCGTTTAAATCGGAAAAAGTTTGACCTGGTGTCCTGAAATCGGGATTCCTTCGGCTCCCATGGCAAATACTTCGGCGTATGCTGAATCGCTCATGGGTCGATAGCGGTGAAGAGCCAATTCCTGTTTCCGGCGGCGATAGCATGCAGTCATCTGGCTGTAGATCAATGAAAGCCACGACAAAGCTCGCCTATCGCCGGTGCTTTTAGGACCTATTTACCCATCGTTGTGGACGAACTATCGTTAAAAGCATCATGCGCTCGAGACCGGTCGCTCGCGCTGTCCCGCCTGTCCTGACTTGCGGACGTCCGACTCTGGCGTCCTTGGCCGAAAGCAAGGCCGCCTGCGCTGAGGACGAGCCCGACCTACCGCTTCCGCCTGGCGAACTTGCGCCGGGCGTCGCACGCTTTGATCCGCTGTTTCTGAAGTCGGCAATCACTGGCCGTTCAGGCCGTGCCTCAGAATCCGGGCCCTGATGAAGACGCTGATCCGGAGTGCGGTGACAAGTTTGATGCGGGCTATCCGCTTTGGGATGGCAGTTCTGCGCATGATCTTCGGCGAAATCCGATGGTCGCCTCCGCCTTGGATGAAACCCGCCTGGGGCGCGGCGCGCGGCTTTGCAGTTAGAGTTTCAGGCCATCTCGAAGCAGCGCGACGCCGGAATCCCACCACATTTTGGATCAGCAGTGCGAGCTCTCTAATACTGATAGTAGCCGGCGCCGCTGCCCTGCGATGGTACTTGAATCGTCCCCAGCCCAGATACGTCGAGGTCAATGGAGCGTGGCCGCGTGCAACGGAACTCAAGCCAGACGCGCAAATCGAGCCGCTGCGACTCTCTTTCACCGCATCTGCAGCGCGGCTCGGAACAGTCGGCAAAGCTGTCACGTCAGCAATCACCATCGAGCCGCCACTTGACGGCGTGTGGCAATGGCGCTCCGATTTCGAGCTGACCTTCGCACCACGAAAGGATTGGGAGGTCGGGCGCGCATACACAGTGACATTTTCCCGCGGTTTGTTTGCGCCGCAGGTGCTGCTTAAGCACTATTCTTACAACTTCCGATCGCCCGCCTTCGCCGCACGAATCACCACCGCCGCGTTCTATGAGGACCCAACCGATGCCAGAAACAAGCAGGTAATCGCGACGGTCGAGTTTACCCATCCGGTGGACAAGGCCGACCTGGAGAAGCGAATCGGGCTCCGGATGCGAATCGAACCGGTCAAAAGCTTTGAAGGCAGCGGCGTGCGCGGTTTCGGTTTTAAACTCAGCTACGACAAGACCGGCGGCATCGCCTACATCCACTCCGAACCGTTTTCTATCCCGAACAACGACGCCGAGATGCAAGTCAGGATTGGGGCCGGCGTTCACTCCTCGCGCCGCGGTCCGGGTACCGCTGATGTGCTAATGCGGACTGTATCGATTCCTGGGATCGCGAGTTACTCTGCCTGCTAACGGGCGCCTTCAAATATACTTTTGATGGTCCCGCGGGGTGCGGAAAGACTTATCATAAGCAAATAGGTTTTTCCGCACCCTGTCAGGGGCACTCCGGCGTGGCCCTGGGTCTGCCGTGGGAATTCTCTCATCTTCAATTAAGGAGATTATTCAGGCCTGGCGATCTGATAGGATAGATTGTCATCAATGGCGATAGAGGATATGGATTTCATGACCATCAGCGAGATGCGCGAACTATTGAACGACTGTCGGCTCCGTTTCGAAACTCTCGGGAGGCGTCTTTGACGTCCCCCAATTAACCGCGCGCGCAACTGCACTGCTCGAACAGACCGGCCGTCCTGATTTCTGGGAGCGGCCGGAATCCGCACAATCGATCCTGCGCGAACACGACCGTATCAAAGCCCAGCTTGCCGATTACGAACGGCTCAGCAAGACGCTCGACGAGGCTCATCTGTTCCTGACAATGGCAGAGGAAGAGGGCGGCGACGATTCCGAAGCCGCCCGCGAGACTCAAACCGCACTAGAAACGTCGCGCGCCGAACTCGAGCGCCAGGAACTCCAAATGATGTTGGGAGGAGAGTACGACCGGCTCGGTGCAATCGTGTCAATCCATCCTGGGGCCGGGGGCACCGAAGCGCAGGATTGGGCCGAGATGCTCTTGCGGCTGTATCTGCGCTGGGCCGAGCGCCATGGTTATCGGACTGACCTGGCTGATCTTCAGCCCGGCGAGGGGGCAGGCATCAAAAGCGCGACGTTCGAAGTCGATGGCGAATGGGCTTACGGGTATCTCAAGGCGGAGGCCGGTATCCATCGGCTAGTGCGTATTTCGCCCTATGATGCCAACGCCCGGCGTCATACCTCGTTCGCGTCGGTCTTTGTGTTCCCGGCTATCGATGACAAGGTCGAAGTCACGATCAATCCTGCGGACCTGCGCGTCGATACTTTTCGCGCATCAGGCGCCGGCGGGCAGCACGTCAACAAGACCGATTCCGCCGTACGTATGACCCATATTCCGTCCGGCATCGTTGTCAGTTGCCAGAATGAGCGCTCCCAACATAAGAACCGCGCAATGGCGCTCAAAATTCTGCGCGCCCGGTTGTTCGAACTGGAGCAGCGCAAGAAGCGTGAAGAGCTGGAGAAGTTCAGCAAGGACAAAAAGGAAATCGCCTGGGGCAGCCAGATCCGCTCCTATGTGTTACAGCCTTATCAAATGGTCAAGGACCATCGCACCGGGGTCGAAATCGGCAATACCAGCGCCGTTTTGGACGGCGATATCGACGCATTCATCCAAGCCTATCTGATGGGTGAGCGCCGAGGTGATTCGCAGGCCGCATCGGCCTAACGAAAAGAGACTGGTGGCGTGTGAAATCGGTACTGCTGGAAATTCCTCCCCCTGACCAGGGAAGAGGAGAGCCTGCCCTGAGGAGCGGCAGCGACGAATGGGTTAAGTGGGGGTTGTCTGGTTCGTTTCAATGCGACACGTCATCATCGTTTTGAACGTAGAGGCTTCAAGTCGGAGGAGTACTATATGCTCGACCTTTACTTTTGGACCACTCCCAACGGCTACAAGCTCACCATCATGCTGGAGGAATTGGGATGGCAGTACAATGTCATTCCCGTCAATATCGGCAAGGGCGAGCAGTTCCGGCCGGATTTTCTCAAGATAAGCCCCAACAACAGAATGCCGGCGTTAGTCGATCATGAGGGACCTGACGGCAAACCAATCGCCATCTTTGAATCAGGCGCAATCCTTATATACCTGGCGGAAAAAGCGGGATGGCGCTTTATGCCACAGGATACGCGCCGCCGTTACGACGTGCTCCAATGGCTGATGTTCCAGATGGCGAGCGTGGGGCCGATGCTGGGCCAGGCGCATCATTTCCGGCGTTACGCGCCCGAACAAATCCAGTATGCCGTCGACCGTTACACCAACGAAGCCCACCGCATCTACGGCGTCATCGATAAGCGCATCAGCGAGGTTCCATATCTGGCCGGCGAGTACTCGATCGCCGATATGGCGACCTATCCATGGCTGCGAACCCATCATTGGCAGGGCCAGAATCTGGAGGACTTCCCTCATCTGAAGCGCTGGTACGATAGCATCGAGGCGCGCCCAGCGGTCCAGCGCGGACTCGCCGTGATGAAAGATGAAGTCGAGCGCGCGCGGCAGAGTCCCCCCGATAAGGAGTCGTGGGACATCCTGTTCGGCAAGAAGCAATTCGAGCGCCGCTGAAATCATTCTCCCCCGGGTCCGCGCGGTCCGGGGGAGAACGAATAGCTCAGACGAATTTCCCCAAGCCTTGAGCATGCTCACGTTCACCTGACGAAGTAACGTGCGGCTGCTGGCGCGGCGCCGGATCATGCTTACGTTGGATTAGGTGAGAGTTGGCAATGGAGAAGCGATTCAACAACGTCGACGACGAACCACGGGAGGACATCTCCCCTGATGGCCCGGCCGAGAAGGACATCGAACTCACGCCAGACCAGCAGGTGAAAGCGGAGCCGATGGAAGGGCCCGATTCCGTAATTGAGAAATTGCAAGCGCAAGTCGCTGATAAGGATAAGGAACTCGCCGAACTCAAGGATAGATACCTGCGCACGCTCGCCGAGAGCGAAAACGCGCGCAAGCGTATCCGCCAGCAAAGCGACGAAACGATCCGCCTGCAGCGCGAAAATCTCCTGCGCGAGCTGCTGCCGATCGTCGACAATCTGGAACGCGCGGTTGAAGCTGCCCGCAGTGGAGGCAACGGTAAATCCATTGTTGAAGGTATCGAGATGGTGCTGCGCAGCATGCTCGACTTCCTGAAAACGCATGGGGTGACGCAAGTGAGTTCAGTCGGTCAGCCGTTCGATCCTCAGCGGCATGAGGCGGTCGACCAGATTGAGAGCACCCAGCATCCACCAAACACTGTTATAAACGAGTTCCATCGAGGCTACCAGATCGGCGATCGGTTGCTTCGACCGGCGCGGGTCGCGGTTGCCAAAGGCACTCAGGAAAGCGACCACGGTGGTAACGGGAACGGCGCCGGCGGCGATGACGTTGAAACCCGCTGAAACGTGGTTATGGTATCATTCAGAGGTTCTGAAACATGGCCAAAGTAATTGGAATTGATCTCGGCACAACCAATAGCTGTGTCGCGATTATGGAAGGTGGCGACCCGGTCGTCATCGCCAACTCGGAGGGCAGCCGGACTACGCCCTCAGTGGTGGCGTTCACCGATTCGAGCGAGCGCCTGGTCGGGCAAATCGCGAAGCGTCAAGCTATCACTAACCCGACCAATACAATTTTTGCAATCAAGCGCCTGATGGGCCGGCGTTTCGACGACCCGGAAGTGCAGAAAGCCATCAAGGTGCTGCCATACAGAGTCATCAAAAATTCAGACGGGGCGGCGGCGGTTGAAATTCGCGACAAGAAGTACAGCCCGCCGGAAATCTCCGCGTTTATCCTTCAAAAGATGAAACAGACCGCGGAGGATTATCTGGGCGAGAAAGTCACCGAAGCGGTTATCACAGTGCCCGCCTACTTCAACGACAGTCAGCGGCAGGCCACCAAGGATGCTGGGCGGATCGCCGGTCTTAACGTCCTGCGTATCATCAATGAGCCAACCGCGGCCTCGCTGGCATACGGCCTCGACAAGAAAAAAGATGAGAAAATCGCCGTATTCGACCTCGGCGGCGGCACCTTCGATATCTCGATCCTTGAGTTGGGCGAAGGCGTGTTCGAGGTCAAAGCGACCAACGGCGACACCTTCCTCGGCGGCGAGGATTTCGACCAGCGCGTGATTGACTACCTGGCGGACGAATTCAGAAAGGACCAGGGAATCGACCTGCGCAAGGATCGGATGGCACTGCAACGGCTCAAAGAGGCCGCCGAGAAAGCCAAATGTGAGCTCTCCACCGTGATGGAGACGGATATCAACCTGCCCTTCATTACGGCCGATCAATCCGGCCCGAAACATCTGAACATGAAACTGACTCGGGCGAAACTGGAGGCACTGTGCGCCGATTTGCTGGAACGGCTTGACGGACCGTGTCTGACAGCGCTGAAGGATGCGGCTCTGCGCACCAACGACATCAACGAAGTCGTGCTGGTTGGCGGCATGACTCGGATGCCCGCAGTGCAGGAGCGGGTCAGGAAGCTGTTTGGCCGTGAGGGTCATAAGGGCGTGAATCCCGACGAGGTGGTGGCTGTCGGCGCGGCGATTCAGGCCGGCGTGCTCAAGGGCGAAGTCAAGGACGTTCTCCTGCTCGACGTGACGCCGCTGTCGCTCGGCATCGAAACGCTGGGTGGGGTATTCACCAAGCTGATCGAGAAAAACACCACGATTCCGACGCGCAAGAGCCAGACCTTCTCCACCGCCCAGGACAACCAGCCGGCGGTGACGATCCGCGTATTCCAGGGCGAGCGCGAAATGGCGGCCGATAACAAGCTTTTGGGTCAGTTCGACCTGGTTGGTATACCGCCTGCCCCGCGTGGCATGCCCCAGATCGAGGTCACCTTCGATATCGACGCCAATGGTATCGTGCATGTCTCGGCTAAGGATGTGGGAACCGGCAAGGAGCAGTCGATCCAAATCACCGCTTCCTCCGGATTGAACGAGGAAGAAATCAGGCGGATGGTGCGGGAGGCCGAGCAGCATGCGGCTGAAGACCACCAGCGGCGCGCGGTCGCGGAGGCCCACAACAAACTCGATAACCTGGTCTACACGACCGAGAAGACGCTCAAGGAATACGGTTCGCAACTCGATGACGCTTCGCGAAAAGCGGTCGAGGACGCCCTCAATGATGCCCGCGGCAAGCTCGAATCCAAGGATGTGGATGAACTGAATCGTACTGCCGAGGCTCTCTCGGCTGCATCGCATAAGCTGGCCGAGGCGATGTACAGCAAGACCCGCCAGGCGCAGGGCGCACAACCCGGAACCGGCGCTGATGGAACGGGAGCCAACGGCGGCGCGAACCAGGAAGCGGAAAAAAAGGAAGATGTGGTCGACGCCGACTTCAAGGAAGTCAAGTGAAATTGGCCTTAGCCGGGCACAGGCGTCGCGCGGTGCTCGACCCGCCGCGGACAAAAATCTGTGGTACGCTTACCTCCCACGTTAAAGTGGATTAAGATAGTTGCGCGATGCCTTCTTCAGATCGAAAACGGGACTATTACGAGGTTTTGGGTGTCGGCCGGGGCTCCGGTGACGAGGATGTCAAAAAGGCCTACCGGCGCTTGGCCGTTCAATTTCATCCCGACCGTAATCCCGGTGATAAACAAGCCGAGGAAAAATTTAAAGAAATAAACGAGGCTTACCAGGTACTGTCAGATCCCGAAAAACGCAGCCAATACGACCGTTTTGGGCATGCTGCGTTTCAGGGTCCACAAGCGCCTGGGGGGTTCGGCGGGTTCGATTTCAGCCAGGGCTTCGAGGAAGTTTTCTCTGACATTTTCGGTGATTTTTTCGGTACAGGGCGCGGGCGCTCGCGCTCGCGCAGCCGCCGCGGTGAGGATTTGCGTTATGACCTCGAAGTTGAATTCGAGGAGGCGGCGCGTGGCACCGAAAAAGTCATCAAATTCCAGCGCTTGACCACTTGTGATGCCTGCAATGGCACCCGGGCGCGGGGTGGCGCCGAAGGCGCGCGTACCTGCCCCAACTGCCGAGGCACCGGCCAGGTTCGGACACAGCAAGGTTTTTTTTCGATTTCGACGACGTGCGGCCAATGTCGCGGCGAAGGCATGATGATCGCGGACCCGTGTCCGAAATGCCAGGGGCAGGGGCGCATCAGGAAGCCGATATCGCTCTCAGTACGAATTCCGCCTGGGGTCGATAACGGATCGCGGCTCAAGCTGCGTAACGAAGGTGAAGCCGGTTTTGCCGCTGGTCCGGGGGGCGACCTCTACGTCGTCGTCCATGTCAAAGAACATCCCCTGTTCGTCCGCCAGGACAATGACGTGGTGATCGAGGTGCCGGTCAGCTTTCCACAGGGAGCGCTGGGTGCCGACCTCGAAGTTCCAACGCTGGAGGGTAAGATCAAGCTCAAGCTGCCGGCCGGTACTCAATCGGGCAAGATCTTCCGGCTCAAGGGCAAAGGCTTCGTAGACTTGCACGGTTACGGACGCGGCGACCAACTGGTGCGCATCGTGGTCGAAACACCGCGGCGTCTGAGCGCGCGGCAGCGCGAACTGCTCGAAGAATTCGCCAAAGCGTCGGGCGAGGATATTAATCATCCGATGGCGAAGGGCTTTGTCGACAAACTGAAGGAAATGTTCGGTTGACGCGATCGGTGTCGTGCCATTTCAGCCCCGGCCTGCGATGAGGCAGCCGGGGCTTTTGATTTTTCCCAGTCACTGATTTGGGTACTTTGTTCGGCAGGTCGAGCGGGAGCGCGGACGGGAAAAGGGGAGGGGCGTCGAGCAAGACGGAGGGCTTGAGCGCTAAAAGTAGTCGTTCGGGATTTGTATGTGTCGGAGGCTGGATCGGTCTAAGATGGCGGGAAGGGCGTGTAGGACAGACAGATATCTACCCACAGGAAATCCCAAACACGCCAAGCGGTTCTCTCATGATCAGAAGAGTCAAAGCTCGCAATTTTTTGAGCTTGATGGATGTCGATCTCGAACTCGGACGCCGAAACGTGCTGGTGGGTCCGAACATGTCAGGCAAGAGCAATTTGATTGACCTCTTCAAATTTCTTACGACGATGGCAACGGAGCGCCCCGGCCTGCAGGCAGCCGTTTTGCAACGCGGGGGCTTTAGCGAGCTTGTGTGGAAGGGTGGCGAGGAGAGGCAAGTCTCCTTAGCGATAACGATCGAACTTCCAAGGGCTGAAAATCAACCGAAGCCGCAGACGGACGAGTACGCGCTGACGCTCATGGGAGGGCCGGGAGGCAGCTGTACGGTTGAAAGCGAAAAGCTAACTGTTCACGTGGATGGTAACGAACCTCGCACTATATACGAGATCGGTCACGGCAGGCAGGGCGTTGTAGAAGAGCAAGGCCAGCTGCGGCCAATCAATCTCTCCAATTGGAGTACGGCATTGGAATCTGTCGGCCTTCCGAACGTTGAGGCGGACCAATTCAGGAGCATCGTCGCAGGCTGGCGTTTCTATCAAATCATACCGGCACTGATGAGGCAGGAGAATGCGCCCAATCCAGAACCGTTCTTGAAACAGCACGGCGAAAATTTCTCCAGTTGGATTACAACTCTACAGACTCACCCAGAGGAATCTCGCCAGATTAGACAAGCCGTTTGTGACGCGTTTCCGGACTTGGCAGAGATTATCATCCAGCCAACGCAGGCGTCGAGAATTGTTCTGAGTACACATGAAAAATATCTCAGACGCGCCACACCCATATACCGAATGTCCGATGGCGAGTTGGCTTTCCTGGCGTTGGTATCCTTGATCTTCGCCCCGCTGGAATTAGGCGCGTCACTCTATTGTATCGAGGAACCCGAGAACTATTTGCATCCCTACTTGCTTGAGACGCTGGTGGAGCTTCTGACGCAGCGTCAGGCTGAGTTGGGTGAGCAGTCTGCCCAGATCATTGCCACGACCCATTCTCCCTACTTGGTCGACAAGATCAGTGTCGATGATCTCATCGTGACAGAAAAGCTAAGCGGAGAAACGAGATTCAGGAGCCCCTCGTCCAGCCAGCATCTGAAGGAACTCCTGGCGCGAGCGGAGCTTGGTCTGGGTGAACTGTGGTACTCCGGTGCCTTGGGCGGAGCCTGAATGCCCGTATATGGACTCGTCGTTGAGGGCCTGAATGATCGTGAAGCGCTCGAGACGCTAATCAAGAGACTCCTCGCAGGTAGTGAAGTCGAAGTGATCACGCGTCTCGCCGGAGATAAAAAGCGCCTTATGAAAAATTTTGCCGGGCTCTTGGAGAGTTTTTGGTGGGCTAACCAAGGTTCGCCCGTCGATAAAGCGTTTGTCATCCGAGATTCAAATGGTGAGGATCCGGCCGGGATCTTGGCCAAAATGCAAGCAACACTCGCGGCGCGTGGTTCCTAGGGTTCCCGGTGCAGCCCTTGGTGATTGTACAAGCGCTGGAAGCTTGGTTCCTCGCCGACGAAAGAGCCATTCACAGGCTGACGTCGAAAAGCAAACGCTGATACGTGACCCCGAGGCGGTAAGTGGGCCTAAGGAAGTACTCAAGGCGAGGCTCTCCGCAGCGCGGGTTATTTACACATCCAAAGTCGCTCAAACTCTTGCCGAGAAAATCGGCATGGAGAAAGTGGCTCGTCGTTGCTCCGCCTTCCGCCTTTTTTCTGACGCCCTCCAGTGGTGAAGAAACATCGGGCGCGCCAGGTGTTCGGCCGCCGGCGTCGCACGGGGAGTCTCTTCGGTCGAGGGATGTGCACGCCGCTTGAGCCAGCTCTGCGCGCAATCACATCGGGAGGAACTATCGCGATGATGCCGGAACAGGAAATCGTGACAAAAGAGAAGCAATAGGTGCAGGGAACCGAAGCCACTCGCCCCGGCCACCACTATGTACCCGAGGTTGATATCTGTGAGTATCCTGACAAGCTGATGCTATGGGCTGATATGCCGGGAGTGTCGGACAAGAACGTTGAGGTAATGCTGAAAGACAATACTCTGACTCTCACCGGAACGGTGTCGCCGGCAACCTATAATAATCTTTCCCCGGTATACACTGAGTACAATGTGGGTAATTACTCGAGGCAGTTCTTAAACGAAGAGATTGACGAATCGCGGATTCAAGCGCGAATGCGTAACGGCGTGCTCGAAGTTGAGCTGCCCAAGCGGGAACAGGCCAAGCCGCGCAAGATCGAAGTGCGGACGGTGTGAGTACATCGACGGCAACGGGGGAAGCGAGTAAAGGTCATCACGGCACGCTTCCCTCGTTTCTGCTGTCTTCTCCTGTCTCTTCTCTCCCGTGCCTTCAGCTTCGGCCTAATGCTGCCATCAGCGCGGCGCGCATTATTGGGGTTGGTGCCGCAACATTGTTGAACAGCTCGAATGCGATCGCGCCCTGATTGACCAGCATCCCGGCACCGTCGAGCGCGCGTCTGCCGAGAGCGAGTGCCGGTGCCACAAACGGCGTCGGCTCGCGCGCATAGACCATGTCGTAAAAGACACAGTCCGCGAATGCCGTATCGTACGCGATTGCGACGAAGCTGCCCGTCTTAAGTCCCATCGGCGTCGCATTTATCACCAGCGCAATATCGGCCAAGGCCGCAGGCTTCGCCAGTGCATCAAGGCCGCAGGCGCGAATCAAAGTTCCGCCCGGCGCCAAGTGCAGTTGCGCAAAGCGGTACGCCAGCCTGGTGGCGCGCTCAACCGTGCGGTTGCACAGCAGGATGTTTCCAGCTCCCATTCGAATACAAGCGAGCACCGCCGAAGCCGCAGCGCCACCCGCCCCAACAATCATCACCGAGCGCCCTACCAGCCTGACGCCGGACTCTCGCAGGTCGAGCTCTAGACCGCGTGCATCGGTATTGTGACCGTGCAGCTCCCCGTTGCGATTTACCACGCAATTGATCGCGCCTAGGATCAGCGCTTCTTCGCTCAAATGCGCCACCATCGCGACCGCGTTCTCCTTGTGCGGCACCGTCAGATTGACTCCCGCAATTTCGAGTGCGGGGACCGCGCGAATGGCGTCGTACAAGTGCTCGGGTGTTACGTGAAAGGCCAGGTAGACGCGCTCGATGCCGAGCGCCGCATAGGCCGCGTTATGCATTGCCGGTGACAGCGAATGTTCCACCGGGTCACCGAAAATTGCGGTAAATCGTGTGCGGCCGCTAATCTCGCCCATTGTTATCAGCCATCCGGCGCGTGCACGCGACCGCCTGACAGCTCGGCGGCCTGCGCTCTGTTTGGTGCGAAGCTATCTTAGCTGCGGGCACGCGCTCGATAATAGTGACTTGCACGCAATGCACCACCTGCACAGTAGGCTCCACTCGCTCCTGCCGCCGCTCCGCGGCGTGCTATTATTGTGCACCATGTTCTTCGGCCCATTCCTGGCATTTTACGCGATTCTGTTCTTCGTGCTGCTGGCCGGCGTTTTTGTCATGCTCGAAATCGGCATCATCAATTATGCCTTCGGCGCACTCGGCCTGCCGCCCGAGTTGGCGCTGCTGGCACTGATGGCAAGCCTGATCGGCAGCTACATCAACATTCCGATTGCGCAAATCGACAGCGATGTGCCGCACGTGCCGGAGATTGTCAGCAGCTTCGGCGTGCGCTATCGCGTCCCGCTCCATTATGCACGCGGTGCGACCACGCTGGCGGTGAATGTCGGCGGCGCGGTTGTGCCGGTGCTGATTTCGATTTATGTGCTGGCGCGTCAGCCGGCCGCGATCGTGGCGTCGGCGTTGGCCGCGCTATTGGTCGCCGGGGTGGTCCATCGATGGGCGCGGCCGGTGCGAGGACTGGGCATCGCGATCCCGATGTTTATTCCGCCGATTGTAGCGGCAGTAGGGGCCTGGCTGCTAGCGGGATTATTCGGTGGCTATGCACACATTGACGCGATCGCCTACGTCGGCGGCGTGCTGGGCACGCTGGTTGGCGCCGACCTCGCCAATTTGGGAAAACTGCGTGACCTCGGCGCGCCGGTTGCCTCGATTGGCGGTGCGGGGACTTTCGACGGTGTATTTCTGACGGGAATCGTTGCTGTTCTGTTAGCGTGAGCCGGACTTATGACTCTGTGCGGGCGGGCGAATGCTCGATGCTCGCCAGACCTCCGCAGACCTGCACGATAACGGCTCTCCACGAATTCACCTGCATGACCCCGGCCATACGCTGTTCCACGGGCATTTGACCTTCGTGACGATCGGGCGATGATATTGGTTCAATGAACTAAAGTTACAATGGAGGAAGATCCAGGTGACACCCGAAGAAGAATTGATACAGCGGTACTTCGATGCGTTCAATCGCCACGACGTCGAAGGGGTAATGGCATGTTTTCACGACAATCCTACAACGGTAGGGGGCGACGACCGTCGGTCCGAAGGGCGGGAGGAGGTCAGGCGGCAATATGAGACCGAATTTGCGCTGATGCCGGATTGCCGCTGTGATCTGCGGCTCTTAACGGGAAATTCCGGCCGGGCCGTGGCCGAATCGTTCTTCCATGGCACCCGGCCGCAAACCGGAAAAGTAATCGAGGCGATCGGCGCTGAGGTGATCGAGATCGTGGATGGCAAAATCAAGGAGATCCGCGACTATCATCGGCCGCTGCCGGCCAAGGCCGCTTAGCGACCAGCCCGAGCATGCTACCCAATGAGGCGGCCATGCGGCTGGGGGCGTTTCTAGTGGCTTTCGCCACCATAGCGGTGTGGGAAGCGGCGGCGCCGCGCCGGCCAAGGTCGGACTCGAGGTCGACGCGCTGGCCTAATAACCTCGCGGTCGTGGCCCTGAACACGGCGCTCATCCGGATTGTGCTCCCAACCACTGCCGTGTCTCTGGCGCTGCTCGGAGCGAGGCGAGGATGGGGCCTGCTTAATAGCCTGCCCGTTGCGCCATGGGCAGCGGTCGTTGCATCTGTGGTCCTCCTCGACCTGGCCATCTACCTACAGCACGTGATGTTTCACGCGGTGCCGGCGCTTTGGCGGGTTCACCGGATGCATCACGCCGACCGCGACTTCGATGTGACCACAGGCGTGCGTTTCCACCCGATCGAGATCATGCTCTCGATGCTGATCAAGTTCGCCGTGGTGGTTGCGCTTGGGGCACCGGCACTCGGCGTGCTCATCTTCGAGGTCCTGCTGAACGTGAGCTCTATGTTTAATCACGGTAATGTTCGCATCCCCATCCGGCTTGATTGGTATCTTCGATGGTTGGTGGTCACGCCCGACATGCACCGCGTGCATCATTCGATCATAGTCGGTGAAACCAACAGCAATTTCGGTTTCACCCTGCCGTGGTGGGATCGATTGCTCGGGACCTACCGCGATCAGCCAGCGGCCGGCCACGACGGGATAACCATCGGCATTACGGAGTTCCGCAAAGCGCGCGAGCTGTGGCTCGACCGGATGCTGCTGCAACCCTTCCGCGGTGCTGCGGGTGCATACGCGATCACCTGGAGAAGCGCCGCATGAAGCTACGCGGTCTCATCTTTCGTCTGGTTCTGGTCGCGGCCCTGGCGGGAGCAATCGCATGGCTGACGTTCCATCGCGAAATTCTTCAGGGCGCTGCGGTGGAACGAGAGCTAGGGCATTTTGGCAAATGGGCGCCGATCTTGTTTGTTCTGCTCTACGCGTTCGCGACAGTGCTGTTCGTGCCGGGCTCAATTCTCACTGTGGCCGGCGGCGCGCTGTTCGGCCCGCGGTGGGGAACCCTGTGGAACCTTAGCGGCGCAACCTTGGGGGCCACGCTCGCCTTTGTGATTGCCCGATACGTGGGCTCGGATTGGGTTGCCAGGCGCGCTGGCGAACGGCTGGCACGGTTGATCCGCGGAG
>Ga0137391_10001688_pt1 | contig 16246 bp, 18 predicted proteins | sample 15con2h24BmetaG_FD_101399 | JGI IMG/M metagenome (GOLD analysis project Ga0137391, IMG submission 101399) | Vadose zone soil microbial communities from Angelo Coast Range Reserve, California, USA - 15con2h2.4B metaG | ecosystem: Environmental > Terrestrial > Soil > Vadose zone > Saprolite...
ATGAGTTTGACCGATCCGGTCGCAGATTTCCTGACCCGCATTCGCAATTCGATACAGGCACGCCACCAGAAGCTCGATATCCCGGCTTCGCGGCTGAAGATTGAGATCGCCCGCATTCTGAAGGAAGAGGGCTATATCTCCAACTTCAAGGCGGCCGAAGAAGAAGGCAGAAAGATCGTGCGCATTTATCTGAAATACGGCGCGGATAACAACGCCGCCATCTCCAATCTGCAGCGCATCTCGCGTCCCGGCTGCCGTGTCTACGTCGGGCGCAACGATATTCCCCGGGTGCTCGGCGGACTGGGCATCAACATCCTCACCACGCCCAAAGGCGTGATGACCGGACGCCAGGCTCGTAAACAGGGCCTGGGCGGCGAAATTCTGTGTGAGGTTTGGTAGAGGGCTTCTGGCTGCTAGCTGGTAGCTCCTGGCGAAACCGCCCGCCGATTCTGCCAGGGCAACAGCCAGAGAGATTTTAAGTTTAAGAGTTATGGGAGAGGGAACGGTTTAGCCAGCAGCCAATAGCCAGCAGCCGCAGCCCGAAACCAGAAGAAGGATTAAGCCAATGTCACGCATCGGAAAGAAACCGATTCCGCTCCCCTCGGGAGTGAAGTACGAAGTGAAGGGCAACACCGTTACGGTGCAGGGCCCTAAAGGCCAGGTGTCAACGCACCTTCCTTCAGGCGTCAAGCTTGAGACCAAAGACGGTCACCTGAATGTCCTGCGCGAGAGCGACAGCTTTGCGGCGGTTCACGGACTGGCGCGCGCCCTGGTCAACAATGCCGTCGAAGGCGTGACCAAAGGCTGGACCAGGGAGCTGGAAATCGTCGGCATCGGCTATCGCGCCGAGCTCAAGGGCAAGGACATGGTGGTCTTCACTCTCGGTTTCTCGCATCCGATCGAGGTGCCGTTACCGACAGGCGTTACGGTCAGCATCGATCCGAAGCAGACCAAACTGACCGTGGCGGGCATCGACCGCCAGAAGGTCGGCCAGGTAGCCGCCGACATCCGCAGCCTGCGCAAGCCGGACCCGTACAAGCAAAAAGGCATCCGCTATGCGGGCGAGAAGCTGAAGAAGAAAGTCGGCAAGACAGGCGCCAAGTAAGACTTAGTAATTGAGAAATTTGGCAATTGCGTAATTGATGTCGCGGGTAACAGCTTTTCAATTACCCGATTTCAAATTACCCGATTACCAAATTCTCAACGGCAGAAACAGAACAAATTTGATCGTGGAGCCGGAGTGGTTCTACGAAGCAAGGGACAACAACATGATTCCAAATCGTTCAAAAGACAAAATTCGCCAGCGCATTCACAGCCGGCTGCGGCAGCGGCTGCAGGGTTCTCCGGAGCGTCCGCGCCTGAATGTTTACCGCTCGACCAGCCATATATATGTGCAGGTCATTGACGACACAAAGGGTGTCACCCTGGCATCGGCGAGCACCGCCCGGGGCAAGGGCGAAGCCAAACGCAACGGCGGCAACCTGGCCAGCGCGAAGGAAATCGGCAAACTGATTGCCGAGCGCGCGAAGGAAAAAGGCATCAAAAAGGTCGTATTCGACCGCGGCGGATATCTGTATCACGGACGTATCAAAGCGCTGGCCGATGCGGCGCGCGAAGCAGGTCTGGAGTTCTAGGATGGCGACGATTACAGCAACCAGCAAGAAAAAATTAGACGCCGGCAGCTACCAGTTGAAAGATCAGGTGGTTGCCATCAACCGTGTGACCAAAGTCGTGAAGGGCGGCAAGAACATGTCGTTCGCGGCGCTGGTCGTGGTCGGTGATCCCGGCGCCGGCATTGTCGGCTATGGATCGGGCAAGGCCAAGGAAGTTCCGCAGGCCATCCGCAAGGGCATTGAGTCCGCGAAGAAGAACCTGATCAAGGTCAACCTTACTCAGACCACCATTCCGCACGCCGTCCTCGGACGTTTCGGCTCGGGCATGGTGCTGCTGAAGCCGGCTCCTGAAGGAACCGGCGTAATCGCCGGAGGCGCGGTGCGCGCGGTGATGACCTCGGTGGGCGTCCAGAACGTGCTGACCAAGTCGATCGGCACGGCCAACCCCCACAACGTGATCAAGGCCACCTTCGACGCGTTGAAGAGACTGCGCGACAGAGAAGAAGTCGCAGCCATGCGCGGCAAGTCCGTACAGGAGCTGTAAAGTTATGACCGCAGAAAAGAAGAAAATTCGTATTCAGTACACACGCTCGAAGATCTGCACTCCGATCAAGCACAAGCTGGTGGTGAAGGGTCTGGGGTTCACGCGTCTGAACCAGATTGTCGAGCGTGAAGACACGCCGTCGATTCGGGGAATGATCGCGAAGATTCCCCACCTCGTCCAGGTTGTGAAGTAGATTTGGTAATTGGGTAAATTGGTAATTGGGTAATTGATGACGGAGCCAGTGGCCGGTTTTCAATTGGGCAGTTACAGGAGATTTAGATTATCCGAACCATTACAGACTGATTGTGAATTGAGAAAGTTTGGTAATCCGGTTTTTCAATTACCAAATTACAAAATTACTCAATGACCCAATCTTCAACAAGGGAAACCGAGTAGGCCGTCAAAGCGGTCTGCGTCAGAAGGAAACGACAACAGTGCCTACGAATTTATCGAATCTGAGACCGCCCAAGGGCGCCACCTCCAACAAAAAGCGCGTGGGACGCGGCATGGGCAGCGGCATGGGCAAGACCTCCACCCGCGGCCACAAGGGCCAGCGTTCGCGCTCCGGTTCGCGCATGATGCGCGGTTTTGAAGGCGGCCAGATGCCTTTGCACCGTCGTCTGCCGAAACGCGGATTCACCAACATCTTCCGCACCGAGTATGCGGTCGTGAATCTGGACCGGCTGGCGGAACTGGGCGAGAGCAACATTACCGTTGAACTTCTGGTGAAGCACCGCATGGTCGGGAAAAACGATCTGGTGAAAGTCCTGGGCGACGGCGAGCTGAAATCCCCGCTGAGCGTGCAGGCCCACAAGTTTTCGAAGTCCGCGCAGGAAAAGATCGAAAAGTCCGGCGGTAAGATCGCGCTGATCGCCGGGGCCGCGCCTCAGGCGGAAGCCGGTAAAGAAGTCAAAAAAGAAACGAAGCTGCAGCCTAAACCGAAGCAGAAGAAGTAACGCCGATGCTGGAAAAATTTACAAATATATTCCGTGTTCCTGACCTGCGCAGGCGCGTTCTGTTTACGCTGGCGATGCTGGCGGTTTATCGCCTGGGGTCTCACATACCGACACCGGGCATCGATACCGCCCGCCTGTCGTCCGACTTCAACAGCCAGAGCGGAGGCGTGCTCGGGTTTTACGATCTGTTCAGCGGCGGTAACCTCAAGAAACTGACGATCTTCGCCCTGGGCATCATGCCGTACATCACGTCGTCCATCATTCTGCAGTTGCTGACCGTGGTTTACGAACCGCTGGCGCGCATGCAGAAAGAAGGCGACCTGGGCCGCAAGAAGATCACCCAGTGGACCCGCTATCTGACCTTTGTCCTTTCAGCCCTGCAGGGTCTGGGCATCGCCATTACCCTGGAGCGCCAGGGATACGTTCTCGAACCCGGAATTGGGTTTGTTCTGATGACGATGGTCACGCTCACCACGGGCAGCGTATTCATCATGTGGCTGGGCGAACAGATTACCGAGCGCGGCATCGGCAACGGCATGTCACTGCTGATCTTTGCCGGTATCGTCGTGGGACTGCCGCATGCCATCGGCGATCTTGCCATCAAAGTCCGGCAGCAGGCCTGGGGGCCGGTATTTACCGTGCCCGCGATGATCATGCTGGTGGTGGTGATGGTGGCCGTGGTGGCCTTCATCGTATTTATGGAACGCGGCGAGCGGCGAATTCCGGTGCAGTATGCCAAGCGTGTGGTGGGGCGGCGCGTCATGGGCGGCCAGTCCACGCATCTGCCCCTGCGCGTGAACTCCGGCGGCGTGATGCCGGTCATCTTCGCTTCCTCGCTGCTGAGCATTCCCCAGTTGCTGGGATCGGCCATGAAAGCCGACAGCAGTTTCGGGCGCTACTTCCACAACCTGTTCGAAGCGCTGAAGTTCGGTGAACCTCTCTACACCCTGCTCTATTGTGTGGGCATCATTTTGTTCGCGTACTTCTACGTCTCCATCGTGTTCAACCCGTCGGATGTCGCCGACAACATGCGCAAGCATGGCGGTTTTATCCCCGGCATTCGCCCCGGACACCGCACCCGCGACTACATCAACGACGTGCTGACGCGCATGACGCTGGTGGGCGCTCTCTATCTGATTCTGATCTCGCTCATCCCCGAATGGATGATCGCCGGCATTCACCTCAACCATCTGCCCGGCTTCCTGGGACGGTTCTTCGACAAGTTCCCGGGGTGGATTCTGACCGGCCTGAACGTTTCGTTCTACTTCGGAGGCACCTCGCTGCTGATCGTCGTGGGCGTGGCCATGGATACGGTGAACCAGATCGAATCGCAGCTCATTATGCGTCACTATGAAGGCTTTACTCCCCGCAGTGGAAGAATCCGCGGGCGGAGGTGGTAACCGGCGCCGCTTAAGGCCGCCCGTGTCGCTATGGGAGTCAAAGATATTGCCGTCGGTCCGCTGATTCTGCTGGGTGCCCCCGGAGCGGGCAAGGGTACGCAGGCAAAAATCATCTCCGAGCGCTATGGCGTTCCTCAGGTTTCGACCGGAGACATTCTGCGCGACAACGTGGGCCGTGGCACGGAACTGGGCAAAAAGGCCAGGGCGATCATGGACCGGGGCGAGCTGGTTTCCGACGATCTGGTCTGCGGTATGGTGACCGACCGCCTGGCGCAGGCGGATTGCGCGCGAGGTTTTATTCTCGACGGCTTTCCGCGCACCACGGTACAGGCGGAATGGCTGGATGGGCTGCTGGCGGGCAGGTCGTACCTCGGCCGGGCGATCGCACCCGTTGTGATCAGCATCGAGGTCGGGTATAATCAATTATTGCAACGACTTACCGGTAGGCGTTCCTGTCCTGTTGACGGCAAGATTTATAACATCTACTTTCAGCCGCCTAAAACTGAAGGCCACTGCGATGCGTGCGGTTCGGAACTGGTTCAGCGCAAGGATGACACTGAAGCGGTGATTTCCGAGCGTCTGAAGAATTATGAGCGGCAGACCCTGCCTTTGGTGGACTACTACCGCAAGCAGGCGCGCTTGCATAAGATTAACGGCGATCGCCCCGTCGACGAAGTGAACGCCGACGTTTTCCGGCTGATTGAAAATCCGGACGCACAAGCGGGTGACTGAATGATCAATTGCAAGTCACAGGCTGAACTGGAAAAGATGCGGCGCAGCGGCAATCTGGTGCGCCAGGTGCTGAACGCGGTGAAAGAAAAAGTTGTCGCGGGCGCCACCACCATGGATCTTGAGCGGGTGGCGGAAGACAAAATCCGCGAACTGGGCGCGAAGCCCGCGTTTAAGGGATATTACGATTATCCCTGCGTGCTGTGCACGTCGGTGAATAACGAGATTATCCACGGCATTCCGTCGGAAAAACGGGTGCTGAAGGAAGGCGATATCTGCTCCGTCGATTGCGGAGTGGTGTTTGAGGGATATTACGGAGACGCCGCGATTACGGTGCCCGTAGGCGGGACCCTCGATCCGGTTCTGCAGAAGCTGCTGGAAGTCACGGAGACCTCGCTGAAAAAAGGTATTGAGCAGGTCAGGCTGGGAAAGACGGTCGGCGACGTGGGCGCGGCGGTGCAGGAATACGTGGAAGCCAACGGTTTCAGCGTGGTGCGCGAGTTTGTCGGGCACGGTATTGGCACACAACTGCATGAAGATCCGCAGGTGCCGAATTTCGGCGTGCGCGGCCACGGAACCCGGCTGCGCGAGGGCATGGTCCTGGCCATCGAACCGATGGTGAACGTGGGCCGCCCCGAAGCGCGCGTGCTGGGCGATAAATGGACGGCGGTCACAGTCGACGGCAGCTTCAGCGCCCATTTTGAACACTGCGTCGCGGTAACGCGCAACGGGCCGATGATCCTGACCGAGTAGGGCTGCTGGCGGCTGGCTTCTGGCTGCTAGTGGTTGAAAGCTAAGTGGTTTTAAGGCGCTCGGTCCTGTATCTAAAAGACGGAGCAAAATAAAAAAATTCAGCTCTGGCCAGTAGCCAGCAGCCAGTGGCTAGGAGTTTAGTGAGCAAAGAAGACGCGATTGAGGTGATGGCAACCGTAATTGAACCGCTGCCCAATGCCATGTTCCGGGTCGAACTCGAGAACAAGCATCAGGTGCTGGCGCATGTTTCCGGCAGAATGCGCAAGAATTTCATCCGCATTCTTCCCGGCGATAAAGTGGCAGTGGAGCTATCGCCGTATGACCTCACCCGCGGCAGGATTGTTTATAGATACAAATAACAGGCAGCAGCGCAAAGATTTTAAATTTGAAATTTGAAATTTGAAATTTTAAATCTGTGAGCCCAGGGATTTACCGAGGGACATCATGAAAGTTCGGGCATCAGTGAAAAAGATCTGCGATAAATGCAAAGTCGTGCACCGCAAGGGCGTGGTGCGCGTGATTTGCGAAAACGCGAAACATAAGCAGAGACAAGGATAAGATTTCAAATTTTAAATTTGAAATTTTAAATTTGAAATCTCAACGCAGGAGACAAGCATCATGGCAAGAATTTCGGGCGTCGATCTTCCCCGCAACAAGCATGTGGATATCGCGCTGACTTACATCTACGGCATCGGCAACTCGCGTTCGAAGTCGATTTTGGCCACGGCGAAGGTTGAACCGCTGAAGAAGGTCCAGGACCTGAACGAAGAAGAGGTCAACCGGATCCGCCAGGTCATTGAGAACGAAGGCAACGTGGAAGGCGATTTGCGCAAAGATATCTCGATGCATATCAAGCGGCTGATCGAAATCGGCTCGTATCGCGGCTTCCGTCATCGCCGCAGCCTGCCGGTCCGCGGCCAGCGCACGCACACCAATGCGCGCACCCGCAAGGGCCCGCGCAAGGGCACGGTGGCCAATAAGAAGAAGGCCGCCACGAAGACGTAGAGCCGTTTTGCGGGCGTGAGCGAGGCGAAAGCCGAAGCGGGAGCCCGCAGGCGAAATCCCGAGCGAAAGCGAGGGAACGCGATTTGTACGCACAAGATTTTGAGCAACGCACGACCTTAGAATCAAAGGAAACAGGAAAATTATGGCAAAGCCGGCAGCCGCGGGCGCGACCAGCGCCAAAGGCAAAAAGAAGGTTTTCAAGAAGAAGGAACGCAAGAACGTCCCGCACGGGATTGCGTATATCCAGGCTTCGTTCAATAACACCATCGTCACCATCACCGACGGCGAAGGCCGCACGGTGTCGTGGAAGAGTTCCGGTTCGCTGGGCTTCCGCGGGTCGCGCAAGGGCACGCCGTTCGCCGCCCAGCAGGCCGCGCAGAACGCCGCCAACCAGGCTCGCGAGCATGGCATGAGAAGCATCGAAGTGCGGGTCAACGGCCCCGGTTCCGGACGCGAGTCCGCCATCCGCGCCCTGGCCGCCGCCGGCATCGACGTCCGCTCGATTCGCGACGTCACGCCGATTCCGCACAACGGATGCAGGCCGCCAAAACGGCGCAGAGTTTGATTTAAAATTTCAAATTTTAAATTTGAAATTTCAAATCTTTTTTTATGGATTGGGACTGAAGGGCCGCCAGCCTGTAAACCAATCGTCACCTGAACCACAAGGAGAAACAAATTGGCACGATATAAAGGTCCTGTCTGCCGCCTTTGCCGTCGCGAAGGCATGAAGCTTTTCCTGAAAGGCCCCAAGTGTTTTACCGACAAGTGTCCGGTGGAAAAGCGCAACTTCGCTCCCGGCCAGCACGGTAAAGACCGCAAGGCCAAGGTCGTGGGCTACGGTTTGCAACTGCGTGAAAAGCAGAAGACCAAGCGCATCTATTTCACGCTGGAAAACCAGTTCCGCAACTACTTCGAGAAGGCCGCGCGCCGTCCCGGCGTCACCGGCGAACTGCTTCTGCAGCAGCTGGAGCGGCGTCTCGACAACGTGGTCTTCCGGCTCGGCTTCGCCATTTCACGGCGTCAGGCCCGCCAGATCGTCCGTCACGGACACATCGATGTGAACGGACGCCGCGTGAACATTCCCTCGTTCCAGGTGAGCGTGGGCGATGAGATTTACGTGCGCGAGAAGGCGAAGAAGTTCACGGCCGTGGAAGTGGCCCGCGAGTTCGCCAGCCATCAGCCCGTGGTCGGCTGGCTGGAAGTGGACCGCGATAACCTGAAGGGCCGCGTTCTGAATCTGCCCAGGCGCGAAGACATCAATCTGCCGGTCAACGAACAGTTGATCGTGGAACTGTACAGCAAGTAGCTGCTGGCTGTTAGCTACTGGCTTCTGGCTAAACCAGCCGGTCGCCAATTATTGAAGATTTGTCGGAAGCCTGCCCCCGGCTTCCGGCCGCAAGAATCGACCCGAGGGGTATTTGCTGTAAGCCGGTAGCCAGAAGCTACCAGCCGGCAGCCGCACCACCAATTGCCCGCACCAGATCAGCCCTTCGGGGCCAAACGGAGCGGAATTGAAAGGAAAAGGGAAAAATGGTTCTTTGGAGAGGTTTTCAGAAACCCAAGCGTCTCGCGACCGACACCGAGACATTAACCGATAAGTACGGCCGCTTTTATGCGCAGCCGTTCGAACGCGGATTCGGCACCACCATCGGCAACGCCCTGCGGCGCGTGCTGCTTTCTTCCATTGAAGGCGCAGCCGTTACCGCCGTCAAGATTGAAGGCGTGCTGCATGAGTTCCAGTCGATTCCCGGCGTAGTGGAAGACGCAACCGACATCATTCTCAATCTCAAGCAGATCCCCTTCAAGCTCAACGGAGAGGGACCGAAAGCCATCTATCTGAAGGCCGATCAGCCGGGTGTTGTGACCTCGGGCATGATCGAAGCCGACGGCGACGTGGAAGTGCTCGACAAAGACGTTTATATCGCCACGGTCTCTGAGGGCGGCAAGCTCGACATGGAAATGCGCCTGAAGCGCGGACGCGGCTATGTTTCCGCCGACAAGAATTTCGACGAAGACCTGGGCCTGGGATTCATTCCCATCGACTCGGTTCACTCTCCGGTGCGCAAGGTGAACTACACCGTGGAAGCCGCCCGTCTGGGACAGATCACCGATTATGACAAGCTCGACATCGAGATCTGGACCAACAACTCCATCGCCCCGGCCGACGCGCTGGGTCTCGCGGCCAAGCTGCTCAAGGACCACATGACCATCTTCATCAACTTTGAAGAGGAGCTGGAAACCGAGTCGAGCCGCGAAGAGAAGCCCCAGATCAAGAACGAAAACCTCAACCGCTCGGTGGAAGAGCTGGAACTTTCAGTGCGCAGCTACAACTGCCTGAAGAACGCCAACATCCAGACCATCGGCGAACTGGTGCAGAAGACCGAAGCCGAAATGCTCAAGACCAAGAACTTTGGACGCAAGTCGCTCAACGAGATCAAGGAAATACTGGCCTCGATGGGCCTCTCGCTGGGCATGAAGATCGACGACATGGGCAACGCCGTCCCCGGACCCACCAGCCAGATGCCCCCGATGGGCATGGGCGTGGGCGATGACGGACAGAGCTTCTGAGATCGGGACATCGGGGAATCGGGACATCGGAAAATCGGGTGATCCGGTGATCGGATGATCTGGTGATCGGGAGAGCAATAAGCTTCCGGTTCCCCTTCCACGTTTTTTGAAATTCAGTTTGGAAATGATCGCTGGTCACGCGCAAGCAGCCAGCAGCCAGAAGCTAGCAGCTTCGCGGACACTACGAAATCGAAGGAACTACGAACATGCGCCACCAAAAAGCCAATAAGAAACTCGGACGCAACACCAGTCACCGCCGCGCGCTGCTGCGCAATCTCGTGACCTCGCTTCTTCTGGAGGAGCGGATTGAGACCACGCCCGCCAAGGCCAAAGCCATGCGTCCGCACGTGGAGAAGATGATCACGCTGGGCAAGCGTGGCGATCTGGCGGCCCGCCGGCTGGCCGGCGCCTACCTGATGACCCGGGCCTCCGTTGACCGTTTATTTAACACCGTAGCCCCGCGCTTTGGCGACCGCCAGGGCGGCTATCTGCGCATCATTCATACGGGATACCGCCAGGGCGACGGCGCGGCCACCTGCTTCATCGAACTGGTGGGCAGCGAGAAATTTATCGACGCCAAGCGCACCAAACGCACAGAAGCTCGCGCCAAGCGCCAGGAAGAACTCAAGAAACAGATGGAAGAAGAACAGGCCGCCGCGGCCGCCGAAAAAGGCGGCGAGGACGACGACAAGAAATAACTGCGACAGCAAGAAAGCAAAAAGCGCCCGATTCCGGGCGCTTTTGCTTTTTAAAGCGGATTGGGTAATTGTGTAATTTGGTAATTTTGTAATTGAAACCCGGATTCCGGCCTCAATTACACAATTGCCAAATTACACAATTACTAAATCCGGCTCAGCGTGCCGCCACGCTCGCAGCGCAGGGTGCGAGTTGAGGCGGATGCTTCACCCAGATATCCTTTGACGGTTTACCCGAGGTGTCACGGACTTCAACCTCCAGTTTTGTATTGTCCGTTTTTGCGGGCAGTTGCAGTTCGACCAAATAGCCTGACCATGAAGATTCGAGGGCGCGTTCAGGCGACGATCCGTAGATCCCGCCTGTCCGGTCGGCGAAGGGCCTGAGGCCGTCGTCCCAGGTGAGCAGTCTGAGGGTATTCGACATAGTGCCTTTTGCCGGCTTGCGGGCTCCGGGGTGGGTAAACTCATATCCAAATTCGCCGGTCAGTATATTCAGGCGCACTCCGGCGGCCATGAGTTCTCTGGTGATGTCGCTGGAAGATATCGTGCTCTTGCTGTCATGGCCGTCGCTGACCAGCAGAATGGTGTCTCCCGGCTGATGACCTCCAAACAGCAGCAGAGCTTCGTGCAGAGCATCATAGAGCCCGGATTTCGCTTCCATTGACTGCTGTCGGGCCAGCACATCGTCGATGGCCCTGGCTCTGGCTGACTTCTCGGAAAGAAAGCCGTCCGTTAACAGCGCGTGTGTGCCGAATGCTCCGAATGCTATCGGCCGCCCATCAGGCGCGTTGCGGGCTTGTTGTGTGACATTTTCAGCCAGCCCCGTGACTCCCGGATAGCCCTTTTGCATTTTGGCTTCAACCAAAACAAGAACGCGGTTGTTGAGCTGCTGTGTGACACCGGAAATGGCCACTGGCCGGCCATCGAGTTTAGCCATGAAATCCGAGGCTTTCAGGCCATCGATCGGCTGATGGGCCTTTTCGTCGAATGCATTCATCATGACGTAACGAGTGCACTGCTGTGCGCTCGCACAGAAAGAAAGCAGTACAAGGAAAAAGCCGAAGCAAAGTCGCATTTCGTCTCCAGGGGAACGAGGTAATACCGCAAAAAGTCCCTTTTGGTTAGTGATCGGAGCTGCAGAATCGTTACAGATTATTCTGAGAAAAATCAGCCGCTGATTTCGCAGATAAACGCAGATTGAAAGAAGAAAGCGATCAGCGGGTTATCTGCGTAAATCAGCGGCGAACCGGTTTTTAGCTCTTCGCCGGAGCAGGCGCCGGCAGCGGGCTGCCGATATCCAGCGCGACCTTCCATTTGCCGTCGACTTTCCGCCAGATGGTCACGTACATGCCATGCCGTGTGCCGGCTCCGCTTTTGACTTCGTAATTGCCGTAGGTGTAGCCGAGCGTTCCCTCCGTGGATGTCTCGACGCGGGTGGGGGCCCAGGTCAGCGAGAAATCCTTGTTGCTGAAGATGGGAGCGTAAAACTCGCGAATCGCCTGCTTTCCCTCGATGGTCCTTCCGGCGGCGACAATGACGGCGTCATCTGTGAAGCCATCCACCCAGCCCTCAATTCTGCGCGTGGTGGTGTCTTTCGACCACTGAAGGTCGGCATCGCGGACCTCCATCTCCACGCCCCGGGGACGGTTCTGCCCGGCCTTGCGCGGCGTGGCGGCGTTGTTCTGTGCGGTGAGAGTCGATAGCCCAAAAGCCAGCAAGGGAAGACAGAGCAGTGGAAGAACGTGCCGACGATTCATGCAGGGAATTTTAGCCGCAACCCCGGCAGAAGGGCAAAGCGGTGCGGGAACCCGACCATCAGCGCGGCTGTATTGCGCACTCCGGCAAATTCTTTCCAAAAAATTCGCGTGCATTCGCGTTAATTCGCGGCTAAATCTGCTTTTTCTCCCCTCTTTTCCACACATTTCACAGGATTGCACCACAATGCGGCATTGACCCTTCGTGTCTGCCTCGTTAGAGTCAGAGAACTGCTTTTACATTCCAGCCATCGCCATTTCCGATTGCGTCGCATTCTGAAAACGATCAGCGTGTCTCTCCGGTGATCCGGGGAAAATGATTTTTTTGGTGTCTGCGAACCTGGGTAGTACAGCCGGAAAAAACCGGGAGGTTTCCGGTAAAACACGGCAAAAAGACGACTTAACGGGGCCTTAGAATTCTTTCAGCAAGTGAGCTACAATATATTGTGTTTTGTCCTTGACAGGCACTATATACGGGCGTATTTTTCGTTGCACAGGTTTTTTGCTCTTCAGGCCCGATGACCCGGTTCTGGCTGCAAGATCACCGAGGTAACGAGGCTGACCGTCGTCCCTGGCAGGGAAATGGCCGGTAATTTTCCCCGTCACAGGCGGCTGTGCCATGCAGAGCGTCAGTGCAACAGACCCATGGTTTTTCCCGCGGGACGAGGCTTCCGCGGCGCTGTCAATGGAGTAAGGTCATGGAATTGAACTGGTCGCGGTGGTTTCGTTGTGAATCCAGTTTTGGACTGCTGCTGGTGCCGCACCAGCCCGGCGTCTATGCTCTGGCTGAAGAGACAATTTCGCCTGCCACCCCCAATTCGCGACGGGTGCTGGCGGTTTTCGAGATCGATGAAGCTGAAGATGTAAGCCGCGCCCTGAGCCGGCTGTTCGCTCCGGCCAGCCCCTGGAGCCGGCGGCTGAACGAATCGCGCTGCTTTTTGCGCTATGCGATTGTGCCCGACGCCGGGGAGCGCCGTACCGCAACCGCCACACTGAAAAACTGGCTCAGCACACAGTTCGAAACTGCCGCCCGAATCTTCGAGCCCGCGGGCGTTTCCGCCTGGTCGAAGCTTCCGGAGCACAACGAGCTCACTGTCGCCGAGCGCGCCGTCGACCGGGTCATGAAGGAACGCGAGAGCGAACTGGCCCATATGACATTTCCCTAAGACTTTCAACCCACCGGCCCCGCGCGGAAACGCCTCGACCAGATTGATGGCGATGACAATTCCCGCGGCTTCCGGCGATTTCAGCGCAAAAGCGTGCTGTTTTATACAGACACGCTTTTACGGCCCATGCAATAAAAATAGATTTTGAATTTCAAATTTAAAATTTGAGATTTTAAATCCATGATGAAGTTCCTCCGCGGGCTGCTCGGGAACCGAATCGGTAAATGTGGCTATGCACGATCGTGACAAAACCGGCTGCGGAAATTGCGCGCACCGGGCGGGTATGCCCGACCGCACAACATGCAATAGGAAACACGCGATTTGGATGAAAAGATATAAGCCGTAAGGCAAAAGCGCATGGCCGGAAGCTGACAGCTATCCGGCCGGCAGCTAAATTTCAGATACAGGACCTGACAAACATGGCGGACGTTACCACGAACACCTCGACCACCCCCTCGGTTGCGCGGCCGGCAACCCAGCAGAAACAATCTTCCGGACTTCAGTTTCCGCGTTACTTCACACGTCCCGGCGTCACCCCGTATGACATGGTTGAATGGGAGCTGCGCACCGCCAACATCACCGACGCGCGCGGCAACACCATCTTCGAGCAGAAGAACGTGGAGTCGCCCAAAGACTGGTCGATGACCGCCGTCAATATCGTGGCCAGTAAATATCTGCACGGCGAGGTCGGCACGCCCCAGCGCGAGACCGGCGTCCGCCAACTGGTGCAGCGCGTGGCCGAGACCATCCGCGACTGGGGATGGGAACAGGGTTACTTCGCGAGCGCGGAAGACCGCGACGCCTTCCATGACGAACTGGTCCTCATCCTGATTCAGCAGAAGGCCTCGTTCAATTCGCCGGTGTGGTTCAACGTGGGCTGCGACCGCCTGGAACCGCAGGCCGACGCTCAGAACTGGCACTGGCACATGGAAAAGGGCCGGGTGGAGTTCACGCCCAGCGGCTATAAGAATCCGCAGTGCTCCGCGTGCTTCATCAACTCGGTGCGCGATTCGCTCGATTCGATTCTCACCCTGGCCAAGACCGAAGGCATGCTGTTCAAGTGGGGCAGCGGCACCGGCACCAATCTCTCGCCGCTGCGCGGCAGCAACGAAGTCCTCTCCGGTGGCGGACAGGCCAGCGGCCCGCTGAGCTTCATGAAGGGCTTTGACGCCTTTGCCGGCGTCATCAAGTCGGGCGGCAAGACCCGCCGTGCCGCCAAGATGGTCATCCTCAACATCGACCACCCGGATATCGAAGAGTTCATCGAGTGCAAGGCCAAAGAAGAAGCCAAGGCCTGGGCGCTGATCGAGGCCGGCTATGACGGCTCCACGCCCGATTCCGAAGCCTACAGCTCCATCTTCTTTCAGAACGCCAACAACTCGGTGCGCGTCACCGACGAGTTCATGGGCGCGGTCGAGCGCGACGGAGAATTTTCCACCAAAGCTGTGAAAGACGGACACGTGGTGAAGACCTGGAAGGCCCGCAACCTGCTGCACAAGATCTCCGAAGCCACTTGGCAGTGTGGCGACCCGGGCATGCAGTTCGACACCATCATCAACAAGTGGCACACGTCGAAGAACACCGACCGCATCAACGCCTCCAACCCCTGTTCGGAATACATGTTCCTCGACGATTCGGCCTGCAACCTGTCGTCGCTGAACCTGATGAAGTTCACCGGCTCCAACGGAACGTTCGACGTTCCGGCGTACCGCTATGCCGTGGATATCCTGATCACCGCGCAGGAAATCCTGGTCGACAACGCCGGATATCCCACGGAATCGATCGCCCGCAACTCGCACGATTACCGTCCGCTGGGTCTCGGCTACGCCAACCTGGGCGCGCTGCTGATGGCCTCCGGACTTCCGTATGACTCCGACGCCGGACGCGACTACGCCGCCTGCGTCACCGCCATCATGTGCGGCGAGGCTTACCTCCAGTCGGCTCGTATTGCGGAACAGTGCCCGTCGCTGGCGCCCGCGACTTCGCGCGTCTCAGACCGCGAGATCCTCGGCGGCGCCTGCCCCGGCTGGTACATCAACCGCGAACCGTTCCTCGATGTGATTCGCATGCATCGTGCTTCCGTCAACAAAATCGGCCGCGAGCACGTTCCGGCCAATCTGTTCGACGGCAGCAAAGACGCCTGGGACCAGGCCCTCGCCCACGGCGAGCGCCACGGCTACCGCAACGCTCAGGTCACGGTGCTCGCCCCGACCGGCACCATCGGCTTCATGATGGATTGCGACACCACCGGCATCGAGCCCGATCTGGCCCTGATCAAATACAAAAAGCTGGTCGGCGGAGGCATGATCAAGATCGTCAACCAGACCGTGCCAACGGCCCTGTTCAAACTCGGCTACGCGCCCGACCAGGTCAACAACATCGTCAGCTACATCGACGCCACCGGCACCATTGAAGGCGCGCCCGGCGTGAAAGACGAACACCTGCCGGTCTTCGACTGCAGCTTCAAGCCGCAGAAGGGTACGCGCAGCATCCATTACATGGGCCATGTAAAGATGATGGCCGCCGCCCAGCCGTTCATCTCCGGCGCGATTTCGAAGACCGTCAACCTGCCGGAAAACGCCCAGGTCGAAGACATCATGGAAGCCTATCTCCAGTCGTGGAAGCTCGGCCTCAAGGCCGTGGCCATCTACCGCGACGGATCGAAGAAGTCGCAGCCGCTCATGGCCGCCGCCAAGAAAGAAGAAGCCGCGAAGCGCGGCACCCGCGGAGAGCACGACAAGGTCCTGGCCCCGGAAGAAGCGGCTTTTGCCCGCCTCTCGGCCGAACAGAAGGCCATCGCCCTGGCCGCCGTCCGCACGCCTACAGTGGAAGAGCAGCAGTCGGCCCCGCCCCGCGCCCTGCGTCACCGGCTGCCCGGCGAGCGCGCCAGCCTCACCCACAAATTCAACATCGCCGGACACGAAGGCTACATCACGGTCGGTCTCTACAAAGACCACAACCCCGGCGAGCTGTTCATCCGCATGGCCAAAGAAGGCTCCACGGTCAGCGGTCTCATGGATTCCTTCGCCACCGCCATCTCCGTGGCCCTGCAACACGGCGTCC
>Ga0137391_10001692_pt1 | contig 16233 bp, 14 predicted proteins | sample 15con2h24BmetaG_FD_101399 | JGI IMG/M metagenome (GOLD analysis project Ga0137391, IMG submission 101399) | Vadose zone soil microbial communities from Angelo Coast Range Reserve, California, USA - 15con2h2.4B metaG | ecosystem: Environmental > Terrestrial > Soil > Vadose zone > Saprolite...
GATTTTTTCGAGCACGATCGCAGGCGTTGACCAGTCGATTCGCCGCAGCACCAGAAAGCCGCGATTAAACCACGACGAGAATAGATGGACAAAATCATCGTCGACCGCGCGCAGGTCTTCGCGATGATCGAGCGAGTCCATCAACTGCTCGCGCATACGCACCAGTGCGGCGGTGCCACCCGGCGCTAGGTTGAGTCTGCGGAATAGCTCCTGCCGGCGCGGCTCGGAGGCGACGTGCACTTCGGCGGCGGCCGCATCGGACGGGCTCGCGCGCCAGGCGTTGATCGCCTCTTGCATGCGAGCGGTATCGGTACCATAGCGCTGTGCGAGCGCCTCGAAAAAGGCGATGCGCGGGCCGATTGTGAGCGTGGCGTAACGACTGAGGATTTCGCGCGCCAGCGCTACACCCGACGCCTCGCCACGGCCCGATAATAGATCCTCGCACAACTCAACAATACTTTCGGAACGGGCGGACGCATCGCCGCGACGGTCGCGCGCGAGCAGCGCACGGCCGCGTTCGGAAATGGTCTGTAAGAGTTCCCCGAAGAACGACGTGTTCATTTAGGCCCTTTGGCAACGCCCATCAGATGATCAGGCAACCATGTGGCAATTTCGGGAAAGAAGCACAAGATGAGGATCGCCAGCATCATGCAAAAGACATATGGCAACGTGCCCCACATCACTTGCGCCAGCGGCACATCGGGCGCGATGGCATTGACGATATAGATATTGAGGCCGACCGGCGGGTGGATCAATCCGATTTCCATATTGATGGTCAGGATCACGCCAAACCACACCGGATCAAATCCCGCTGCCGTAATAATGGGCAGCAAGATCGGGCTCGTCATCAGGATGATGGCCGCCGGCGGAATGAAGAACCCGCAGACCAGCAGGAAGATGTTGATGAGGAACATCAGCACCCATTTGTTGGCGTGCAGATCGGCGATCCCCTGCGCCAGTGTCTGGGTGAGATAGAGCGACGTGAGCATGTAGCCAAATAGTACAGCGGTGGCGATGATGCTCAGGATCATTACCGACTCGCGCATGGTATCGCGCAGGATCAGCCAGATCTGATCGACTTTCCAAAGGCGATAAATCAGGACTGCCAGGAACATGCACAGGGCCGCCCCGACGCCAGCGGCTTCCGACGGCGTCGCCACGCCGCCATAGAGGGCGTACATGACACCGACAATGATGAAGATGAACGGTGCGATCTTAGGGATCGATTGAAACTTTTCCTTCCATGAATAGCGGAAATCGACGGCATGCGAGCGAAACCCTCGCTTCCAGATGATGAACACGCTCCAAAGCATGAAGAGGCCGGTCAGCATCAGGCCGGGGAAAACGCCGGCGATAAACAGACGGCCGATCGAAGTCTCGGTGGCGATGCCATAAAGAATAAAGGTGACAGATGGCGGAATCAGAATGCCGAGCGTGCCACCGGCGCAGATCGAACCGGTTGCGACATCATCCGGATAACCGCGGCGGCGCATCTCCGGAATGCCCATTTTGCCGATAGCCGCGCAGCAAGCGGGCGATGATCCGGTGAGAGCGGCAAAGATTGCACAAGCTCCGAGATTCGAAATGACAAGACCGGCCGGCAGCCGGTAGAGCCAGCGGTCGAGCGCCTCGTAGAGATCCTTGCCCGCCGGCGAAGAGCCGATCGCCGCGCCCATCATCACGAACATCGGAATTGCAACGAGCGTGAATTCGTCAAGCCCGGACCAGAACGTCTCGGCGACGACATGCAGGGCATCAAAGCCTTGAAAGAGGACCAGGAACGCGATCGCAATCGCGCCGAGCCCGAAAGCGACCGGGATACCGGACATCAGCATCAGCAGCGTGACGACGAGGACAAGCGCTCCTTGCGTGGTCGGGCTCATGGCGCGCCACCCAGCAACTCTTCCGCCTGCGCCCGGGCTACATCTTCGGCGCTCTCTTGGTCCTTAATGCCGAATGGCGGCGTGCGCCCAGTCACCAGGCACAATGTTTCCGCGACATATTGGAGGGTGAGAAGGCCGAGCCCGACCGGCATCGACAAATAGGGAATCCAAAGTCGCGCGCGCCATACGGTGTTGGAGAGCCACCGCTCCGAATAGGCTTCGTACCAATAAGCCGTGCAGAGTGTGAAAATGACGATGCAAAAGGCCAGCGCCAACAGGCTTGTAAACAGCGCAAGCCAATACCGGAGGCGGGGACCGAGATGCAGCGGCAGAATGTCGACGTTAACGTGCCCGCGCGTCATCAGCACGTAAGCACTACCGACGAAGGTGGCGCCGACAATGCAGTATGTCACGACGTCGATCTGCCAGATCGTGGTCCGATTCAAAATATAACGCTCAACCACGATGTCGCATATTACGAGCACCGCGGCAGCGATAAGAAAGGCCGCAAACACTCCCGCCACGCGCGACAGGAATGCTACAGCCCGAATGTAGGTGTCCATGGGCCTGTCTTTTTCGGTGTGGTCCGAAGATCCGAACTGCGCGCGCTTGGTGGGCTGGCCGGCGAACAACGCGTCCGCCGGCCATTATTGCAACTATTTCACCGCAAGGGCTTCGTCGATCAACTTCTGGCCGTTGGGCACGTCCTTGGCAAATTGTGCGTAAGAGCTCTTTTTTGCAACATCGAGCCAGGCCTGATAGTCGGCGTCATTCAAGCTAACTACTTTCGCCTTGTGATCTTCGAAAGCCTTGATCGCCTCCTGATTGATCGCATCTGCTTTGCCTTCGAAATAGGCCTGCGCCTTTTTGCCCGCCGCGATTAGTACGTCTTGCTGTTGCTTGTTGAGCTTGTCGAAGCTCTTTTTTGACATCAACATCGGCTGATACATAAACCACAGCGCGTTGTTACCAGGCGCTGTCAGACAGTCCGCCACTTCATAGAGTCGCATCGACGCGAAGGTCGAGAGGCTGGTGTCGGTGCCATTGACGACGCCGGTCTGGAACGCATTGTATATTTCGTTCGACGGCGGGCTCACAATGCTCGCGCCAGCGCTTTCCCACATGCCGGCAAAGGTCGGGCCTGCAGCGCGGAATTTACGGCCTTTCATATCGTCCGGCTTCAAGATGCAGCCGTTCTTGGATGCCATACCACCCGCGAACCATGCGTCGGAAAGCACAATCACGCCCCGCTTTTCGATCTCGGCGCGAATGTCTGTCATGAATTGCGAATTGTTGATGCGTTTCGCCCGCTCCTGGCTACGGATCAGACCCGGCATCAGCGTCGCGCTGAATACAGGAATTTTTCCGCTCGCATAGTCGAGTGGGAAGAGCGTGATGTCGAGTTGCCCGTTGGCCGTGGCATTCCATTGGTCGTTCGGCTTAAACAGCGATGCGCCGGGATAAACCTGAATCTCCAGCCCGACATTGGCGTCCTTGGCTTCCTTCGCAACCATCTGCACCATGTCGTCACGAACGTCGCCCTTGCCGCCCGGGAATTGGTGCGAAGCCTTCAGCGTTACTTGCGCGTGCACCGATGCCGACAGCACGATCAGCGCACCGGCTGCGGCAAAGTAAGTCGAGATTTTCCTCATTTTGTGTTCCTCCGTGGGGATTTTTTCTGGCGGCGGAAATTTCCGCCGCGTTTGGTCGCAATCAAAACGATAACCAATACCCCTCGTCGCCCCTTTTTCACATTAGCCGCCGGTGCGACGCAGCGCTATAGCCTCGTTGGCAATTTTGCATGTAACCACATGCGACTTATAGATAATTCGGGCTATGGCCAGCATGCGCCGATGACCTTATAACCCCCGACATCGCTATTCATTCCGCATATTTCCGGGGGAGTTTTTATCCATGCCGAAGCCGTTAGCGGGCCTCCGCGTCCTTGAACTTGCCCGCATACTGGCCGGACCCTGGGCCGGCCAAGTGCTGGCCGATCTCGGCGCCGACGTGATCAAAGTCGAGCGCAAGGGAACCGGCGACGACACGCGAGGTTGGGGCCCGCCTTTCGTGGAAGGGATCGACGGCAACCACATCGGGTCCGCCTATTTTCATTCCGCCAACCGGGGCAAGCGATCGATCGAGATGGACTTCGAGAATGACGAAGGCCGGCGCATCGTGCGCAAGCTCGCCGCGCGCTCGGATGTGTTGATCGAAAATTTCAAAGTCGGGGGGCTGGCGAAGTTCGGGCTGGACTACAAAAGCCTCGCGCCCGAATGTCCGCGCCTCGTCTACTGCTCGGTGACCGGCTTTGGACAAGATGGTCCCTACGCCAAACGCGCCGGCTATGACCTGATGGCGCAAGGCATGGGTGGGATCATGGATTTAACCGGTATGGCGGACGGCGAGCCAACCCGCATCGGCATTCCGGTGTCCGACATCTTCACCGGGGTTTATTCTGTCATCGGCATCCTGGCTGCTCTAGCGCAGCGCGAGAAGACCGGCAAAGGCTGCTATGTCGACACTGCGCTGGTCGATTCTACCGTTGGCGTATTGTCGAACCAGGCGATGAACTTTCTCGTCTCCGGCACTGTGCCCAACCGCATCGGCAACGCACACGCGAATATTGTCCCCTATCAGGTTTTTCCGGTCGCGGACGGGCACGTGATTGTCGCCACCGGGAATGACAATCAATACGTCAAATTCTGCAAAGTGCTGGGCGCACCCGAACTCGCGCAAAACCCGGCTTACAAAGACAATGTCGGACGGCTGAAACACCGCGAAGAGTTAATCGGAAAATTGTCGACACTCACCGCGCGCATAAAACGCGACCTACTGCTCGAAAAGCTCGAAGCCCAGCAAGTGCCGGCGGGACCGATCAACAATCTCGACCAGGTATTCAACGATGCGCAGGTTATTCACCGCGGCATGAAGCTGAGCCTGCCGAGCGATGCTGCCAAGGGCGGCACCATTCCCGGCGTACGTACTCCGATCGTGCTCGATGGCTGGAAGGCGGCATCCGAAAACCCCGCGCCGCGCCTTGGCCAGCACACGGCCGAAATTCTGCGAGAGATCGGAGAAGGTTGATCGCCGCGCCAGCCGCTAGCCGACGGCGGTCGGCGCCAGCGCATCGATATCGGTTGCCACGTCGATGACGGCCGGGCGTTTCTCGGCGATTGCGTGGGCCAAAGCCGGCGCAAATTCGCTGGCACGCTCAACCCGAATGCCGAGCGCGCCCATGTCCTCAGCAAGCTTGGCAAAATTCATTGGATTGTAGGTCCATAATTCGCGCGCCTTGGTGGTCTGTTCGCCGCCATAGGCGCGATCGAACCCGCGTTTCGATTGATTGCCGCCGCCATTGTTATTGACGACGGTGACCGACGCGAGATTCCAGCGCACCGCCGTTTCGACCTCGCCGATGTGATACCAAAAGCCAGCATCGCCTGTGAAAACGATCACTGGGCGCTCGGGGCATGCCGCTTTGGCGCCTATACCGGCCGGAAATGCCCAGCCGAGGTGCCCCGCGCTGCGCATGTAGCTTTGCGTCGGCGTGCGCAGATCGTACATGCCACCCATCCACATGCCGGCATGCCCGGTATCGACGACGACGATCGCATCTTCAGGAACGTGTTTGGTCAAGTCGCCGCAGATGCGCGCCGGATGGATTGGAACCGCGTCCGATTCCAGCGCTGAATTGTATTTGGCGTACCATTCGGCGCGCAGATCCGAGATCTCCTTGATCCAGGCCGCACGTTTTGTCGCGCTAGACTTGTCGATCTGGCCCAGCATGCGCACGACCACATTTCTGGCGTCACCCAGTACACTTGCCAGCAGCGGATAATTGCGCCCGAGCGATTCCGGCTCGATATCGATTTGGATTGTGGGCGTGCCGATCTTCGGTACGGCCCAGAAATGAGTTGTCATGCCGCCGGTTTCAGAACCAATGAAGCACACGAGGTCGGCGCGATTCACGGCACGATTGGCACATTCGCGGGAATAGCTGCCAACCACACCCACCGAAAGCGGATGCGTGCCGGGGATAATGTCCTTGCCGTTCAGCGAAGTTGCGATCGGAATTTGCAGGGCCTCGGCAAGCGCGATCAATTCCCTCCCCGCACCGGAAGCGCGTGCACCGCCGCCCACAACGATGATCGGGCGTTCGGCTTTTTGCAGCAGCTCGAGCGCAGCCTTCACATGCGCAGACTCCGGCTCAGGGCGGAACGGCGGAACGCGGGAGAACTGTGTCTCCACCATTGCGTCCATTTCAGCTTCGTCGAGATCGAGCTGTCCTTCATTTCCTCGGAATTGCAGATGCACAGGCCCTGGCACACCGGTCGTCGCAGCGCGAAAGGCCTGCCGCACCATGTCCGGAATGCGTCCAACGTCATCAATCGTGACGTTCATCTTCGTCACCGGTTCAAAGGCCGGGACGTCATCGATTTCCTGATAGACCTTGCGGAACTTCGTCTTCGGATCGCGGCCGCCCGTCATCGCGATCACTGGCGAATGCGCGAGGTATGCATCGCGCAGGCCCGCGGCCAGATTGAGCGCGCCGATCACCTGCGCCATGCAAATTCCCGGCTTGCCGGATGCCCGCGCATAGCCGTCCGCCATGTAAGCTGCGGATTTCTCGCCGTGACAATGTACGCGTGCGATATTCGTCCGCCGCTCCATCTCGGCAAAGGTCCGCCGAAGAACTGCCGGCACCATAAACACATGGGTGACGCCGTAGCCGGCCAACATGTCGGCAAGAACTTCAGCGCCGACGCGTTTCATATTGTGTCCGACAGTCGCCATGATCAACTACGACCTTTCACTCCGGAATAAATTTCATCGCTATGCCGTTGATGCAATAGCGTAAGCCAGTCGGCGGCGGCCCGTCGGGGAATACGTGGCCAAGATGACTGCCGCAGCGGCTGCAATTAACTTCCGTACGTATCATGCCGTGGCTGCGGTCCTCGATGGACTCGACGGCTCCAGGCACCGGGTCGTTAAAGCTTGGCCAGCCGGTACCGCTTTCGAATTTCTTTTTCGAGACGAACAATGGCTCATCGCAGCCGGCGCAGTTGAATGTGCCGGAGCGCTTCTCATAATTGAGCGCGCAACTTCCCGGCATTTCGGTGCCGTGTTCGCGCATGATCTCATACTGCTCTGGCGTAAGCAGCTTGCGCCATTCGGCCTCGGTGTGGGTGACCGCGTATTGCTTTGCCATCTTTGCTGCTTCTCCCTCAAAGTCATTCCGGGCGCACCGAAGGTGCGAACCCGGAATCCAGAAAGATCCATTGCCGCCAGTCGATGACGGCAAGTGCCGTCATTTGATCGCGAGCGGGTTGACCGGCGATCCCACCGCGCCCGTGATCGGAATGGCCGGCGCCACAAACAGGAATTCGTACACTTTGTCCTGATCACAATCGTCGGCGAGTTCTTTCAAATTGAAAATCTCGCCCATGGTCATGCCCATAATCGGTATCGTGATCCAGTGCCAGGGCTGGTTGATCCCCTCTTCGCTCTCGTTCGGCCGCACCTCGCAGCCCCAGGTGTCGCTCGCAAGCGCGGCAAGCTGGGTATTCTTGACGAAATCGAGAGTCTCAAATGAAAAGCCGGGCGCGTCGCCGCCAGGATAGCCATCCCAGCTTCCCGCCTTTTGACAGCGCTCCATCATGCCTGTGCGCACGATGACGTAGTCGCCGCGCTTGAGCTCAACCTTTTGCTTTTTCGCAGCCCCGTAAAGATCGTCATTGGTGATGCCGTAGCCGTCATCGAGGGCCTCGACATTCTTGTAGCGTGCAACATCAAGAAACACGCCGCGTCCGACCATTCTGCTCTTGGTTTTTTCGATCCCGCATTTTTGCGCGCCGGCCGATGTCACTTCGCGGCAGTCATAACCGTTCCACATGTAGTTTTCATAGAACACGTGGCCCAGCCCGTCCCATTGCGTGCCGCATTGCAAAGGCATCGTCACCATATCGTCGGCGGCGCGGATACCGCGCTTGTCGAGCACACCGGAATAGGCGTCGGTGCCCGTGCGCAGCATCGTGTGTATAGGATTGGTGCGCCCCATCGACGGGTATTTGCTTTTTGCGCCCTGGGGACCGGTGTGATCGAAGTTCAGCGCGAGCGAAATCACTTTGCCCTTCTTCACGAGACGCGTGGCGGCCACGATATCCTCGGCCGTCGTGTAGTTGAGTGTGCCGACCTCGTCATTCGGGCCCCACTTGCCCCAATTTTTGTACTTCTCTGCGGCTTCGCGCATGTCCTGACGGGTAACCTTTCGAGCCGGCATTGAGTTTCCTCTGACGAGAATGGGACGACATTGGCCGCCGGAATACAGCCTGTGAAGGCGGACGATGCAAGCCCTACTGGCAAGAGACCCCTGCAATGCTACGATGAAAAAAAGGGAGGAAACGATGCACCGGCCGTTTCGCCTTCTGGCGACCGGCACGCTGTTGTTCGGCGCGCTGTCTGCCCCCCTCATCACCCAAGCGCAGGACAACGCGGCTTACCCCACACGCCCGGTCAAGATTGTCGTGCCATTCGCACCGGCCGGTCCGACCGACGTGATGGCGCGCCTGATCGCACAAAAGCTGAGTGACAGCCTTGGCAAGCAGTTCTATGTCGAGAACCATCCCGGCGCCGGCGGCAATCTCGGGATGGCGCTGGTCGCTAACGCGGCTCCCGATGGCTATACGCTGCTGCTGGTCAGCTCCAGCGTCGTCGTCAATCCGAGCCTGTATGAAAAAGTGCCCTATGACGTCTTCAAAAGTCTCGCGCCGGTAACGCTGGCTGGATCAAGTCCAAACATTCTGGTCGTCCATCCGTCAGTGCCGGCGAAGAACGTAAAAGAACTCATTGCCTACATTCATGCCAATCCCGGTAAAGTGAGCTTCGCGTCCCCGGGTTTCGGCACCACGGCAAGTCTTGCCGCCGAGAACTTCAAATACGCGCTCAAGCTCGACATTCAGCCGGTACCGTTCAATGGCGCGGGCCCTGCCCTCAACGCCGTTGTCGCCGGGCAAGTGCAAATCGGTTTTATGGCGCTTCCGCCGGTCACTCCGCACCTGAAAGCGGGGACTTTGCGCGCGCTCGCATTGACAACGGAAAAGCGCGTAGCCGCGGCACCCGATGTGCCGACGATGGCGGAAGCGGGTGTCCCTGGCGACCAGATCTCCGACGTAATGCAGGCTGTCTTTGCGCCGGCCGGCACACCGAAACCGATCATCGATCTGTTGCAGAAGGAAATCGCCAAAGCGGTGGCCGCACCTGACGTCAAGTCGAAGCTCGACTCGCTCGGCTTCGAGGCCATCGCCGATACACCCGAGCATTTCGCCGCGCGCATCAAGATGGAAGTGCCGAAATGGGCAAAGGTGATCGAAGCGGCCAAGATTGAAAAAGTGAAATAAACAAAACAGTTCGTATGGGGAGAAGTGCATGAAACTCACAATCCGTATGCTCGCATCACTGGCCGCAGCCGTGCTCGCCAGCAGCGCGGCCCAGGCCGCAAGCTATCCCGATCATCCGGTGAAAGTCGTCGTACCGTTCGCGGCCGGCGGACCGACCGACGTGATGGCGCGGCTCGTTGCACAAAAATTGTCGCAAAAACTTGGACAGCAATTCTATATCGAGAATATTGGCGGCGCCGGCGGCAACATTGGCACTCTCAATGTCGCGCGATCGGCAGCCGACGGCTACACGATCCTGGTTGCCTCCTCGAGCTATGTGGTGAACCCGAGCCTCTACAAAAATTGTCCCTACGATCCGTTCAAGGATTTCGTTCCGATCATCCTTGCCGCGATTACTCCGAATATTCTGATTGTCCATCCTTCGGTCCAGGCGAAGACAGCGAAGGAACTGATTGAGGTTATCAAGGCCAATCCCAACAAGTTCACGTTCGCTTCGCCCGGCCTCGGCACCACGCCGGACCTTGCGAGCGACCTGTTCAAGGCCACGTATCATCTCGACTTCGCCATTGCGCCTTACAAAGGCGGCGGCCCGGCAGCCCAGGCCGTCTTGGCCAATGAAGTCCCGGCATCGTTCGTCGCCATGACGCCGACGACGCAGTTGGTGCAGACGGGCAAGCTGCGCGCGCTTGCGGTTACGACCAAGAAACGCTCCACCGCGCTGCCGGACGTGCCGACCCTCGCGGAAGCCGGCATCACCGGGCAGGAATCCGAAACGATGCAAGGCGTCTTCGCGCCGAAAGGAACGCCCAAGGAGATCGTCGATCTCTTGCAGAAAGAGATCGCCGCGATCGTCACGAACCCCGACATGAAGGCGAAGATGGCTCCGCTCGGCTTCGAACCGGATGGCGGCTCATCGGCCGAATTTGCCGCTTACATCAAGACAGAAGTTGAAAAGTGGAGCAAGGTCATCAAAGACGCCAACATTCCGCAAATCCAGTAGTTCGGCTCGTTATCCAGCGCAATGCGTATCGTCGATATTCGAGAGGCGGCAATTCCGCTCAAATCGACGCTCTCCAATTCGAGCTTCGATTTCACCGAAATGACGACATCGGTGGTCGCGGTAATCACCGACGTCGTTCGAAACGGGAAGCCGATTTGCGGCTTTGCCTTCAACTCCACCGGCCGTTACGCCTGCGGCGCGCAGATGCGCGCACGCTTTATTCCGCGCATTCTCGCCGCCGATCCCGCCACGCTTGTTGATAGCAGTGGTGAGAACCTTGATTCGGAAAAAATCTTCGCCTGCATGATGCGGCGGGAAAAAGCGGGTGGCCATTCCGAGCGCTCGATTGCTATTGGCACCATTGAAGTCGCCCTATGGGACGCCATTGCCAAAATTGCCGACAAGCCACTGCATGCCTTGCTGGCCGAACGCTTCAACAAGGGCAAAATTGCGGACAAAGTGTTCTGTTACGTCGGTGGCGGATGGTATTGGCCGGGGCAAACGATCAAAGACCTGCAGGATGAAATGCGCCGGCACCTCGACGCCGGCTACACCATGGTGAAGATGAAGGTCGGCGGGTTGCCGTTGGATCAGGACCTGCGCCGACTGGAGTCTGTGCTTGAAGTTGTCGGCTCGGGCGAACATCTCGCGGTCGATGCCAATTGCAAATTCGGTCGCAGCGAAGCCCTGAGCTACGCCAAGGCGCTCGCGCCGTTCAAGCTGCGTTGGTTTGAGGAGCCTTGCGACCCGCTGGATTTTGCGTTGTTCGCGGAGCTTGCAAGCATCTACCAGCCACCACTTGCCACCGGCGAGAACCTCTATTCGACCCAGGACGTAGAGAACTTGGTGCGCTTCGGCGGCTTCCGCGCCGGACGGGATGTTATCCAGATTGACCCGCCGCAGGCCTATGGCATCGGGCAATACGCCCAGACGGTGGAGATGCTGTCGCGCCACGGCTGGCCGCGCGCGTCGCTGTTTCCCCACGGCGGCAATCAGATGTCGCTCGCCATTGCCGGCGGCTTCGGACTTGGTGGCGCGGAATCATACCCCGGCGTGTTTGGCGATTTCGGGGGTTTTGCCGACGATGCGCGCATTGAGAATGGCGCGATCTCGCTCTCGGACCGGCCCGGCATCGGCTTCGAAGGCCAGGCCAGACTTTTCCGCATCATGCGAGAACTGGCGGGGCTTTAAACCGCTATTCCGCACCTTCCAGCGCGGCCGGAATCTCGATCGGTGCTTTGGGACCGCGGAGACGAACGTAAATTTGCAGCCCGATCAACAGCACGCACAGGAAGATGAACACCGCACTGATTGGACGCTCGACGAACACAAGGATGTCGCCGCGAGAAATCAGCATGGCGCGCCGGAAGTTCTCCTCGAAGCGCGGCCCCAGCACGAAGCCGAGCAAGATCGGTGCCGGATGGAAGCCGAGCCGCAGCAGCACATAGCCCAAAATGCCGATGGCGACTGTTTCACCGACCTGGAACATGTCGTTGTTGGCGGCATAGACGCCGATGCTCACGAAGAATAGCGCGCTCGGATAGAGATATTTGTAGGGAATCGTCAGCAGCTTCACCCAGATTCCGATCAGCGGCACGTTCAGCAGAACGAGCATAATGTTGCCGATCCAGAAGCTGGCGACGAGGCCCCAGAAAATATCCGGATGCTCTTTGATCAGCTGCGGACCAGGCACGATGCCCTGAATCATCAGCGCGCCAAGCAACAGCGCCATCACCGCGTCGCCCGGAATGCCGAGACTCATGGTGGGAATGAAATCGCCCTGCACCGAGGAATGGGTCGAGGCCTCAGGCGCTATCACCCCTTCGATCAACCCAGTGCCGAATTTTTCCGGGTGTTTCGAGATTTTCTTTTCCGTTGCGTAGGCAACGAACGAAGCGATGGTCGGCCCGGTGCCCGGAATGAGCGCGCACAAACTGCCGACCAGCGTACCGCGGAACATCGGCGCGATTGCCTGCTTCACGTCGGCCTTGGTCGGACGCATGTCGCGCAAGCGGACTTTTGTGTAGGCCGTATTGATCTGCGACACTTGGTTGACGCTGTTCATGAACTCGGCGATGCCAAACAAGCCAAGCGCGAGTGCTACCAGCTCGATGCCGTCATCAAGATGGGTCATTCCGAAAGTGTATCGCTCGGCGCCGGTCTCAAGATCGGTGCCGACGATGCCGAGCATCAGCCCGAGCACCGTCATCGCCACGCCTTTGATCGGCGAGCCGCGCGCCAGCGTCGAACCGGCCAACAAGCCTAGTAGCATCAACGAACAAATTTCAGCCGGGCCGAATTGCAGCGCGACCTGCACCAGCACCGGCGACAGAAAAATCATCTCCGTGATGCCCCAAGAGGCACCCACGAACGACGCCATTACGGTCAATCCCAGCGCAACGCCGCCCCTGCCTTGTTTCGTCATGGGGAAGCCGTCGAGACACGTCACCGCATGTGGTGGATGACATGGCAAATTGAGCAGGATCGAACAAATCGCGCCACCATACTGCGCGCCGTACATGACACCGGCGAGCATCAGGATCGCGCCGACCGGTTTGATACCGAATGTAAGGGGCAGCAGAATCGAAATCGTCGCCAGAGGGCCCATGCCCGGCAACACGCCGACCATGTTGCCGACCAGCACGCCGATGAAGCACCACATCAAATTGTGGGGCTGCAGCGCGACGCCAAACCCGTACCAGAGATCGGTTAGTGCTGTTGAGATCAAAAGCCCCTCCAAGTCAGCAACGGCATCGGCACTTGCAACAGATATGAAAACAATCCAACGCCGAAAATAGTCACGACCGTCGCCAAAATAACAGAGCTCTTAAGTGTCGCTGCGCGATCCCCAAGCGCGGAAACGAATACGCAAGCAAAAATGCCGGGCATCAGCCCGAAGAAACTGCCGAACAAGATGAAGCACAGCGGCCCGGCAAGAATGCAGGCCCAGCCAAGCCATTCGGGATGCTCGGGCAAAATACGTTCATCCTCGCCTTCCGGCGCCGTGAGGGCGGTTCCGGCAATCAGGATTCCGAGAAAAATCAAAATGATGCCGAGCGCGGTCGGCAAGAATCCCGGGCCCATATGCATCAGGGTGCCGAGGCGATACCCCGGCCCTTTCAGGGCCATCACCAAACCGAAAAAGATGATCAGCCCGCCAGCATAAAAATCGCGCTTTCGCACGAGATTCTGAACAAGCTGCATGACCGGGCCGCGTGCGGGGCGCAAAGTTTCCTCCACCATTTTATCGTTCTAGCCGCCGCCCCAATGAGGATTAGGACGGCTAGGGGCTACTATCAATCCCCGTGCACCGCAATACGGAACGGGGCATTTTCAGCGGTCTTTGGCCGTGCTGACTCCCAGTAAAACCTTTGTAAACGTTGCGGGGCCATACTGCCAGTTAACACCATTATGCGACATCAGTTGCCAATTCTGGAACCCCTTTTGTCGACTGTAGCCAACTCGTTTCGTCGAGCGCACATACTCGAACCTGAATCTTGATCATGACCGCCGCCAAAGCACCGACGATTGCGTTTGTCATCCCTTGTTACAATGAACAAGTTGGCATTCAGCACACGCTCACGTGTCTCCTTGCCGATCTCGACAAGCTGGAAAAATCAAAGGCTATCTCGCCGAAAAGTTACGTATTGTTGGTCGATGACGGCAGCACCGACCGGACGTGGGCGCTGATTGAAAGAGCCTCGCATAAGCACCCGAAACGCGTTCGAGGCCTCAAATTGTCGCGCAATGTCGGGCACCAGAACGCGCTCCTTGCGGGCCTGCTAGAGCAGGTCGGAAAATCTGACGCGGTCATATCGCTCGATGCCGACTTGCAAGACGACATGTCGGTTGTCGCGGAGATGATCGAGCATTTCAACAACGGGACCGAAATTGTATTCGCTGTACGCAAAAGGCGTAACAGCGACAGCCGCTTCAAACGCGGCACTGCCGATCTTTACTATCGTACCCTGAATTGGCTTGGCGCCGATATCATTCCGCACCACGCGGACTTCCGTTTGATGAGCGATCGCGCGCTACGCGCACTTTCGCTCTACGGCGAATCGCACGTATTCCTGCGCGGCCTTGTTGTTCAGCTTGGCTTCAAGACGGCAACCGTCACATTCGACCGGCTCCCGCGACAGCACGGCGAGACCAAGTACACCTTGGCCAAAATGGTTGCTCTTGCCCTCGACGGGATTACGTCACTGTCGGTGCGACCGATCCGCATCATCGCTTTGATGGGGATTATTTTGTTCGTCGTTTTTATCGGCATGAGCGTCTGGGTTTTCACCACGTGGCTTGCAGGTCATACGGTGCAGGGCTGGACTTCGGTCATGTTGCTATTCTTGCTCATCGCCTCGTTTCAGACTTTTGCTATCGCGGTGATAGGCGAATATGTCGGGAAAATATATTTCGAGGCCAAATCGCGCCCGCGTTATATTGTCGAGCAAGAAATCGGCGGTCCGGCGGCAAAGCCCGAAGCCGGCACGACCCGCAGTCGGACAGAGTCTCTGCAACCGTCGAAAATTGGGTATTCGCGCGCAACACTCTGATCGGTTATGGTGGGGTCACGACGCGACCCCACATCTCTGCTCAGCGAAGCGCCAATGGATACCGACGTTCTCCGCCGACTGCACTACGCCGCCGCCATTGCCTGTGGTGTGTTTGCAGCTCTGGTTATGCATATTCTGCTCACCGTGTCCGGCATTGGGCTCGACTCCGTATTGCGAGACAGTGCCATCGGCAACAAGCAGCAATTTATTTCGGCCATGGCCTGGTGGGCTATCGGCGGCGCCGCCTTCGTCGGCGGCTGGGCATCGGGCGCCTACCTGATCGCGGCGGCTCGTGAGCGCGAATTGGTCTTTCGGCTTGCACAACGATTTCTGATTGCATTGGTATTTGTGGCTGCCACCGCCGGTGGAATCATGAGTAAGACAGGCAACCTGGGCGGTACAGTCGATGTGATTGCAGGCCTTGCCGCGCTCGGGCTAGGACTGATCTGTGCGTTTTGTGGAGCACGGCTCGCATATCTCAATGCGGAGCAGGTCTAGCGGCCACGGAAATCGGCGCGCGGTGCAGCATTTCCGCAACCGCTACGAGTAACAGCGAAGTTATTTGCTGGCGCACGAATTCTCATCGAAGCTATTTACGGTCGGAATACGCGAATACCGCCACAAAGGCCGACGGCTGCAACAGCGGTGGAGCGAAATTAATTCCCGAAGCGCGACCTAGAAAATCCGGACGACAACGCCGATGATGCGCAATAACGCAGGTCGATAGTTGAGATTGGAAAGATTGACATAAGCGAAGGTGGGATAACGGCCATGTTTTTGTCGGCGTTGAGATCATCCCTACTAGCACTTCTCATTCTTGCGCCGGTCACGGCGTTGGCACAGAGCCCAAATCAACCGCCCGCTCAACCACCTGCTCAATCGGCCGCCACCGACCAGCAATTGCTCAAACCTGAACAGCTGGACGCGCTCGTCGCGGGCATCGCGTTATATCCAGATGCTTTGCTGTCCGAGATACTCATGGCCTCGACTTATCCGCTTGAGATTGTGCAGGCCGACCGCTGGGCGACTGAGAACAAAAATCTCAAGGGCGACGAGCTGAAAGCTGCGACCGACAAACAAGGCTGGGATGACAGCGTCAAGGCTCTTGTTGCAACGCCTTCTGTCCTGTCGATGATGAGCACGAAGCTCGATTGGACGGAGAAACTGGGCGACGCAGTTCTGGCTCAGCAGCCGGACGTGATGGATGCAATCCAACGGTTGCGATCGAAAGCGCAGGCTAATAATAAGCTGTCCTCGACCAAAGAACAAAAGGTCACGGTTCAGCAGGACCAAGGCAAGCAAGTCATTGTCATCGAGCCTGCGGTACCCGATACACTCTACGTGCCGTATTACGATCCCGCCGTCGTCTACGGCGGTTGGCCCTACCCCGCCTACCC
>Ga0137391_10001697_pt1 | contig 16220 bp, 10 predicted proteins | sample 15con2h24BmetaG_FD_101399 | JGI IMG/M metagenome (GOLD analysis project Ga0137391, IMG submission 101399) | Vadose zone soil microbial communities from Angelo Coast Range Reserve, California, USA - 15con2h2.4B metaG | ecosystem: Environmental > Terrestrial > Soil > Vadose zone > Saprolite...
CGCTCCAGCGCCGGGTCGTTGCCAGCTACGACGATTTTCCTCCCTTGCTTCGTGATGCTCTCGTCTCCATCGAAGACAAAGACTTCTACCGGCACTCCGGAATTAATTTCTGGCGCATTATCGGCGCGGCCTATCGCGACATAGAATCGGGCGGCAAAGTTCAGGGTGCGTCCACTCTGACGATGCAGCTAGCCCGAAATCTCTTTCTTTCTCCGGACCGTTCCTTCCACCGCAAAGTTCAGGAAACGATGCTCGCCATCCAGATCGAGCGCCGTTTCACCAAGCCGCAAATCTTTACTCTCTACGCCAACCAGATTTTCCTCGGCCACGGTGTATACGGTTTTGAAGCCGCCTCCGAGTTCTATTTCAGCAAGCCTGCGAAGAAACTCACTCTCGGCGAAGCCGCCCTGCTGGCAGGACTTCCCAAGGGTCCGGGACTCTATTCGCCGATCAACCACCTTGATCGCGCGCAGAAGCGCCGCAACCTGGTCATCAATGCCATGCTCGAAGACGGTAAGATCACCGCCGCCCAGGCGGCTGACGCCCGCTCCGCTCCCGCAGTTCTTCACCTGGCGCACGATCCCAATTCCCTCGCTCCCTACTTTGTCGAGGAAATTCGCCGTTACCTGGAAAGCAAGTACGGCGCCGACCAGGTCCACGAAGGCGGTCTAAAGGTTTACACCTCTCTCGACGTGGATCTGCAGACGGCCGCCAACCAGTCGCTGCTCGACGGCCTCGCCTCCTACGAGCGCCGGCATGGCTGGAAGGCTCATCTGGAAAACATCCTCGCTCAAGGCCAGACCATCGAAAAATACGCTCACCCCGACTGGGATGACGAGCCTGAGGTCAACGGATACATTCACGCTCTGGTCACGTCCTCCGGCACCGGCATTGCCACGCTCAAGTTTGGACGCTACACCGCCGCCCTCACTCAGGCCGATGCGGCCTGGACCCAGCAAAAGCTCCCGAATATCTTGAAGACTGGCGACATCTGCTACGTCAGGATTCTTGCGCTTTCATCCAACGGCGCCGCCCGTGTCACCCTCGAACAAGACTCTGGTGCGCAGGGAGCGCTCATCGCCATCGACAACGCCACCGGTGGCATTAAGGCCATGGTCGGCGGACGCGACTTCAACCAGTCCAAGTTTGACCGCGCCACGCAGGCCATGCGCCAGGTCGGTTCCTCCTTCAAACCCTACGTTTACACCACGCTCATCGACGAAGGCGCCAGTCCCGACGACACCATTCTCGACGAACCGGTAACCTTCGAAACTCCCTCCGGTCCCTACTCTCCGCATAATTACGACGAAAAATTCGAAGGCATTATCACGCTGCGCCGCGCGCTCGCCCAGTCGCGGAACATTCCCGCGCTCAAACTTGCCAGCAAAGTTGGCATCAAGACCGTGATTGACTACGCTGCGCGCTTCGGCATTACCGCCAAATTGCCTCCGTATTTGCCAGTCGCTCTCGGATCCGCGGAAATCACCTTGATCGAGCAGACTTCCGCCTACAGCGTCTTTCCGAATGACGGAGTGCGCGTCACTCCGCGCTACATCACGCGCGTGACCGACTACGAAGGTCGAGTTCTCGAAGAAGATTTTCCCGACGTTAAGGATGCGATCAGTTCTCGCACCGCGCGTATCATGACTTCGATGCTGCGCGAAGTTGTGCTCCACGGCACGGCCACGGCCGCTGCCAAGTTGCCGTTCCCCGTCGCTGGCAAGACTGGGACCACCAATGACTTCACCGACGCATGGTTCATTGGCTTCTCCCCGACGGTCACTTGCGGAGTTTGGGTAGGCTTCGACGAGAAGCGTTCACTGGGCGCGAAAGAAACCGGCGCCCACGCCGCTCTCCCTATCTGGATGAACTTCATGTCCGCCGCCATGTCTGACAAACAGATGGCCGGCAAAGATCCAGGAGACTTCCAGTCTCCGCCCATGGTCGCGCACGCCCCCGAAAAACTGGACACTCCCGACACCGCGCCCGCCACCGAAGAAGCTCGCTGAGGCGGTACCCGTTCTCGGTAGGCGTTTCGACGGGGTCTGTCGAAACGCAGGGCCCCATTCTTCAAGACAACTCCCTGCCGCCCGGGCTGGGGTTCTCGCAATTTTTACACCCTATTTACACACCCGCACGAAAATGCGTTAATGTCATCGTCAATAAGTGAGGACGGTCATGGACGCACCAACTTCGTTCGATCACATAGTAGCTATCCTCGGCATCGGCCCCAGCCAGTACAAGGACTCGCTGCCTTTGAAAGAATGGGTTCGTCAGAACAAAGATGAGAAGTATGTTCCGCCGGACCTGCTCAAGCACTGGGGTTTTTGCGAAGACGAAGCCGCGTGACGCTTTGCGGAGCGACAATCCGTTCATGTGTGTGATGCGAGCCGGCATGGCGGAAGCATCTGGTTCCCTCTAGTTCCGTAGGGAAGGGTCCATCAATTAGGAAGGGTGGAACCACTGGGCCAGCGGGCGAGTATGGCCGCCAGGAAGGCCTCGCGTGACGTTTGTGGTGAGTTGGCCTCCGAGGAGCTGGTGTTCTCCGTAGAGGCTGTAACTCCACGGAGTTCCAACTCGATGAGGACGAGTTCATCGGCGATTTGCATGCGGCGTTCCTGGCGGGCCCGATAAGACACCAAGTCATACTCGTCGGGAGTTCGCGCCGAATCGAGGTGGATTCGGTCCCACAAACAGATCGCCTCCAGTTCAGCCAGGAGGCAGCGAAAACGGCGTTTGATGTCAGGTTCCATCGCGCCGGTCCAATTTGCAACGAACCAATTTACAACAAACAGAGACGAAGTGTCAGTTTAAAAAGCCTGTTGATTTATGGAGCCTGGCTCCTGGACAGCTAACTACACTTCAGACTCGCGCCAGCGCCAACAGATTCCACAACGCATACGCAGCCAGCATCCCAAAGATGCACGCGGTTACCAGAAGACGATAGCGCGTTTCCATCAAATCGGCCAGTACTCCCGAGACGAAAAGGAACACAAACGGAATCGTTCCGAGGAGAAATCCGGCGCCCGCCACATGCGGATGCGCCATCCCCAGCCCTAGGAACAGCACCGCTACCAGCAGCGGCGCAGTGTTGCCGAAATAGCGCGTGCGCGGCCACACTGCATAAGTCACGATCACCACAGGAAGCGCCAAGGCGAGCGCCGGACACGCACGTCCAATCTGCAGCGCAACTTGTTTGTAGACTGCTGGCACGATGAATCCTCGCCACGTCGCTCCCCAGAAGATGGCATGACGCATGCTTTCCACAAATGCTTGCGGCAGACAAAAGTACGTCGCGAACAGGAAAAGCAATCCGACAATGCACCCGGCCGCCCAGATCACCAGCGCCGCCTGCCGTCGCACCGGCGCGACGTAAAGGAGGAATGCCAGCGCCATGGGCACGACCGCGATCATTGAGAACTGCGAGCCCACCGTGATTGCAAGGGAGATTCCCAAGAGAACGATGCGCCGCCAATTCCACAGCACGACTTCGCGTGGGGCATACAAAGTGTGAGCGACGGCGATGGCGGTAAAGATGGTGCCGAAGGCTCCCCATGCTGCCACAATCTCCGGCTCGGTGTGCCACATTGCACTTGCCTGAATCATCGCCGGGGAGAAGCAGTAGAGTGTGAGCGCCACGAATCCGCCATTGTTTCCGCAAAGACGCCGCGCCACGTACCACAACGATGCGCCCAGAAACACGCCACACGCGAGAAAGGGCAAACGTGGAAGCCATCGCCAATAGCTGGCCCAGTCGACACTCAGCAAATGCTCGGGCCAGGCCAGCAATGGGGCGGCGGAAGCGAGGTAGAGCAGTGGCGAGTGCTCACCGTCGAAGCCGGCGTTGTCCCGGCTGGGCGACACGTGCGGATCGCCCCCACTTGGAGCGTCGCCGTTCGCACGGCTGTCTACCGCATCCGCAAACGGAGCGCCGGCAATCCCGTGTCCATGCCACTGTTTCCATCCTTCGCGGATGCGCGTCGCTTCGAGACCGTCCGGCTCCTTCGACGCGCGAAGCTCCACCCGCACCAGCCAAATTGTCTGCGCCAGGAACATGCTAAGCAGAAGGCCAGCAAGGAACTGCGGACGTCCAAAGCGTTGGCGCGTGAAATATCTATTCATAAGGGCGAGCCGAGTGTTTTACCATGGCGCAGCCCCTTGCGGGGAAACTTCCGCTGGGACAGTCGCCAGTTGAACCGGCCGGAGAAGTAGAGTAATAGAGAACCGCACTGAAATGACCGATGTTCTGAACAATCCGGAAGGCGCACAGGAAGACCCACCGCCCGATCCTCTGGCCGCGCCGAACTTCACGGCCGCGTCGCAACCGTCTTATGTCCGTACCCTGTTCCTCGGCCCCAGTGGCCTGCGTCCGGGATGGGGATTCGTGTGCTACGCGGTGTTGTTTTATCCGCTGCAGTTGTTGGCGAACCGCCTGGCATGGGCGCACCACTTCGGCGCGAACGGACTGTGGTCGATCCTGCTGCAAGAGCTGGGAGACCTCGTCGCGGCAGTGCTTCCTGCGCTGGTTCTGGCAAGGATCGAGCGCCGCCCCTTCAGCGCCTACGGGTTGCCGCCCAGCCAAGCCTTCGGAAAGCTTTTCTGGGTGGGAGTGGCGTGGGGATTTACCAGCATCACAGTGCTGCTGGGAGCTTTGTATGGATTGCATGCTTTCGATTTCGGTCATCTGGCTCTGCATGGAGTGCGGATCGCAAAATTTGCTGCCTTCTGGGCGGTGATGTTTCTGCTCGTGGGTTTGTTTGAGGAATTCCTGCTGCGCGGATATACGCAATTTACGTTAACGCGCGGGATCGGCTTTTGGCCGGCAGCCGTGGTGCTTTCCTGCGCCTTTGGACTGATTCACCTCTGGAACGGAGGCGAACAGTGGCCGGGCCTGCTGGCCGCCGCCGCAATTGGATTCTTTTTCTGCCTCACGCTGCGGCGCACCGGCAGCCTGTGGTTTGCGGTGGGATTCCACGCGGCCTGGGATTGGGGCGAGACGTTTTTCTACTCCGTCCCGGATAGCGGCATGGTTGCTCCCGGACACCTGCTGAGTTCGTCATTGCACGGCCCACAGTGGCTGAGCGGAGGATCAGTCGGGCCGGAAGGAAGCATGCTGTGTTTTGTGGTGATCGCGATAACGTGGATCGCTTTTGACCGCACGTATCCGGAAGCGAAATATCTTGTGGCAGGCATCGAATCTGGAACGGATCCTGCTCAAACTCAACCTTCAAACGTTAGCAGCTAAAGCCGCTCTCATCTTCGGACTTGTTTCGTTGCCTAACGCGTTGAAAACTTGAAAACTGTTTTCGACTGGAAGGTCTCGCCTGGCTTCAAAATCGTCGAAGGGAACTCCGGGTGATTGGGCGAATCGGGAAAGTGTTGTGTCTCGAGACAAAAGGCGTAGCGCCTCTTGTAGACATGACCCTGCTTTCCCGTCACTGTTCCATCCAGAAAATTGCCGGTGTAAAACTGGACTCCGGGCTGGGTCGTTGAGACTTCCAGAACTCGGCCACTGGTCGGCTCGTAGACGCGCGCGGCCAGAGCCATGCCGTCTCCTTGGCGATTGATCACGAAGTTGTGGTCATAGCCATGGCCAAGCACTAACTGGTCATAGTTATCGTCGATACGGGCGCCGATCTTCGTCGATGTGGTGAAGTCTAAAGGCGTTCCCTTGACGGCTCGCAGTTCGCCGGTGGGGATCAGGTTATTGTCCACGGGAGTGAAGCGGTCCGCATTGAGCATGATTTCATGGTTCAGGATGTCGGACGTGCCCTCGCCGGCGAGATTGAAATAACTGTGCTGACTCAGGTTAATGGGAGTGGTCTTGTCGCTGGTGGCTTCGTAATCGATGACAAGTTCGTTTTCGTCATTAAGCGTGTACGTGACTTTCACTTTTACGTTTCCTGGAAACTCCTCTTGGCCATCTTTGCTCTGTTATGTGTAGGTTACGCCGGCCTTGCCGCCTTTCAGAGCCTCGCCATCCCAGACGACCTTGTCAAAAGTTCTCTTGATGCCACCGTGCAGTGTGTTGGGACCGTCATTCTTCGGCAGCGTATAAGTCTTACCGTCCAGCGTGAAAGTTCCATTCGCAATGCGATTGGCGTACCGCCCGACCAGCGCTCCAATGTACGGAGGATTCGGAATGTAGCCCTCCAGGGTGTCGTGGCCCAGAACAATGTCCGCCAGTTGCCCCTTTCGATCGGGCACGCGCATGGAGAGGATGATGGCACCGTAGTTCATAGTACGAACTTCCAGACCATGGGAATTCGTTAGCGTGTACAAAGTGATGGGCCTCCCATCCTGCGTCCCGAAGGGTTGTGTCTGAATTCCGTGGTGGTGCTTTGAAGCACCCTGCGCGACGGGCAATCCGAAAAAGGAAAGAGAAAGTCCGAAGAGAAGGGCAGCGAACCAGGTCGCCAGGTGTCTGGGCATCATGGCGGCAGTTTACTACGGGAGCGATACTACATGCTTTTTTTGCCGTTCAGCGGGAGAATCGCTGTCATCCGGTTAACGATCATACAGGGCATTCATTTCCCGCAGACACCGCGCCAAGTCCGGCGTAAGCGCACCGGGGACGAGCCGCCAGCGCCAGTTTCCGCTTGCAGTTCCCGGAAGATTCATGCGCGCCTCGCTGCCCAGCCCAAGAACATCTTGTAACGGAATGATCGCCGTATTGGCCACCGACGCGAGTACGCCCCGAATCAGCACCCAGTTGATCGGTTCGTCTTTGAAGCCCAGATAGGCGCGGGCAAAAGCATGTTCCTTCGCCACATCTTCCGGACTTCGGATGCTGTCGCTCGAGCCCTCGCTGTTCCACCATCCCACGACCGTATCGTTGTCGTGGGTGCCGGTGTAGGCCACAAGGTCGCGGACGTAATTGTGCGGCCGGAAACTCGGCCCTTGCGGGTCGTTGCCGAAAGCAAACTGCAGAATCGCCATGCCAGGAAATTCAAACTGGTGGCGGATCGCTTCGACCTCGGGAGTAATGACACCGAGATTTTCGGCGATGATGGGAAGCTCGCCGAGTTCTGACTTCAGCACAGAAAACAAATCAGCGCCGGGACCCTTGATCCAGCGGCCATTGATGGCCGTGGTCTCGTGAACTGGTACCTCCCAATGGCCTTCAAACCCGCGGAAGTGATCGATCCGTACGATGTCATACAAACGCAGCGCGGAACGAAAGCGTTCGACCCACCAGCGGTATCCTGTCTCCTTCAACCGCGCCCAGTTGTAAATGGGATTGCCCCAGAGCTGGCCGGTAGCACTGAAGTAGTCAGGCGGAACACCGGCGACTTTGGTGGGATTTCCCCGCGAATCCAGGTGGAAGAACTCGCGGTTGGCCCAGACGTCGGCGCTGTCATGAGCAACATAGATGGGGACGTCGCCGATCACTTTGATCCCGCGCTCGTGCGCATACGCGCGAAGTTTTTGCCATTGCTGGAAGAATTCATACTGCCAGTATTTGTGAGCCTGAATTTCCGGCGACAGGCGAATGCTGCGCTGCTCGATTGCGTCGGCATTGCGCCCGGCAATGTCGGACGGCCAACGCGGCCATGCGATGAAAGCATGCGCCTCTTTGCAGGCCATGAACAGCGCAAAGTCATTGAGCCAGTGGGCGTTGTCCTGGCAGAATTTCTCGAAGTGTTGATGTTCTGAGGTATCGGCAGACTCGAAGAATTGCTTTGCGGCACGCTTCAGGAGTGGAAGTTTGAAAGCGATCACCCGGCCGTAGTCGACGGTATGATCGGGGACTGCGGGAGTGATGTTGAGATCAGACTTGCTCAAGACTCCCTTTTCCACCAACGCATCGAGGTTGATGAGCAAGGGATTGCCAGCGCTGGCCGAGAAGCACTGGAACGGGGAGTCGGCATAGCCAGTCGGATTCAGGGGCAGAACCTGCCACAGTTTGTGACCGGCGGCGCTGAGAAAGTCCAGGAAACGATAAGCTTCCGGGCCGAAATCACCAATGCCATGAGGTCCGGGCAGTGAGGTGGGGTGAAGCAAAATTCCACTAGCCCGCGGAAACCTCATAGGCCCCACGATAAAACTTCTGCAGCGTGAACGGCAAGGCCCCCCAGGATGAATGAGTTAGATGAATGAGTTACAAGACGAATCGCCGGTCTTGGGCCGTCGGGCCAGGGCTCCCCGCGAGGACATTCGTCATTCGTTCGAACACGGCTGTCTTTTGTTAGCTTTGAGCTACTTTTCGCATTAGAGGCGATTCTAGCTCATCCGAAGCGTGTTGGCAGGGTTTTTACTCATCTAGCCCTCGAATCGCGCCCACAAGGCAATTCTGGGCCTCGCAGGGGCAGTCTACGTACGGCGCCAACAGCGATCTAGCCTGGCCGGCTCACGCCGGGCCAGATATTTTCAATAACTTACAGATAACTCGTTGAAAACAAGAGGCCCGAGCACCTGGGAAAGACGGCGCCTTAAAGCCGGCGCGGACAATGTCATTTCTAGCATCTTCATTTTTCGAGTGGTACTATCGGCGACGGCCACTATGATCAAACTCCGTTTTTTTTCCTCACTCGCGTTAACTGTCCTGCTCGGCGGAATGTTTTCGGCAACCCTGGGTCAAACGCAATCCACACCTCGTCCGATCGTACTGCGTGCTGCACGTTTGCTCGACATCAGGAATGGACGGATCGTTAAGCCCGGCGAGATTGTGATTCAAGGCGAGCGCATCGTTGAAGTTGGAACGACCGTGAAGCATCCAGCGGGAGCGGAGGTCATCGACTTGGGCGACCGTACCTTGCTTCCCGGCCTGATTGATGCCCACATCCATCTTTTTCTCCATCCCGGCGCGGAGGACCTCCAAACCGTGCAGGAGTCCGTGCCGCAGCGGACGATCACCGCTACGTTAGCGGCCCGTGATGATCTCATGGCTGGATTCACCGCGGAACGCGATATGGGAACAGAAGGCGCGGGCTCAGCCGATACGGCGGTTCGCAACGCGATTGATGAAGGGCGAATCCCCGGGCCCAGGCTGCGGATCAGTGGGAATGCGGTGAACATTCTCGGCGGTCACGAGGACGCCATCAATTACAACCCCGAACAGCATGTTCTGCCCAACGCCACCTACGCGAACAACGCAGACGAACTGGTTGCCGTGATACGACAGCAACTGAAGGAGGGGGCGGACTTCGTCAAGATTTATGAGACCGGCGCCGATTCCGTTCGGAATGGCAAGCTCAACACCGTCTTCCAGTACACAGAAGCTGAGCTCAGTGCCGCCGTAAAAGAGGCTGCACGGCTGGGCAAGAGTGTCGCAGTGCATGCGACCGGCGAACCGGGGACTCTCTATGCCGCGCAAGCCGGGGTGGTCTCAATCGATCACGCGAATCAACTGGGCGACGAAACCATGCGGCTGATGCGGGAAAAACAGATTTTCGCGGTGCCAACTTTTACGATCTTCGATTATTTTGCCGATCACGCCGCGACGCGGGAACAAGGCGCACGCGAGCGCCAGATGCTCGATCTGCACGCGCAGGAGTTTAAGAAACAGATTGCGGCAGGTGTGCCGATGGCGGTGGGATCAGATGTCGGGCCTTTTCCACATGGCACGCAGGCTCGCGAATTCGTGTTGATGGTGAAGTATGGGATGTCGCCGCTGGCCGTTCTGCAGGCCGACTTGATCAATGGAGCAAAGCTGTTGGGATGGGACGGGCAAATCGGTGCGCTGGAAGCGGGCTACATGGCCGACGTGGTTGCAGTACCAGGTGACCCTCTGCAGGATATTGGCGTGTTGCAAAATGTGAGCTTTGTGATGAAGGGTGGTGTGGTCTACAAGAAATAGATGAACGATAGGCCACGCGCGCAGTACTGACGGGAGAACGTTGCATCGATAGATCGGCGCTCCGGCCTTCTCAGATGATCCACACCCGACCGGGGTTGTCGGGTCTCGCGCAACGAGAGGAGAGAACAACGGCCGCGAATCCGGGCTTCACTTACTGATCGAAGCTAGAGATGAGGCCGACACTGAGGTCGTCTGTAAAGTCTGCGACGGGGGCAGATGCTTGGTCGGGATCATGACCTCGACGAGCGTACCAGGGTTGGCCTTCATCAGGCGTAATTCGCCGCCAAATTCCTTGATTCTTTGCCTCATTCCGCCAATCCCCATGCCGATGCTGTCGGGCCGGAATTCCATTACGCTCTCTTCCACGCCTTTGCCATCATCGCGAATCGTAACCGTCAGTTTACCGTCGCGGTTCCGAAGAGCGATCCATCCATTCCTGGCTCCAGAGTGGCGGAAGACATTGTTGAGCGCCTCCTGAATGATGCGGAAGGTCGCCGTTTCCATCTCAGACGGAAGTCTGGGAAACTCAGCCGGCTGCACATCCAGAAAAGTTTCGATGCCGCTGCGTTTCGTGAGCCCTTCTAAAAACCAGCGCAGCGCCGACAACAGCCCAACTTCGTCCAGCAGCGGAGGATGCAGAAGGTGGGAGATGCTGCGCACCTGCTGGATTGCCCGGTCAATCAGGCCACTGGCGTCGGCGGCGGCATGCTTGCTGACCGGACCAGAAACATCCTGCAGGAGGATTCCGTCAACGATCATCTTGGCAGCGGTGAGTTCCTGCCCTAAGCCGTCGTGCAACTCGCGCGCAATGCGGCGCCGCTCTTCGTCCTGCATTGCAATCAAACTGCTGGACAAGCGCCGCAACTCCCGGTTCAGCGCTTCCAATTGCTGCGCCCTGCGGTGTAACTCAGCGAATACTGACACTTTGGCACGCAATAATTCGGGGATAACCGGAACCGAGATGTAGTCGACCGCTCCGCGCTGATATCCCTTGAGCCGGTCGAGGTCGGTGAGATGCACGGCGGAAATGAAGATAATCGCGGTTTTTTGGAAACGCGGGTGCTGGCGAATGATGTCTGCCAGTTCGAAGCCGTCCAGCTCGGGCATGCTTACGTCCATCAGGACGACAGCCACGTCAGTCTTCAGCAGGAGTTCCAGCGCCTCGCGGCCGGAATTTGCTTTAATGAGGTTCTCGCCGAGTTCGCCAAGCATGACTTCGTAACTCATCAGCTTAGCGGGCTGATCATCAACCATCAGAATGTTAACTTGCTGGTGCGCGCCCATGGTCTCTTTTCCTGCCTCCTACGCTCCAAGAGCGTACTCTCAACGGTGCAGCCACATCCGAAGCGCCGAGAGGAGCTGATCGGTATTGACCGGTTTGGCCAAATACTCGGAAGCCCCAGCTTCGAGACACTTCTCTCGATCGCCTTTCATTGCTTTCGCGGTCAGCGCGATAATCGGCAACCGCCGGAACGCGGGGTTTTGCCGGATCACCTGCATGGTTTCATAGCCATCCATCTCGGGCATCATGATGTCCATCAATACGATGCCGAGATCCGCCGTCGACTCAAGGGTTGAAATCGCCTCGCGGCCCGTGCCCGCCGTCAGCACGGTCATCCCACGACGTTCTAGGACGCTGCTCAGGGCAAAGATGTTGCGCACGTCATCGTCGACGATCAGAACTTTCTTGCCGATCAGGGCATCGTCTGAACGGTGCAGACGATCGAGCATGCGCTGCTTCTCAGGCGGCAGGTCAGCCACCACCCGATGCAGGAACAACGCCGTCTCGTCCAGCAAGCGCTCCGGCGACTCAACTCCCTTCACCACAACGCTACGAGCCAACGTGTGCAGGCGGGCATCTTCTTCCGGAGACAACTCCTTCCCGGTAAAAACAACAACCGGCAGGTCACTTAATTCCGGCGTATCCCGCATAGTTTCAAGAATCTCGAAGCCGGACATATCGGGAAGGCGCAGATCGAGTACCATGCAATCGAATTCGCGTTCTTGTACGGTCGCTAGCGCCTCCTTTCCGGTGGAGACGACCGAGACGTCAATATCGTCATGCCCGAGCAGTTCGCGGATGGTAAATTGTTCCGCAGGATTATCTTCTACGATCAGTAGCCGCTTGCGCCGCGGAGCCGCATACTCCTTGATCCGGGAAAGCGCTCCCTCCAGTTCTTCCGGAGTGGTGGGCTTGGTTACGAACGCAAATGCACCGCGTGCCAAACCGTGGTGACGATCTTCGTCGAGGGTCAGGATCTGAACCGGGATGTGGCGCGTAGCTGGATCCTGTTTCAAGTGGTTCAACACCGTCCAGCCCAGCATGTCGGGCAGGAATACATCGAGGGTAACGGCGGTGGGATGATATTCGCGCGCCAGCGCAAGGGCCTCGGCACCGCGCGTCGCTACCAGCACCTTAAAGCCCTTGTCGCGTGACAGGTCGCAAAGGACGCGCGCGTAGTGAGTATCGTCCTCTACGATCAAGAGCACCGCATCGTCGGGTTCCAGGTTGTCGCGGTCGTCAGGGATCGCCTCGATGGGCATCTCCACCACGCTTACGTTCGACAGCTGCAGTGGGGGGCTCGAGAATGACTTGTGTTGTTCCGTCATCCCCCTCGTGGCCGAGGGTCCGACGTAAGACTTCGGTAAATACAGCGTGAACGTGCTTCCGGAACCCGGGGTGCTGCGAAGTTGGATTTCGCCGCCGAGCAAGCTGGCGAGTTCGCGGCTGATGGCAAGTCCCAGACCGGTTCCGCCGTATTTGCGGCTGGTACCGGCGTCTGCCTGCTGGAAAGCCTCGAAGATAATTCGCTGTTTTTCGAAGGGGATGCCGATTCCGGTATCCGCAACCTCGAAAGCGATGACCGAGGACGCCCCGCTAAGGATCGGATGATTATCGCTCCAGCCACTGGTTGCTTCAGAAACACTCAAGCGTACTCCACCGTGTTCCGTGAACTTGAAGGCATTCGAGAGCAAATTCTTCAGCACCTGCTGCAAACGTTTGGAGTCCGTCACCAGGCTGCGGCTGAGATGCGGGTCGGATTGCATCTCGAAGGTGAGTTTCCGGTTTTCCGCTTCATGGCGGAACGGACGACCCACCATCTCCAGCAAGCTGCCGAAGAACACTTCCTCGGCATCCACGGAAACGGTGCCGGACTCGATCTTGGAAAGATCGAGAATGTCGCTGATCAGGTTGAGCAAGTCGGTTCCCGCCGCATGAATGGTGCGGGCAAACTCCACCTGCTTGGGCGTAAGGTTTCGCTCCGGGTTGTCGCCCAGTTGCTGGCCTAGCACGAGAATGCTGTTGAGCGGCGTGCGCAACTCGTGCGACATGTTGGCCAGGAACTCCGACTTGTACTTGGAGGTGAGGGCGAGCTCTTTGGCCTTCTCTTCGAGAGCGCGCCGGGCTTGTTCGATTTCCTGATTCTTGCGTTCCACTTCAACGTTCTGTTCAGCCAGCTGTTGGGCTTTCTGCGCGAGTTGCTCGTTGGTCTGCTGCAATTCTTTCTGCTGCGTCTGCAGCTCGATCGCCAACTGCTGAGACTGTTTGAGTAGTCCTTCCGTCTGCATCGTCGCTTCAATACTATTGAGTACGATGCCGATGCTGGAGGTCAATTGTTCAAGGAAGGCCAGATGCGATGCCGTGAAGGTGCTCAGCGTGGCCAGTTCGATAACCGCCTTCACCTGGTCTTCAAACAACACCGGCAGAACGATCACATTGCGGGGCGTTGCCTGGAACAGTCCGGAACGAATTGGAGTAGCGTGTGGAGGGAGATCAGTGATCAACATGCGCCGTTTCTCGGCGGCGCACTGCCCCGCAAGACCTTCTCCGGTGCGGAGACGCTGGGCATGTCCGTCCGGACCGCTGTCGGCAAACGCCGACAGAAGCGCCATGGACCCGGACTCCTCCGTCTCCATCTGATAGATAACACCCTGCTGGGCGTTGACCAGGGGCGCGAGTTCCGATAGCAGCATACGTCCGACCGTGCTCAGATCGCGCTGCCCCTGCAACATTCCGGTCACACGCGCAAGGTTCGTCTTGAGCCAATCCTGCTCAGTGTTGCGGTCGGTGGTCAGCCGCAGGTTATCGATCATGGTGTTGATATTGTCTTTTAGTTCCGCGACTTCACCGCTGGCCTCCACCTGAATCGAGCGGGTCAAGTCGCCTTTGGTCACGGCCGTTGCTACTTCGGCAATGGCGCGTACCTGGTTGGTGAGGTTGTCGGCCAGAAGATTGACGTTGCCCGTGAGATCTTTCCACGTTCCGGCAGCGCCAGGCACGTTGGCTTGACCGCCCAGCCGGCCTTCCACGCCGACTTCGCGGGCCACCGTCGTAACCTGGTCGGCAAAGGTCGCGAGCGTGTCGGTCATATTGTTGATGGTTTCCGCCAGGGCTGCGACCTCACCCTTAGCGTTGACGGTCAGCTTCTGGGTGAGTTCGCCGTTGGCCACGGCCGTCACCACTTTCACGATGCCGCGGACCTGTTCGGTGAGGTTTGCGGCCATGACGTTGACGTTGTCGGTAAGATCTTTCCACGTGCCGGCGACGCCAGGCACTTGTGCCTGGCCGCCCAGTTTTCCTTCCGTACCCACTTCGCGGGCTACACGCGTTACTTCTGCGGCAAACGCGTTGAGCTGATCCACCATGGTGTTGATAGTGTTCTTCAGCTCGAGAATTTCACCTTTCACGTCGACCGTGATCTTGCGCGACAAATCGCCGCGGGCCACGGCGGTGGTCACTTCGGCGATGTTTCGCACCTGCGCCGTGAGGTTTCCAGCCATGGCGTTGACGGAGTCAGTGAGATCCTTCCACGTGCCTGCCACGCCTGGGACGTCGGCCTGTCCGCCGAGGCGGCCTTCGCTACCCACTTCGCGGGCCACGCGGGTTACTTCCGCGGCGAAGGAGCGCAATTGCTCGACCATCGTGTTGAGGGTTTCTTTGAGCTGCAGAATCTCGCCGCGGACGTCGACCGTGATCTTGCGGGAGAGATCGCCACTGGCAATGGCCGTCGCCACTTCGGCGATGTTACGCACCTGGCCAGTCAGGTTGCTGGCCATGAAGTTCACGTTATCGGTGAGATCTTTCCACGTACCTCCTACGCCCGGTACCTGGGCTTGGCCACCCAGCTTGCCTTCCGTACCTACCTCGCGCGCCACACGTGTTACTTCGCCGGCGAAGGCGTTGAGCTGATCAACCATGGTGTTGATGGTGTTCTTGAGCTCGAGAATCTCGCCGCGGACGTCGACCGTGATCTTCTTCGACAGGTTGCCGTTGGCGATGCCGGTCGTGACCTCGGCGATGTTGCGCACCTGGCTGGTCAGGTTGCCGGCCATAAGGTTCACGTTGTCCGTGAGGTCCTTCCAAACGCCGCCGACGCCCTTCACGTCAGCCTGGCCGCCGAGCTTGCCCTCGGTGCCGACCTCGCGGGCCACGCGCGTCACCTCTTTGCCAAACGCGTTGAGCTGGTCGACCATCGTGTTGATCGTGTTCTTGAGCTCGAGGATCTCGCCCCGGACGTCGACGGTGATCTTCTTCGAGAGGTCGCCTTGCTGGACGGCCGTGGTGACCTCGGCGATGTTGCGCACCTGGCTGGTCAGGTTGCCGGCCATGATGTTCACGTTGTCGGTGAGGTCTTTCCAGATGCCGGCCACGCCGCGCACCTGGGCCTGGCCGCCGAGCTTGCCCTCGGTGCCGACCTCGCGGGCGACCCGGGTAACCTCGCTCGCGAACGCATTGAGCTGACCGACCATCGTGTTGACTGTCCGCGCCGTGTTGAGGAACTGGCCGTGGAGGGGCAGGCCGTCGATCTCCAGCGGCATGGTCTGGGACAGGTCGCCGTTGGCCACGGCGCTGATCACGCGCGCGATCTCGGCGTTCGGCCGCGCGAGGTCCTCGGCAAGGTCGTTGACGGCCTCCAGCGTGGTCGCCCAGGCGCCGGCGCTGTGGCGGGAGGCGGCGCGCTTGACCTGGCCCTCGTTGCCGACCTGGCGGCTGAGGCGGCGGATCTCGCGCTCGAGCCGCTCGTTGGCCTCGATGATGGAGTTGAACGCCGCCGCCACCTTGCCCGCGGCGCCCGACCAGTCGGTCGGCATGCGGGCAGAGAAGTCGCCCCGCTGCACCGCGTCCAGCACCCGCAGCGCGACCTTGTTGTCGATTACGCCCGATCCGTTCATGTGTGGGGTCGCCTTCCGGGCGGCCGTCTTCACTGGCATGTCTCCCTTCCTTTCCTGCTAGTCGTTCGTATCTGCGCTCACAGCGTCAGCGGCACCCAGAATTCGATCCTCGTGCCGGCTCCCGGTTCGCTCTTGATGCGGCACCAACCGCCGGCCAGCTGCGCCCGCTCCCTGAGGGCGACCAGGCCGATGTGTCCTGGCAGGCGCACGGACTCGGCGACGACGAATCCCTTGCCGTCGTCGCGAA
>Ga0137391_10001699_pt1 | contig 16217 bp, 19 predicted proteins | sample 15con2h24BmetaG_FD_101399 | JGI IMG/M metagenome (GOLD analysis project Ga0137391, IMG submission 101399) | Vadose zone soil microbial communities from Angelo Coast Range Reserve, California, USA - 15con2h2.4B metaG | ecosystem: Environmental > Terrestrial > Soil > Vadose zone > Saprolite...
AATGCCTCGAGCGGTCGAAAGCCAACGTCTTCGCTCAAACTCCCGCGCGTCCGCAGATGAATCAGTGTGATCCACGCATGTTGAGCGTTCCACACGATTGGCGGGATCGTGCAAACGACGAAAAGCCCGACCAGCCAATACAAACCAGGTCGTTTGAATTCCTGGCGGAGTCGCGGAGCAAAAGCGAGAACGAGGAGGACGCAAAAGATTTCGAAGGCGTTCGTCCATCGACTCAGAAATCCAAGACCGATCAGTAACCCTGTCAGCGGCCAATAGAGCGAACATTTCTGACTCCTTTCAACGGCGAGCCAAAACGTAAACATCGCCGCCGTCCAAAAGAAGATCGACAACGCGTCGGTCGTCATGACAAATGCGCCGACATTAAAAATAGGCGTGACGTTGAAAGCGATCACGGCCCAAAGACCGATGTTCTCGCTGAGCAAACGACGTCCGAGATAGAAAAGTAACAAACTCGTGCCGGCGGCGAGGATGGGACTCCAGAAACGGACGCCGAATTCAGTGGCGCCGAAAATCGCGGTGCTGGCGCGAATCGCGAACGCGATCCCCGGGCCTTTGCTGAAATAACCGGGCGCCAGTCGCTCCGACCACATCCAGTAATGCGCCTCGTCAAATTCGAGATCGGTCGATCCCAACATCGACAAGCGAATCAGGGTCAGCACTCCGATGAACAACCAAACCGCTCGTGTTTTGCTCATTCGACTGGATTAACTACCAAACTCGGATGCCGCTCAAAAATTCGCGGCGCCCATATCTTGGCTGCCCAACGCCAGATCAACTCCAATGCCGCCAGAATAAAAAATGTTTCCGCCGCGGCCAAGAACACCGTGCCGATCACGTCGCTCGGCCAGTGCGCGCCCAAATAAATTCGCGAATAGCCGACGAGCGCAGCGAAAATCCAGTAAAGCCAGCCGCGCCGGTAAAACAGCGTCAAACAGATTGCCGCGATCGTATTGTTAGTCATGTGCCCAGACGGAAAGGAAGCATCACCGCGCCTCCGGTCGGATTCGTCCGAACGGCGCACCACCGGTTTCTTGAAGATCGATATAAGCTCCGGCCGCCCTTTCTCCAGTCGGACCATGCGGACGGAAGCCACGTGCTTTGGTCGTTTTCGATTGATCGCCGACTTCAATGTGTTCGTGATCGGCTGAGCAATGAAGATCGTGATCAGTAAACAAAAAATGCAGGCCCGCGCCCTGAATCCGCCAAAGATGAGAGCGGCAAAAAGGACGATGAGGAGGAGCGGCTTCCAAACGTCGGCATCGCTGATCGCGGCCGTGAACAAATCCAGGGCCGGGCTCGTCCATCGCTCGTTGATGAGATGAAAAAGCTGCTGATCCATTTGGCAGTGTTAAAGATAGGTGATTCGTTGAGACCTTGAAAAGGTCAAGCGCGATGCGTGTTACGGTTGTTGTTTTCACTTTCGTTGTGGCTGTTTTGTCCGCGGCGCCGCCTCCTTCGGCCAAGGAAATTCTTGATTCCGTCCGGATGCTCGAGGCGCGACAGCAAATCGATCTCGAGGGCCAGCTGCGCGAGGACGAAAAGGTGATTCCGTTTCACCTCACCCAAACTGGGCCGTTGATTCGTTATTCATTCGCCGACCCCGAGGAAGTGTTGCAATTGCGCCTCGGTGAAAACGGGTCGCGCCTCGATCTTGTCACCGCTGCGGGCTCGGAAAAATTTCCGGCGGAGAAGTTGAATGAGAAAATTCGCGGCACCGGCATTAGCTACGAGGAGCTCGCCCTTAAATTTCTTTACTGGCCTAATGCACGCGTGCTCGGCGACGAAACGGTGCGGACGCGCAGCTGCTGGAAATTGCAATCAGTCGCGCCTTCCCGGGATTCGCAGTATTGGAACGTCGTTATTTGGGTCGACAAGGCGAGCGGCGCCCTGATGCGAATGGAAGGTTACGATTGGAACGGAAAACTCGCGAAACGCTTTGAAGTCATTTCCGCGCAAAAGATCGACGATCGCTGGTTCCTAAAACAGATGCGCGTGGAAGAATTGCAACCCGGCACGAACAAAGTGCGAGCCCGTACTTATCTCGAGATCAAACGGTAATTACTTTTCGTCGCGCGCGGCTTTGACGATTTGGCCGAAGGTGCGCGGATCGAGGCTGGCGCCGCCAACAAGCGCGCCGTCGATGTCCGGCTGCGTCATCATCTCGCGGGCGTTCTCCGGTTTCACGCTTCCGCCGTACTGAATGCGAATGCGATCCGCCGTCGCTTCGTCGGATATTTCGCGAAGCGTGTGGCGGATGAACGCGTGCGCTTCCTGCGCCTGCTGAGACGTCGCGTTCCGGCCGGTGCCGATTGCCCATACCGGCTCATAGGCGATCACTGTTTCCTGAAGTTCCTTTTCGTTGAGGTCCTGCAAGCTTCCACGCAGTTGGATCGATAATATTTTTTCTACGTTGCCCTTGTCGCGCTGCTCCAATGTCTCGCCGACGCAAACGATCGGCCGCAAGGTCGCTTCGTGCGCCGCGCGCACTTTGCGATTCACAATTTCGTCGGTCTCGCCAAACAACATGCGACGTTCGCTGTGGCCGAGGACGACGTAACGCACCAGCAAATCACGGAGCAACGCCGCGCTGATTTCTCCGGTGAATGGGCCGTTTGGTTCCCAATGCATGTTCTGCGCTCCCACTTTGATGCTCTGCGAAGCACCCAGCGCTTCCATCACCTTCGCGATCGCGGTGAACGGCGGAACGATCACAACCTCCACATCCGTAATATCCCCCAGATCGAGCAACAACGACTGAACAAAACGCTCCGACTCCGCTTGCGTCATGTTCATCTTCCAATTCGCCGCGACAATTTTCTTACGCATAAAACTCTTCTGACAGAATGAACAGAATCTACAAAATTGGGTTCGAGCAAAAAGCCATTCTGATCATCTTGTCAATTCTGTCTAAGTCTTATCAGTTAACGCCGCCACCCCAGGCAGCTCCTTGCCTTCGAGTAATTCGAGCGAGGCACCGCCGGCGGTCGAAATAAAAGTCATTTTGTCGGCCAGGCCAGCTTGTTTCACGGCCGTGACCGAATCGCCGCCGCCGATGACCGTAGTCGCGCCTGATTTTGCAAGCGCTTCCCCGATCGCGATTGTGCCTTCGGCAAAATCCGGAATTTCAAAAATCCCGACTGGCCCATTCCACAAAATCGTCTTCGCCTTGGCAATTTCCTCCTTAAACAACGCAATGGTCGCGTTTCCGATATCGACCGCCTGCCAGCCGGCGGTAATTCCGTGCTCGCGGGAAAGGCGGCTTGTGTTTCGGGTCGGCGCGCCCGCGCGAATTTCCGGGGCTTCGACGACATCGATCGGGAGAAGCAATTTAACGCCGCGCTCCTTCGAAAGATCGAGAAGCTCGTTTGCCAGATTTGTTTTGTCGGCCTCAACCCGACTCGCGCCAATCGGAATTCCCTGCGCTTTGAAAAACGTGTTGGCCATTGCGCCGCCGATCAGGATTGTGTCGGCCTTTTTCATCAGCGCCTTGAGCACGCCGATTTTATCCGACACTTTCGCCCCGCCCATGATGACGACGAACGGCTTCGCCGGATTGTCCAAGTCCTGATGCAGATATTTCAATTCCTTCTCCATCAAAAAACCCATCGCGCGCTTCTCGAAGAACATGGTAACGCCGACGGTCGAGGCGTGCGCGCGATGCGCGGCCCCGAAGGCATCATTGACATAGACGTCGCCGAATTCCGCGAGAGCACTGGCGAACTTTGGGTCGTTCGCTTCCTCCCCGGGATAAAAACGCAGATTTTGCAGGAGCGCGACGTCGCCGTCCTTCATCGCGGCGACGATCTTTTCCGGCACCTCGCCAATTACGTCGTGACTGAAGATGACCGGCTGATCGATCAGGTTGTGCAAATGGTCGCCCACTGGTCGGAGCGTGTACTTCTGGACGCGTTTTCCCTTCGGCCGGCCGAAGTGCGACATCAAAATCGTTTTCGCCTTTTGCTGGCGCAGATAATTGATTGTCGGCAACGCTTCCCTAATTCGTGTGTCGTCGGTGATTTCAATTTCGTCGCCGCGCTCTTTGATCGGCACATTGAAATCAACGCGCGTCAAAACGCGCTTCCCGCGAACATCGACATCTCGGACCGAAAGTTTCGCCATTATTCCCCGAGCATTTCGAGCATTTCGACGCAGCGATTGCTGTAGCCCCATTCGTTGTCGTACCAACCGACCACTTTCACGAAACGGTTTCCGAGCATGATGGTGAGCTTGCTGTCGAAAATACACGAATGCGGATTGCCGACGATGTCTCGCGACACGAGCGGCTCGTCACTGTATTCGACCACGCCTTTGTAACTCTTATCGGACGCAGCTTCTTTGAATGCCGCGTTCACCGCATCGACCGTTGCGTCTTTTTCCAATACCGCGCTGAAATCCGTTACCGAACCATCCGGCGTGGGCACGCGGAAGGCGCCGCCGTTTAATTTTCCTTTCAAATCCGGGATCACTTCGCCAATCGCTTTGGCCGCGCCGGTGCTTGAAGGAATGATGCTGATCGCCGCCGCCCGGGCGCGCCGCAAATCTTCATGAGGAAAATCGAGAATGCGCTGGTCGTTCGTGTAACTGTGGATCGTGCTCATGAAGCCGTGCGCGATACCAAATTTGTCGTGCAACACTTTTGCCAGAGGCGCGAGACAGTTGGTGGTGCAGCTCGCGTTGGAAACGATGGTGTGCTTCGCCGGATCATAAACGTTGTCATTGATCCCGATGCAAAGCGTCGCGTCGGGATTTTTCGCCGGCGCGCTGATCAACACCCGCTTCGCCCCGGCTTTGCTGATGTGCAGTTCGGCCTTGTCGCGCGCCGTGAAAAAGCCGGTCGATTCCAAGACAACATCGACATCCAACTTCCTCCACGGGAGATTTCCGGGGTCGCGTTCCTTGAAGATCCTAATCTTATGGCCGCGAACGATGATGTTCTCCTCGTCGAAGCCTATTTCGCCGTCGAATTTGCCGTGGACCGAGTCCCATTTCAGTAAATGCGCGAGCGTTTTGGTGTCGGTAAGATCGTTGATTGCGCGAACGCGCTCGACTTGTTGCTGCGTCATCGCGCGCAAGACGTTGCGACCGATGCGCCCGAAGCCGTTGATTCCGTAATTAGCCATAAACAAGAAGGATTAAATTTGGAAGGGTTTACACCCTAACGTTCAGCGTCCAACATTCAATGTTAGGTTGGATTTTTCGTTGATCGGATTATGAGGGTGATCGGTGTGGCAGTCGTTAGTCTCGCTCTTATCTCTCTTGCACAATCCGTAGACGCGGCGTCACGCGATTCTTCACCGATGAAACGAATCCTCATTCTCGGCGACAGCTTGTCGGCAGGATTCGCCCTGAGACCGAACCAGGCTTATCCGGCGTTGTTGACTGAAAAGTTGCGCGCCGCGAATCTGAGCTTTGAAATCATCAACGCCAGTCAAAGCGGCGGAACAACCGAGGGCGGATTGCACCGACTGCCCGCGCATCTTCCGCCTAAGGCGGACAAGATCGACATCTTCATTCTCGAACTCGGGATTAACGACGCCTTTCGCGGCGTACCCATCGTGGAAATCCGAAGTAATCTGCAAGCGATCGTCGACCAGGTGAAAGCGCGCAATCCGAACGTGCGCATTATCATCGCCGGAATGCAGCTGCCAAATTACGCATCTGACGATTACGTTTTTGCTTTCGGACAGATGTACGCGGACCTCGCCGCGAAAAATAACGCCGCGCTGATTCCCTATTTGCTCGAAGGCGTTAGCGGCGATCCGCTCTTAAATGAGCCAGACCGCGTGCATCCGAACGCGGCCGGCCAGAAAATACTCGTCGAAAACGTCTGGCGCGTGCTCGAACCGATCGCGCGCGAGACAGCCACCCGGCCGTCGGCCCGCGTTCAATAAGTGATGGGCCCAGCCCGACCAAACGATCCCGAACCGAGCGATCCGTTCAATCCCGAGCGCGCCGACCACGCGATTGTCGAAACGATCGAAATCGCAACCGAAGGCGAAGATTGCGACGAATGTGTGCGGAAACTGCGGCCGGTCTTAATGAAAATCCGCGGCGTCCAGGATGTGACCGTCGATCTGCAACGCGAACGGGTCATCGTTAAATTCGATGCGCGCAAAACGCACGCGCCCGACCTCCATGACGCGATTTTGAAAAGCGGCTACAAACCAGCGCCGGAAGCGGATTAAATCGCCGGCTGCTGCTGGGTCAGGCAATGAAATGTCCCGAGACCCCAGATTAATTCGCGGCAATCGATTCCGATCACTTTGCGCGAAGGAAAACAGTCGCGCAAGATCGAGAGGGCCATTTCGTCCGCGGGATCGGCGAATGTCGGAACGAGCAGGCAACTGTTTGCGATGTAAAAGTTGGCGTAGCTCGCAGGCAGTCGGAGATCTTCGCGGACAACCTTTTTCGGCATCGGCAAGATGACGATGTCGAGTCCGAAGCCGGACAGGCGGTTTAGATTGTCTTGAAGAGGCAGGTAATTTGCGTCGTCGCGATTCTCTTCGACCACGGTGACAACTTTTGTTTCCGAAACGAAACGCGCCAGATCATCGATGTGCCCGTCGGTGTCGTCGCCCTCGATGCCATCGCCAAGCCAGAGAATCTCACGGACCCCGAGAAAATCGCGCAGCCTTTTCTCGATCTCCTCACGCGAGAGATTTGGATTTCGGTTCTTATTAAGAAGACACGATTCGCTGGAGAGGAGCGCGCCCGCGCCGTTCACTTCGATCGAGCCGCCTTCCAAAATCATTCCCGGATAAAAGACCGGGACTTTCAAAATCTCGGCGACACGAGTCGGCACGACTTCATCCAAATTGAACGGCGGATATTTGTTTCCCCACGCGTTGTAGTCCCAATCAACGATCGCCAGCTTCGGATCCGCATTCCGCGTCAAAAAAATCGGGCCGTGATCGCGGCACCAGGGCTCGTTCGTCGGGATTTCGTAATAGGTGATGCCCTCCTGCGGCAGGACATCCAGAACAGCACGCGCTTCGGCTTCATGCGCGCCGTTAATGACATTGATGCAGACCGGCTCAGATTCGATCAGCGCGGCGACCATCTCGCGAAGTGTTGGCAAGACATCATCGAACGAATCCGGAAAACTGATTCCTTCACGCCGCGGCCATGACAACCAGGTCGCAGCGTGCGGTTCCCATTCCGCCGGCATGCGATAGCCAAGCTGCGCGGGAGTTTGCGTTGAGGACATCGGAGCAAACGTTGAACGCTCTACGTTAAACGTTCAATGGCCTACCTTTTACGGAGGAGCATTTCTTTAACTGAGCTTGTCGATTGAGCGACTGTCTCCGCGGCAATCGGCGCGTGATAAGTGTGACAAGTGATCCAGTTCGCTTTCGCCCGCATGAGCACATCCGAAGTTTCGCGGCTTTGCGTCGCCTGATGGCAAACGCTGCACTCGAGCGGTTTTTGCGTTGCCGGGTCGACTTGGTGTTTGGCGTGATTGAAATTCGGCTGCGGCACCCAGCGATCGACTAAAATCGGTTTTGTTAATTGCGGGTGGGCCATTGGCGGCGCGCGACCGCGTTGGAAGCAATTTCCCCGCGGCAAACGGATGACGATGTCGATCTTGCGATTACGCTGCGCTTGTCGAAGACGGTTTGTAGATAGCTCCGACGATCGCGCCGGCGATTCCGAACTCGAGCACATCCCCGATGCCACCCATGAGAAGAATCTTGGGCGTCAGCGGTTCGACCGCAAACCGGATGAAATACAGCCCGACGCAAATCAGCCCAACCAGAATGCCGAGGCACACGCCTGAGCCGACACCGCCGCCGCCATGACGGACGTAAAGCATCGTCAGAAAAAATGCCATGACGACCTGGCCGAGAATGAGTGAAGGCCAGATCATGTCGTCGTGCGCGCGATAATGGCTGGCGATTTCCATGTAAGCCGACTTCATGAGAAGACCGTGCCAGACAAACCCGAAGAAAAAGATGAAAACGAACGCGGCGATAAAGGCGATGAAGAATTTGGTCCAGTTCATGGACGCGGTTCTACGGCAGCTCGTCCAACGTGTCGATCCAAAAGACGGCGGCTGAAAACCAGTCAATCCTGTAACCCGGGAATGTGACCGTAGCCGATGAAAGTCGGCCGCAATTTGCCTTCTCCGTTTGTTTCCCGCCGTTGAATCTTGAAATCGAAAACGCTGACACCGAATCGCGACTCGCCTTGATAAACGCGACCGTCGCTTGCGCCGACCATCACCCGGTTCCCGGTTTTCTTTTCGCGGCCAAGATAAATCATCGCGTGCGTAATCGGCGGATCGCGCTCGATGGAATAAGTTCCGGTCCAGAAAAGCAGGTCGCCCGGCTTCAAATCTTTCAGTTCGAATGAGTCGTCCTTTTGACTGAGGACCGCCTCGAATCTTCGGGCACGCCGCAGCCAAACGTATTGCTGGCTCGAATCGCGCGGCACATCTTCCACACCGTTTTGTTTGAGCACAAAATAAACAAAACCGGAACAATCCATGCCGCCGCTCATGGGATCGGCCGAGCCGTACTTGTAATCGAGATTGCGCGTCGTCAATTCGAGGGCGCTGACGAGAAGCTTCTGCACGTTCGCCGGATAATTTTCGAATCCTTTGATTTGTTCCGGGGACAAGGAGGCGTTTGGCGCGCCATGTTTTGCTGATGGCGACGGCGTGGGAGCTTGTGGTGTTGGCGTGGGCAACTCCGCTGACGTTGGGCTGGGTGATGGTGACTCAAATGGCTCCGGCGTCGGCGAAGTCCTTTTCTTCCGGCGCGGCGAAGCGGTTGGTGAAGGCGTTGGTGAAACTCTTGTTTTTTTGCGTGAAACTGATGGCGATTCTTCTTTTGCTGGCGTCGCGGATTTCTTTGCCGTGGGAGTCGGCGAATCGGTTGGCTTTGCAGTTGGGCTCGGAGTCGGCGACTTCTTCGCTGGGTGATGCGAACTCTTTTTCTTATGCGGCGTCGGTGTCGGCGTTGCGAAAATTTTCTTGACCGTGTCGGCCAGCGATCGCTCCGCCGCTTCGTTTACCGGGGCGGTGACGATGATGCACGTGAGGAAAATTAAAATTCGCAGAACCATGGGGTAACTATTTGGACGGAGAATGTTAACGATTCCTTGAATCAGAATTCGCCGCTCATGCTAATCTCTGCGGTATGAGAACGATTGGATCCGTCATTCTCCCTCTACTCGTTTGTCACCTCGCTTCCGCGCAAATCGATCGTATCACGGGAAAAAATTTTGCGACGCGCTCGGAAGTCTTGGCGCGGCACGGAATGGTTTGCACGAGCGTGCCGGCGGCGACCCAAGTCGGGATCGATATTTTGAAAAAGGGAGGCAGCGCGGTGGACGCAGCGATCGCCGCGAACGCAATGCTCGGTTTGATGGAGCCGGTGTCGAACGGAGTCGGCGGCGACCTCTTTGCGATCGTTTACAGCGCAAAGGACAATAAACTTTACGGAATCAACGGCAGCGGACGTTCGCCGCTCGGTTTGAGTTACGAGCAAATGAAAGCCGAGCTCGACAAACTGAATCGCAAAACGATTCCACCGCAGGGAATGCTGCCGATCAGCATGCCCGGTTGCGTCGACGCCTGGGCGGAGCTTCATAAAAAATTCGGGAAGCTGAAACTTAGCGACGATCTCGCGCCGGCGATTCGTTATGCTGAGGAAGGTTTTCCAGTCACGGAACTGATCGCGTATTACTGGGCGTTCGGTCCTCGACTCTATAAAGGACTTCCCGGCGCGTTCCTCGAAACTTACACGCTCGACGGTAAAGGCCGGACGCCGGCCAAAGGCGAAATTTTCAAAAATCCAGCGCTGGCGAGAACGTTGCGATTGATCGGCGAGAAAGGTCGCGATGCTTTTTACAAAGGCGAGATCGCGGACAAGATCGACAACTTCATGCAACAGAACGGCGGTTTCTTGCGCAAAGTGGATTTCGAGAAACACACCAGCGCGTGGGTCGATCCCGTTTCGACGAACTATCGCGGCTACGACGTTTTCGAATTACCACCGAACGGACAAGGGATCGCGACACTCCAGATTCTGAACATTCTCGAAGGATTCGATCTCCGTGCGATGGGGCGCAATTCGCCCGACACACTGCACACGATGGTTGAGGCCAAGAAAATCGTTTGGGCCGACCGCGCGAAGTATTACGCCGATCCCGCGTTCGCGAAAATTCCGCTGACGAAATTGATCTCAAAAGATTACGCGGCCGAGCGTCGGAAGTTGATCGATCCGAGTCGCGCGGCGAAAACTGTCGCCGCCGGTAAGATCGACAACGGCGACACGATTTACATGTGCACGGCCGACGATGAAGGCAACATGGTCTCGCTCATTCAAAGCAATTATCGCGGGATGGGAAGCGGCATCGTAGTGCCGGGACTCGGATTCATGTTTCATGATCGCGGCGAACTTTTCTCGATGGAACCGGGCCACGCGAATGTGTACGCGCCGGGAAAGCGGCCATTTCACACCATCATTCCGGGATTCGTGATGAAGAATGGAAAACCGTGGGAAGCATTCGGCGTGATGGGCGGCGGCATGCAGCCGCAAGGTCACGTCCAGGTGCTAACGAACCAGATCGATTTTGATTTGAACGTACAGGAAGCCGGCGACGCGTCGCGCTGGCAACATGAAGGCGATAACGAACCAACCGGCGAGAAGATGGAGAACGGCGGCTACGTGAATCTCGAAGGCGGAATTCCCGCTGAAACGCAGCGCGAATTAAAGAAACGCGGGCACGATGTGCGCGTCGATGTTGGCGGTTACGGCGGTTATCAAGCAATCAAGGTTGAGATGCACGACGGGCAGCGCGTTTACGTCGGCGCAAGCGAATCGCGTAAAGACGGACAAGCAGCCGGTTACTGATCGGTGACTTAATTTTTCTGCGACTTGAGCTCGGCAAGTTTTTGTTCGGCGCGGGCAACGTCGGATTTCCTGGCGCTGCCAAGAGCGAGAAGTTTTTCCTGGCGACGGACATTGGCTTCAGCCGCATCGAGCTCAGCTTGCTCGCGTTTGACGGTCGCGGCATGCGCTGTTTCAATCGCGAGCGCTAGACCCGCCTCCGTCTGCGCGATCTCCGCCTTTGCGATTTCGCCCGCGGTCAGCTGTTTTTCTTTCTCCAACATTTCTTCCTTGGCACAGACCAACCGCGCATTCGCGAGATCAAATTCAAGGTGAACGAGACGGAGCGCGCGTTGCTCAGCTTCAAGTTTGGAAAGGGCGCCCATTTTGCACAGCCGTTCGATGCCGGCCGCGCTTCTTTTTGCACGCTCCAATTCTTTTTCCAGCCTGGCAAGATCGACATCTCGCCCGAGAGACGGCGCGGCCTTGGTATTGGGCGGAAGCTCGCTGTCGCGATTTGGAATCAGCAGCGGCGGCTCGATATCAAACGAATCGGGATCCTTGTTCGGCTCTTGCGCCAACAGAGTTGTGGCGACAAGCCCAAAAAGAAGCGCGGCTCCGCGCAGCATGCCGAAATAATATCACCTTCTCCCGTTCAACGAAGCGCCTTTAGTGATGTCCTAGGCCGAGACCGCCTAGTCCGCCGAGACCACCGAGTTCACCAACGCCGCCGGGCACAGCACCCACGCCACCAACAGCCGCAGCAACTAGCGCGAGCGATGACCAAAAGGTCTTGAGAAAGTGACTTTTTTCTTTGCAAACGCAATTCTTATGGCATAGGACACGCTCCGAAATCGGCTTGTGTATCCCCTGAGCCCTAGAATTCTAATTGGCGCGGCTGTTTTGGCCATAATCGTGTCATCCGCGAACGCGAACATTTTCCCGTCGTCCGGTCCAACTGTGCCTGGAACGCGTGCCCGCCTTCGCTTCGGCCAGGCGGCTGCGCCGGAAGGTGCGCCGCTCGCGGTAAAGCACGCCATCTGGGCCGCGAATCAGCTCCACCGCAAGCCGTACGTTTTCGGCGGCGGCCACAAATCGTTCGCTGACCGCGGCTACGATTGTTCGGGCACCGTTTCCTACGCCCTCGGCGCAGCCGGTTTGCTCAGGTCGCCCATTAGCTCAACGGAGTTTCGCAAGTTCGGCGAACGCGGTCGCAGCAAATGGATCACGATTTATGCGCGCAACGGCCACACTTACGCCATCATCGCGGGCTTGCGCCTGGACACCACGCCTTATCTGACCGCGCACGACCGATGGGCGCCGGGGTGGCAGGCAACCGAACGCGCCCTGGCCGGCGGTTTCGAAGCGCGCCACCCGATCGGGTTGTAAATCTCCGCGCGCCGGCGCAAGATCGATCCGCCAAAGGACGGATTCGCCGTGGCGAACAATACAAGATCGACATCCAGAGACCGCGATTTTGGATTTACGGCGTCAGAGTTGCGCAAATTCCGCGCACTGAAAACGCCTGCCGGCGTGCAGGGCTTCCTGGACGGGCTGCTTTATAATCTTAGTTACACCGCGCGTTCGCCGAAACGTGTTTTGCATGACTGCACGGCATCTTGTCTCGAAGGCGGAATCTTTGCGGCGGCCGCACTTCGCGTCCTGGGCTTTTCGCCGCTTATTTTCGATTTAGAAGCGGAGCAAGACACTGATCACGTAGTTGCGATCTTTAAGCGGCGCGGACATTGGGGCGCAGTCGCGAAATCCAACTTTGCCGGCTGTCGTTATCGCGAGCCGGTCTATCGGAGCCTGCGTGAGCTCGCGATGAGCTACTTCAATACTTATTTTAATCTGCGATTCGAGCGCACGTTACGTCGCTACTCGCGTCCAGTGAACCTGGCGCGCTTCGACCGTTTCAATTGGATGACAACCGAGAAACCGGTCTGGTTTATCGCCGAACATCTTTGCGAGATCCCACACATTTCGTTGCTCACACCGAGCATGAAAAGAAATCTGACCCGGCTTGATCCACGCAGTGTCCGCGGCGAAATGATCGGCCACAGAAAAAAGTAAGCGCTATCCTGTTATTTGGTGCGCATAAGACGCGCGCCCTGTGCATCTTGCGCAGTGGTCAATAGTTCCGATCAGGCGGAACAAACTCGCGCAGCGGTCGCGACTGCTTCCAGTTCCAAAGGCGCATTCTGATAGCCGACGGTCGCACATTGGAAAATGTAGGTCTGGAGAAATGGGAGGATTCCGCCAAGTCTTTGAAACTGCGCGGTGTGCACCAACTCGTGAGCAATGAGCGCGCGATCGCGCCAGTGATCAGCGCGAATAAAAATTCCGTAGTCCAAAGCCAAACCGCGCGGCGCGGCAGTTAAAAAATTAATTGAAGCCGCCGCAGCCCGTAGCATTGGATGCACCGGAATCGGAACCGCGTCGACCCGCAGCAAACGAACTCGCTCCGGATTGCGCACACCGATAGCTTTAGCGTCGGCCAGTTCGATTTCAGAAAGGCGCACACCTTCGCAGAGGACGTGCCGTTCCTGTTCCGCTGCCCACTGCGCCGCCAGCGGGAGAAGCTCCTCCAACTGATCGATCGTTGTTTGTCGATCCACCACGACTCAGAAAAGCAGAAATCTAGCCGCCGGAGAAAATTTGCGCCTTAAAATTTTGCCGAACTGAATCGCGCCTTACGGACCGTAAGGCGACCAGAAACCGGTTCTGGCCACATCGGGACAACACGGCGAGGTCCGAGGCCGGCACCTGCGGGATGGTGTCCACCGTCTGGTCACCATAAGCGGTACCCAGAAGGCTGTTGCCGTTGTTGTAAAGGAGCGAACCCTTTTTCAAGTAGTTCGTCCAATCGGCGACCTTGACCACATCGCCGGTTTTCCGGTTCGTTTCGATCGCGTACTGGTCAACCGGTGAGTCGATCATGCGCAGATCGTTCAGAATTCGGCTGGCTTGCGAGCGTTTGCGCGCCCGGAGGAACCCCGGAACCGCGATCGCCGCGAGTAACGCGATGATCGCAACCACGATCATGATTTCCACGAGGGTGAAACCTTTATACGACTTGGCTGCGGACGTATTCATATACTAGAAAGAATAGCAGCCACCATGCCAATATATCGAAGATCGATGTTTAGTGAGGCGCAGTCCGGCGAGTAGCTCGCATGCCCCGACTTACCGTCGATGACTACGAAGCGCTGGCGAATTTTCGCTACCTGCTGCGAAAGTTCCTCCGCTTCAGCAAAGATTTCCTCAGAGCAAATGGCAACCTCAGCCCAGAGCAATACGAAGCCTCGCTCGCGATCCGAGCCTTCACTTCAATTGGAGGCCTGACCATCTCTCAGTTGAGCGGGCGACTTCAGGTAAAACATCACTCGGCCGTTAACATTGTCGATCGCTTGGTCGAAAGAAAATTGATTACGCGCGAGCCCGGCGAGACTGACCGCCGACGGCGACACGTGGCACTTGCCGCCAAAGGCGAGAAATTGATTGAAGAACTAGCGGCCGCGCACCGAAAAGAGATCCGCGGCCGGAGCGTGGAAATGAGCAAAGTCTTGAAACGGTTGATGCGATGACTGGGTCGAACCTATTGAATTCGTCCGAAAAGCACGACGATATAAACGACGAAGAGCGCGCTGCCAAAAACAACAAGTCCTTTGTGGTAACGCTCCGAGCGCGTCAACGCACCGATGAATAACGTTACGCCGAAGATCACGTGGAAGATGAGATTCGTCGTGTTTGGCAATCTGCCATCGAGAGCAATATCTTTGCATACGCTGATGACAATGGTGGAGAAGGCCAGCGTGAAAAACCATCCGCGCTGGGCATAGAAATTCTCCTTTAGATCGACAACTCCTTCGCCAAAAAAGTCGGGAAAGACCAACGCGGTCATCATGTAAATAAAAACTGTGTTCAGCAGCACGATTGTGAACTGGAGGAACGTCCAATCGTGCCGGTTTCGCATCCCAAACATCGACCACCAGTTCTGCGAACAAATCAGAAGCAAGAGTGCAGCCCAAGCAATGACCGGCCAGTAAATCCGAACCCGCGCCCGCGACAGCAAGATTCCGCGGAACCCTTTCAGAATTTGCGTCACCGCCAGACCGAGGATGACCGAGATCAGAACGGAGAGGTAACTGAACTCATCCATGTCGATCTTACGTTTTGGGCTCAGCCCGGATCGATGTAAATTCGAAAATGAGCGTGCAGGTTTACGGATGCAATCACGTCGCGATCGAAGTCGATCATCGAGAAAGCGGTCGCGTTCTATCAAGATGTTTTCAATCTGGAAAAGCTCGACCGGGGCGAAGGCGACGCCTTTTTCAAACTGGGCGAGCACCAATTCCTTGCCGTTTTCGAAGTTGAAAAAGTTCAGCCCGCCAACATGTGCCATTTCGGAATCATGGTGCGCGACGAAGAACAGCTTGAGAAAGTCCGCAAGAAGTTGACCGGCAAGTACAAATTAAAACTCGAGCCGCCGTTCCGCTGCGATTTTCGCGATCCCTGGGGCAATCGCGTCCAGGTTGTCGATCTTCACGACGAATCACTCATCTGGCTCCTGCCTTATCGCGAAGTCCAGAAAGCCGGAATCAAATTCAGCGAAAAATAGACAGGATTCACAGCAGTGAGATGGATCTTTCCTTCATCATCCCGGCCTACAACGAAGAGCTAGAGCTACCGGCGACGATCGAGGCGATCCGCAAGGCCGCAGAAGATCGATCCGCCGAAGGACGGATTCGCCGTGGCAAACACTACGAAATCATCGTCGTCGATGACGCGTCGAGCGACGAGACGTCAGACATTGCGAGAAATGCCGGCACACAGGTTGTTCGAATCAATCGCCGGCAAATTGCAGCCGCACGTAACGCCGGCGCGCGAGCAGCTAAGGGAGAGATTTTGTTCTTTGTCGATGCGGATACTCGCATAAATTCGAAGCATGTTGGCGGCGCAATCGCAGCGCTCGAAGAAGGTTGCGCCGGTGGTGGCGCGCGCATTGTTGTCGGCGGAACTATTCCGCTATGGGCGCACATTTTGTTAAAAGCCTTCTGCGCGCTGTATTTCGGATTTAATTTCGGCGCCGGCGCGTTTCTTTTCACAACGCGCAAGAACTTCAACGCGGTCGGTGGATTCGACGAAAAGCTCTTTATTGGAGAAGAAATTTATTTCAACATGGCGCTGCGAAAGGTTGGGCGTTTCAAGATTCTGGGTGACCCGGCCGCCACCTCCGGTCGCAAACTGCGAATGTATTCCGCACGCGAAATTCTGGGGAATTTTCTGAGCGTTATTCTGCGGGGCCCCCGCGCCGCCCGTTCACGAGCCCGTCTTCACATCTGGTACGACGGTAAACGC
>Ga0137391_10001705_pt1 | contig 16199 bp, 14 predicted proteins | sample 15con2h24BmetaG_FD_101399 | JGI IMG/M metagenome (GOLD analysis project Ga0137391, IMG submission 101399) | Vadose zone soil microbial communities from Angelo Coast Range Reserve, California, USA - 15con2h2.4B metaG | ecosystem: Environmental > Terrestrial > Soil > Vadose zone > Saprolite...
AACTGCACTCCGTCGGCGGGGACATGTGGGAGGGTGCCTTCGTCCTCGCCCGCGGGCTGCATCACTTCAACTTGCTCGTCGATGGTCGCACCTGGGTCGTGCCCGCGCGTGTCGCCACAGTGCCAGATGGGTTGGGTGGTATCGTGGCGTTGCTGATCGTCCCGTAGGAGCCAGTCCCAAGTACCGCAAATCCTTTTTGGGACCGTCGTCTCTTGCATTTTGCCAGAGCGCCATCAATACTGACGCCCCATGCGCTGGCTCGGTGTCAAATCCCGGGGGTCCGTGGTTCCGACCTCCCTCGAGCTCCTCCGCCTCGTCTATATCGGGCGAGTGTGCCTGGCGATCGCCATTTATATCACCACCGCCCTGAAGATCCGGGTCGCCGCGCCACTGGACATCCTGGGCACCTCGCTGATGCTCGTGACGGCAGCGGCGGTCACCCTCGCCTCGTACTGGCACACCCATTTTCGGCGCAGACTGCCAGGGCCGACGTTCCTCTATCTCCAGGCGCTGTTCGACGTCCTCCTGATCACCGCAGTCGTACACATGACCGGCGGCGCGGACAGCGATCTCGCGAGCCTCTACGTCATACTCATCGCGGTCACGGCGCTGCTGATGCCACCGGCGAATGCTGGTCTCGTCACGCTGTTCGCCGGGCTCGTGTATTTCGCCGACGTAGTCTGGGGTCACTCGGCGACCTTCTCAGCGGGTGTCTGGATCCAGCTCACCGTTTTTGCCCTTGTGGCGGTGGTGACGGCCTACGTGGCGACCCGGGTGAACGTGATGGGCGCCGAGCGCGAAGCGCTCGCGGCGGAGGTGCGCCAGGTGCAGCTCGAGGCCGACGACGTGCTGCGCAACATCCGCACTGGCGTCCTCACCGTGGACGCCGACGGGCGCCTTCTGTACGCCAACCCTGCCTCGGAAGAGATCTTGGGATTCAAGGCGCGGGAGTGGTTGGGTCGTTCCGTGATGCCGGAGTTCGCCCGCCTCGCGCCCGAGTTCTGGGCCGCGGTGACGTCTACCGCGCGCCGCGGCGTGCGCTTGATGCGCGTCGAGGCCACCGTGCATCGTCCCGATCACAGCTTTCCGATCGGCGTCACGACGACGACGCTCGATGGACCCGTCGGCGCGCGGCCGCGCGTCTCCGCGATTTTCACCGACATCTCCGACACCAAGCGCCTGGAGGAGCTGCATCTGCGCGCCGAGCGACTCGAGGCGGTGGCGGAGCTGTCGTCGAGCCTGGCGCACGAGATCAAGAATCCGCTGGCATCGATCCGCAGCTCGGTCGAGCAGCTGGGTCGCTCATCGCGCGCCAATCCAGACGAGAAATTCCTCGCGAATTTGATCGTTCGCGAAAGTGACCGGCTGTCGCGGCTGCTGTCGGAGTTCCTCGACTTCTCGCGCGTGCGTGTCACCGAATGCCGGCCCATGGATCTGCGCCAGGTGGCGGAAGCGGCCATCCGGCTGGTCCGCCAGCATCCCGATTGCGGGGCGGGCGTGAAGATCACGCTCGAGGGTGGGTCCACGCCGATGGAGGGCGACGAGGACCTGCTGCACCGCGTCGTTTCAAACCTCGTGCTCAATGCCGTGCAGGCGGCCGGTTCCCGGGCCGCGGTGACGGTTCGCACCGGCCGCGCGGCGGCGAACGAGCTGCCCGGCGCGGCCGGGATCGATAACCCGGTGGCGCTGCGCGTGAGCGACAACGGCCCCGGCATCCCGTCCGAGCTGCAGAATCGTTTGTTCGAGCCGTTCGCCACCGGACGCGTTGGGGGCACGGGGCTGGGACTCGCCATCGTGCAGCGTGCAGTCGAAGCGCATCGCGGCATCGTGCTGGTGGACACGAAAGCGGGCAAGGGAACGACGTTCACCGTCTACTTCCCCGCCGCTCGTCGCAAGGAGGAAGCCGCATAATGGCTAACGCACCGTCTATCCTCGTCATCGACGACGAACAGGGCATCCTCGAGACCCTCCGCATCCTGCTGAAGAATGAGGGCTTCGACATCACGACCGCGCAGGGGGGCAAGGCGGGGCTAGAGCAGCTCAAGGGCTCGGCGCCCGACATCGTCCTGACCGATCTCAAGATGCCCGGTGTCACCGGGATCGAGATCCTCTCGGCCGTTCGCGGGCAGGACCCCGAAACTCCGGTCATCCTGATGACCGCCCAGGCTTCGCTGCAGACCGCGATTCAGGCCGTGAATGAAGGCGCTTTCTACTATATACAGAAGCCGTTCTCCAACGATGACATGGTGGCGATCTGCCGCCGTGCCGCCGAGCACCGTCGCCTGCGGGCGGAGAACAAGCAGCTCAAGCAGGAAATCCGCCGCCGCGAGCGCTCCGGCCAGGTCAAGCCGCTCGGCAAGTCGAAGCTGTTCAGCGACGTGCTGCGTCTCGCCGAGCAGGTGGCGCCCACCGAGAGCACCGTGCTCATCCAGGGGGAGTCAGGCACGGGGAAGGAAGTCATCGCCCGTTACCTCCACGAGCTGTCGGCGCGGGCCGAAGGACTGTTCCTGTCGCTCAACTGCGGCGCGTTGCCGGAGAGCCTGCTCGAGTCGGAGTTGTTCGGCCACGTGAAGGGCTCGTTTACCGGCGCGGTGCGCGACAAACAAGGGCTGTTCGCGGCCGCGCGCGGCGGGACGTTCTTCCTCGACGAAATCGGGGAGATGTCGCCCGCTACACAGGTGAAGCTGTTGCGTGTGCTCCAGGAGCGCGAAGCGATACCGGTGGGCGGCACAGAAGCAATTCCGGTGGACGTGCGCGTCGTCGCCGCCACCAACCGCAATCTGGAAGACGACATCAAGCGCGGCCGCTTCCGCAGCGACCTCTATTATCGGCTCAACGTCATCAATATCACCTTACCGCCGCTACGCGACCGCCGCGACGACATCCCGATCTTCGTGAAAGCGTTCCTGGAGCGCATCGCCGTCGAGCGTAACGAGCAGCCCAAGTCCCTTTCGGACGACGGCCTCGAGATCATCATGGCGTACGACTGGCCCGGCAACGTGCGGGAGCTCGAGAATGCGCTGGAACGGGCCGTCACCCTGACCAAGGGCGACATGATTCCGCGCTCGGCTATCCCTGATCGGGTCAGCGAGCGCAAGGCGGAGCCGCTGGTGGCGGAGCGGCCGCACAAGAATCCCTCCCTCGACGTGATCGAACAGGCCTACATCACGTGGGTGCTGCAGAGCGAAGGGGGCAATAAGACCCGTGCCGCCGAGGTGTTGGGCATCGACCCGTCCACGCTCTACCGCAAGCTCAGTCGCTACGACGGCAGCGAGAAGAAGCCCGACTCCGAGACGAGTGAAGCTCCATAGCAATCGAGCGGCCCAGTGATCCCGTCGGCGCCGAGACGCTGGAGCAGCTCTCTGGCGCCGAGCGCTACAACCGCTGGATGTTCGATCGCCTGCGCCGCTGGGTGGGCCGCCGGGTTTTGGAGATCGGATCCGGGATTGGCAACCTGTCGGCGTTCCTTGTCGACTGCGAACGGCTGGTGCTCACCGACACGCGGGAGGAGTACCTGGACCGGTTGCGCACGCGCTTCGCGAGGCACCGCAATATCGCCGTGGCGCGCCTCGTTTTGCCGACCGAGCTCGGCACGCTCGCCGGCCAGTCCTTCGATACGATCATCTGCCTCAACGTCCTTGAGCACGTCGACGATGACATCTCCGCCCTCCAGGCGATCCGTCGGATGCTGGCGCCGTCCGGCCGCTTGATCCTGCTCGTGCCCGCTCTCCCCGTGTTGTACGGCACCATCGACAGAGCCCTCGGCCATCACCGCCGCTACAAGCGCGCCGGCCTCGCGTCGCTGCTGGAAGCGACGGGCTTCAAGCTGGCACACATCGAATACTTCAATCTTGCGGGCGTCCCCGGATGGTGGTTCGCCGGGCGGGTATTGCGTCGCCAGATGATTCCGGCGGCGTCGCTCAAGCTATACGACGCGCTGGTTCCGCTGTTCCGGCTCGAGCGGCTGATTCCCTGGCGGGTAGGGCAATCGCTCATCGCCATCGGTGAGGCGGCGTGATGCGGGAAGAGCGCCGCTCGCCCAACCTGTTGCTCACCGTGATCGTGCCGGCGTATAACGAAGCGGCGACGGTCGAAATCGCGCTGCGCCGCATCCGCGAGGTCGCGCTGCGCCTCGAAATCATCGCCGTCAACGACGCGTCGACCGACGGGACGCGGGAGATCCTCGATAAGCTGGCCGAAAAGGGGGTGGTGGACCGGGTGATCCATCACGAGAAGAACCGGGGCAAAGGCGCCGCTATCCGCAGCGGTATAGCGATGGCGACCGGGGACGCGATCGTCGTGCAGGATGCCGACCTCGAATATGACCCGGCGGACCTGCCGTCATTGCTGCGGCCCATCCGGGCGCGCCAGGCGGACGCGGTCTATGGATCGCGGTTCCAGGGCGGCCCCCATCGCGTGCTCTACTTCTGGCACTACATCGGCAACAGGTTCCTGACGCTGTTGTCGAACATGTTCACCAACCTGAACCTGACCGACCTCGAGACCTGCTACAAACTCGTCCGCACGGACCTGATCAAGCGGCTGCCCCTTTCGTCCAACCGCTTCGGCTTCGAGGTGGAAATCACGGCGCGGTTGGCGCAGGCCCGCGCGCGAATCTGGGAGATGCCGATCTCCTACAGCGGGCGCACGTATGCGGAAGGCAAGAAGATCACGTGGCGCGACGGGTTCGCGGCACTGTTCCATATTCTCCGGTACAACCTGCTTGTCCCGCGTAACGTCAACGCTTGGCGCTTACCAGCGAAGTAAAGACAGGTCTCGTCACGGCGGCCGCGACACTGGCTGTCGGTATTCTCACCCTCAATCAGGCGCTCGTTGGAGTCTTCTACGACGACGGCCTGTACGCAGGCCTGGCGACGGCGCTTGGGACCGGTCACGGATACGTCCATCCCAATCTCCCCGGGATGCCCGCGGCGGTGCACTACCCACCACTCTACCCGATCCTGCTCGCGCCGTTCTTCGGCGCGCTCTCGGTAAACGCTGCCGCGATCGCAGGGAAGATTCTCAACGCCATCCTGAGTGCCGGTGCGGTCGGGCTAATCACCTGGCATGCCGCCAAGACCGATCTGCTCGGGCCCAGGATTCCGCGTTGGGTCGCGGGCGCGGTGGTATTCGCCGCCGCCGTCGCGATCCCCGTGCTGGCAACACAAGGCGTGCTCTTTGCCGAGCCGCTGTTCGGCGTGTTGCTTGCCATCACCATCATCACGGCTGATTCGGTGACAGAGGCAAGCTCCGCCTGGATCGCGGGGACCACCGCCGCCCTGGCTCTGCTCACTCGGTCCATCGGTATTGCGGTCGTAGCCGGTGCCTTCTGTTTTCTCCTCGTGCGGCGCTCGCCATGGTGTGTGTGGCGTGCGCTGCTGCTCCCCACGGTGGTCGCCGCCCTGGCGTGGGGCATCTGGGTCGCGACGCATGCGAACGGGATCGATACCGCCTTGGCGCTCGTGTATGGGACCTACAGCGCACCGCTCAGCCAGGCGGGCCTTTCGGCCATCGCCGGCAATGTCCGTGATCTCTCGCGACCGATGGAAGTGCTCGCCCTTGGCTGGATTCCCCTCCGCTGGTTGTACATCGGTCTCGCCACTGCGGCGCTCGGCGTCGGTCTGTACGGCCTCGCGCTGCTGGCGCGTCGTTCCGCCATTGGCTTCGCACTCGTCTTCTATGCGATCATCCTGGCGGTCTGGCCGTACCCACCCGACCGATTCATTTGGGTTGTCCTTCCCTGGCTTGCATTGACGTGGACGGTAGGAGCAGTCGAGCTTTGGCGGCGATGGCCGCGCGCGCGGATTCCCGTCGGGTTACTCTGCGGTGTGGTCGCCGGAGGTTACCTCCACTATGAGTTTCAAGGCTTCAGTGGCCGGTGGTGGGCCGCGCAAGCGCGTGCCATCTCGGCCAACTTCGCCGAGCTTCTTCCCGTCGTACAGAATCTGCCAGACTCTGCGGTCGTCGCGACGGACGACGAGGCGCTCATCTGGCTCTACAGCCGTCGCCGGTCCGTCCCGCTCTATCTCGAGAGCTATCACGGCCGTGAGTTGATCAGGCCGACTCCGGCCGAGCATCGCGCCTATCTCGAGCGCATGGGCGTGACGCATGTCCTGCTGGCAAGCGCGACGTCCCCGTCGGCCATCGAGTTGCGGGGCTTGATCGGGGCATACCCGTCACTGTTGACAGCCATCTACCGCTGGCCCGATGGGCGCTGGCTCTTTGCCGTGAACCGTGGACACTAAGGACCGCCGCCTCTACCTCGCGGTCGCTCTATGCGCGCTCGTTCCCTATCTCCCGGCGTTATGGAACGGGTTCGCGATGGACGACCTCTACATCATCGTGTGGAACCCGCTCGTGCACTCGCTGCAGGGCACCTGGCGTGCATTTGGCGCTCCGTACTGGCCGCCGGATCTGGGGGGCCAGATGTATCGACCCCTCCCACTGGCGACATTCGCGGTGGATTGGGCCATCGCTCGTGGCCACCCTGCGTGGTTTCATGCGATGAACGTGCTCTGGCACGCCGGAGCGGCGACGATCGTGGCGGCGCTGGCCCGGCGCTGGTCGGACTGGACCACCGCACTCGTGGCGGGGCTGATCTTTGCGGTCCATCCCGTGCACGTCGAGGCTGTCGCCAACGTCATCGGACTTGGCGAGCTGATGGCCGCCGCCGGCGTGTGTCTCGCCGTGTACGCGGCGGTCGTTCGACAAGACGTGCTGCTGAGCGGGGCGGCGCTCGTCTTGGGCTTGCTCAGTAAGGAGAATGCGGTCGTTGCGCCCGCCCTGATCATCTGGGCCTGGATCGTGGGCCTGCCTTCGCGGCCCCCCCCCCCATCCCGGCGGATGCTCGCATTCGCCGCGAGCTGGGTCATCATCGCGGGAGCCTACCTCGCCGTCCGAGGCATCGTCCTTCACCCCTACGCACGGCTGCAGGTGACTGCACCCGTGTTCTTGGGCGAGAGCGCGTTCGCGGGCCGACTCACAGCGGTCGCGGCCCTTGGCGACGTGCTGCGCCTGCTGCTGCTGCCGCTGACCCTCCGCGCTGACTACTCGCCCGCGGAACGCACGATCGTCCGGTCGCTGTTGGATGGTCGATTCGCGATTGGCTTGGCGTGCCTAGTGCTGTGGGCGGTGCTGCTCGTGAGGGCGTGGCGCCGGCAGCGTCGTGCGGAAGCGTATGGATTGGGCTGGCTCGCGATCGCCTTCCTTCCTGTATCCAACCTCCTCTTTTCGACCGGCGTCCTGCTCGCCGAACGGACGGTGTATCTGCCATCGGTCGGCTTGGCGCTCGCGGCCGGCGCGGCACTCGCGCGGCTGCCGGTGCAGCGCCTTCGTGTCGCCCTGGCGCTGATCGTCGTGGCAGGCGGCGTTCGTACAGCGTTACGAACACCCGTGTGGCATGACGATTTCAGCGTGACGCGGAGTATTCTCGAAGACTCGCCGGCATCCTACCGCGGCCCGGCGCGGATGGGGGCGATTTACCAGAGCCACCGTCAACCGGAGCGCGCGCTTGCGGCGCTGCGCCACGCGGCCCGTACCTACGATCGTGATCCCAGCCTGTTCATCGCCGGCGCGGATGCGGCGCTCACACTAGGGCAGTCACATCTCGCCGACTCGCTGCTCGCTCGCGCCGAGCAGCTCTGTTACCGGTGCCCGGGCTACTATCGCACACAGGCACTCGCCGCGCGCTCGCGCGGCGATTCCGCCGTCGCCGATTCGCTCCTCAAGCGGATGCGATGAGACGCGAGCTGCTGCTCGTCTTCGTCGCCGCCGTCGCGCTCTATCTCCCGACGGTCCGTTACGGCTTCGTGCAGGACGACCGGGCGATCATCGTGTCGAATCCGGCCGCGCACTCGATCGGTGCGGCGCTCGCGGCGTTCGACGATCCGTACTGGCCGCGCGCAACCGGTGCGGGTCTCTACCGGCCGGTCACGATTCTGAGCTACGCGGTCGATTGGACAGTATCCGGCGGCCGGCCGGGTTGGGTGCACGTCATGAACGCGTTGTGGCACGGCCTGGCGACGGTGCTCCTGGTGACGCTGCTCGCTCGCTGGCTCCCGACACTCGGCGCTGCCGCAGCCGGTCTCGTGTTCGCATGGCACCCAGTACACGTCGAGGCAGTCGCGAGTTTGGTGGGCCGCGCCGAGCTGCTGGCGGCGGTGGGCATTCTGGGCGCGGTCCTCGCCGCGCGGCGCCGTCAGTGGGCCATTGCCGTGCTCTGTGCCGCGCTCGCCATGTTCAGCAAAGAGCACGGTGTCATTGCCGGTGTCGTCATACTGCTGGATAAGTGGCTGCACAATTCCGACGAACCACGGTACCCCAGCGCCTTTTGGATCTCGTTGGCGATCGTAACGATCGGCTTTCTCGCCGCCTGGCTCGCCGTCGGCTGGGTCGGAGAGAATGACGCGGCCGCGGTATTCTATGGAAGAGGAACGTGGGGACGCCTCGTGATCGCGCTTCCCGCGGCACTTCGCGCAGCGATACTCCTGATCTGGCCCGCATCGCTGTCGGTCGATTACGGCCCCCAGGTGCTGCCTGATCGTGTCGGGATTTCGAGTGCTGCGGTGCTGGGCTTCGTCGTCATTGTCGGCGTTGCGACGCTTGCCTTGCGGTGCCGCCGCCGTGCGCCGGCGATCTCGTTTGCCGCTGGTATTGCTGCTCTCTCATATCTGCCGACCGCGAACCTTTTCTTCTCGTCCGGCGTCATCCTGGCGGAGCGCAACCTGTATGTCGCGGCGATTCTGCCCGCCGCGTTCGTCGGTTGGGCTGCGCCCTGGCTCGCGGTGCGACGCGGTCCGCTGCCGGCGGTCCTTGCCGTGGCGATCGTGGCGATCGGATGCGGATGGCGGTCGTCCGCCCGTCTCCCGGCGTGGCGAGACAATCGTTCGCAGCTGCTCACGTTGCTCGCGGATCATCCAGAGTCCTACCGGGCCCACGGTTCTGCGGCTGCCGTCCTTGCCGGCACCGGCGATACCGCGGGAGCAAGGCGTGAGTATCAGACGGCAGATTCGCTCTTCTCCGGAGACCCATACCTCGATGGCGCGCGCGCAATCTTCTTGATCGGGATCGGTGACACCGTGGCGGCAGTCCCCCTAGTGAATCGCGGGAAGCGCCTGAGTGCGGGCAAGCGCATGACCTTGCGCGCGGCGTTTGTGCTCGAATTGGCGCGCGGCCACCGGATCCAGGCCGCCGCAATCGCGGATTCGGCGAGCAGACGTTTCGCAGGGGAAAAGAATTGGTATCTCCAATTTCGGCAATAATTTACTATCTTGTTGCGTCTGGCCTGTCGAACGTGCAAAAAGCCGGACTCTCTCGCGCTTTTGGGGGATGAGTAAGGCCCCGCTAAACGGATAACTTATTGCTGCAGTTCTGCTTGCGCGTAGTCACTCAGTCTAAGGCATGATTCGTGCTTGTTCGCAATCCGGAAGAATGTCGCCCGTGTCTGCAGTTCCATAATGGGGAGGTCGTCCAGATGAACCGCAAGGGTTTTACACTGATCGAGCTTCTGATCGTGGTCGTGATCATCGGCATTTTGGCCGCGATCGCGATTCCGAAGTTCGCGAATACGAAGGAGAAGGCATATCTCGCGTCGATGAAGTCGGACCTCCGGAACCTCGTGACGGCCGAAGAGGCCTACTTCGCCGACTCGGTGAAGTACACCAGCAATCTGGGGACGAACTATGCGACGACCAGCGGCGTGGTTGGCCCCACCATTACGGTGACGGCTGACGGGTGGACCGCTAACGTGACCCACACCACGACCACGAAGACCTGCTCGATTTACGTAGGTTCGACTCCGCTGGCGCCTGCCAACAAGGAAGGCGAGCCGAAGTGCGCGTAAGGCCTCGGGCTTGGAGCACGGAAAGAGTCGGCGGGGAGTGATCCCCGCCGATTCTTTTTTCTTGGCTTCTAGCGGGGGAATTCGCATATTGCCACAGCCTTTGGGTTCCCAAGAGCCGTGAAGCAGCGGCACCCAGTTGACGTAAGTAAATGATTTGTCAGTGTTTAGCATTCGCGATCCATTCCAAGGTATGCTTCGTGCCTATGAAGTGGGCGGAATACTCGAGCGCCTATGTCGCAGTTCCATACAGGGGGAGGGTTTTAAGCATGAACCGCAAGGGTTTCACACTGATTGAGCTTCTGATCGTGGTCGTGATCATCGGCATTTTGGCCGCGATCGCGATTCCGAAGTTCGCGAACACGAAGGAAAAGGCGTATCTCGCCTCGATGAAGTCGGATCTGCGGAACCTCGTGACGGCCGAAGAGGCGTATTTCGCCGACTCGGTGAAGTACACGAGCAACCTGGGTACGAATTACGCGACGACCAGCGGCGTGGTTGGCCCCACCATCACGGTGACGGCTAACGGCTGGACCGCTAACGTGACCCACACCACGACCACGAAGACCTGCTCGATTTACGTGGGTACGACTCCGCTGGCGCCTGCCAACAAGGAAGGCGAGCCGAAGTGCGCGTAAGGCCTCTGGCCTGACGCATCAGAGCGGCGGGGGAAACCCCGCCGCTGCTTTTTTTGGTCTTATCTTGGGTCCCCATGGCCAAGCCGGCACTCCGCACGGAGCTGCTGTTCTACCTCACGTTCCTCGCCGCCTTCGCGCTGCTCGTGGGCGTGGCGACATCGCTCCTCGCGCTCGCCATCGCCCCTGAGCGTGGGGTGGCGTTCATCGTGATTCTCGTTGCCCTCGAGGTCGCCATCTTCGTGTTGTATGGCCGCTCGCTCGTGAGCCGGCTGGTGCTCCGGCCACTGGCACAGGTCATGGAAACCGCCGACGCGGTGGCGGATGGTGATCTAGGGGCCCGCGCCCCCGACGCCGCGACTCGCGATTTCGCCACCCTGGCGGAGCGGTTGAACCGCATGACCGACCGGCTGCTCGACGCCCAAAGCCAGCTCGTGCGCTCGGAGAAGCTGGCGAGCATCGGCCGGCTGGCGGCGGGAGTCGCGCACGAAGTGGGCAACCCGCTCGGAGCCGCGGGCACCTACCTGGAAGTGCTGCGGCGCCGCGGCGCCGATCAGGAACTCACGGAGGGCATATCGCGTGAGCTCGAGCGCCTGGACCGGATCGTCCGCAGCCTGCTCGACTATGCGCGACCGCAGGAGGATCCGCTGTTACCGGTGGATCCCGCCCGCATCGTGCGTGGAGCGTTCGAGCTGCTCCGCGCGCAGGGCGCGTTTCGAACTGTGCGCGCCGAGTCTGATGTCGGCCTGCACGTACCGGAGATCATGGGCCGCGCGCACGTGCTCGAGCAGACACTCGTAAACCTGCTCTTGAATGCGGTCGATGCCACACCGCCCGATGGGTCGATCATCATCGGGGCCCGGCGCTGGGCTTACGAGCCCGGGCAAGCGCTGCCCAAACGGGCCAGTGATCCCAGTTATGCCGCGTTTCCTCGCGTCATCGAGCGACGGCCGGGGCGCGTGGAGTTCGCAGCAGGACAACCGGGGAGCTTGCTGTTCGTGGCGGATTCGGGCCCTGGCGTCGCCCCTGAAGACCGTGAGAAAATCTTCGAGCCGTTCTACACCACCAAGGAGCCAGGCCGCGGGACGGGTCTGGGTCTCGCCATCGTCGCGCGATCGGTGCACGAAATGGGAGGCGTGGTCTGGGTGGACGGGGCACGAGAGGGGGGCGCGGCATTCAAAATGTTCTTCCCCATCGCCGTCCTGCGATGAAGAAGGTTCTCATCGTCGATGACGAACCGGGCCTGCGGCAGAGTCTCGGCCTGCTCCTGACGGACGCCGGCTATGCCGTGACGTCCGAGCGGGATGGCCGGCGAGGGCTCGAGCGTGCAACGGCCGAACCGTTCGATCTCGTGCTCTGCGATGTGCGCATGCCTGAGATGGATGGATTGACGTTCCTGCGGAATTATCGCCAGCGTGGCGGCAGCGGCCTCGTCATCGTCATGAGCGCCTACGGCGGCGAGGATGCGGCGATCGCCGCGATGAAGGAAGGCGCGTACGACTATCTCCCCAAGCCGTTCCGCCCCGACGAAGTCGTGCTCACGCTCCGAAAAGCGGAGGAGCGGGAACGGCTGCGGCAGGAGGTCGCCAGCCTCAGGGCTCAGCTCGCGGTCGGGCCGGCAGAGCGGGGGCTCATTGCCGAGAGCGCCCCTATGCGCCAGGCGCTCGATCTGGTCGCGCGCGTCGCTGAGCACAGCACCACAGTCCTGATCACTGGCGAGAGCGGCACCGGAAAGGAAGTGATCGCCCGGGCGATTCATCGCGCCAGTCCGCGCGCCAACAAAGCGTTCGTCGGCATCAACTGCGCGGCCATTCCGGAGTCGTTGCTCGAGTCCGAGCTGTTCGGCCACGTGCGCGGCGCGTTCACCGGTGCGAGCTCGGACAAGACGGGTTTATTCGAGTCGGCCAATGGCGGTACGATCCTCCTGGACGAAATCGGCGAATTGCCGCTCGGTTTGCAGGCCAAGCTGCTGCGCGTGCTGCAGGAGAGCGAGATCCGCCGGGTCGGCGACCAGAAGACGCGCCACGTGGACGCGCGCGTGCTCGCCGCCACGGCGCGCGATCTCGAAGCAGAAGTCCGCGCCGGACGGTTTCGTGAGGACCTGTTCTACCGCATCAATGTCGTGGCGATCGCGCTGCCGCCGCTGCGCGAGCGGGAAGACGACATCGCGCCGCTCTCCCGGCACTTCGCCGCGCGGCTGGCGCAGCGACTCGGCCGTCCGCTCGCACTCAGCGACGACGCGATCGCATGGCTCGAGCAACAGCCGTGGCCGGGAAATGTCCGCGAGCTCGAGAACGCAATTGAGCGCGCGGCGGTGCTGAATGAAAAGCCGATCCTGGGGCAGCAGGACTTTCAGATCGTCCCCCCTCTCCGAACGGAGCGGGGGTCAGGGGGTGAGGACGCAGGGGACGGAACCCTCAGGTCCGTGGTCGAAGCAGCGGAGCGCAGCGCGATCATCGATGCCTTGAAAGCGACCGACGGCAACCGCCGCGCCGCCGCACAACGGCTGGGGGTGAGTTTGCGGACACTGTTTTACAAGATCGACCGGTACGGCATCACCTAGCCTATGCAAGATTCTGCATAAGTGCAGCATTCTGCAGGAGTTTGCGAGCCCCGTCTCAAGCGTAACTGATTGTCATTCAGTCGCTTACACGTCGGCATAGAACCTGTATTAGAGAGCCGTTGAACAGGGGTTCCATGGGTCGGAAGGGCTTCAGCATGATCGAGATGATAGTCGTCGTGATCCTCATCGGGATCATTGCGACGATCGGTTTCCCGCGGCTGCGCGATGGGCTCGAGAAGCAGAACGTCCGCAGCGCCAAGGCGCTGATCGCGACGTTGGCGGCGACGGCGCGCGGCGCGGCGATTCAGCGCGGCTGCTCGGCGACGCTCAACCTCACGGTGGACAGCATCTGGGTGTCGGCGTGCGGTGTGAACCCGCCGGCAGCCTCGGTCCAGGTGGGGACCAAAAAGCTCGTCGGCGATGATTTCAGCGTGACACTGAGTTCGACTGCCGCATCGGTCGTGTACGATCCGCGCGGCATCTCGACCGTATTTCAGCCCACCACGGTGTACGTCACCGGGCCGAATTACAGCGACTCGGTCGTCATCAACGAGGTGGGGAGAGTGAGCAAGCAATGAAGACCATCAAGAACCGGCAAGGTTTCACGATCATCGAGATCATCATCGCGATCATCGTGCTGACCGTCGGTGTGCTCGGCATGGTGACGACGGCCGCGCTCGTGACGCGGATGATCGCCCGCGGGCAGCGGTCCGCGGCGGCCTCGGCATTTGCGGCCCGCCGGCTCGAGCGCATGCGCGTCGCGGCGTGTATTGACGTGCAGCGCATCAATGGCAGCGACACCTTGTACCGCGGTTCGAACTGGGTATCGGCCAACACCTGGACGTTTACCGATGCCGGGAATCTGAATTATCGGCTCAAAATCGTGAGCGTGTACAAGACGGAAAAGGATAAAACTCGCAGTGACTCTACGGAGACCACGATTTCATGCAACACATTCCTATGAGCCGCGGCCGCCGCGGTTTCACGATGATCGAGCTGCTCGTCGCGCTCGTGCTGCTGGGTCTGGTGAGCGCCGCCTTGTATCGCGTGCTGGTGAACAACCAGCGCCTCTACATGGAACAGACGCAGCGCATCGACCTGTCGCAAAATATCCGGGCCGCCGGCACGATTCTGCCGGCCGAGTTCCGCGAGCTGGATGCATCGGAAGGCGACATCGACGTGATGTCGGCGACCAGCATCTCCATTCGCGCGATGCGCTGGCTGGGGTTTGCCTGCAATCTGCCGGCATTGGGCGGCGCGCTGAACGCCGTCTCGGTCGTGGTTCGCGGCGGGGCACCGGGTCAGCCGCTGTTCTTCGGCGCGCGGGGGATCGACAACGTGAAGGATTCCGTCTTGATCTATTACGACGGTAACCAGGCTAGCCGAACCGACGACTTTTGGGCGACGGCCTCGATCACGGCGCTGCCCAACGGGCAGAATTGCAATGACGGTACGAACGGGCAGCGGCTGCTCTTGAATCTCAACCTGCTCGGACTCGGCCCCAACGTCGCCGGGGCGATCCCGCTCGGAGCGCCGGTGCGTGGCTTCGAGCGCGTCATCTACTCGCTATACCAACCGGCCGGGGACACGTCGTGGTATGTCGGATTTCAGCCGTCCGGTCAGGCGATGCAGCCGCTCATCGGTCCCGTGCTCACGAACGGCTTGACGTTCCAGTACTTCGACGTCAACGGCAACGTGACAGCGGTCCGCGCGCAGGTCGCGCGGATCGACATCACGGTCCGCGCCAGGACCACCGCGGCTGTTCGCGGCGGCGGCCAGGCGGCGCGGGCGGTCGAGGTCGACAGTGTGCTTACCAGTGTGGCATTGCGAAATAACCGGCGGTTTTAGGGCCGTCCGGAACTCATGAAGGAGCGAGGCATGAAACGGATCCTGCAGGACGAGCGCGGCATGGCGCTCGCAGTCGCGATCTTCGCGCTCGTTGTCATTGGGGCGCTGGTCGCCGGAGCGTTCTTTGCTGGGACCCAGGAGCAGCGGGTCGGTGAAAACCAGCGCCGCGTACAGGCCTCATTCGGCGTTGCCGAAGCCGGCGCGCAGGAGCGGGTGCTGAACTGGGATCCGGCGACGATGAATAAGCGGGCCCTGTACTGCCCGTGCGCGGGCGGCGACTCGGTGGCGATTGCAAATACACCGGCACCGAACGGCACGGGGAGCTACGGCGGGTACAGCTACAAGGTCGGCCCGAACCTCTTCCTGATCGATGTGACGGGTCGAGACCGGGCCAGCGCTGCCGGGGCTATCTCCGGTGGTGGCGGCGCGCGCCAGCGAATCGGGATGATTACGCGGATTGCGCCCGTCGATTTCGGCATCAAGGCGTCGCTGACGACACAGGGGACGGTGAACCTGACGGGCAATGCGGACGTCAACGGCGCCGACCAGATCCCCACGGGCTGGACCAGCTGCGATCCGGCGGGGCCTGCCCAGCCTGGTGTTCGGGATCAGGGCGGCAACGTCACTACTGGCGGTAACGCTGGGGTCCAGGGGAATCCCCCAGTCGTGAACGATCCGACCGTCAATAACAACACATTCACCATGTTCGGCGGGGCGACGTATGCCCAGCTCGCGGCGCGGGCCACTATTGTGGTCCCCGCGGGGGGCTACTCGACCGCCCCCGTTGTGACCGGCGGCGTCTGCGACAAGACGGTATTGACCAACTGGGGCGACGGTGAGAATCCGCTAGGCGCGTGCGCCAGCTATTTCCCGATCATTCATGCCACGGGGACCATTACCCTGAACAACACGCAGGGGCAGGGTATCCTGTTGGTAGACGGCGACTTAAACATTCAGGGCTCGTATCAGTTCTTCGGCATCGTGATCATCCAGGGTGACCTGAAGACCGCCGGTGGCGGCACAACCGACGCGCATTTCTGGGGTGGCGTCATGGCGAAGAACGCGGACCTGTCAACCCAAAGCCTGAGCGGTAAGGCGACGCTGAACTACTCTAGCTGCAGTATTAACACGGTGTTACAGGCGACTAGCCCGGTTTCGATGATGCGTTCACGGGGTTGGGCGCAGCTCTATTAAGGTGGCCTAAGTCGCAGTAGCCACAACAGTTGTTGCTTCGGCCTCAAGTCGATTCGAGGCTTGACAGGATAAGGGGCGGGGCCTATTGTAGTTTGCCCTCGCCCCTTCTTGTCTCTAGGCC